>Ga0247804_10000154_pt1 | contig 31722 bp, 29 predicted proteins | sample UWRJL029104C1_FD_181142 | JGI IMG/M metagenome (GOLD analysis project Ga0247804, IMG submission 181142) | Plant litter microbial communities from Arlington Agricultural Research Station in Wisconsin, United States - UWRJ-L029-104C-1 | ecosystem: Environmental > Terrestrial > Plant litter >... | reverse complement strand
AACGAGAAATTAATTTGGCAAGGTGATACTTCATTAACTGGTACAACCAACATGAAAAGAATTGATGGTATTGGTAAGCAAGTAACCTATAATGCTACTTCTGGTACAACTGGATCAACCATTGTACAGAAATTACAAAACTTCTTCCTTAGTCAGGATGTAGATGTAAGAAGCCAAGATGACTTTGTTATCGCTTTAGGTAAGGATGTTTATGATGAATACATAATGGCTTTAGCAACTGCTAACATTTACAAACCAACTAATGATTTAACCTTATTTGGTTCTACAGCTAAATTATTCCCAACATCTGGTTTGAATGGAACTAGAAAGATTTATGGTGTTAGATGGTCAAATATCACATTAGGTTTAGATGGTGAGGGTGATGCCGATACTGCAAACCTTGAATATAGCATTGAAACTAAGAACTTCTATATGGATTTCAATTACGGTTTAGGTGTAGCTATTTCTTGGGCTGAAGAAGCTAGATATGCAACAGTTTAATTAATCATTAAAAAACAAAAATAACAATACAAGGAAGGGATGGTTTAACTATCCCTTCCATTAAATAAAAATATTAAAATGGCTTGTAATAGTATAGTAGCATTACCGCGCGTTTGTTCAGATGGTAATATAGGTGGTTTAGAGAAAGCTTATTTGATTGCCTTTAAAGACCTTAAAGCAATTACTTCTGCAACTACTGAGGTATATAGTGCTTCAACCAATGGTACTGTAGTAACCGTAGGTCTTCAAAGTGGTAAAACTTTTGTCGAAGTTGGTCTTTTAAAATCTACTTCCGGTTTAGCTGAAAAGGCAACAATTGATCCTACTAAAGATCAGGCTTTCTTCACACAAACTTACACGTTGGCATTAGGTGGTTTAAGTGTTGAGAATTCAACCTTTATCAATTCTATCAAGAATCAACCGGTAGCTTTAATCATAAAAACAAGAACCGGTAAATACTTGGTTTGCGGTTTAAATGGTCAGTTCAACGCAATTAATGTTGAAGGTGGTACCGGTACTGTTGAAGGTGATATGGTAGGATATACAATCACCATGGAAGGATTTAGTTCTAGTGTTGCTCCTTTCCTTGATCCAACAATTTTATCTGGCTTAATAGCTGCTTAATAACAATAGATTTTTTCATATAACAATACGCCCTGCTTTTCTAAGCGGGGCTTTTTTATATAATAGATGGCGTATTTATAAACTAGAATGCTAATCATCAACAAAGGACATATTAACACCTCTTTGATAGCCACATTAAGTGAATCTAACCCTGTTACCACAGGTTCAACGCTATTACTTGAAGACCAGTTCACTAATGTATCAACAACATTTGCTTTGCCTATTGATAGTTCACCTTATCCTTCTAGGTATAATCAATTTGATTTCGTTACAACGTTCTTTTCAGGATTAAGCGAAAGCACATATACCTACACTGTAAAGGATGCAAATGGTAATGTAACTGAAACAGGATTATTGAAAGTGGTGGCTGATGTGTTAGACCAGGATTTATCAGATGAATATGTTTTTATATCACCAACTAGTCCTGATGATGATTTTATTGTTTACAACAAATAACAAGAAGAAAGAAAATGAAAGAAATTAATGGCTTCAGAAAACCAAGATATTAAAGTTTTAGATTTTAAATTTAGTAACATACCACAACCAATTGAATCAAGAAATACAAGTGATCAGACCTTTGTAAGCTACGGCTTGAATAATAGCTATCCAGCATTCCTTTTAGACCTGTTTACCAATAGCGGCATCCATGGTGCTATCGTTAACCAGAAGTCAAATTACATTATCGGGAATGGGCTTAAAATTAATGGTACTGATGATCTTGATATTGAAGTGAATCCAAGTGATTCATTAAAAGAATTTACTTCTAAAATTATTAAGGATTATTTGCTATTCAATTATTTCGCTGTTGAAGTAATCTTCAATGCTCTTAACCAACCAATAGAATTTCATCATGTGCCTAGCCATAAAGTGCGTACCAATAAACCTAAGACTAAATTCTGGGTTTGTGATGACTGGTTAATGACTAGAAAATATATCACTTATGATAGGTATAGCGTTAATGGAAATAGTGACACCACTTCAAAGATATTTTTCTTTGATGGTTACTTCCCATCCCTTAACAATAAGTACCCGGTTCCTGAATATGCTGGTAGCATCAAATCAATTACTACTGACATTGCCATAGTTGAATTCAACTTAAATAACATTCAAGGACATTTTTCACCATCTACCATAATCACATATTATAATGGTGCTGGTAATATAATGGATGACAAAGTCAAGGAACAGATTGCTGATAACATTGAACAGAACTTTAAAGGTCAAAGTGGAAAGAAGTTCATAATAGAATTTCAATCTAAGGATGGCAAGGCTGCTGAAGTAAAGGCTTTATCTGCTAACGATTGGGACAAGGCTTATATCCAAGTCGCTGAAAGCAATGTATCAAATATCCTTATTGGTCACCAAGTTGGTAATCCATCCCTTTTTGCAATTCAGGTACCGGGGAAGCTTGGCAATACCCAAGAATTAGAAGTAAGCTATCAAATATTCAAAACCAATTATATCGAGGTAAAAAGACAGGAATTGGAAACAGCTTTCAACCACTTGTTCACCAACTATGAAGCCATAGGTGGCAAAGTCAAGTTTTCCGATAAGCCTTTATTCAATACCCAATTGGCAGATGATATTAAAGTGAGAATTTATACCATCAATGAATTAAGAAAAATTGAAGGCTTGGATCCTCTTACAGATGGTGACAGGTTACTAGATGCGGTGGCTGCTCCTGTACCGGTTCCAACGGCTACAGTTGATCCAGTTGTTGAAGTACAACAGGAAGAGGATGTAAAAAAAAAGTCCTTTAAGGTCTTAACAGAAGATGATTATGAACTGGTAAAAGATTTGGGTGTAAGCTTTCAAGATTTCGATGTAATAGAAGAAGTGAAGCAACACAAGTTTGATAAAGAAAGTGATATAGCTTCTTTCATAATTGATAATGATATAAGAGGTTTAAAGATTGGTGAACTGGTTGATGTCTTAAAGAATGAAGGGAATATTAAAACCAATATTGATGAACTGGATAACATCCTAAATAAGTTAAATGATTCAGGTGTTGTAAAGGTTACTAGGGAGAATGACAGGATAAAGGTAACACCAAATAATTTACCCAATGTCCCGGCTACTGATGAGGTAAGTGTAATGTATAGATATGAGAAACGGCCAGAGGTAAGCGGTGGTGATCTTGTACCTAATAGTAGGGGCTTTTGTGTTAAGCTGATTAATAATGACCGGATATACACTAGGGAAGATATACAGACAATGGGTAGCATATTTGGCTATGATGTTTATAAGCATACCGGTGGCTTTTATCATAACCCTGAAACTGGAGAAACAACCAACTATTGTAGGCATTACTGGAAGATGCTCAGGGTTAAAAGAAAATAAGAATTGAGAATAAAACATAAAGAATGAAGAAGGTATTATTAATAACGGCTGGAGATGTAATTGGAGGTTCGGTAATTGAAGATAACGTAGATGTTAAGTTATTATCAAAGGCAATTGGTATAACACAGGAGACGGATTTAAAGCCAATTCTAGGGGCTCAACTATATAATGATGTAATTGATGCAGTTTATAATTTAAGTGTAAGCGGTAGTGCAATGAGCGATGTATATGCTAGTCTTATCGATGCTGCCAAACCTTACCTTATTAACAAGACTGTAGCAGAATTTATTGTTATCAACCAATACAAGTTTTCAAATAAAGGTTTAATGAAGTTGAATGATAATTCAGCTACTTCAATATCAGATGGTGATTTAAAGACTGTCAAAGAACTTTATGATAACAAAGCCAATTACTTCAAGATTCAATTAATTGATTTTCTAAAGGCCAATGGTCTTATTAATTCTCAAAGTGAAACGCAAGTAACCAGTGATGCAAGTGGTTGGTATTTTGGTAAAGGATCATCTTGTGGTACATCTTCAATCTCATCTTCTGATGTTATCAAGTATAGCGGTGATTGGTTATTAAGTGGTAATGCTGGAACTAATCCTTCTTTCAATTATCTGGGTACATCAGATGATAAGGATTTTATTATAAAAAGAAATGCAGTTCCTCAAATTAAAATAGAAGCTAGTAGCATGTTTTTAGGTGCCAACGCTGGTACAAATAACCGTTCTGTGATTGATAGTTTGGCTTTAGGTTATAATGCTTTAAGCCATAATGGTAATGTAAGTAATGTTATTGCTATTGGTAAGGATGCTGGTTTAGCAAATATGAAGTCTAATGTGATTCTTCTTGGCAGTGGCGCAACAGCTACTACTACCAACCAGTTATCAATATCCCCGGTAATTACATCTTTAAGAATTCCTGGTCTTTCGACTGGAGGAACCGGGTATGTATTAACAGATGTTGTTGGTAATGGTATCTTAAGCCTTCAGCCTTCAACTGGTGGGGGAGATGTTGAATTTACCGCAATTGGTAATACATCCAATGCTTCAGGTGCAACTGTATCTGGTTCTGTAATTACGCTTCAACCGGCCAGTGAAAACTTCGGTGGTCTTGTAACAACCGAAGAACAAACATTTGAGGGATTCAAAACATTCAACCAAGGGCTTCGCGCTGGTACAACTACTGTAGGACTAAACAATATTGATGTAGATAATATAATTGTTAATGAAAATTTAGATATACCTAATGGGTTCCTTATTATTGGGCCAAATACCGGTCCTTCTGGAACTACTACTATAAGTGCAGGACAGATACAAGTAGATCAATTAATAGTACAGGCTTTGCTGCAAGCTTCTTTTGTTACCACAACTGGTTTGAGGGTTTACGATGAATTAACTGTTGACGGCTTAGTTTACGCAAAAGCTAATTTGTTAGTTGATGGTTTGATTCAAAGTAATAATGATATCTACAGTACAGGAACTATTAGTGCATCCGATGCAATTTTAGCAGGTGATGTTAAGATTAATAGCGGTAATCTACTTTTAGGTACATCAAGCACTTCAGCAAAAATCCATGTTGCTTCATCAACGGCAAATTTGTGGTTGATGGGATCTAATTATTCTCAAATGGTATTTGGACAGAATACTGGTAATTACGCTGAATTTTATAGACCAACTTCTGGTAAGTTCTCAATTGAAAATGCTGGAAAGGATATAACAATAAGTAATGGTTCAGGTACTTATTCTGGGGCTGAGGGTTTGGTTATTCAAGCTGTAACACATAATGTAGGTATTGGTACTAATACACCAACATATAAATTACAAGTTCAAACTTCAGGTGGTAGTGGTTTTAGGGTTCAAGGTGCTGGTAGTTCATTAAGTGTTCCTTTACTTAATTTCTATGATACAAGTACAAGTGTTGATGGTGTGCTTACTTCAAATGGTGCAGCCTTTGCTATTGGTACATATTCAAATCATCCTGTACATATCTGCACAAATCACAATGGAAGCCCAGTAGCTATATTCTCCACCTCTAATACAGTTGGTATTGGAGGTACACCAGATGATTCTGCATTGCTGGATCTTAATAGTACTACAAAAGGATTGTTGCTACCTAGAATGACTAAAGCTCAAAGAAATGCCATATCAGCCACCGCTGGTCTAGCCATATTCCAAACTGATAATACACCTGGTCTTCGTGTTTACAATGGCACAAACTGGATAAAATATTCTGAAACGACTGATTAATGTTAACCTTAAATCAACTAAAAAAAATATTGATAGCATATTTTGAAGCCCATGCTTTAATCAATTCTGTGTTCTACTGTGATGATTTTGATTTCAATGCAGAAAGAAGTATCAATTATCCTGTAAGCAATATTGAATATTTAAACAGTTCAATCAGTGATAAAGTATGTAAGCATAATTACAAGGTAGTTATTGCTGATCTTACCCAAGCTGATAATACAGATATGGAAGATGAGGTGATAAGCGATTCTTTACAAGTAGCTGAGGATTTTTTTACCTATCTACAAAATTATGAAGGATTCAATTTTGATAAATCTTCCAGCATAAACAAATTCACAGACGATACAAGTGATAGGGCAACAGGTATAGTTTTTACAATAGCCCTTTCAACTATAAGGCCACAGAACAGATGCAGCACACCAACAAAACAAAACTAAAAATGACTTTAATATACTTCAAATCAATTATTATAAAAATGGCAAAGTTTGCCTATCATTTATTCGATTCGACCGGTTTCCTTTATAAGGCTTGTGCCGCTGTTATTTTATACTTTGCTGGGATACATTCTTTCCTTGGGGTAATCTTGGCATTGGTTCTTATTGATGTTGCTACCGGGTTGATAGCTGCTTTAAAGAAAGGGGAGAGGTTCAGTTCAAGGAAGTTAAGGAAAGGACTTTTGGAAAAGATGCTTTTGTATTTATGCTTATTGATAACCGTGTTTTTAGCTGATGGTTTGTTATTGAAGACAATGGGCCTAGGAAGTTATTATTTAACCTTCTGCATTACGTTTCTTATTAGCATGTACGAACTGGCTTCAATAGCCGAGAACTTGTATTCAATAAGGCCGGATATTCCTTTCTTGGGTGGTTTGGTAGGTATATTCAAGACTATGGGCGAAAGTGCTTTAAACAGCATGAAAAAGCGTTCTGAAGAAATTGCTGATCAGCTAACGGATATCAAGGGAAGGATAAAGGTTGAAGGTGAGGTGACAATATCAATGAGCGGGGAAACTTCTTAGGATTTACTTAGTTTTTTAATTAAAGGAATAATTTCATCTGGTGTTTCAATTATATAATCAGGATTTGCAGCTTTAATACTTTCAGGGTCTTCACAATGCCACATACATGCAACAGATATTACACCTGCCCTTTTTGAAGCGATAATATCTATATCTCGGTCTCCGAAAGAAATAGTTTCGGCAATTGTCGCCTTCATATTTTTTACTGCTAATTCAATTGGATCGGGGTAAGGTTTTCTTCTTGATGTGTCATGATAACAAACCATGTGTTGATCTTTAATTCCCCAATGTACACACACTTGTTTCGCATAGGTATTAGGACTTGATGTAACAACGGCGTAAGGAATACTATTTTCAGATAGGTATTCCAAAGCTTCGGATATACCATCATAAGTTTTAAAAGAAGGTATTAAGGGATAAACATTAGCCCATTTTCTTGAATCTCTATGAACGGTTGCAGAACTGGAATCAATTAAAGTTTGGTCTAGGTCAAAAATTACACTAATCATTGTAGAAAAATTTAGGGGATTCGGGTGGTTTCTTTTTAGTACCTGCTTTCCTTTTAACTTTTGGAGCTTTTGGTGCTACAAGTGAATCATAAACTTCACTTGAAAATAGTTTAGGAACAAACACTTCTGAAATTTGTAATGAGGTCTCATTTTCCTTCCTCTTTAACAATTCAGGATTTACCTTATAGAATAAATTAAAAATCTCCTCTTTGGTTTGTAAGGGTATTGCTTTTCCTTGAGCAATTAACATCTGATTACCCCTAGTCTTTTCAAATTGCTTGTCTTCGGGATGATTGTAGGCTGCTAATATTCTATCATAATCCAATGTAAAGTTAACAGTATGCATAGTGCCACCCTTGATATCTGTTTCAATAACAATAGTAGCATTAGACATACCTGCTTGTATTCTATCTCTTTCTACAAAGTAATTTGGCAAGCCCCTTGTACCTATAAAATATTCCGAAACTAAAAGACCATCTTGTTCTAGGATCATTTCAGCTAGTTTGGTGTTCTCTTTAGGATAAATATAATCTAAGCCATGGGCTAGAATGCCTAAAGTAGTTCCTTTTCCCCTTAAACATCCTATGTGCGCAGAAGTATCACATCCTTTTGCTAAGCCACTAATAACATTAATATTATTTTCAGCTAAAAGATATGCAATCCGTTCACCTATTTGAAAACCATATTTTGAAACTTCCCTTGTTCCGATAACGGCAACAGAGGGCATATTAAGTGCTGAAAGATTTGAGCCTTTAACACTTAATAATAATGGGGCAGCCTTAGTTCTTTTTAATAATTCAGGATAATTGGAATCATTAATAGAAAGGATTTTAATATTATTTTCTAAACTTTTTTCTATTAATTGATCTCCTTTTTCAAAAGCAAGAAATATATCTGACTTTGAAATTTCACCTAATCTTAATTCTTTGGAATGTTCAATAAGAATATCTAAAAGATCAGCATTGCTTTGAGGCTCAAATGATGTTATTTCTTGAAGTTTGGAAATCTTAGCCTTTCCCAATCCTTTTACTTGCTGAAGCTTAACTATATTACTTGTACTGAACATTTTACGGATAATTTTTTAATTCTTGTTTATATTCTACTTCATCTTGATGCTCATTCTCGGATATACCATCAAAGTCGTAGCTTTTTGTGTGTGCAATACAATATCCGTAAATTTTTGCAGTTGGGAATTTAGATTTTACTAATGCCCCAATTGCCTCCATAGTTGTACCAGAAGTTGTAATATCATCAACAATGACAATAGTTTTATCAGAAAGATCTGTATTTGCATCGAAAGTGTAAACACCTTCTAATTCTTTCCTTCTAGCTGCCCTTGCAAAAATCCTTTTAAATGGCTGTGTCTCTCTTTGTTTTTTTATTAATCTGCCATTATATGTAGCTCCTGTTGCTCTCGCAATTGCTTCTGCAATCGGAATCACCCTTGCCCCTTTTTGAGCCACTTTCTCCTTACTGCCGAGGACCCTAATTACCCAGTCTGCTTTCAGGTTTAATTGTGTGAAATGCTTTTCTGCTAAAGCAGCGAAAGTGCTTATTCTAGATTTATTGTCATTCTTGTATGACACTATTTCCTGCGTTATGTAATCCGGGGAATTACTTTTCAAATAATAAAAGGAATAATACGCCTGTTCAAAAGAAGGCAACGAGAAAACTTTCATACAGCTGTTTTAGGAAGGGCTTACAATTTAATAAAAAATCTAATACTTTTAAAATCTCATATAAAAAGTAATAAAAGCAAAAAGTTAATTTTGAATAGGCTTAATAGCCCAATGCACTGTAGATAAGGCTTTGAAGTTATATTTTCCCTATTATTGTACGACCCCCAATTTTATGTGGATAACTGATGTGGCATTGGTGGGCGGCGGCGGCATGCCGCAACCCGGCGAAATTTCCCTGGCGCACAATGGCGTGTTGTTCCTGGATGAACTGCCCGAATTTAAAAGGGCTGTACTGGAAGTAATGCGGCAGCCGATGGAAGAAAGAAAGGTGACCATCTCGCGGGCGAAAGTGGCATTGGATTTCCCGGCTTCGTTTATGCTGATCGCTTCGATGAATCCTTGTCCCTGCGTTGCCTTTTTCCCAAAAGCGTATAATGGTTCGCAAACCGCTGGGAGAGAAGTATATCCAAGAACCGAAGACCATTGGAGAGCAGTTGCGCAACAAGCGGCTTGAATTGGGCTTACTGCAACGGGAAGTTGCGAAGCTGTTTGGAGTGTCGGAAGACACGATCACGAATTGGGAGAAAAATCGCGTATCGCCGAAGCCTATGCATGAGCAGAAAATCAATAGATTCCTTTCAACTTCCGTGTGAGCGGAAGTTTATTTATAGTCAATTTCAAATGTAAGAGGATAGCTTTGCTGCTTAAAAATGAATCATGTGCATTTATTATAAGGATAAGGATTCGCTGAACTATCAGGGACAAGAACATATTTTCCCTGCCGCTATAGGTGGGATAATGACGTTACCAAAAGGGTATGTGAGCGATGAATTTAATAGTGCTATTTCAAAACTTGAACAAAATTTCATCCGCGAATCATTTATTTCTATTGCACGGCAATTAGAAGGACCAGGGAAAAGGGGTCGGCAAAGTGAGAAGTATGCTACAAAATCAAAAGTTTTCGTTGTGCAAAATTCAACAAATAACTGCGTATCCGGGCTGGCGTATATTAAACTTGGTAAGCCACATGAAATTTTAAGTATTAAGCTGAATATAGAAACTGGTGTGATTGAGTTTGGGTATAGCAAAGATTTATATAAAGGTGAAATAGATCATAAGGCAATGTTTACTAGTTATTGCAAAGCTGTCGAAACCCTAAGGATCAGAGAAATACTGGACGATAGATTACCGAAGGATATTGTTTTTTTTGGAGTTGATACTGAAGTTGAAGAAAATCATAATGCCTTTTTTGCAAAGCATCCGGAATCATTATACGAGTTAAACGAAGAAATAATTCATCGAATCGGGATTTCATTAGAAGAAGCTGGGACAGGGCAAAATATAATTTATAGGCCCTTACTTAGACAAGGTATCACATTTAGGTTAGACGATCTTAGAGTATACGGGAAAATTGCCTTTAATTTTTTAGCCCACATAATGGGCTATGAGTATGCCCGACGGAAAGATTTTGATGGATTTCGGAATTGGATAGCATTCGGTAACGGCGAGGGATTCGTTATGTTACATAATGAGTACAATTTTTATTATTCTTTGGGTCTTAAACCTCCGTCTGTTCATCATGTTATTCTTATAAAAGTAGAAAGCGCCTTGTTAGCCCACATTTCATTTTATGGAGGTTTGGGTGCAGTTGCAACTTTATCAAGAAATTTTACTGATGATTTCAAAGAAACTGGACTGTTTTGTGATTGGCGAAGCAAGAAAGAATATAGCTTGGAAGAATATATTCGTTTACTACCTGTTGTAAATTAAAACGAATGGAAGGTTTAATATCCTCGCCACAAAGAACGATTGAACTGCAACGGCAGATCGCTCTTCAACAGTGTCCATACAATCGTTCTTTGCGGCGAGTGCTACAACGGCTTTTCAGGAAAGAAATCCTTTGGCGAACATTCCAATATTCTCGCCAGTTCGTTGAGGTGGTTAAGGTTGTATTTCGCCCTGTATTTCGGGTTCTCCACGTCCCCGATGAATCCGATGGAAACATCCAGCAGATACGCCAAGTCCTTTTGTGAATATCCCTTCTCGATCCGCCGTTCCTTCACGGCATTGATCACATACTTCTCAACCTTCGTATGTGGGTTCTTGATGTCCGCCATGTACGTCATGCTTTTGTAGCACAAAGAATCATTGTCTAAAAAAACATTTCACACATACAGGTATGTGTATTATATTTGGTTACAAAATCATATCACCTTTAAATCCTGCAACATGAGACTATCTTCCGCCAAACTACTATGCGCCTTTATTTTCCTTTCGGTATTCACTGCGTGTTCGAAAGATGATGACACAACGCCGACACCATCAACAATCCCTCCTTTTATCATCTCAATCGGAGTAACCAACATAACCTCCAATTCGGCACAATCTGGTGGTAGTGTGACGCATGAGGGCGATTCCCCGGTGACGGCCCGCGGCGTATGCTGGAGCACGTCACTTCCTACCATCGCTAATGCTAAGACGGTAAACGGTGCGGGACCAGGTATCTTTTCCAGTACCATGACCGGATTGAATCCAAGCACGACATACAGGATGAGGGCATACGCGACGAATGCCGCGGGGACTTCCTATGGTAGCGAAGAAACCTTCACCACCCCTTAAGGCAGACTTTGAATTCTTATATTTTTTCACCCTAACTATCCACTCATGAAAAGAACACTGACCATCCTCTTGCTTGCGGGATTAACTTATTCCGTCTCCGCCCAAACCCCAAAAGCACAGCGTGAACGCCAACGGCCAACCTTCGGCATCCAAGCCGGGGTGAACGCAACTAAGACCGTTGGCACCGGGTATGACGGTACCAAACTCAAACACGATTTCATCCGCGGGTACCACATCGGCTTCAATGTTGAAATCCCGCTTTCTCCAAGCATCTACCTGCAGCCCGGCCTCCGCTACATCACCAAGGGCACGAAGAACACCGAAACCACGAGCCTCAACACGCAAGGGACCTCAACCCTGAATATCCGGTATGCGGAACTGCCATTATATTTCATCTTCAAGGCACCTGTCGGGAAAGGGCGCCTTCTCTTCGGCATCGGCGGAACCATCGCGGTGGGGACGGGAGGGAAGTGGAAGTATGATGAGGCAGGGACGCAGAACGATGGCAGCGGGAAGGTGAAGTTCAAGAATTCTTATAACACGAATGATCCCAACCCCGAGGAATATTTCTATATCCGTACGCTTGATGCCTCCGTAGGAGCGCTAGTAGGGTATCAGTTCAGGAATGGCATCGTATTCCATGCGAATGGAAACTACGGACTCTTAAACACCGCTCCCGAACTCCAAGCTTCGGGAGGCGACCAGGAAGACATAAAACATCTTGCCATCGGCTTCACCGTCGGGTACCGTTTCAAGTCCAAAAAGTAATACTGTTTCAAGCAGTGGTTTCATACATAAACTGCCGGCGTATGCCGGCAGTTTGCATTTATGTCTTTTGAAGCAGGGTATTGATACGGGCTTGCAACTCGCGGTATTCGTTGAGCAATTTCGTAATGGTTCCTTTGACACTCCATTTTGATTTCTTATACTCTTCATTTGGCAATTGCGATGCGTAGAACAATTCATCAAGGATTGCCTCTTGTCGGCTTTTGAGTTGATCGAGTTGCATAGTGGTTCATTTTGGAACCAATGTAAAAAGGAAGAGGAAGATAAAAAGGGGGAAATTACGCATTGCGGAAAGAAAATCTCTTTGGATAATAAATATATCTGAATGAACATCCAATAAATTGATCTCGCGCCGCTATTGATAGTCAACTCACTATGTAGGCACTTAGACTAATCCCAAGTTTTCGCAAAAAGTGCTAGCAGAAGCCCGCCGATTATAGTTACGACCCAAGGATTTGAAAATAGTTCATTCAGTTTTGATCGTTCTTTACCATCGTCTTTTTTTAATTGTTCAGATAAGAATCTTTCGTATAATACATAAGCAACACCTCTTTCCATATTGCTATAAATAGCACTTTTAAACTCTTCTTCATTCCATAGTGTTGGGTGAGTTTGAAGATATTGCCTCTTGGCATTTTTTAAAATTTGCTCTAAAGGCCAATCTTGTCCGGACATTAACCAATCATATGCAAACTTGCCATATTCGGCAAAATCAAAAGAAGACAGTATTATGCCCTCGGAAAGTAATTTCACTTCAACTCGTGGATGAATAAATAAGTTCTTAATCCTTTCAATTTCTTCAACAATGAATTTTTCTTTTGCTAGATAACTGCTGGTAGTTTTTAATTTGGTATGATAGTCCTTTAAAATTTTATCGTATTCTGTATTATGAACGAGAAAAGAAGAAACTCTTTTATCATTCATTTCCTCTGAAATGAGAAACATTGCATTTTTGAATGTTTTATGTTGAGGGCAGTCCGGCTTCTCACACCGTTTTAAATGACTTTCGAATAATGTCTTTAATTCAATGGCCAGTTTATTCAAAAATTGATCTTTTGAATTTGAAGTTTTGTAAGGCAATAATTCCTTTTCAAATTGTTCTTTTAACGTTGAGGGGGCCTCAAAGCGTCCAACATTCGCTTGAATAACTTTTGCAAAGCGCTTAGATTCGTCGATTATAAAATCATCCATAATACTTATGTGCTCCTCTTTTAAAAAGCAGATCACGATGTAATGTAAAAATAAATATGCGTGTCTTTAAATACCAATTTAAAAAATCCGGTACATCGGACTCGCTCATAGACGCATCGGCACAGCAAGCGCCAAACCAGGGCAGCCCGTGCGCTGGTAAAATGAAATTATGAGCGCATCGCACCCGCAGCCCTGTCCTTCGGACTGGGGGTTTGTCACTTCCTGTGCAGCGCTACATCCATTCGCTCGGGGAACTCTCTGTGTATGAAACGCCACAGCCATTCATTTTGCTATCCACCTCGTTCCACTTGCTGGAACATTCATGGCTCTCGCGTTCCATCCACCCGTTCCCTATATTGTTGTGCTCGCCGGCGCTGCCCACTGCGGCTGCACTCGTGCCGTACCCGCTCATGCATCGCGGACGCGGCACGGGCTTGCATAGTGCGGAACAGGAACACAAGGAAATGATATCTTACCGTTCCTTCTATGGAGCGTTAACTACGCATGTGCATGCTCCTTGTCAACGCCCCTGGTGGGCGCTCGCAAGCCATGTCCGTCGTGCCTCCTCCCGTGGCTTTGTACCGGCTCGGGTTCGTTAGGCGAAGACTTTTATAAATATTGTATATTTAGTAATCAGCAAAGAGAAACAAATGGCCGTACCAGATTTTAAATACGATGTGGCATTTTCTTTCACCCAACAAGATGAGAATTTAGCGCACTCCCTATTTTCCCTGCTAAAAGACAGGTTACACTGTTTTATCTATTCAGAAGAGCAAAAAAAGTTAGCCGGTGGAGATGGAGAAGTATTATTTAACAACGTATATGGAAAAGAATCAAGAATCGTGGTAATTCTTTTTCGGAATGAGTATGGTTCTACAAAATGGACAAGGATCGAGCAAACTGCGATTAGAAATAGAGGATATGAAGATGGCTACGACTTCGTGATTTTAATCCCAACTGTTAAAAATTCTACCGCTCCCGCTTGGTTGCCAAAAAACAGGCTATGGATTGGCCTTGAAAGATGGGGTATTGAAAGTGCAGCTGGCGTAATTGAAGCCAGGGTACAAGAGTTTGGTGGCGTTCCAAAGACTGAGACGATCGCACAACGGACAGCAAAAAGAGAAGAGCAAGAAAACGCGAAAAGGGAACGAGAAAATCTATTAGATTCACCTCAAAGTTTATCGCTTGCCCATAAAGAATTAGATAATCTGAAGAAAATCTTAAAAACACATCAAGAAGAAATAACTAATAATACCGGCAGTTGGATTATAAAATATCAAGAAAATAAAGACTTAGGCGTTGACGTTTTCAGCTATGGCTATTTTTTAACCATTCGATTTTATCAACAGTATGCTAACAGCTTAAAAGACACATGGCTGTCGGTTAAATTATTAAAAGGATACTTTGATGAAAATGGGCGTTCTACTATCCCATTCGAGCAAACGATGCAAATCGATTCTGCTACACTACAGTTTGACTTGAATACCTTTAATCAACAAGGGTGGTCAATACGAGATTCTAGAAAGAATTTCCAAACTTCAGAACAACTTGCTGAACATTGGGTTGCAAAGCTTATGCTGTATGCTGAAAAAGGAAGATACAGCAGTGATTAATAAAATGCTTATTCCTTTTTATTTGAAATGATCTAATGGTAAATCAGGAGTTAAAACGGTAGTAGAAAGGGGTAAAAACCCCTGCCAGCGGTGATTTTTTAGATATATATTGCCATGTCTTTAACCTTAACCAGACTATGCAATCCGTACCTTCTTTTTTCTCCCGCAGATCGCCTGTTTTTCTGCTACTTTGTTTCATCATTTCATTGGCTTTCGTCCACAACTCGTGCAAGAAGACAGATTTTGCCGCAGCAGCTTCCGACCAGGATTTAAGGAAAGATTTCTTCACGCCAACGGCTGCGGTAAGCAAGCAGGTACAAGGGTATATCACAATACTGAAGCAGGAAAATGACCGCCGCAATTTCGTGGATGCATTACCACGGAATATTGGTAGGCCGATATGGGAAAAATTGGGTATCCGCCCGATGATGAACACTGCGGCACGGGGCGGTGATTCCGGGACACATTTTCTCGTCATTCCCTTTGCCCCAAGCGGTGCATACCTTCACGGCTTGTTGGTCGCCGTACCGTCAGATACATGCTACCGCACCACCTATTACAGCAAGGAGTTTTTGAATACCGTATGCCATCAAAGCAACAAGGATGTTCCGCAGGTGGAAAGTTTGCTCGGATTGTTCATGATGATGGAGAACACTCTATTCGATCGCACTGACTTCTACCACATCCCACGGGACATCTTCCTGACCAATGCTCGCATAGTGCTTACCGACAGCACCAAGATCGCTTCCATGATGGCCGCAGAAGAATATGGAGGAGAAGGAAGGCCTGCCCCGCTGTGTTTCGTCGTCCCTTCCGGAGCCCATCACCCCAATGAAGAAGGCTTTTGTGACTGGGCTTCTAATTGTGGCTATTGTTCAGGGCTATGGTGTGGCGGTACCCCACCTGATTTTCCCATGCCCGGCGGTCCGAGCGGCCCACCAGATAATCCGCCACCCCCACCCGGTGGCGGTGGAGGCGGTGGAAATCCACCACCCCCGCCACCACCTCCGCCTGTTCCATGCGATGCGCCGTTTTACCTCGTTGATCCGTGCAATCCGCCCCTGCCACCTGAGCCTGTGCCTCCCTATAACCCCAACGAAGCGGCAGCCATCACCATTGATACCTCTATCACCAATAACTTCCCGTGCTTTACAGCTATGCTATTGCAAATTCCGAATATAAATAGGGAGGCACAACGAGTATTGAGAGATGTGTTTAATGCCAATACAAAGGTTAATCTGCACTTCAAAATAGGGACATTTAGCCCAACAGATAATACGGAAGCTGAAGCGACACCGGGGGCAGGTACATGGGTTTCACCGGGCGGCACAATCGATACTATTTGGAACTACAGAGATACGATACTGATCAATCCCCGCTACCTCCGCAATGCGGCAAGGGAGTACATGGCAGGGGTCGTCTTCCACGAAGGCATCCACGCATTCATCAATTGGAACTTCCAACGGATGGCAGCAGGTGAAGTCGATTCAAATTATATCAAAGCGAGGTTTCCGATATTTTGGCGAAATTTGACCAGTTGGGATGCGCAGCATGAACAGATGGCCGCGACATGGGTTGATCGGATTGCAGCTATCGTGAAGCTGTTTTATACCAATCCAAACGCTTCCAACGCACTCAAAAACAGGGTGTCAAACAGCATCGCCTGGGGAGGACTTGAAGGTATGACAGCTTGGAAAAGACCAGGCCGAGATACGTGCCGCATCAATTCCGACAATATGTCGGCGAGAGACTATGCGACTCCCCAAACCTATACCTCACCAGGTTGCGGATCAATCACCAAGTCCGCGATCACCGACTTAAAATTAAACGCGCCATGCAATTGATGAAAAAGATACTGGTACTCTTTGCTTTTATGTCATTGGCACATATGGAGACGAACGCGCAGAGCGATTCCGCGATGGTGAAGGAATTACAAGCCTTTTCAGGAGGTATCGCGCACCAGTTTTGGGTGCCAAAGGAAGAATTGAGCAAAATACGGACTGAAATGTTTTTCGTCATCTTCCATATCCGGGATTCTGCAATCAACGGCATCGAAGTGTTTGCCAAAACCGATACCCTGCTGAAGAAATATGTTGAGCAATATCTGAACTCAACCATGATGGCGAGGAAATTCAAGCATGTAAGCGATCACGATTATGTGGTGCCGCTTGTTATAAAGAATAGCTATCCTCCCCAAGCGGTCCGGGATACTTTGTACGAATACCTGTTATGGCGGAAGGGGAAAGTGAAAAGCCCTAATAAGTTGGAAATGATGTATTCATTCCCGCTTTTCTTGGGATTGAGCAGTGCGCCGAATCAAAGGTGAGGAAATCCTTGATCTACTTCATGTATGACGTAGCGACTCCGGGTTTAACTATTAGGATAAAATAAACTACCGGAAGATGAAAAATTATTATAGGTTAATTTTGCTCATTACAATTTATAATCTATAAATAACTTCTATACTTTTCAATTTTTTTTAGAAATCTATTCGCGAGATAATCGTTAGCAGTTGACAATTTATCGTAAACAAGCAATGACTGATTATAGTATTGATTTATTTTTTTGCTATCCCAAGTTTTTGGCGGCGGATTTAAATTTGTAATCCTGTCGGCCAATTTGACCAGCGAAACTTCTTTTGGTTGTTCTAATATTCTTTCTATACTATCTCTTATCTGATCTTCTTTTGGAAGTTGATAATTTTTACTAAGTGACTTAACTGCTGACATGACTTTTAAACCAAAAAGATCGGATAGTTCTTCTTCACTAGTTTCTGTATCTTCTAAAATATCATGCAGTACGGCAGTGGTCATTAAAAAATCAGCATCTATGTCGGGCTCGTTTTGTAATGGCAAAAGTTCAAAACATACTGCTGTTACATGAGTCATATATGGTAATTCTGATCCCTTTACTTTTTGATATTGGTGCTTTGCGCTAGCAAACAGAAAGGCATGTATAAAGTTATCTAAGTTTAGTTTCATTTGGTTTTTCATTCTTTAAAATTATAGCATATTTATCAAGCAATTCTATGTTCTCATCATTATTTGCACCGCGAGTAATAATAGGAAAATTAGCTGAAGTTTCAAGCTCCAGAGGATTGTTACAAGCAATAACTTCGCTTAATGTTAGTGCATCAACTAATTCAGAAAAACCTTGTATTTTTTCTCCAAGTAACATTTCCGGGTTTTCAATTAGCTTTTCCGTAGAAACCCATAAATAAAAATTCAATTCTCTTTTTTCATTGTGAGAATAATTATAATCGTAATTTTTTTGAGAATCAATAAACTCAAAAGTCTTTAAATTACTTTTTGATAAATAATCTATGATTAATGTATGATTGCCCGGATTTGGTAGTAATCTAAAAACAGAAATTATATATTTTCTCATCATTGGTCCATCTCCCTCACTTAGGCTTAGACTCCCAGCTCCAATGTGTTGAGTTTCAAATTTTGATAAGTATTCATACTTGAATTTGTTGACCAAGTTTTCTTCAAATCTAGCTTTTACAACGATTTTAGCAGTTTCAGTACTTTTTATATCAGTTCCAATTCCTTCTAACCCTTTGGAAGGTATTTGATATTTACCAGCTAAATAATCCCATCTTATTAAAAGCAATAATTCTTTTGAATTTTTTTGTTTCCCAAAAATCAGCAAGTCTGCAACATATCTAGTACTCAAAGCCTTTGGAAGTTTCCTAGATAATAACCCTAATAAGTTTTCATGATGATCAAAAAAGCCTTCCTTGAACTTGGCTACAGCTACTGGATTTTCTGATTTCCTTATTTCTTCTAATGATTTATTTTCGCCCATCGCTTCAAATACCACCCCATCTGTTAATGCCCATTCAGATAATATTTTTAGCAATAGATGTGATAAGGTTGAAGAAGGTTTATAATTTCCTTTATCCGTTAAAAATCCTAAAACTGATAAAAATGAATAGATAGTTTGTGTAGATTCAATGCTAATATTTTTAAGCTTAGTTGGTAGGTTAATGTTTTGCTTCAGATTGATTTCAATAATTTCACTAATCTCTTTTAAGGGCATGTACGATAGAATATATCTTCGGATGTTTTTTATATATTTTTCTGTGGAACCAAAGTAAATAATAGATTTATCATTAAATATTTCTGAAATCTTTAGCCATTTGTAAGCTTTAAATTCTTGTTGGGCTATATCCAAAGGTTGTTTATCAATAAAAGCTACAAAAATGCTCATTACAATATAATCGTCTTTGTTATCTATGATCCAAGTGTCAATTGAGTTTGAAACAGGTAAAAATAAATTTGACTGTAAATTGAGGCCAACCTCATCTTTAATTCTCCGCTGTGCTGCGTAAATGTCTGTTTCATTTTCATTAAGTTTTCCTCCTGGAAGTTGCCATAGTCCATTTCCACTCTTTTGGTTTTCTGCCCTTTGCAATATTAAAATTTCACCATCTTTAATTAATCCGATACTTACTGCTTTTTTTATCGATTGTTTTGCTTGCTGTTTTATATCCTTTAAAAGAAAAATGTTTTCTGAAGCGTAGGGTTTTCCATTAATTGCAGATAATAGTTTTTTAGTTTCAACATTATTCTTGAAACCTTTTCTAAAATCAATAAAGTTTATAGATGTTAGATTCTTAGGAAATTTATTCACTAAACTATTCGGAAGTAGAATTGGAATGATTTTTAATTTTTTATTATTATGTAATTCATAAGCCTTAGCTAGTTCCTCTTCTTGCCATTTACTAAGACCCAATTTTCCTATACATAATAAAAAGCTTTCTGATTTTGGTAAGTTTTCATCTATATATTTTTCTAGAATTTGGCCAGAAAGTAATCTTTCTGGGGCAAACCAAATATCCAAATTAGTTTTTTTTAACTGCTGGTTTAAAAAATTTACTAGAGTTAAGTCCGATTCATTATAGCTTAAGTATATCATGCTTGACTATTACATTTTTTGGCTTCATATATTACTGCATTTGCAGTTTGAGAACTCCATCCATAATTTTTTGTCAAGAAGTCACTAGGGAAAAGCCCATTTTTCGCCTTTAGAATTAAAAGAAACAGGATAAAAGAATGTGTGAATTTCCATATTCTGCCCGAACTTATATTTTTAATAAATAGTGCATTATTTCTTCTATTCTCTTTGAGTAGTTTATCTAATTCTTCAAGGTTTGATATATTTAAAAGATTACAAATCTCAACTATTATTTGACAATCAATTTTGTTGTAATATTCTTGTTGCAAATTCTGATCTGCTAGAAGGCCGGAATTTTTCGCTACATTTTTTGCTTCTATAACTTCATGGGAACGAGATATGAATTCCATAATGCTATGGTAATTTATACCTATTGTTTCTGTGTTTCCTGAATCAAAATTCTGTTGTATTTCAGCAACGTATTTTTCAATAATAGTTTTAATTTCAACAAATTCTTGATCTGCTAGTTCAAATAGCCCAGCTATTCTATTCAACCTACGAAATAGAGCAGTAGGGACTGCCTTCTCATTTTTATAAAGCGCGTGCGATACCATAGCCCATGAGTCTTGAAGACTTGACCTCACTTGTATTTCTGCAAATAGGTTATTAAAATCCTTCCATTTCGAGTCAGCTTGCTTTTTTTTGTTATTCGATACTATATAGTGATTAGATAGGTAGCCAAAAGTAGCAGGATCGTATAATTGAGACTTATCTACAGATTTATCAGGATCGACAATAAATTCGCTATAAATTATCTCTTCAACGATTTTCAATTGATCTGTGTAACAAAGAATAATTCTTATGCCAGCTAAATCCGTTATATCTATAAGGGGGTTTACATAACTTTTTCTTTCTATTTTTCCTTTAAAACTTTCAATATCCTTAGCTCTTGACTTAGTTGAAAACTCGTTTATTTTTAGATCTAAAAGACGTTTTTTTATTACTGCTTCTATTGCTTTTGCAAACTTATTATAAGTGTCTCTTTTATCAGAAAACTTCTTCGTTAGGTTATTAATTGTGACTTGATCGTATTGCATACATAAATATATTAATTATTGTTTATGTATTTATGATTTCTGATTTCAAAAGTGTTATTATCGTGTATTAATTATAAAAAACGGCTCCGTTTCTGTGAGCAGGCTTTGTACGTACTAACCTACGGCTTCATCTTTTGCATCCTATTTTACCAAGATGGCACGGCATTGAATATGATAATACAATTATAATTAATGTGTTATCTTTAGATGATAAACCCTGATTTATTTCCTCAACTTGGCCTAAACGTGAATATAGAAACACTTCCTACCTACCAACAAATTATCCAAGACCTAGATAAGAAAAGGCGTATAAAGCATCTGATGTTTGGTAATGGTTTCAGTATGGCATATGATCCAGGCATCTTTTCATACAATGCCTTGAGTACATTCATCGAAAGAACTGATAATGATTTGCTCAAAGCGCTTTTCAATGCCGTTAAAACTAAGAATTTTGAATTGATCATGCAGCAGCTTGATACTTTCATTGAAATAGCAAAAATATTTAGTACGGACATTAAACTTGTAGACAAAATCAAGGAAGCAAGCGAAACACTCAAAAGCAGTTTGATTCAAGCAGTTAAAGAACTTCACCCCGAACATGTCTTTACAGTTTCTGAAGGAAAAAGTAAATGTTGCTTCAGTTTTCTACAAGAGTATTTAGGGAATGGAGGTTCAGTCTTCTCAACAAATTATGATTTACTCCCGTATTGGGTGTTAATGCGGAATAAGGCAGAGAATTCAATCGATGGGTTTGGGCGAGATCTTGAAAATGTTGATGAAGTTGAGCGGGGGCAAGATGGAGAGTGGTCGGAATTACGATGGGGAAAATATAAGGATACACAAAATGTCTTTTACATGCACGGGGCACTCCCAATCTTTGATACTGGGATCGAAATCGTAAAAGAAGAGTATGATACGCAACACTATCTTCTCCAAAAAATTAATGAACGAATGGAACGAAAGGAGTATCCGATTTTTGTTACTGCTGGAAATGCGAATGAGAAATTGCATACAATAATGCACAACAAATACTTATCATATTGTTATGAAAAGTTCACCAAAATTGAAGGATCACTGATTACGTTTGGTTTCAATTTTGGTGAATACGATACTCATATTATTGATGCAATAAATAAGGCCGCGCACTTTGGAAAAAGAGGCGGCAACAAATTGCACAGCATATACATAGGCGTCTTTTCGAATGATAATCTTGAGCATATTAGGTCGATTGAACATAAGTTTAAATGTAAAGTACACCTGTATAATGCAAGGACTGCAAATATTTGGAGTTAAACATTTGTATATTGGAAACCACACCATCATTCTTTCAAATAATTTTAAATGGAGCAAACAAATACGGATTCCAAAAAATCAAAACAGCTTCTCTATGTAGGATTATTTGTGCTTTTGGTACTAGGAGTTTTTGTGAGCTTTTTGCCTTGGGCCGTGACACATTGGTCGTGGGGAAATTTGCGGGTTAGCAAATCAAATGAAATTGGAGATACTATTGGTGGGATAATGGGGCCTGCAGTTGGCTTGATCGCTGCCGGATTAACATTTTTGGCCTTTTGGGCACAATACGAAGCGAATAAGGAACAAAGGCGCCAATTTCTGATCGCACTTAAAAGGCAGGCAAACGATGATGCAAAACAAACCGAACGATATGAGAACGAACGGAGCGAGATGAATAAGAAATATGCCGACGAACAAGCAAGGCATAGAGAAGCATTGAAAGTGCAACAAGACCAGTTTGATGCCAGTCAAGAATTGCAGAATAATCGCACGAGACTTGATCTTTTTGAAAATAGATTTTACATGATGCTATCAATACATCGTGATAATGTGAATGCAATTGATGTTAACGGTAGAAGAGGGCGAGAAATTTTTATTTATATGATTGAAGAATTACGATTCATTTATTTGGCGATTCACAATTTTTATAATAACAAACAGGATATGCTAAAAGATAAAGTAGAATTAAGTGAAAGCCAGATTTACCAAATAGCCTATTTATCTTTTTTCTTTGGAATCGGAAATAGATCTACGGCACTTGTAAAAGACCTTGTGGGAAAGGAGTATGAAAATTTCATTGACACTGTTCACACCCATTTTGTTAGAAAAACGCTTGGCACTGTTACAGAGAGCGAGGATTATAGTGAACAACTGCTTTCCCGAAAAATATATTTTAAGAAAGTGTATGTTCCCGGTGTGGGGCACCAAAGAAGATTAAGTCATTATGTTCGGCATTTGTTTCAAGTGGTGAAATTTGTGGATGATCAATCGGCAGAATTTTTATCATTAGAACAAAAGTATGAGTATCTAAGTAATTTGCGAGCCCAATTAAGCACCCACGAACAACTGCTACTTTTTTATAATTCTCTTTCAGTTCTCGGCTCGCCCTGGATTGAACTTAAGTACATTGAAAAATATTCTCTTATAAAAAGCGTCCCGATTTTCAGTGCTGATTTTTATAAAAACCCTGCCGAAGTTTTTCCCCAAAAAAATGCAATCGGAAAACCTATGTTTGAATGGCTGGAGATTCGTGAGCGGTTTGCAAAACTATGATAAAAAAGTCCAGTACATTTCTAACACCTAAAATAAAAGTATGGATAATCTTGAATCACTTCTAATGGAAGTGCAGAATTTGAATAAGGAGAAGAAATATGATGTGGTATCTGACTTACTGACAAATGAATTATTGAGGCAATCGAACGATGCTAGCTTGTATGCTGAGAAGGCTCAAGCAACTTATCGATTAGGTCATCTCGATCGTGCTGAAGAATATGCGGAATTGAGCTTAGGTATTGACTCAGCAAATATTGTTGCTCACCAATACCGCGGATATGTTTTTTATGATAAAAAGGACTACAAAAGTGCTATAACTCATTTTGAAGCAATATTGAAAATTGAAAAGGATAATTACAAGGCCTTATGTATGTTAGGCAACAGTTATACAGAATTCAAAAAGTATGAACTTGCATTAAAATATTATTTACATGCAATAGATGTAGATTCGACCCAATCTTATGCATATTTAAGTTTGGCCGATAGTTACTTTAAACAAAAACGTTTTGATCTTTCAATAGCCAATTTTGAAAAAGCACTTGATATAGATCCAAATGATGTTTTTTCACTTTATACTATAGGGTTTGTTTACGAAAATATGAGAGAATATGAGAAAGCAGGTCTCTATTATGGAAAGGTCCTTAATATAGACCCGGCAGATCAGTATGCGCTAAATGGAATGGGAGGGTGTTTTTTTCGAAAGGAAGAATATGAGAATGCGAAGTCGTTTTTCAATCGTGCTATAGTTAGCGATCCGACATACTTATTCCCTTATTACAACCTTGGAACTTTGAGCTTTAATTTGAACGACTATGCGGCAGCAGAAAAAACCTTTATGTTGGTGTTGTCAATAGATAAAAACGATCCTGTAGCAAATAAAGGATTGGGCGATGTTTATTTTCAACAGGAATTATTTGAAAAATCACTAGAGCATTATAAAGGAACTATGTCTCATTTGAAAATGGAAAATGTTCATGAAAAAGCTAACGTTACTGAGCGGATTGGAGAAATAGAAAAAATTCTTGGTATTCCTGGGTATAATAAAATTAGAAAACTTATTAATGAGGTCAAGGCTACTCTAAAATATTCATCAGGATCTTTATCACACTATACTAGCCTTGAGGTTACAAAAGCAATTGTTTTAAAAAGTAGCCCTTTCCGCCTATCTGAAGGTTCATTTTTAAATGATACTTCGGAAGGGAAAGAGCTTTTTAATTTTCTAGAGTTACAATTACCAGATTATGCAGGCTTGGGTTTAATAGCGACACCTTTTATTCCTAAACCATTTATAGGCAGTTTTGTTACTGCTTCTAAAAAGGATGATTTAAACCTATGGCGGATGTACGGTAAGCAAGAAAAGGATGAGGCTAAAGGCTGTTCATTAACGTTTGATTTAAAGTTATTCCTTAAAGATTTGCAAAGCAAGTATGGATATTTTCGCCCTGAAAAGTTAAAAAATTCCGATAAATATGTTATTCGAGTTCTTAGTAAAATTGAACAATTTAACTTTTATAGAGTCGCGTACAGAAAATCAACAACAAAAAATTTCACTATACCCGATGGGGAGGAACTAGAAGAAAACTTTAATATACTTATGCAGAATCTTGCAGAAAGGGTGAATGAATTCGATAAAACTAACAATGAAAACTTAAAAGCTCTTTTTGAATTGTTAAATGAGATTGCATATTTGATCAAGACATCGGAATACCAGTTTGAATATGAAATACGACTTGTTTTAAAAGGATTTACATTTGATAAAATTACCGATGCTCCACCAAGAGTTTATATCGAACTGGTTAATGTCTTACCGTCCCTAGAAGTCATTACATTTGGGCCGAAAGTAGAAAAACCAGAAGAATGGGCAGCTTCATTTCATTATTCTATGATAAATAATAAGTTTACGTCAGATATTTTAATATCACATCTGCCTTATAAATAATAAATATCTCAAACACAAAAATGTATTAAAAAAGCCCGCTCCATTCTGAAGCAGGCTTTGTACTTACCGAACCACCGATTCATCTCTCTCTTCTTCCGCTTCATCCGTCACCTCCGCCTCCTTCACGTTCAGTATGTAGTTCGCTGCCTTATGTGCCTGGCTTGCGGCCTGGATCAGAAAGCGCTTGTCTTTCTTGAAGATCGGAAGCCAGCTCTCTATCGTGGTACCGACATCTTTCCTTCTTTCAGGTACGATGCCCGCAGTTGAGCACAGGAGGGAACTTCCCATGTCTGCAATCAACCCCTCCATATCTACACTGCCTTCGGGAAACAATTCCAGTTCTTTGAATGCCTTTCGGTTGAGCCGTTGCTGTGTGCCGGTGCTTGATACCAACGGCCTGAACAACGCTTCATAGTACAAAATGACTTCCTTGAAGTGTTTGTAGGGAGGAATGGTGATCACGTCATTATGCACGTCATACGCCATCTTCTTTCCTTTGTGGACGATGGAGGGGCCGTCTGTGTACCCGTGCACGATGGCTTCGCACCGTTCCAAGACACCCACACCGTCCTCCGGTTCAGGCAGAGGAGGAATAAGATCGGCACGGATATCAGTGCATTGGGCGATGTTGAAGACTTTGTAATAGCGCAAACCTCCTTTTTTGCTTTCGGCCTGTTTATCGCGCTTTTGCCAGTACGCCACGATATGGCCTGTTTCTCCCTTGTTCACAGAACCGCCGATGGCCTTGATCTGCTCCCATGAAAGGAACAGGTTCCGCTCATACCCAGCGACAAGGAGTGACCAGAGGTTGATGCCCCCATATGCGCGGCCGCTTATGAGGTTGCGGGGAATGTCGCCGTAGTCCCAGGATATGTGCCACGGGATGATGCCATGTTCCAAATAGGTGATGAACTGGGTGTTGATGATTTCGTGCACATCTATCGGTGTGGACGAAGAGCCGTTTGATGAATCCATAGTTCTTTGTTTTTGATTGTGAAGAATGTTTCTTCTATTGTAGGAATTGCCTCAATCAAAGGACAGGGTGGCTAGTTTGGTATATATGGCTGTATAAGTATAAAAAGGGGGATTATACCTCTTTTAATTGTCCAACTTTTTTATTACTCTTGTTACGATTGATCGAATCCCTAACCAGAAACTAACTATTATGGATATTAATGACGGCGGTTTGGAGCCTACCAATGAAATCAGGCTTAATGATGGAAAGGAATACAAGCCGAAATTCATGACGAAAGATTTCTTGGATGCAGTTGAAAAGTCTTCCATCCGGACAAGAAAAATATTGATCTTAATAATATTCTCCAGCCTCTTGGTGCTAATGGCCTTGGTTAACTCGCTTGATGCACGGTTCAACTGGATTTTATCACGGTCAGAAATGCATAATAAGATAGACCGGTACTTCTATTTTAAAGATGTGAATGCAGATCGGCCTGCAAACGCCATAAACGGGTTTAAAACACTGACTGAATTTATACGGGTCAACGAAAGTAAGTTCAGGACGGATTCCGCTTTCTTGGAGCATTACTTAAAAACGGAAGTTTCAGAAATAGATGAAGAGATCGTTTCCATAAAATCAAACCTTGTTAATGTTGCGAAGGAACCTTCCTTTCAGGAGCGGTCTTTAATTTATCAGGATATTTCCAAATCATTCAACTTCTTGAAATCGCACAATTTGACGACGAAGGCGGATTTCAAACAAAGCATGAATGCGTTAAGCGCCGCGCAACTGGAACATATAAACTTTGTAAAGGTTCCCATCTTGGGGATTTCTTTTGATATCAATTATTTAGGCTTCTACTCCGGTCTTGGGATCTTCGTTCTGTCCTGGCTTTTGCAGGCTGCGCTGAAACGCGAATATGTAAATATCAAGATTGCTTTCAAGCGCGAACTGTCAGACAGGGATAATCATTCCTATTACTTTTACGAGTATATGACCATGTTGCAGGTCTTGAGTATGCCTAGGAAGTTATTTTCTCCATGGAGTAAATGGAATTCTTTCAAGCAGAATGGCATTAGCGCGATACCTTTAGCCTTACCATTGCTTGTGTATAGTTTTGTTTTGGCCAATGATGCCTTTTCCTTTTCGAAGGCATTTGAGCTTAATCCATCCCTTACGATATATTCGTTTGCTGCTGAAATATTTTTTTTTCTCCTCATCCTTTGGGAATTCATATTGATTCTTATTCAATGGAGAAAGATGGACTATATATGGGATACCCAAGTGATCGAATATAATTTCGAATTTATTCTCGAATGTGTGGGTAGTGATGAGATTAACCTAATGGAATTTGCAGAAGAAATAAAACTTACAGAGAAAGATATCCCTATGTTACAGATCGCTTGGTTTTACACCTTGCAAAGGATCAAGAGCAAACCAAAGGGGACATCGAGAAGGAGTTTTAATTTATTTTCAAAGTACATTAAGAATATTTTAAAGGGCAAGTTAGCTCCGTCCGGTAATGATAAGTTGGATATGAAAGTTGTGGAAAATTCTTGGAATGCATTGGTTGCATGGTTTCGTACAGATGGTAAAAAAAGCATAGCAGAGGGTTACGGAAAATCTTTCCATAAAATGTGCATGAGGACAAATATGAGCTAGTTATTATTAGGAAGTAGCATGTCGCTATGGAGGTAACACTTCTATCATAGGATGATTAAGACTTCCTGAAATACTTAATTCATAAAAAACCGTCTTTTCACGGTTGATTTTCGGAAAGGCACAAACAAACTTTGCCATGTGACCGTAGGGTATCTTCTTAGTGTATTCAATCACCATAAACCTATAAAACATGAAAACTCTCGTAGTAACATTAGTCCTTTCATGCTACGCTTTATTTGCACATGCCCAGTCAATGGCCACTGATGCCAAAATAACCACCGACAAGAACGGAGTCCAATGTGCCTCCACCGGCATCGGGCGTGGAGCCAATAATGCCGAGGCAAAAGAGAATGCTGCCAAGAATAGAGAAGCGGCAGAAAAGAGCGCTAGAGAGAGCAAAAGTGGAGAAGGGCGTGCCAGTGTGGGAAGAGGATCAGGCGAAGCCAAATGCGACCGCCCGCGCGGCAAGAATACCAAGTAATTTCTTTGAATGCAAAAAGGAGCCATCATTGAGGCTTCTTTTTGCTGTAATGAAGAATGGAATATAGTGCCTCAAACAGCTTCGTGTAATACGTATTCCTATTTGCAATTTCTTTCCTAAACTCGACCTTTAATTCCGGGAATGCCTTATATACAACTTCCCGAAGCTGGCACTTATTACGGATTATTTCACCTGATTTTGTCTTAAGTTCCTCTATGTCTACACCATGCACAGAAATACCCTTATTCGAGGCCAGAAGCCCCATATCGAAGCGCAAAGCCTTCAGGTGCCCATATCGCTCCATCCCTTGCGGCACCTTAATGGCGAAGCGGGTAACCTCATACCGTTCCAGCATCCGCTCAATGGTGTCCAGGATCAGGTTGTGCTTCTCTTCGGACCACGCTCCTTTGAAGGATTTAATATACCAATCCACCAATTCGCCATCCACCACCACCGCGATTCCCACCGATCGCGAGCCCAGGCTCAAACCCAACACGTTATCCCCGGTACCCATAATAGTTCCGGAGAAGTGAGGTGAATAATGCGCCGCGGCTCTTGGTGAGGTCTTCCTCTTTCGTGACCAAGGCCCGTTTCAATGTCTCCCGCAGTTCCTCTTCCTTGTACAGCTTCACAAACTTCAGATGCTGCGGCAGGGAATGCCGGTCGTTCAATGCGTTCGCTATTTCGTGGGCAAGTGCCATTTCTTCTGATGTGTATTTCATGGGTTGTGCACGGTTTCCACAGGACGTACGTTCAACGTTATTTATTATTAAACGTTCGTTCGTTTTATACCGATAAAATGCTTCTAAAGTGAATTGATAAACAAAAAATAAAGACTTTACGATTGTCCTTTATCTAAAGGACATGGCTGCCACAGCAAGGTGTATGCTGTCTGATTGACGCCATACGTTTCCGTCTTCACCAACCGGGTATCTTTCAGGACCTGCAGCACGTCATGGAACTCATTTTTGGTTAATACCAAGATGTTCGGTACCACCTCGTCCGGGAATACGCAGGTGAAGCTGTCATCCACATGTGCGGCCAGGAAGGCGTATACGGCAAGGCCATTGATGCCGAGGCGCTCCGCATAGCGTTGGAACAAATCTTTGGGGAGCGGGAACCATTCGCCCTGGTACTGATCAAGGAGTATCTTCATTGAGGAAATCGTTATTTGGTAATGCCAGGCCACGGGAGCGTTCTTCGAGCTCATGGCGCAAATGCTTCATGAGATCGTAGTAGAGATCGGTAGGGAAGACGTGGTAAATGAGACTCAGCTTGATGAGATTGATGGTGCTGGGGAAGGTGGCGCCTTTCTCCCACAGCGAAATGCGGTCGGTGGCATTGACGCCCAGTAACAAAGCCACCTGCTTCTGCGTATAGCCCATCATCTTCCGATGCTTGCGCAACCTGTTTGGAATATGCCGACGTACATGCTCCATGCTTCAATCTTAAAAAATGAAAAATAAAAAAGTAGTGAAGCGATTTCGTGAGATGCGGTGAAGCATGTGGAAAAAAGTGTTGCAAGAAGAAAATCAAAATCAAAAGCTGTTCTTATTTTGGGACCATCTTATTCCAATGGCATGGATGCTGCATGGCACATATTCAAGGCGATGCTTTATTGTCCCTATAAGGCTTGGCTGCTTCATAAGAATGAAACCGTAGAAGCCCAATACTTCATGCGTATTCCAACATCTGCTCTTAAACCCGCCCTCCAAGACAAGCTTGTTACGAAAGCTTTAGAATCTGCAGGAGTTGATCAGAAAAAGGCTATGCCTATTAAAGTAAAGAAGTTGATCGAGGACGTGCGAAGCATGACTGAAAAGGAGGAGCCGCCGCCATTTTATAAGATTCCGCATTGTTCGGAATGCCCCTTCTGGGAAACATGCCATCAGAAATTGAAAGAGAAGGATTGCATCAGCTTATTGGCCGGAATGACGGTGAAGGTGATGAAGAAGTATCACAGCAAGGGAATCTTCACCATCCTTCAGTTATCGCATCTGTTTCGCTTGCGCAGGAGAAAGCGGGTGCCGCAGGTGACCGGCCGCTTCCTGTGGGAACTGAAGGCGCTGGCCATCCGCGAACAGAAAACATTCGTCTTGCAGCAACCTGACATACCAGAACAGAACCATTCCCTGTTCATTGATTTTGAAGGATTGCCGGACGGATTCATTTATCTGATCGGAATACTGATAAAGGAAGACGGGAAACCCGATCAAGCACATTCGTTTTGGGCAGACAGTACGAAGGATGAAGAAACGATCTTCTCAATGCTGCTTGCGCTGTTCGAGCAGTATCCGGAAGCGTCCATCTATCACTATGGGAGTTATGAACCCAAAGCCATGAAAAGGATAGCTGCGGGCATAGGAAAAGAACGCTTCAAAGCTATCGAAGCGCGGATGGTGAACATCCTCGGATTTTTTAGAACCCACATTTACCCTCCCACCTACACGAACGGCTTGAAGGAAATCGCCCGCTTCCTGGGCTTTGAATGGACCGACCCCGATGCCAACGGAATAGCAAGCATCGGGTGGCGAAAGCAATGGGAAGCCAGGGCGGGGGAAATGTGGAAGCCGAAGCTGATCCAATATAACCGTGATGATTGTTCCGCCTTGGTTAAATTACACGCGTGGCTCCGCACGCTTCAGGCTTCTAATGACGGTGTTCAGCAGGTAGCGGAGATGAAGAAGCATAGCCCTTACCGGCTGCAGAGCAATGTGGAGTTCGGCGAGGATTTCAACCTTATCAGTAAGGCCGCGTATTTCGATTATCAACGCAACAAGGTGTATTGGCGGGATGGATCGAAGCATTCTCCAGTGTCGGCAGCGGCACAAAAGCGACAGCCGAAACATTCCGGCCGCGGGCAAGTGGTATGGCAACCCAAACGTGTGAACGAGATCATTCTGATCCCACCTTTGAAAACGTGCCCGCATTGCGGGCATACGAAGCTCTACCGGTACAATCAACTACAGACATACCGTATCACCGACTT
>Ga0247804_10000152_pt1 | contig 31905 bp, 20 predicted proteins | sample UWRJL029104C1_FD_181142 | JGI IMG/M metagenome (GOLD analysis project Ga0247804, IMG submission 181142) | Plant litter microbial communities from Arlington Agricultural Research Station in Wisconsin, United States - UWRJ-L029-104C-1 | ecosystem: Environmental > Terrestrial > Plant litter >... | reverse complement strand
TACTTGACACGGAGGGAAAGCCTATTGGTGTGCCTATTAAAGCCAGCGACTTTTATAACAAGCCGACACTTAAGTTTTTGGAGCAGAAATTTGCATCCAATAATAATGTAAATACAGGAATGAAAAACAGGATAAAAAATGCAGTTGACCTGTCTCTTTTTGCGAAAAATATCAGGTTTTCCCAGCTGACCAAATTACTTGAAAAAGAAGGAATTAATATCGTGTGCCGAAAAAATACTGAAGGATTAATTTACGGAATTACTTATGTGGATCATACCACTAAATGTGTTTTCAATGGCAGCGCATTAGGTAAACAGTACAGTGCAAAAGCAATACAGGAACGCTGTGGTTTAATGGGCATTAACAAGCCCAATTTTGGTAACGAAACCTCTTTAAAAACTGATGTGGATAAGATTACAGATACTAACAGTAAGGGGTTATTCCAGGCTAATAATGAGGCCGGTGCAGATCTACTGGGAAAGATAGTGGATGTTTTGACCCAGTCAGAACATACCACGAATTATATTCCGAATCAGCTTAAAGGCAAGCGAAAAAAGAAAAAAAGAAAAGGACAATCCGATAATCAATAACACTAAATATAATGGCGATGCAGACAGGAGAAAATGAACAGGCGCTTAGAAAAATACTTGATATGACAAGGCTTATTGGCATTATCATTCTTATCATTCACTTTTACTTTTATTGCTATTCCGCTTTTAGGCAATGGGAGCTCACTAGCGCGTTTACCGATAAAATATTGGGCAATACCTACCGTACGGGATTGTTCTCGCATTTCCATAAATCCAAATTTTTTGCACTCGGTTTTTTAATGATTTCGCTCCTTGGTGCAAAGGGTCGCAAAAATGAAAAACTGAATTACAGAACAGCTTTTGCCTATTGCTTCACAGGGCTGGTAACTTATTTTATAAGTTATTTTACCCTCTTCCTGTTTTCAGTTAGCTCCCGTAATGCTATTGTTTATATGATGTGCACCTCGGCTGGATTTCTAATGATTCTTTCAGGAGGCACTATGCTTTCCAGGATTATAAAAAACAGGCTCAGCCAAAAAGATATTTTCAATAAGCTCAATGAGACTTTTCCTCAGGAAGAAAGACTTTTGGAAAATGAATATTCCATTAACCTTCCCGCCAGATATTATTTAAAAGACAAACTTCGCAGCAGCTGGATCAATATTATAAATCCATTTAGGGCTCTCATGGTTCTGGGCACCCCTGGATCGGGCAAATCTTATTTTGTGATCCGCCACGTTATAACCCAGCACATTCGAAAAGGTTTCAGCATGTTTGTCTATGATTTTAAATATGATGACCTCTCCAAAATTGTCTACAATACATTTGAAAACAACAAACATGTTTATAAAATCGTGCCTAAATGTTACTTTATAAATTTTGATAAGATCATGCACCGATGCAATCCGCTGGATCCCCAGAGTATGGAAGATATAACCGATGCTTCGGAATCGGCAAGGACTATTTTAATGGGGCTCAACAGGGAGTGGATTAAAAGGCAGGGAGACTTTTTTGTAGAGTCGCCAATTAATTTTTTATCGGCCGTAATCTGGTATCTCAGAAAGTATAAAGACGGAGAATTCTGCACCCTTCCTCATGTAATTGAACTCATGCAGATGGATTATGACAGTCTCTTTACGCTTCTTCGCACAGAGAAAGAAATTGAAGTACTGATAAACCCATTTATTAACGCTTACCTCAACGAGGCGACTGACCAGCTTGAGGGGCAGATTGCTACGGCGAAAATCGCTATGGCCCGGCTTTCCTCCCCGCAGTTATACTATGTTTTATCAGGAAATGATTTCACTTTGGATATCAACAATCCCGAGGAACCTAAAATTGTATGCATGGGAAACAACCCGCAGAAAATACAAATATACGGGGCCGTATTATCCCTCTATGTAAACAGGCTTGTTAAGCTGGTAAATAAAAAAGGAAAAATGAAATCAAGTCTCATCTTTGATGAATTCCCTACTATATATCTCAATAATATGGACAGTTTAATTGCCACTGCAAGAAGCAACAAAGTGGCGACCTGCCTGGGTGTTCAGGATTTCACCCAGCTTCGAAAAGACTACGGAAGGGAACAGGCAGATGTTATTATGAATATCGTCGGAAATATAATTAGCGGACAGGTTACAGGAGATTCTTCCAAGCAATTATCAGAGCGCTTCGGAAAAATTATGCAGGACAGGGAAAGCCTCTCTATCAACAGTGCAGACACGTCGATCAGCCGCTCCAAACAATTGGAATCTGCTGTTCCGCCATCGAAAATCTCGGCACTGAGCTCCGGGGAATTTGTGGGCATGGTTGCCGATGATCCCGATTGTAAAATTGAACTCAAAACCTTTCACAGTGAAATTATAAATGATCATGAGGCGCTTAGAAAAGAGATGGAGAATTATAAGGAAATACCACCTGTCCGAAAACTTGACAACGCAATGATCCATCGTAATTACCTACAGATAAAGCAGGATATTCAGGACATAAATCATTCCGAAATGGAACGCCTGCTGAACGATCCCGCGCTGGCTTATTTAGTATTAAAGAAATAACAAGAACAATAAGAAACTTAAAATTTAAAAGCGATGTTACAGGAACAATTTTCAGATATAATCCAGTTAATAAAACAATCCAGATCCAAAGCAATAGCAGCGGTCAATACCGAGATGATAAATCTGTACTGGAATATTGGACAGTACATTTATATCAGGCTGGAAAAACAGCAGTGGGGAGCTTCGGTGGTTAGCGAATTAGCACTGTTTTTAAAGAATACCGAGCCTGAAATAAAAGGTTTTTCAGATAAAAATCTTTGGAGAATGAAGCAGTTTTATCAGGCTTATAAAGATTTTCCAAAACTCTCAGCACTGCTGAGAGAAATCAGCTGGACAAATAATCTAATCATTTTAAGCCGGGCAAAGTCCATCGAGGAGCGGGAGTTTTACCTAGGGCTCTCCAGGCAGGAGAGGTTCAGCTCAAGAGAGCTTGAGAGACAAATAAACAGCGGTGTTTTTGAAAGGACTATTCTGGGAAATACAAAACTCTCATCAGCGATGAGAGAATTACATCCCGATATCGCCAATACATTTAAGGACAGTTATATTTTTGATTTCCTTAATCTTTCAGATTCCTTCAGCGAGAACGATCTTCAAAAAGGGCTTCTCAGTCAGATGAAAGATTTTATACTTGAACTTGGTAAGGATTTTTTATTTATTGCAGAGGAGTATAAAGTTCAGGTAGGGCATAGCGATTTTTTTATTGACCTGCTTTTTTATCACAGGGGACTTCAATGCCTTATAGCCTTTGAGCTTAAATCTGATAAATTTAAACCTGAACATTTAGGGCAGCTCAATTTTTATCTGGAAGCATTAGACCGTGATGTTCGCAAACCAAATGAAAACCCAAGTATCGGAATACTGTTATGCAAGGATCAGGATCATGCTGTAGTGGAATACGCACTAAGCAGAAGCCTTTCGCCAACTATGGTAGCTGAATATAAAATACAACTGCCGGATAAAAAGATGCTTGTCACCAAGCTGAATGACCTTAGTAGAAATGAACAGTAGAAAATTACCCGAGACCGTTGGGAATTCATAAATATGGGCTAAGAACCTTTATGTATTAAATATGATAAATACCAACTGCGTAATTGCTATTATTGATACCTCTGGAATACTGTGTTACATTCAGGAAAATGTTTAAAGGAATCACGCCTGTCCGTAAAAGTGATGAAACGATAATTAATCGTAATTATCGGCAGATCAAGCAGGATGTTCAGCATATAATAAATTCAGATTTGTGCAGGATGCTTAATGATCCAGATTTTACTTATTTGATGGTAAAAAAATAACAGATAATTTAATGATGTGACTCTACTGCAAGAACATTGGCTACAAATCTTCGTCCTCTATTTTTTGCACCGATCCTTACAAGAATATACTGCGCTGCAAGAATTATAAAATAATAAAGGCTGAGTGGCCACTTTTCAGTAATTAAAATAGGCAGGCCGATGAACAGTAAAAAAAGGAAACATAAAGATGTTAAATCTCTTGCCAGCAAAAAGGCCCTATGACTATCTAATACAATTAAATCGCTGTTATTTTTCTTGTATATTTTATACCACATTTTATTTTGATCTGATGGTTTTTTTGGAAATGGACCGTAAGATGTTTTTAATTTTTCCCTATCTATTCGGGTATCAGTTTTACTGATTTTTGAAAAAGCTTCTGAACCGGGCAAAGGATTGTTAATTTTCCAAAAAACTAGTACTGCTTTTTGATGGCTTGATAATAAGCCATTCAAAAGGAAAAGAATTAGGGGAGCGATCAGCAGGCCAAGCGTTTTAATAACAAAAACGATATCAAATCCGTTAACTAATTTTGTGAAATAGGCAGGAAAAAACATGCCGCACAAAAAGATGATATTACCAGATAAGAACACCCATAGCTGAGGGGTGTTCTTTATTTTAAGATTAATTTGATTTTCCATACAAAAGTTTTTTTTAAAATATATAAGGAAGTAAACCATTAGGAGTTACTAGACAGATGAATACAGGCAGGGGTGGGATCAGCTGGCTTAATTCTTCTTTATGTTTCGAAATGCTTCGCATGTCCTGAAGACTTAATCCATCGGGACCTTCTGGATGTGTATGCCATTCCCCGATATATCCAATTTGGCCGCCTGATTTTCTTTCAATTTCAGAGATTTCTTCTGCTAAACCCTCTCTGCCTCTAATAAATTCAACACAATTTGATTTGCTGTCAGGAGGGGCATTGATTATTCCGGTAACATGGATCGTTTTTGTTTTATAATTGCAGATGCCTAAAAAGACTCCTCCTGTTTCCAATTTTCCCGATGCTTTGAATGCCTTTTTCATTTGTTCAGTTATATTATCTCTGAAGCGAACGGTCCATTTTGAGTTGTTGGATATTGGAAAAATTTCGAATGGGTTTACGTACAGAACGTTGGATTCTATTTTGTATTCGGGATCATCAGAAATTTTATTTAGAAAAATTTTTCCAATATCTGACTTATTGCTCATCTCCTTTTTTATGACTCCTGAAAAATAGGATGCATGAGATGAAATTTTATCGTCTGATAAAACTGTGGTTTCAGAATTACACCCGATGCCAACTGGCACCAGCAGGTTATTAGAGTTTTCAGAAGCTTTTTCACTGCTTAACCAGCTTTCAATTTCTATGGCATTTTCAGACACGCTGTATAAATACACCTGTAAATCATCAATTCGTGGATTTCTTAATTTACCTTCCTTATAAAGAATACCTAAATTTCCAAAATCTGAAATTGATGCACTCACAGTACTGCAATTATTGATACTTTCTAAAGTGGAAAGTTTATTGAAAAATGAATTTGATGCAGTAAAATCCATTATCCAATCATAGTTTTTAAATGTATCGTCTTTTTCCAGGTAGCCCTCTTTAAAAGAAGGACCTCCTAGTACAGTTGTTTGTTCAAAGGGAAAAAGAGCTTTGATTTTATCAACCAGTGCTTTTGACTTATTTTCACCAATATCTTCGGCAAATAGGGAATGGCGCACTAAATTATGAGGAGATATGTGATCTGGGTCAATTAGTGTTAGATTTGTGTTTCCTGACCTTGCAAGATGAAGAATTATCTTTGAGCCCAAAGCTCCGCATCCAAAAACAACAGTGCTGCCATTGTAACCACTATCTGCTCCCGAAATTTTCGCGGCAAGTTTTTGTGTAAGCGGCTGATTATGGTCAAGCATTTTTATTGGTATATCAGAAATAATCTTACCTTCTTTTACATCGTCTTTAGATAATTTAATACGCAGATTTATAAACTCCATATTGGAGGAGTATCCGATTAGTTGTCGTGGTCTTCGGATTCCAATTATTAGAGGAAAGTATAGATCTTCATTTATATGAGCCAATGCTGATGCAAACTTTTCAAATACATTGTAATTGATTTTATAAAAAGCACAGAATGATTTAAACTCTTCCCATGACGAAGGAATATTTACTTCGTAATCTTCATTGATTTCGTTTTCTTCATTCCATAATAAAATAGAATAAAAGTATTGTTTTCCTTTTTCATTTTCTTTAAATTTTTCACGTTCTTCCTCAACGTTCTTCAAAATGCTATCTGCATTTTCATTAGTGATAAATTTAGAAAAATGATAAGTATAATCTTCATCTTTATGACTGCTGGTAAATAAGGCACAGGCTGTTCTTTCTCCGATCTGAATATCCTGATTAGTGATCAGCTCATTTAATGTGCTGTCATAATCATAAATGATACTTCCTGAATATCCTTCAAGCCTCAGCGGTTCATATTGTTCCCCATTTGTTGTTAATTCGCCCGTGGCAGCATCCCGAAGCCAATTGCTGATGCGCACCACAAGATCTTCGATCCTTTTATTGGCATACCATTCGTCTGTATTGCCACGTACGTAACAAAATGCAGGAGGACGGCTATTTGATGCTATATATAGATGTGCAAGATTGTTTTTTGGAAAATCTAATCTGTCAGTAAAAACTTTAGGTGCCGAAACAGGATAATTTTTTATATCAAAAACTATTATAACAGGTTCAATGTCTCTAATGTCTAAATCTTCAAAATTACCAAGGCTGGGCAGATCAACTTTAAGCTCTAATGGAACGGCAATCCTTTCATTGCCCCAGTCGAGAATGCTAATTTTTTTATTGAATAATTTTTTTAATGAAGTTAGAGAATCCTGAATATCAGGATTCTCTATTTCATTTGTAAATGGAGGCAATTGACTGCTAAACTTTTCCATTTCCATATTTTGAAGGATTACTTACGATTCCTAAACCAGCACTTCCGGCTGCTTTTGCTGAGCCTTCTGCTTGTTTTGGTTTTACTATTCCCTGTGATGTCACTTCAAAAATAATGGGCTGGGGAATTTTATTAACTACATTGTATGTTGTAGTATTAAGAAAGTTTTCCTCAGTTACTTTTTTAATATACTCGCTTCTAGCTTCGAAATGAGGAGGATTATCCTTATCATTTAAAATCTTCTTGCTGGACGCAATGATTTTAGCATTTTTTCTCTTGTAATCCAAAACTTTCAACGATGTGTCTTTAGGTTCCGGATTTTCTTCCTGAGGCCTGTCATTGAAAAATGACCATGAGCAGTGATGAGGAGAAAGAAATAGATCAAACTTCAAAGCATGCTCGTTTTGATATTTTTTTGTTTTCTCTAAAATTATACACCAAGAGGTATGATCGGAATCCCCTCCAAACATAGCAAGAGTCGAAAAATCTGCTTGATAAGCACTGTTTTTAAAACGAGCTTGAAATACAATACTGGTCGAATTTTTTTTATCATCTCCCAAGGCTTCCAGGTGCTCCTTAAACGGGGCATGAATAAAAGTAGAAAATAAAGTCTGATCTTTATCATTAAAACGGGTTATGACATCGCCGGGAACAGCTCGCAAATGATCCAGGTCCTTATAATCAGCGTTTCCATCGTAACCAATTATTTTTATACGGTTACCTGGATTATCTCTTTTTGGATCTTTTTTTCTGTGAAGAGCAAGACGGCGTTCAGCCTCCTTTTGGTGCGCATCTTCATCATCATTTGTATTCTGCTCTGCAATCATAGGAGAAAACCACATTGTGTCAATGCGTATCAGTTCTTCTTTTTTATGTGTTTCAGAATAATTTTCAGGAGCCCCCAAATAGAAATGTTTTTTAAACCCTCTGCAGTGGTCTTGATCGCCATGAGTCAATATAAATACATCTACGAAAGGAATCCCGTTAATTTTTTGTATACTATTTAGTAAATCTTTTTTAACATCAAAAGTTACATCATCATCACAATTTCTGATATTACAGTCAACCAATATTGTAGTGTTGTCCTCTAAAGTTATTAAGGACGTGTCGCCATTACCCACAGGGTAATATTTTATTCTTGCATTTGTCATATACTTTCTTTTCTTAATATTAAATTTTTCTTATTCAAAACAATATTCCGGCATTTAATTTAAAGACTGGATTCAGCATAAATATTAGTAAAGCTGATAATTGCTGTTAAATATGGACTCTTTAAGAAAAGATTATGACAACAAGGCTTGCATAAAAAAATGTTTTTTCTATTTTTGCGATGTATATTGATTCTGGTTATCATTTATCAGATCCTAATAAGCTCATAAATTTGAGAAATATAAAGGCGTAGTTTAAGAATTCGAGCTCTTTGACTATGCTTTTTTTATTTCACCTAATATTTTGGTTTGGTTTTTTTAGTTTATTTTTTTCTTAAAATTTCCACCTCCTTTTTTAAATCGTTAATAGTTTCTGTCAGTTCTTTTCCCGCTTTTAGATATTCCATAGGAAATTCGTTTTTCAGTTCACCCATTAATAAATAGTAAACAGGCTTGAGGATTGTTTTTAAATCATATTCGTTTGATTCATCAAACAATTCCAGTGAAGTTTTATATTCTTTTTTAGCAATTAATAGCACAAAGAAATCTATAAGTAGATTGAATGCTGTATTAGTATGTTTCATGTCTTGATTCTCATCAAAATAATTGTCAATCATACTTGGAATTTGCTTGCCGATAATTTCAATTGCCGGTTTAAGATCATCGTTCCATAAAAGTATTTTAGCATACAATAAATTAAATCTTAGCGATGAACCGTTTAATTTGATATGTTTTTCAATTAAGTCTAAGGCATATTTTTTCTTATCTTTGCGCTTGTCGTCAAAAATACTTTCAATCCAGCATCCTAGAACTGAGCTGTCTCCCAGATCAATTGCTTTTTGGAACATCTCGTCGGATTTCTGAAATTCGCCTTCTTTACTTAATAAATGCGCAAGGCGGTGGGCACATTCACTGCTGCCTTTTTTTATGCCTTCCAAGTATGTTTTTACAGCTTTTTCTTTTTTGTTTGTTCTTACATATAGTCGTGCCAGCATTTCAAAACCTTCAAGGTCTCCTTTTTCAATAGCTGCTGAAAATTGCTGTTCAGCTTTTTTGATATTGGGTTTTTTAGTGACAAGGTAGGACATGCCTAGAAGAATGTTGCTTTTTTCTTCATTAGCTTCCACTGCTCTTTCGAGTGTCGCAACGGATTCTGTGTGTCGATCTGTATGATGAAGTAATTTAGCCAGTGCAGTATAGGAACCTTCAACACTATTCTTAACAGCTTCTCTATAATAATGCTCTGCCTGATCCATTTCTCCAAGTTCTTGGTAAATTTTTCCCAATGAAAGTAGAGGCTGCTTGAAATTTTTAGAAATAGCCTTATTGTGGTATTCTATTGCTGTTTTAAAATCTTTTCTTTTACTGTAGATATTACCTAATAAATTGGCGGCATAAGGGTGTTCCTGCGGCAGGCTGAGACATTTTTTATAATAGTCAATTGCACTTTCTGGATCATTTAGATGAAGGTCATAAATTATACCAACTGTTAAATAAGCTAATGGCTCTGTTTTATCTAGCTCTATAGCCGCCATAGCGGATTGTAGTGCATTTTGAAAATCACCTTTGTTTAAATAAGCTGAAGTCGCTAAAGAATAGTAATCAACATTTTTCTCTTCAACTTCCTTTAATTTATTAACCGCTTCATCATATTTTTCCTCACTAATTAAGTCCTTAATATCTTTCAGCACTTCTTCTGAAGTAGTCTTTGTTTTTTTAAGGAGCCTATTTGGAAGGATAGAATTGGTTGTATGAATTAATTCTTCTTTTAAGGACTCTGGCAGATTTTCGCAGGACAAGAATGTATTTCCCATGTCAATTGCTGCCATAGGGTCATATTTTCCATTTTTAATATTACGTATGTGTTTTTCCAGTCTTCTAGTTAGTTCACTTTCGTCACACCACGCATCGAAAAATCGGACAAGCCATACAACATTGTCCTTATCGTGTTTTCTGCCAAATCTCATTAAATACCATATATTCATAAATCTTTCCTTAATTCTATAAAGATGATTTTTTGTAGAAGTAGGAACTATTTCTATAAGCTGGTTTTTTTCCAGATATGAAAGAATTGATGAAATGTTTTTGCTTTCTAGTCTCGTCTTTTTTGCTATTTCCTTTACTGAAATTGCATCCCATCTTCTTGCGATCACATCAATAACTTTTTGCTGTTGGCTAGATAATTGATCTAATTCCGATTTATACAGCAGGGTTAAGGTGTCAATTAAGAGATATAAATCTTTAATAGCTTTTCCATTTTCGTTATCAAGAAAAATTTGAAAAAGATAAGATATTGTCCTGGGTATGCCGCCAGTTAATCTTCGAAGTGATTCTACTCTTCCAGGGTAATTATTTATTATATTTTTTATTTGTTCTTCTTCGTTGTACTGCTGACCGATTTTAAGCAATAGTTTTTCACATTCTTCTTGATTCAGTCCGTCAAGAGGAACAATGTTTAAAAAATTGTAAAAAGAATCTGTAAAATCAGTGTGTCCGTCTGTGAATGAGGTTGAAGAGCCTATAATTCTAATTGAAGAATTTGATGTGAGTATAGCTTTCAGCCTTTGTTTTTCACTGTTTGCCAGTTTTTTTAAAAAATAGTTAATATTTTCAACAAAAAGAATTGCTGTCTTATCTTTTGATATTAAGAAATTCTGGAGAAATTCAAATGATTTTTTTTCATAATCTTTTTCATTCTCAATAATCTTCTCTAGGTTTTTGGATACATTTTCAGGATAAAGATTATTGTCGTCTATAAAAACAGCGACAGCTTCCCAAAGATTTGTAAGATCTGACAAGTTGTATTGTTCTTCTGAAAAAAGTACAGGAAGATACATTTTTTTAAGATTCTCATCATCTAAAATGGAATAGTTTAATCTGTGCATCAAGGTAGTCTTTCCGGCACCTCTCTGCCCTATGATTATGGTGTTTTTAAAAGGTTTGTTAGTAGTTGAATCGTGTAGTTGATTTTTAATATTTTCTAATTCATTTGTCCGCACAACAAATCCCTCTATTATAGAAGATTTTGATTTGCCTCCTGTGTTATTTCTTAAAAATAAATCTTGGTTTTCTGTTTTAGACATAACGATAAAATTTTCGTCAAAGATAATAACGATTTTTTATGTGACAAAATTTTTTGACGATTTTTTTATCGTTTTAATTTGCATTTCGTCGAGTAATGTAATGAAATAGAGTGCTTACAGGTGGTTTTTTTATTGCACTGAATTCTATTTCGACAGAATTGATAAAGTTAATCAAATTTTTTTTGAGTATAAAACTCTTTGGAATTATTTTTTAATCTTGATATAGATTACTGTTTTTTTAGAGTTGTTTTCATTCGAAACGGACTAAAAGGGCAGCCAAATTAGTATCCGCCGGGTACTGCATGCGCATAACAGCTTCGCTGCCCTTCGGGACTTATAGCACTCCGTACACGTTAACCGTACACTGGATTTTTGCTTTCTTTTTTTCCGTTTTTTCTTTTGAAAACAATTTTTGCGGAGCAGGCGGAAAGAAGCAGTAATAATCTAAAACTTTTAAAATCATGGAAATTACAGGACGCTTAACCAGAGATGCTGTCGTTGCTAAAACAGCAAAAGACAGACAGGTTGTTAACTTCTCCATTGCAGTTAATGACACCTACAAAACCAAAGACAGTAATGAGGTAAAAAAAATAGTCACTTTTATTGACTGTTCTTACTGGCTCAGTGCAGGTATAGCACAGTGGCTCAAAAAAGGCACAATGGTGGAACTATTCGGAAGAATCGGAGTGAACGCTTATCTAAGCAGTGAGGGCAAAGCCGTAGGCAGTCTCACTTTTCACACGAGCAATATTAAGATACTGATTTTCGCATCAGATGCTCAGCCTGTACAGGCTCATGCAGTTTCTCCCAAAAAGGATAAAAAAGAAGAATCTGACGACCTGCCTTTTTAATGTTCGGATGATAAATGTATAAGCCTAAAGAAATGAGTTATGAAAGCCTTAGAAAAATCAATATACGCCGAGTATGGAGTTCACGAAGCATTTAAGAAGATAGTCCTTTGCGAAATGCAGTCTTATGACGGGACTAAAAAAGAAAAGCTGAAATCTTTCCTTGAAGACCTGCAGAACGGCGGATGCATTAGCGGTATGATTTCCGAATTTATTTATCATGCGGATTGCAAAAAGTTCTACATCCAGTATCTTGACGATTTGGAAAACATCAGGGAAGAAATCGAAGATTCGCTTGGCGAAGCTGTAAAAAACCGCCACCGCCTGCCTCACTACACTTTTATGTGTTGGCTGTGTTTCGAAGAATACTGTTTTGACATCTACAGAAGCAGTTTTGAATAACAGGTACTGTTCAATCTTAAATCAACTTTTATGAAAGCTTCAGACAAATTTAAAACTGTTATAGAAAATTATCTGAGTGAAACTGCGCAGAGCGATACTGTCTTTGCGCAGAGTTTCAGTAAAGCATCCAAAAACTTGGAAAGCTGTTTCAATTACATTTTAGCCGAGGTGAAAAAAACGGGACTGTGCGCCTTTGACGATTCTGAAATATTTGACTTGGCGGTTAAATATTATACCGATGACAGTATTGCCGAGCCTGAGCCTATGAAATGCAGGGTTGTCGTAAATCAGCCTGAAAAAGCTGATTTGTTTAGCTCCGTATCCGAAGTTCCTCAAAATAGCATCGTTCCAAAAACGCAAGTGCCTGCTTATAAACCTGCACCAAAAACCTTAACACTCTTTGACCTATGATACCTAAAACCATCATCGAAAAGCAGATTACAGAACTGAGTGCCTCCCTTAAACCTGTAACGGAAAAAATGCAGGGGAGGGCAGAAAGGGATATTTTCCTGAAATGGGCGGTGCTCTCACGGGGTAAATTTCACTGTTTGGAATGCACCCACACGTGGAAGCCTGATGCGCAGAAAGCATCCTGCAAAAATTATATAAACTGCACAGCATGCAGGGGAAAACTTAAAATACAGCAGTACAATCAGGTGCATTTCAAAGAAATAGAGTACTGGTCAGTTTTGAATGTATGCGCAGGATTTCAGGTAGTGCGTATTATCTGCTCGCACAAAAACATGAAAAAGAATTTTATGCCGACTTACTTTCACAAAGAAGTCATGCAGCACTGGATAAATCCAAAAGGGGAGGTCCGTACACTCTCGCTCGGCACCAACGTTTTTTCAAATACTTATGACGCCTGGCAATATTACTCGCCCCTTGAAATCCGCCCCCGAAATTTTGAGGACTCTCCAAAATACCGCATTAATCCTTATAAGGTTTATGCAGGAACGAAGGTGCTTGATGTCCTGAAAAGAAACGGCTTTAAAGGCAGTTTTTACACCATTGCACCACAGGTACTTTTTACGGCTCTTTTGAAAGATTCTTATGCTGAGACTCTCCTTAAAACTGGACAGACAGATTTTTTGAAGCATCATCTGCTGTCGCGCGCGCAGTATATCAGGGAGAACTGGCAGGCGGTTAAAACGTGTTTTAAAAACAATTATAAGGTAGCGGATTTTACGCTTTGGGAAGATTATATCTCACTGCTGAGATGGTTCAAAAAGGATTTAAGCATTCCCGAGAATATCTGTCCTGAAAACCTAGCGGAACAGCATGACAGGCTAGTGGAGCGCAAACGCAGGATTCAGAGACGTCTTAAAATAAAGGAGCTCCGCTCGGAAATACAACAGGCGCAGATATTCTATGACGAGCAGAAAAAACAGTTTTTCGGACTCGAGTTCACTAAGGAAAATCTCAGCATAAGGGTCATGGAAAGCGTTCAGGATTTTCTCGAACAGGGCGATATGCTCCGCCACTGCGTATTTACCAACGAATACTATAAAAAGAAAAATTCACTAATCCTTTCGGCTAAATTTGAAAACAAGCCTGTAGAGACCATAGAGGTGGCGCTTCCCTCACTTGAAATTGTGCAGTGCAGGGGTAATAAAAATAAGGATTCACCGTATCACAAGCAGATACTAAAACTTTTGAATCAGAACCTCTATCAGATTAAAAAGCGTATAAAAAATAAAAAAGCAATCCGAGCCGAAAATTAGTTTTCGGCTTTTTTTTAACAAAATGTTAAATTTCGGCAGACAGACACTAAAAGGCGGGGATATTGTCTCAGGGGTTCAGGCTTAATTTCAGAACAAAGTTCGGGAAGGAAAGGCGGTTCGCCGAAAAAAATTCCCCCATAAATGCAGGTGAAAAACCTGCTTTATTGCGTTGCTTTTTTCGCTCGCTTTCTCATTCCCGGCTGAGGTTCCATAATTAATCTTTAAACTTTAGAAATCATGGAAACATCAAAAACACTTCAGAACTGGAATCAGGTAGCAGAAATTGAACTGGTCTACAAAACAAAAGTGAAAGCATCCGAAAGACCTTTGATAAATTCTTCCAAAACGGCTTACCAGCTGGCGCTCCAGTCCTGGAATCCTGATACAATAGAATTTTTCGAGCAGTTTAAAATCATGCTTTTAAATCAATCCAATAAAGTGCTTGGAATTTACGAAGTATCTTCTGGAGGTATTTCCGGCACTGTGGTTGACATCAGACTGATTTTTGCAGCAGCTCTTAAAGCAAATGCCGTATCGCTGATTATGATTCATAACCATCCCTCAGGACAGATAAAACCTTCTGAAGCTGATAAACAGATAACCAGAAAAGTCAGAGAGGCAGGAAGTATTCTAGATGTCAAATTGTTAGATCATCTTATTATAACTCCAGATATTTACTTTTCGTTTGCAGATGAAGGTGCTATTTAGCACCTTTATTGTATACCAGCAAAAATAAAAGAGCACCTGTCTCAATCGAGACGGTTATTTCCGTACTCATTATGGGTGAAGCTGCTTACATTTAGCAGTTTTAGTAGAGTTTTTATTTAATAATTGTCATCAGCGAAATCATCAATGAAAGGCGGTCTGTTTTTTGCGGGTGACCAATTTAAGATGTCAAAATCACGACTTGACAGAATTCTATTGGTAGCATTGGGATTGAGATAAATATGGACATCATTCATTTCACTGCCTGTTTTTTTAATAGAATTGTCCTTAATGAAGATTATACCTGAAACCTTACAGGCAACATCTGATATTGTAATTCCTTTTCCGCTTAAATGAGGAAAGAGAACTGATAAATCGGTGTGGTCTCTGGTTAATTCAATAAATATCCTTCTAGACAATGATCTCAAGGTAACATCTAAAAACATATCATCAGATAACATCATTTCTGAATTGAACCAAGGGTTCAGAACAAAAGTGATCAGGCTTGGTTCTGTAATGAGGAATTTGTTGTAATAATCCAATATCTTATATTTGTAATCATTAGCAAGCATGTAAGGATTCATTTCCCTCATAGTCATCAGGACATTGTTTTTCCCCGGTGTCGGGTAGCTGATCCTGAAGGAGGCTTTTTCACCGCTTCTTAAGGTATGAGTATAATGACGGATTTCCTCATTAATGCACTTCTCAAGTTCTTTTATTAAAGTGCCGCTTTGGATTTCGTAGACAAGGTCAGATTTAGTCCTTAAATAATCTACATTATACAGGTTGTCAATTCCAATTAGGAAATCTGTTCTTTTGATTTTTCTATTTAACAGGGTTAATATTTGATCGGTAAGTTCGATATGGGTTGGGATCAGGCACTTGACATCAGTATATATTTTCTTGGTTGTCAGATCCAGACTGATATCGATATCAATTTCCTGGTGTCCTAACTTTTTGGCGATACTGTCAGCATAAGTTTCCGTATCTCCTCTGTCAGGAAAAGTAATATTTTCCAGATCTTCAAATTGGATCCAATAGTCTAAGGCCACAAGTTCCGAATAAGGGCCTGCCCATTTGTAAGCGGTCCCCGAAGCAATCTGTTTTGCAGTATCAATAATTTCTTTTGTATGTTTTTCCGAACTGCTGAAATAATCTCTGAGTCTTATAAGCCGTTCAGTAAAATTATTTTTAAAAATACTTGGCTCTTCACTATTCATCAAAGCACCCATACATCTATTGGTGGCTATTGTCTTTGAAAAATTAATTTCCTGACCAAAAATTTCTTCTAGAATTGTTTTGTAGTTTTCGACCTGAGACATAGTTTTATATTTTTTATTATAGCCTGAATTTTATTTTTTGTTTTGCGCCAGAATTTTTTGAAGTGCAAAATATTTTTTTTTCTCGTTAAAGCAGCAGGTATAAATACCTGATATCTAACTTTAGTAATGGATTTTTTTACCCAATATTTTTATATTATAAAGACCTGCTAGCACAAGTTATTTTTGATTGACTTGGAATTCAATTCAATAAAAAGTAGTCGTTAAATAAAGTGCTGCACATAAAAATTTGATAGTTTCTGGTCAAATTTTTCTTTTAATGCTTTTTCTAGTGAGGCCTTTATCTCTGAAATATCCTTTATTGAGGCCGCAAATTTTCTGTTGTTTATAATATGAACAAGCCAGCAGCTTTCAAATAAGCTGTAGTCAAAATTATAAGGGTCAAGAAGCCATTTTTCAAAGTTATTTAGCTTGCTGAATTTATTTTTCTGTTCTATTGTCAATGGAATATCAAGTGAATGGATTAACCATATAAAGTTTAAATAGGTGTAATTGTGGACTGTGCTTTCTCCGTCCTTAAATTCTATGCTTTCACCATATTTACAAATTTCCTCTAAAAATTTTTCAAAGTAGTTTTTGTAATTATAATGATATATGCTAAAATTTAGTAGTTCCCAGTAAAAATTATCATTAAAATAATTATCAAGATATTGATTTGTCAAATCTAACAGCTGTCTTTCAAGTTCAGTACTGCAGATTTTCGAAATGTGCACATAGTCCTGAATCTTAGGCCTACCATACGATAAGGCAGAGCAGTTTGACACGGCTTTTTTTATTAATGATTTGTCTTCTGTTTTATATTCTGGGTAATAGAATGCTATTGACCTGCTGCAGCTGCTGACCAGTCTTTCATATTTATGACTTGCAGAATCGTCATTGTATACTGCAGTTTTCAATATCTCCACCAAATTATCCAATTCAAAAAAATCTCCTTTCTTTTCCAAAAAACGGCTAAACGCATCCAGATTGCTGTGGTAAAGAATATTTTCTGTTTTTAGAAAAGCAAGGATTGGGATTTCAAGAACTTTAAAATCTTCTTTTTTAATATTACTTTTTAAAAGCATAATAAAAATATTGCTGAAAATCCTATTTAGACTGTTTTTCAAGTCATAACTCATGGAAGGTTCAGCCAATAGGGAATTTGGAGACAGAGAAGAAAAAGAAGTGCTTTCTTTATAAAATGAACTAAAGTAATTGGAAAATAAATCGATTAAATTCTTTACACTGTCTGCCTCAATTTTTAGTACTGCAACATCTTTCAAAATTTCTTTCAAATCTTCGATACCCAGATGAATTACAGCATCACGAATAAAGAATCCATGAAATTCCTGCATTCCGACTTCTTTGGTTTTGTAGCTTTCTATAAGGCCTGCAAAAAGTTCTTTTGAAATATTTCTGTAGTCTGTAAAAATATTCTGGACGATAAAATTTTTGTTTACATGTTCATGCAGGAGAAGATAACTTTTTTTTAACCTGACTGCTATATCGGTTCCTCCGTGTTGTTTACCGCCCCTGTCATACAAGTTTTTTAATTTTTGTATTTCACTACTATTTTTCCTGATTTGCTCCCTGACTTTGTTTAATAATCTTTCTTCCTTTATCTGGATCAGGTATTTTTTTACATCGTCATCAATTTCGTATTCAAGTTCATTGAAGATAACATCATCAAGATCTATAAAACGAATGTTTTCAATAATATTTTCAGTATCATCACCATCATAATTGCTGCGAATCAGATTATGAAGATATTTCATATTGAGTCTTGTTAGAAAATATTCAACAGCTTTGTCTTCCCTTCCTTTAAGATTTTCCAGGTGCTTATATATATGAAAGGATGTTTTGTAGTCATTAGAAGCTGCAATGTAATTGCCGTAAGCATATTCGGAATCAAAAAAATCCACGCTGCCAATGTTTGATTTTATTTTATTTAGGAGTTTTCCAAATTCAAAATTTTTGTAATTGCAGTTCAGACAATCACAGGTGTCCTCTGTGTTTAAAGATATATTGAGACTGATTTTTTGATTTTCCGGAGCGTTAAAAAAGTGCTGGATTGGATAATTGTGTGTTTCTTTCAGTGTTTTATAATCATTGACCGCTGTTATGCTGGAAATAAGGCATTTATTTAAGAACCTGAAAATTTTTTCGAGTTTGGCTAACGGCTCTGAAATTTTTTCTTTAGAAAGCTTTCCTTCCAAAAATTTACTAAGTTTAATTTCGTTATTTTCAATTGAAACCTCTTTTAAAAGGTTATAAATATCATTGTTCAGAGTAAATAGCGAATTGTATTCATAATGCCATACTTGGGTATTAAGTACATTAAAAGGCCAGAGAGATGCTAGGTAATTAGGGTCTACAAAGACTAGTCCGTCAAATTTCGAAACACAGTGGTGCATCTGGTCTAAAATATGCATATTTTTTTCTTTTTTTATTATTGGTTTAAACGATACAGAATAAAGCTTGTCCGTTTGAGAATCTTTATTAAAAGAAATAAAACGGTCCTTATGAAAAAGAAGGATAAATTCTTTTAACACAGATTCATCTGCTAAGTTTTCCAGATTATAACTCTGATATATTTCCGGGCTGCTTCGATTATAAAATCTGATTTCCTTAAAGTTAGAAACAATAACCCATCTGCATTTATCCCCCATGTTTTCGCCGTATTCGAAGGCCTGCTCAACTGTACTGATCTTTATTTTTCTATTTTGTTTTTTTTCCAAATCTGTTTTAGCATCCTTAATTTCTATAACCGCACGGACATCATCACCTCTTTTGTTAATGCCAAAATACCCCAGTGCGGCGTCTGATTTTTTTCCGCTGCTGATCATTTTAGCTTCTTCCTTGAGAAACCAGTTTTTAGAATGGTCAAACTTATAATCAAGTACTCTCCCGAAAATGTCAATTATAAATCTTGATTTTACTTCCTCTTCTTTAAGGCTGTCTAATTTTCCAGATTTTAGTTCCTTAATCCAGCGAGCAATGATTTCTCTTTTTGCACGGACGTTGGGAAAATTATTAAGCAGGAATCCCGAATTATAATGCTGTATAAATTCTTTCGAAAAAATAGGTGCGGGTGAAGATATAGTCATAGCGGAAAGTTTAATTCCAAATCTAACAATTAAAACCATAACTAAAAAAGATGCTTATAAAAGATGCTTTTAGACAGCCAAAAAAAGAAAGAACCCTAATAAAAACGAGTATCCAAAATGTATTAAATTTGGAAATGTTAATAAGCAATAAAGAAATGTCAAACCAGCGGAGAGAAATTAGCGAGATTAAAGAATATATTAAAAAGTGGATTTATGAAATAGATCTTTCAAATTCGCTGTATTATTTTGATATTAATAAAGTTTCAGAAGGAGTCAGCCTTAGACTTCTTAATTTGGTTTATAAGTTAGATCTTAAAGATCTTAATGAAGAAAAGGCTAATTTTCCAGGCATTGATCTTGGTAATGATGTTTCATCTAAAATTGCTTTCCAAATTACTTCGGATAATAGTTCGAAAAAAATTAAAGGGACACTTAAAACATTTAAAGAATCAGGCTTTGATAAAAAATTCACAAAGGGAGTAAAGTTTTTAATTCTTAGGACAAGAAAAAAAAGGTTTTCAAAGATTGAAGGCTACGACGATATTTTCGATGCTTCAAAAGATATTTTATATGTTTCAGATCTGATAAGGGAGATTGAAAAATTATTCTGGGATGACAATGAGCGGTTTTTAAGGATAAAAAATTTACTGAATATAGAATTTGGAAATCACAATATTGAGAAAACGCTCCTTTTTCCTCATAATGGGGAGAAGATTAAACACTTTATTGCAGTAACTAAAGCTAACCTGCCGTCTCCTGACAAAATTGTATACCTGTTTCGCGGAGAGGATCAGAAGCTTTATGATGCAGTTAAACTTTTTGATCAGTCGTTTGAGATCGGAGGAAAAATCATCTTAGGCAGATCTGGCTGCGGAAAATCACTTCTGGCAAAAGCCTGGGTACTCAAATACTGCGGAGAGATGGCACCTCTTGTTTTGGAAGCCAAATATTTCGAAACGGGACTTATAAAAATGATTGATGATGCGGTGGTAAAGTACGGATTTAAGTCATTATCTGACTTTATTCTCATTTGTAAAGAAGAGCAAAAAAAAATAATCATCGTTCTTGACGGACTTAATGAATGCGATCCTTCTCAGGCTGAAATATTGCTGTCCCAGCTGGCAGAATTGTCAGCCCAGCAAAACATATTGTTTATAGCAACAGCGCAGGAGCTTAACCAGACCATGCAAAACCTGGAAGTAGAAATTATAAGAATGTCTATGCCAGATCTGGAGCTTAGAAAGGCAATCGCAGCCAAATATTCTAATTTTATCGAAAAATTAGTGCCGGTTTTAACAAATGTCTCAACAGCTCTGGAAGCTAAAATGGTCGGCGAAATAGGAATATTTGATGCAGATAGGATAAGCAGGTTCAGTTTATTTGAGCTTTATTTAAGAAAAAAGCTTGATGGATTTGAAACGCAGGCCATGTTGCTCCTTTCCCTCATAGCCTACTGGATGTCGCGTGACATTACTTTTTCAATTTCGTTGCGGCAGGTAAATACCATTATGCAGGAAAATAATATCCCAGATGCTGTCTTTGAACACTGTATCAGAGAACATATTCTTGTGAAAGATTTTACTAAAGTCAGCTTTGAGCACGAAATGATTCTTAATTTTTTTACAGCGGATGCTGTTGTAAGATTTAATAAGGAACCGGAAAAAGTGATAGAAGAATTTAATGCTCCAAGAAATGATGATAAGAAACTTTTGATTATTGGCTCTCTTAATGACGATCCTGTAATTAGGAATTCTGTGCTGGAAAGTATTACGGACTATCAGCTTCTACTGGAAATATTTGCAGGAGAAGCGGGTGATTACTGCCGGATCTGGGCTGAACTGATGCTCGGCTCTATATTGGAAAAAATGCGTTTTGAAGCAGATAATATCACGTTTTCAATTGTTTCTAATTCAGATGTTTCGGTCATTGTTGATCCTGATTCATTATCGAAATGGACAGAAACCGAAATTCCGTTCTTTCAAGTATTGGGATATAAGCTAACTAATGGGCAGCTTCTTAAAGAAATCTTTAGTGTTGTTGAAATGATGGATAAGCGTAGAAATGAATTTTATGCTTTATTGTTAAGCGAAGCAAAAGAGAAGAAAATAAATCTTAGAAGCGGGTTGTTTTCTGCAGTATACACAGCTTTAGGATACATGACAGATATGACAGGGATTGCGTATCTACTCAATTTTTTCAATTCAGGTTTCTATATTTTTAATTCGAAATCTGCAATTTCTGATGCACAGATTCAAGAAATCATTTATCCCAAAATTACATTCGGACAGCTATATTTTCTTTTGAAACTTTACCGATCAGGCGACAATTATAGAATTCTGTATCCTGTAGTTCGAAGTGCGCTCAAAGCCAATTGGAAATCGTTGCCGTATCATTTAAAACTTGAAGTGCTTCTCATTGTGTCATCCTGCACCAACAATGAAGAACAGCGTTTGGAAATGATTGACATTCTTAATAAAATACACGGTGAAACTGAAAACATATGGCTATCAACTGCTGTATTTGATGCTCTTGGAGATCTTGATGCACTTGCGGACGATGCTCATGCTCATAAAGAAAATGTCTCGAATCATATTACTAAAATTCTGGGAGAACCTGAAAAAGAGGAATTTTGGAGTGAAGCTTATTTTATTTATAATGCTCAGTTTGATCATCCATACAATATCGCCTATTATGAAACATTACAGGAATTAGATGAATGGTCAAAAAAGACTATCTTTAAAATGGCATTGCGTCATAAAGCTGATAATATGTTTTTTGGGTCAGGTCTTATTTTTGATTGTGAAAAAATACTTAGAAAAGATTGCTGCCAATTCTTGAACCACTATTTGCTAGATCCTTTTAGTAGTGCAGAAACTCAATTTGATACGCTTCAAACAAGTATAGCTGCTTTGGTGGTGTTAGCACAGTATAACTGGGAAATTAACTCTTTGGATTTTGCCTATCAAGACAATCAGTTGATAAAAAATCACCTTTCGTTGGCAACCATACTATTTTATTGGATTAACAGGACAAATTTAAGTGAGCAGGAAATTAGAAAAGAGTGTATTCCGATCCTCAGACATCTTCTCAATTCCGAACCTCTTTTTTTTGTTTATATTTTTAAAGAATTAGAATCTTCATTTCTACAGGTTAGGTTTCCTATCCGTTTTTATGACGAAACGCATATTAAAAGTATTAAAGATTTTTTTTCAGCTGAACTTCTTGCTGCATGCAGAAAAGCAATTGTTCTTTCATTACCAGATGTAAGTTTTAGATTTAATAGAGCTGAAGATGTTCAAAGATATGCAGTTGACAATATTGGAATTTACGGGGGGGCTTCTGATATTTCGAAACTCCATAAAGAAGCAAATCATTCGATTTTTGGTAAAAATGCAGTAGCGGCTATAAAAATGATTAGGGAACGATTATAGTTCAAATAGTATATAGTTTTAAGAAAAGAAATTCAAATGCATTATCTGCTGTTTATAATTGATAAAAATAATATACATCTCATGTCTTGCGAAAGGTGGAATTTGGTAGATCGATATGGCTTATCGGCAACAAGCTTAACTTCTATGTAATAAGTTCAATTACACCAGTGTTTATATTAAAACCATTAATTATAATCATTTGGTTCCTTTTTGAGTACTCTGCTCTAATTTTCAGAAGATTTTTAATAATGTAATATTTGTAATTCTCATTATGTATTTGCAAATAGGAAGCAAATTGATAAAAAATATCTATAGAAATAAAAAGAGGCAAAGTTTCAACGTTATAAATTTGTGAAATATTTTTAAAAGAGTTTGCCAAATCTCTCCCATCGTCATAGAAGATGCATAATTTTAAAAGGACTTCGAAATTTGAAATACCCTGTCTTACTTTAAGGTCTGCAATGGAATCTGGCTGGTTTACTGCTATTTTTTCCGCATTTGAAAGTTGTCTTACTGCTTTACTTATAGCTTTATTAAACATAGTTTGTTTTGAGCTGATAGTATATTTTGATTCAATTAGTACTACCGCTCTTTCATAAATTAGAATGAAATCTGTAAATTCCTCTCCGTTTGATTTTTTGATTGAATGAAATAATTCCTTATTGGGTTCGTAGTAAAGGGAAAGTATATTTCTAAATGAAAACTCTTGATGGTATCCATGTTTTCCATCTTTGGTGTACTCGTCAAATTTAAAATATGGTTTGTTGTCAATTAGTTTGTTATTCCATATTTTATTTTGAAATGAATCAATGTAAATAGGCATGTTTTCAGTGCTCAAGCTGCTGTTTGACAGTGTAATTTCAAATACTAGCTCACTATCTCCAAGCCAATTTTTAAATATATTAAGTGAATTTGCTTTATTGATTTTCGAATTTGCAATTTGATAATTTGCCTCGTTCAACAATACTAAGGTAAAACTTTGTGCTTTGATCAGGTCTATTACAACTCCTTCATAATCTGGAAATTCGCTGTCACGGTCGCTAAAATCCAAGCCTTTAAAATATAATGGCATTTGTGCATTGTCCATTATATACAAAGTTGTTGGTTTTTCATCTTTGATTAAATATAAATTGATAGGACAACCCTTTACAATAGAATTAACTACACCGGAAACCGCTTTGATTGAAAGAATTACATTTCTGCTAGTGTCATAAGAAAGGTAAAATCCTTGCGGTAAAGTTTGTATTCTTTCAAAAGTTTTTTTTTCGTAATCGTGCAGCATTTGTCAATTTTGTTTTTATATCTGATGACTAAGTATTTTCTCTTTAATTTACCAAATTTAACAAACCTATTTCATATCAATGCTTGTGGCAAGTATTTCTTTATATTGATCAAATGAGTAATTTTCAGTCTATAGTATTTTGAAATATAGTATGATGTATAATGCAGAATTATTTCTCTTGTTTTTATATTCCCTCCCTTCCATTAATAATTTTCATAATTTTTTTTGGGAGTGATAAGAGGTAATAATGCTGTTTTTTCTAATAGGCTTGATAAAATACAAAATTACTTACAAATAATTAAGTTTATTTGAAGACTTTTTTCATTACTTTTGCGATATGGCAACAGCAGAACAATTAAAATCTTTATTACAATCTCATTATAAGAATGATAATGAGAGATTCACTTCTATTGCTCTTCAGGTAGCTGCACACGAAGCCAGACAAGGACATATCTCTATTGCGAAGGAAATACAAGATTTAGTCGACCGATCAAAAACTGACAGCTTTAAAGTAATCCGTATTAATCCAGATTTAAGCGATTTAGTTCTGGTGTATTATCCTGAGAATAGATTAAATGAATTAATACTTTCCAGTGATGTTTCTAATAAGTTAGCAAGGATTATCAGGGAGTATAAACAGCGCGATAAAATTCTAAAACACGGTCTGCATAACCGCAGGAAAGTATTGCTTTCAGGTCTTCCGGGAACAGGTAAAACAGCAACGGCGTCTGCTATTTCTGGCGAATTAAAACTTCCATTGTATGTTGTTATGATGGATAAATTAATGACCAAATATATGGGGGAAACCGCTTCGAAGTTACGACAGATTTTCGATATGATGGTTTCAAATAGGGGTGTCTATCTTTTTGATGAATTTGATGCAATTGGAGCAGAAAGGGCAAGGGATAATGAAGTCGGGGAAATGCGGAGAGTTTTGAATTCATTTTTGCAGTTCATCGAACAAGATTCATCAGAGAGCATCATTTTTGGTGCTACAAATAATATAAAGATATTAGATTCAGCGTTGTTTAGACGTTTTGATGATATTATTAGCTATACCTTACCAAATAAAAATGAGATTGAGGAGTTGATTAAACTAAAACTCCATAAGTTTCTAGGAGATTTTAGTTTAAAATCTACAGTTGCGGCAGCAGAAGGATTATCTCATGCGGAAATTACAAATGCTTGTAATGATGCTCTGAAAGAGATAATTTTAATGGATAAAAATTTGGTTACTCAGAAATTATTAGTTCAAATGATGAAGGACAGAAAAGTCAATTATAATTTATAATAATTATGAGTGAAATTTCTAAACCGCATCTTTTTGTCAGTGATGTGCATACATCTCAAAGTTATACAACGCCTCCAACGGGAGGCAGTGGAGATGAACTTCCTGCGAGACAAAGAGATGCACACGGAAATTCATTATTACATTCTTTAAGCGATATTTGGCATTCTCATACAGAAGATGTACGTATTAGATCAGAGCAGGGAATACCTGTCAAAGATGGAGAATACCTTACTTTTAAGAGTGCTGCTAATGACAGTTTAAAAATCGAATCTTTAGACTCAAGTGGAGCGGTATTATTAAAGGTATCCATAGAAAAAGATACGAATCAGCAGACTGCAACTCTCTATATTCCCGAAAACCAAAAAGGGAAGCTTACCAAAAAAGTTGAAGACTATATTGCATTAGATAAAAACGGAAAACCAGTTAATCAACCTTTAATTGATAGAATAGAAGTGGTTAACCGATCTTCAATTGAAAATCTATGGAGCAGCCCTATTGAAACCCTACCTCGTGAAGTGTCAGTATGGTGCGAGTTATGGCTCGCTGTTGAGAGTTTAAATTTAGAAACGTCTCTTCCCCAATTAAAAGAGATATGCGAATTCTTTGGAGTAGAGATGCTGGATGAAATTTTAAGTTTTCCTCAACGATGTATTGTAATTGTAAAAGCTGATTATGCACAGTTAAATGAGCTGGTTGCATCATTTGGTCTGATTGCTGAAATTCGTAAAACGGAAGAGTTGAATACTTTCTGGCTCAGCCAGAGTATGACCGAAAATAACGCATGGATACAGGATGCACTGCGTTTGATTAATTTCACGAAAACCAATAATTTTATTTCAATACTGGACTCAGGTGTAAACAATGGTCCTCATTTAATTGCGCCTGCTCTGAATGATGCAAACAGATTGACCGTAGATCCAAACTGGGGAGTCAATGACAGTTTAGGGCATGGTACAAATATGGCCGGAGTTGCTCTGTACGGAAATCTAAATGCAATTCTTGAAAATAACAATGCATTATCCATCCATCATCAGCTGGAATCTATAAAAATTTTGCATCCGGACTATCCTAATGAACGCAATAAATTTCCACTGATGACACTTGACGCGGTAAATCGTGCGATAGTAAATAATCCTGAGAATAAACGAATATTCTGCATGGCCGTTACAACTGACTTTCAAGTTGAATTCGGCAAGCCTTCAGCATATTCCTCTGTTTTAGACAGAATAATTTTTGGTGAAGATTCGAATGATAAAAAAATATTTCTGGTTAGTGCAGGTAATGTAAGAGAAGAATTTAACTGGAGAAATTATCCTGAAAGCAATTTAAATCTTTCGGTGGAAAGTCCAGCTCAGGCATGGAATGCAATTAGTGTTGGAGGTTATACGGAGAAGACCCTGCCGGATAATAATACAGTTGCCAAAAAATTTGAACTTTCCCCATACAGCAGAACATCTTGTTCCTGGGATGCAAACTGGCCAATTAAGCCTGAAGTTGTTTTCGAAGCAGGTAATTTGATACTGCTTGATAATGGAGATGTTGAAGGTCATGACGATTTAGAAATCTTGACTGTTACAAGAAGCGCTGTCAGAAATTATTTTACGACAATGAATGCCACAAGCGCAGCTACCGCTTTGGCAGCAAACTTTTTGGCAAAAATCAGAGATGTATATCCTGAAGCTTGGGAAGAAACCCTCAGAGCATTAATGATACATTCGTCATCATGGACTCAGGAAATGATTAATCAATTTAATATAGATGTTAATAAAGTAGGTGATGTTTTAAGGCTTCTCCGAACTGTAGGGTATGGTGTGCCTAGCATTCAAAAAGCAATAGAATGCCAGAGCAATTATCTCACCTTCATATCTGAAGAAAAAATAACGCCATATAAGCTCGAAGACGGAAAAGTAAAAACTAATCAGATACATTATTACGAGTTTCCATGGCCTAAAGAGATTTTAGAGAATTTAGGCGCCACAGATGTAACTTTAAAAATAACGTTGTCTTATTTTGTTGAACCCAATCCGGGTGATAGAGGTTACACTACTAAGTATGCATATCAATCAACCGCATTGAAGTTTTCATTAATAAATCCTGGAGAAGATTTTGCTAATTTTAAATTAAGGACTAATAAAGTCAATCAGGATGTTTTAAAAGAAAATCTGGGAGTTGAGAGATTAGAAGATGGTTTGATTGAAAAAGCTACAGGATCCAGCAGATGGGCTCTCGGAGCAGATACTGTTTTTAAGGGATCTGTACACAGCAACTATTGGAAAGGTTCTGCAGCCGAAATTGCATCTTGTAACAAATTGGCTGTATTTCCCCTGGCCTCTGGATGGTGGAAAGAGCTTAAAAAACAGGAAAAATACGATTCAGAACTGCGATATTCTTTAATTGTTTCTATTGAGACACCGGAGAACATGGCTGACATATACACAACTATAGCTGCACAAGTGGCAGTTCAGAACGAAGTTCAAATTTCGCTTGACATTATTTAATTACTATGTCAGGATGAGCACTAGACAGGTATTTTTCCATAACTCTAGGGTAATATAATTGAATTTTCTTATAATAGAAAAAAATAGATCATTTTTGTTTAGATATTAAAAAGCTCGCAGCCAAACTGCAGGCTTTTCTTAAGATACTTAAATAAAATTCATGCTTGAACATCCTCTTCTAAAAGATTAAAGAAGCGATGAATATACAGTGCTTTTTTGTTTTCGTAATTAGTCTTTGTTTTTGAATATAATATTCCTTAAAGAATGCCTAAACATGGAAAACAATAATATGTCACATTTAATCCAAATGTGACTTTGTTTTTCTTATAAATATGAATAAATGCGTGTTTTTACATGTAGAGTATCCTTCTTGTTAGAGATAAATTAGATTTTTTTTGTATCATATTTGTACCATCGCTTCTTAAAGTGTTGATATGCAAGAGTTGTTAGTTTTGAATAAGTAAATTAATTACAAAGATTTTTTTATAACTGTTTAAATATAGTAAATCTAAAAATTTGGAGAGAGTTCCCACTTTTGATGAGGTCTTGATAGAGTTTTAGATGTAGATATGATCTTTTTGTTATAAATTATTGGATAATATTATTGTAATTATTGAGGATATTCGCTCTGCAATATTTAAGTTTAACAAAGTTTTATTTCATGTTAAGACTGGATTCTAAAATTTCAAACTGAAATTTTTTATGTATGTTTAGCAGATTTATCGCTTCCTTATATTGGTCAAATGAGTAATCGTCGGAATATCGTATTTTAAAATCTAATGATGAAGTATGATGAAGCATTATTTCAATACTTTCATTTGCAGATAAACGTCTAAATAAATAACAACATAATTTATAACTTTTACCATCAGGCTTTTTTGTAGATGCTTCTGTAGCGATAAAGTCATAATTGAATTTTAAATTATCCTCTTCGTCACCTTTTAAATAACCTTCGTGGCTTAGGGTGTCAAGGTCTGATTCGTCAATTAAAACGGAGTGATCGCATGAATGTTTTTTCTTTAGTAATTCACTCATTTCATTTATGTGATCCGAAATTATGATTCCATGATAAATTTCATTTTCAAGCTCCTCTAATTTAGAATAGTTGGTGAAATACAGTACATAGAGATAAACTATCTGATTAGTGGTCAGAGACTCCATGTCAAGATTTTCCAGAAGGTAATAGTAGGTCGAGAAATTTGGTGTTAGGTTATGTAAAGTCCACTTGCTGATGGTTTCATCCAAAAGATTAATGAACTTGTTTTTTATAAAATATTTTGAAATTATGTCATCGTGCTGAACAAGAATTCTACTTAATGTTTTTCCTTCGATTAAATGAATTTTATAAAATCGGTCTCTTTTAATTTTTTCAATCCATTCTCTAGCATTGTTGGTGAGATATGAAGATATTAAGAATACAATATGTTGTGGTTTTTCCGCATCAGCCCATGCTATTTTTGAATAAAGTTCCGCAGGGGGCACGCCCTTTTCGTATTTCTTACATTCAAAAAAAAACTTTTCGCTGAATATACCAAGCATTCCATTTGAAATGGAAAAATCTGCTTCTATATCCCTGCCGTTATCGGCTCCGCCTTGTCGCCAGGTTATGGATGTAAAGCCATGCTTTATTATAAGTTCAAAGCATAATTCTTCAAACTGGTCAGGCGTTAATTGGTTGAAATCTATATGCTTTTCTATGGACATTTAAATCGAAATTTTAGTTGTTTGATTTCTTCACGTTTATGTATTCCATTTTAAACTATATTTTTATGTACTTCATTCCTCAAATAAATCGTCGATCTTTTTAATCAGAATACTTTTTTTCTTGTTTTTTTCTAATTCTATAAAGATATATTTATCATTGAAGTACAGCACCTCTGGCTTTTTGGAATAACAGTCTTTTGACTCTATGTTATTTAATATTATAGCGAAATTATTAATGTTGGTAACATTTTTTGAAGTTTTGTAGAAAGCAGTACATGCAATCCAAAATCCGAGAATAAATGTGCAAAATGAATAAAATATTATTAAATTATGTTTCTTAAAAAACTCATATAATAAAGCAAAAATAATGTTAGCAATGAAACCACAAATGAATAAAACATAAAATAATGATTCGAAATCATTCAGTTGAATAAACTTCTGGAAATTAATTATAATTCTGGTAATAAACAGAATAATAATTATCATAAGTATGACTATGGATATATTCTCAGATTTTGATACATTAGTATTTTCTGATTTTTTTTCATCTAAATTCTTTTTCATTAAAATTTGATAAGACATGATAAAAGGAAAAATAAAAAAACCTAATACTAATATTCCATCCGAAATTAATTGAGAAATTGAAAAGAAACGAACCAAATTTGAAGAAATTGAACTTAATATCGATAATTGCCATATACCCCCTAAAACTGTTGGGATTATTGCTATCATTGTCAAGTTTTCCTTCAGTAAGTTATATTGGTTCTTTAGATATTCATTCATAGGATTTTATTTCAAACATACGATAAAAATTGTAAAGGAAAGTTTTAGTAAAGTAGGTCTTCAAGTAACTTCTCAATTGAAGCTATACAATCCTGAAGATTTAATTTTATTGATCCTGTTAACTTCCTCAGTAAACATTTTCGCTTTATCCAACATATTTCTTCTGTCGTATATATGCACACTTGAGGAATTAGTTTTTTTAGAGGGATGGGTAACATAACTGATTACTGTTTCGGAAAGACCTAATAATGAAAGATTACTAACAAAACTGCTTCTGAGATTATGTGTGCTAAATAAGTCACTATTATCAATTTTAACGGCCTTTAAGACATTTCTAATATTGATGTTTAAATTAGCCAAAGTTATGTTAGTGAAATCAGGGAATTTGCTTTCATTTTCCTGAATGATCTTTAATGCATTTGAAAATAATGGAGTATAACACTCTGTATTGGTTTTACCTTGTATAGTATGAATGTAGTAGAAAGAGCTTTCACTTTCTTCTGATATCTGAATCATGCGATCTTTTGCATCCTGCATGGATTGAAGTCTCATTCCAGTCTGACTTGCTATCAAAATGTATTCTTTCGCTATCTTTAAATGTTTTGTTGTAGGGACAAAATCAATTATTTTAAGGATATCCGCTTCTTTTAGAAATGCTTCGGTTTTTGGTGATTTACTTTTATTAGCAGAGTTAATTAAATTTGGGTCTGTTAGGTCTAATGCAATTTTGATCTCCTTTTTCTTGGCGGCTTTGCAAAGTTGTAAAAAATAGGTTTGATATGATTTTAAAGTATTTGCGGCAAATGTTTTATTGTCCTTGTTTTTATAGCCTGCAACTGGAATTTCCCCAATTTTAATCTTTGCGCTTGTTTCCCAAAACTGGCGATAAAGATTTTCATTTAGTTTTTCAAATGTCAAAATGCTCTTTGCTTGTTCATATCGTTTGATAATAGGTACAAGATTTCTAAACGAATTTATTGTACTGTCTTTAACTTCATCTTTACGGCCACTTCCAATTAGACTTTCTAGATGTTGGATGTGAGTATTAAGAAATGATAATATTGGAAAAGTTTCTTCCGGTTTTCTGTTTTCCCGACCGCTAATAAATAGTAAATATTTTTTAACCTCTTCGGCAGTTGGTTCTTGGTTTCTAAAATGGTTGGCTGTCGTTTCTATATTCGATTCAAAATCTGTCAATTTATTTCGAAATAATTTATTGAATTTTTCACTTTTTTTGACAATTGCGGGATCATAAACAAAATTCCAAACTCCTCTTTTTTCTCTAAGTTTTCCAAAATATTTTGGTAAAACTGTGACCTCTAAAGAATGCTGAAATTTTTTATATATAATCTTCCCATCAACTTTATTTTTGAAAGAACCGCTGATTTCTGCCAGGACTAATTCAGGACTAGTTCTGTTCTCCAAAAACTTACTTTTGGCTTTTAGTTTATATCGATAAGTAATTGATTTCATGACCTATCAAATATACGAAAATTATTGACAGGTCTCTAATTTGGTCTCTAATTTTCTGTTATAAGAAGATAAGTAATGATACGTTTTGATATGATTTTTTAGTTATAAGTTGTTGTTTTTTAGAAAGTTGTATCTGTATCGCCTGAGATAAGTAATTTTCTAAAAAGTGGCTTTTTGTTTTCTACAGATAAGTAATTCACTATAAACTAGGTGTTATAAATTATAAGTTAAGAATGTTTTGCAAAACATAACTTTTTTGCAAAAGTAAACTTTTATATCGCTATTTGCGAATTATTTA
>Ga0247804_10000151_pt1 | contig 32194 bp, 18 predicted proteins | sample UWRJL029104C1_FD_181142 | JGI IMG/M metagenome (GOLD analysis project Ga0247804, IMG submission 181142) | Plant litter microbial communities from Arlington Agricultural Research Station in Wisconsin, United States - UWRJ-L029-104C-1 | ecosystem: Environmental > Terrestrial > Plant litter >... | reverse complement strand
ATTTAGCCCAATTAAAAAAAAAAAATAAAAAAAAAACATAAACTTAATATCAAATTTTTGTATTTATAAAAATACTCGATATTTTTATTTACAAATATAATTAAAATAAATTTAATTTATTGTAAAAAAAAATTTTTAAAAATTTTTTTATTAGCTAGCTGCCAACCTTAAAATTTTGGCTTTTGTGTGGAGTTAAACAAAATAAAGGGAAAGGCAGCAATTATTGCTTAAGCTAAAGCTACTATCTTGCCTATCCATAGCCTTGCCTTGCGTAAGCAACTGCTTACCCAGCAAAAGCAGGCCTGCCAATCAGTTTTATATTAATAAAACAAACAGGCTGAGCAAAGCTGAGTAGCTAAAGCAAGGCTTTGGCTGGCTGGCTAGTAAAATAAAAATTAAATCTCAATGATCAATATCAGTTTTTTAAAATCTTTGTTATTTAATTTAATAGATGTAGTAAGTATAATAGTTCCTGTTTTATTAGCAGTTGCTTTTATGACTATAATTGAAAGAAAACAATTAGCTGCACATCAAAGAAGGGTAGGTCCTAATACTGTAGGTTATTATGGAGTATTACAACCCTTTGCAGATGCTTTAAAATTAATTTTAAAAGAAACAGTTATACCTTCACAATCTAATAAAGTTATATTTTATTTAGCTCCTGTTTCCACTCTAGTATTTAGTTTATTAGGATGGGGAGTGATACCTTTTGGTCAAGGAATAGCTATCTCTGATTATTCTATGGGTATTTTATATACTTTAGCTCTTTCTTCATTAGGAGTATATGGAGTATTATTAGCTGGTTGGTCTGCTAATTCAAAATATGCATTTTTAGGTTCCTTAAGATCTACAGCTGCTATGATATCATATGAATTAATCTTAAGTTCTGCAATATTAATAATAATATTATTAACAGGTTCTTTAAATTATATGACAATAATAGAAACACAAATATCAGTTTGGTTTATTATTCCATTATTACCTGTTTTTATTTTTTATTTTATTGCTATTTTAGCTGAAACTTCTAGAACTCCTTTTGATTTACAAGAAGCAGAATCTGAATTAGTTGCTGGTTTCTTTACTGAACATTCTAGTGTACCATTCGTATTTTTCTTTTTAGGAGAATATTCTTCAATAGTTTTATTTAGTTGTATAACAGCTATATTATTTTTAGGAGGTTATCAATTCCCTGAATTATTTATTAATAATTCATTTATTAATATTCAAGCTATTATTTTAGGTTTAAAAACTTGTATTTTCTGTTTCTTTTTTGTATGGTTCAGAGCTACATTACCTAGATTAAGATATGATCAATTAATTGATTTATGTTGGTTAAATTTATTGCCTGTATGTGTTGCATTCATTATTTTAATACCAAGTATATTAATAGCATTCAATATTTCACCTTATTAAATTTACAGCCAGCCTTGCTTTTGCAAGGCAGAGCAGTTACCCTCCCCTTGCTCTTACCTTGCGTAAGCAACAGCCTAGCAAAAGCTTTTCTCTTACCTTGCAAAGCAAGGTAAGAGCTAGGTTACCCAGCAAAAGCAGGGCAGTGTATGCTGGTAAGAGAGCTAACTAAAAGAAAGATATTGCCAACCTTGCCAGCTTTAGCAATTGCTTACGCTAAGGAAGGCTTGCAGTAGCTAGCAAATAGGTTAAAAAAAAAGAGGGAGTATTCTAATCGGTTAAGGAGCTTACTTTGGGAGTAAGAAGTTGCGCGTTCGAGTCGTGTCTCCCTCAATTAAAAAACTAAAAGAAAGCAGGTCTTATGGCTGAGTGGTTTAAGCGGAGTACTGTTAATACTTTTTACAGGGGTTCAATTCCTCTTAAGACCTATAGTCAATTATATTAATTTTTTATTTTAGCCTAGCCTTAGCCTTGCGTAAGCAACTGCTCTTACCTTTGGTTAGAGCAACTGCGAAATGGTGTAAATGGTTAACACAAGAGCCTCATGAGCTTTTACTTTAGGTTCAATTCCTAATTTCGCACTATAATTTTAATTGCTAGCCTTAGTTTAGTTTTTATATTAAAGTTAAGCAGTTACCTAGCAAAGCAAGGTAACTGCTTACGCTGGCAGGTCCTTTAGTATAGTGGTTCGTACAACTCCCCTTCAAGGAGTCGGGATCAGTTCAAATCTGATAAGGATCAACCCTCATAATAATAAAGCCTCGGTTGCTTAGTGGTCAAAGCGCTATTCTGAAGATATAGATATGGGAGTTCAATTCTCTCCCGGGGCAAATAAACTAGGCCTGCATACTATCTTTGCTCTTACCTTTGGTTGGCAGAGCAACTACCTTTGGAAGGCAGTTGCTTACGCAAGTAAGAGCAAGTAACCAAAGGTAAAGCGGGTATTTTTTTAAGCCGATTTAGTTTAATTGGTAAAACGGATTCCTTGTAAGATTTTGATATTGGTTCAATTCCAGTTTTCGGCATATAATAAATCATACCAGCTTAAGCTCCTTACCTAGCCCTTTTTTTAATTACTATTAATATTGAGTTGTAGTTTAATTTGGAAAAACACCATTTTTTGGTAATGGCTTATATCAGTTCGAGTCTGATCAACTCAGCATAGTAATAGTAGCCTCAGCCCTTGTAGCTAAAGCAAGGCCTTAGCCTTGCTTAAGCAACTAGCTTTAGCAACAGCAAAAGCAGAAGCTGAGCTACTAGCAAGAGGTAAAATTAGTTTAATTGGTAAAATGATGCCTTGTGGCGGTCTAGTTCAGAGTTCGAGTCTCTGATTTTACCCTCAAAAAAAAAAATAAAAAAATAATTAATAATAAAGAGTTACCAACCAATTGCCAGCCTTATCTTTGGTTACTTGCTCTTACTTGCGTAAGCAACTGCCTTCCAAAGGTAAGAGCAAGGTTAGTATGCAGGCAACTTGCTAGTAGCTCAGCTTCTGCTTTTGCTGTTGCTAAAGCTAGTTGCTTAAGCAAGGCTAAGGCTAAGGCCTTGCTCTGACTGAACTGGCGGTTACTTTTAAGTATTCCCATAAGTAAACATTTACAAGTATCTCAAGCAGGCCAACCAAAGGTAGGCTTGCTTATGTAAGAGCAATTGCTAAGGCTAAGGGGGGTGGGGTTAAGACTAGTAGCTCTTACCTTGCCTTCCAAAGGTAAGGCTTTATTAATTATTTTTTTTAGATATAACAATAGTAGCAAACATAGCTAATAATAAAATAAAACTTAAAATAATTAATAAAATAGCTCCATAAGTATAAAGAATATGTCCTAAAACTTCAATTTGTAAAAAATTTAAGATGTAAAAATCACTATTGCTTGTTAAAGCTAAGCTATTAGTAATAGATGACAGATTATTACCTATTAAAGGTTGGCTATTGCTAAAGTTAGGTAGATCAGCCAGTATTGTATAATTTAAAATATTCAATTTATATAATAATAAACTAGGTACATTATTAAAATTTAATGGTATTATATTATAAATAATATATAAAAATAAAGATCCAATACTAATAGCTAAAGGTATATTTTTAGTATATTGAGTACCTGTTTCTAATATATCTGTTAGTTTAATATTAATCATCATTATTACAAATAAAAATAATACTGCTATTGCTCCTACATATATTACTATATAAGATATTCCTATAAATTGTATTCCTATTAATATTAAATAACCGGCTGCTAATACAAAAGTAAATATTAAATATATTACTGATATTACTGGATTTTTGGCTGTTATAGTTAATACTCCTGATAATAAAGTACCAAATGATAATAAATTCATAAATAAAGTTGTCATTATTATATTTTTATTTTTAATATAGCCTTAGCCTTGCGTAAGCAACTGCCTTAGTGTAAATAATTATTTATACTGGCTGGCTGAGATACTAAGGTTAGTAACCAAAGGTAAAGCTATTGCTTAAGCTAGAGCAATTAAAGGCTTTAAACTAATAGCTACTGCAAGCCTTCCTTAGCGTAAGCAACTGCTAAAGCTGGCAAGGCAGGCTTGCCTGCATACTTACTTACCTAGCTTTTTTTTTTTGCTAGGTAAGTAAGGCAATAGTAGGTTTAACCTAGAAAATTTGAACCTTATTTATTTTTTTTTTAATATATAAGATTAGGATGACTTAGCATTCATTTAAATTTAACTAATTTTTTTTACAGTTTAGCTGTAAGCAACAGCCTGTTTGTTTTATTAATATAAAACTGATTGGCTGGCCTGCTTTTGCTGGAGCAACTAAGGGTTAATTATAATTAAGAATACTATAAGCAAAATTTAGTTTATACTTAGTTATAGTAAATTATAATAAGATAATAATATAGGAGTCAAAATCTAATAACTATTATTAATCAAATTTTCAGCGAGAGCTAGACTGAACAAACTAAAGTGTTATAGTCCCTAGCGTAAGCAACTGCTTTTGCTAGTAGTTGCTCTTACCTTTGGTTACTTCCTTTGAAAGGCAGGCTAAGGCCTAGATTCTGATAATAGAGAATAATTTCTATAATTATTTGTCCAATTGTTTACATAATTTATATTTTATATTATACCTGGTCCTCTTAAAAAAAGACCAGTTCCTAATGACTTTCCTTCATTCTAAAGACAAAGAATGTTAGTTTTAGATATTCTTAATTATAATTTCTTTTACTTGCCTAGCTAAACAAAAACAATTATAAGTATATTTAATTCATTTTTTTTAAAATAAAATAAAGGAGGTTAGCTGAGTGGTTTAGCAGCAATTTTACACATTGCAGACAGAGTTTCGATTACCCTACTTCCTAAATATTACTTAACAAAAATGAAAAAAAAATAAAAAAAAAATGAATTTAGCTTTAATATTATTTTTAATAGGAATATTAGGTTTCATATTAAATAGAAGAAATATAATTTTAATGATAATAGCTATAGAAATAATGTTATTATCAGTAACTTTATTAATATTAATAATGTCATATGGATTTGATGATAATATAGGTCAAACATTTAGTTTATTTATTATATCAATAGCAGGTGCTGAATCAGTTATAGGATTAAGTATATTAGTCGCATATTATAGATTAAGAGGAACAATCTCATTACAAAATTAAATAATGTATTTATCAATAATATTATTACCTCTATTAGGTTCAATAGTTTCAGGTTTCATGGGAAGAAAAGTCGGAGTAACAGGATCAAAAATAATAAGTTGTACTTGTTTAATTTTAACATCTATTTTAATAAGTATAGCTTATTATGAAGTAGGTTTAAATGGTGGAGTAGTAAGTATAGAATTAGGAAGTTGGATAGAATCCGAATTAATGAATATAAAATGGGAATTTTATTTTGATCAATTAACAGTATCTTTAGGTTTAGCTGTTGTATATTGTTCAACATTAATACATATTTATACAATAGATTATTTATCTACAGATCCTCATAATCAAAGATTTTTTTCATATTTATCCGCATTTACTGCTGGAATGTTATTTTTAATCTGTGGTGGAAATTTCTTTGTAATGTTTATAGGATGGGAAGCAATAGGAGTAGTATCTTATTTATTAATTAATTATTATTTTACTAGAGTACAAGCTAATAAATCAGCTATATTAGCATTTACAATGAATAGAGGTGGAGATATGTTAATGAGTATTGGATTTTTTTCAATCTTTTCTTTATTAGGAACATTAAATTATTCTCAAGTATTTTCATTAATACCTTATATGAATGAAACTGCTATTACTATAATATCTTTATTATTATTAGGAGGTGCTTTAGCTAAAAGTGCCAATATTCCTTTACATTCATGGTTACCTGGAAGTATGGAAGCTCCTACACCTGTAAGTGCTTTATTACATGCCGCAACACTAGTAACAGCTGGTATTTATTTATTATTACGATGTTCTCCAATATTAGAATATAGTAGTACAGCTTTATTAATAATAACAATAATAGGAAGTAGTACAGCTTTTTTTGCTGCAACAAGTGGTTTATTACAAAATGATTTAAAAAGAATAATAGCTTTCAGTACTATATCTCAATTAGGATATATGATGATGGCTATTGGTTTAAGTCAATATAATGTAGCATTAATGCATACTGTTAATCATGCTTTCTTTAAAGCATTATTATTTTTAGGTGCTGGTGCTGTAATACATTCATTTGCTGATGAACAAGATGTAAGAAAAATGGGTGGATTAATCAAATTTTTACCTTTTACTTATGCAGTTATGTTAACTGGTACTTTAAGTTTATTAGCTACTCCTTATTTAACTGGTTTTTATAGTAAAGATCTTATATTAGAATTAGCTTTTGGAAATTATAGTTTTAGTGGTATGTTTGCGTATATTTTAGGAACAATAACAGCTGGTATAACAGCATTTTATAGTTTTAGATTAATTAGTTTAGTATTCTTAACTTATCCTAATGGACCTAAAAATTCTTATTTAAATACTCATGAAAGCAATATAGCTACTATTATACCTTTATTAATTTTAGCTTTATTTAGTATATTCTTTGGTTATATTGTTTCAGATATTTATGTAGGTGTTGGTTCAGATTTTTTTGCTAATTCTTTATTTACTCATCCTAATAATTTAACTTTAATTGAAGCAGAATTCTCTTTAAATCCAATTATTAAATTATTACCAGCTATTATTAGTTTTATAGGGGCTTTTGCTGCTATTTATTTATATCATATACAACCTCATTTTTTAATTAATCTTACTAATAATAATTTAGCTATTAAAATTTATAGTTTCTTAAATAGTAAATATTATTTTGATGTTATTTATAACCATTTATTAGTTAATAAAGGATTTAAATTAGGTTATAAAATTTCTAAAGAAATTGATAGAGGTGCTATTGAATTAGTTGGACCTTATGGTTTATCTAATAATTTATATAATACTGGATTTAATATTGCTAAATTAGATACAGGAATTATTACTACTTATTCTTTATATATAACTATTGGTTTATTATCTTTATTATTCTTAGTATTTACTCCTATGTTATTACAATCAACAGCCAGCTGGCTGGAAATAAGATTATTTATTATATACTTAGCTTCTGCATTTTTTGTTTTAAATACATTTAAAGCAACTGCCTAGCTTTAGCTATTTAATTTAACCCTCCCCCTTGCTCTTAGCCTGCTTTAGTGTAAATAATTATTTATACTGGCTGGCTGGGCTAAGGTAACTAAAAGTAATTAGGTCTATGAGATGTTATTTTTATCCATTTTAATATTAATAGTGGCTAAAGCCCTACCTTTAATAAGAATTTCTTCTACACATTTTACAAGAATATCTGCTATAATATTATTACTATCCGGTATATTAAGTTTTAATATATTATACATTCAGTCAATTGGATCCGGAATAGGAATATATAGTGGTTTATTTCAAATAACAACTATAAGTCAAACAATAGAATTATTTTTATTATTAATAGGTTCTATCATATTAATAGGTTGGCCTACCTTAGCTAACAAAGAAAATAAATATTCAATAGATTATTCTATAATAATTTTATTTAGTACTTTAGGTTCAAGTTTATTAGTTTCAAGTTTTGATTTAATATCAATATATTTAAGTATAGAATTACAATCATTTGGTTTATATATTTTAACAACTTTATATAGAAATTCAGAATCAGCTACAAATGCAGGTTTAAAATATTTTTTATTAGGTGGATTATCCTCATGTATTATTTTATTAGGTGCTGGTTTAATTTATTCATATACTGGATTAACTCAATTAGAAGCAATATATACTTTAATATCAAGTACTAATATTGATTATATTTTACAAGGTAGTTTATTAGGTATTACTTTAATAATTATAGGTTTATTATTTAAAATAGCAGCTGCGCCTTTACATAATTGGTCACCTGATGTTTATGATGAAACACCTACAATAGTGACAATCTGGTTAACAATAATGCCTAAAATTTCTATTTTAATTTTATTATTAGAATTAGTTAATTCATGGCAATTTATGGGTAATGCAGGTTATTTAAGTCAAAGTTTCGGAGATATTTTAGTATTAAAAAATATTTTACTTATTAGTTCTATGTTATCATTAATAATAGGAACTGTAGTAGGATTAGCTCAAATAAAAATAAAAAGATTATTAGCTTATAGTACTATATCTCATATTGGTTTTATGTTATTAGCTTTAGCTATAAATACAGAACAATCAATAGATTCATTCTTATTTTATTTAATACAGTATATTATAACTAATTTAAATATATTTTTAATATTATTAGCTATTAGTTATTTACCTACTGTTAAAGCTGAGCCTGCTTTTGCTGTTGCTAAAGCTGAGAGCAAAGGTGCTATTAAAGATATTCGATTAATTAAAGATTTACAAGGTTTATTTTTTAATAATCCTTTATTAAGTATTACTTTAAGTATTTCTTTATTTTCTATGGCTGGTATTCCACCTTTAATTGGTTTCTTTTCTAAACAATTTGTATTATATTCAGCTTTAGAACAAGGTTATTATTTTATGAGTATTTTAGCTATAATAGTAAGTGTAATAAGTGCTTCTTATTATTTAAAAATTATAAAATTACTTCATCAACCAGCCAGCCTTCCTTTGGTTGGCAGTTCCTCAGCAAAAGCTAGCTTGCCTGAGCAGAGCAATATCAATAACCAGCCTACCTTTGGTTGGCAGAGCAATATCAGTAGCTTAAGTCAATTTCATAGCTTTATGATCTCTTCTTTAAGTTTATTTGTATTATTATTTATGTTAAAACCTACATTAATTTTAAGTAGTACTCAAGTACTTTCTTTAACTTTATTTAAATTATAGATGAGTAATTTATTGTTTTTATTTATATTTATACCAATATTAGCTTTTATTTTATTAGCTTTAAATATTTTATTAGCTCCACATAAACCAGATGAAGCAAAAATATCTGCTTATGAATGTGGTTTTTTAGCTTTACCTGAACAAACTAGATCTACATTTCAAATTCATTTTATGATAGTAGCTTTATTATTTTTAATTTTTGATCTTGAAATATTATTATTATTCCCATTAGCCGTTTCTTTATATCAAGTATCGATATTTGGATTCTCAATTGGTATAATTTTCTTTATTATTTTAACTATTGGTTTTGTATTAGAATTAGGTTCAGGCGCTATTGCTTTAACAAATTTTGATCAGCCAGCTAAAAGAACTTAACCCTACCCTCTTAAAAAAATTTTTTTATATTTTTGGACCTTTTAAAAAGCATACGCTTTAGGCTAACTAACCAGCCTAGCGTAAGCAACTAGCTTTTGCAACAGCAAAAGCAGAAGCTGGCAACTGCTAAGGCTATTGCTTAAGCTAAGGCAATACGAGTAATCAGATTCGAACTGATGATATCTACTTGGAAGGTAGAGGTTATACCACTTAACTATACTCGTGTAGGGAACACTATTTTTGAAAAAAATTACGAACAAAGAGACTTGAACTCTTAAGGGATTACTCCCACTTCTGCTTAAGAGAAGATTGTTTACCAATTTCAACATGTTCGTTATGATAGCAAAGCAACAGCCTAGCAAAAGCAACTAGCTTTACTTGCGTAAAACTAAGGTTGGCAGAACCTATACAAGAGCGAGGCGAGTCGAACGCCTACAAACAGTTTTGGAGACTGTGATACTACCATTATACAACGCTCTTACTTTTATATTTTTTTTTTAGCAAAAGCAGTTACCTAGCTTTACTTGCGTAAGCAACTGCTTACGCTGAAGAGCTAGGCTAGGTAGGAAGTTTTTTGTTTTTTTGGAGAAAGATAGATTCGAACTATCATAATTATATTGCAAATATAACCGATTAACCATTATCAGATTTCCCCTAATTACTGCCAACCAAAGGAAGGCTGAGGCAAGGTTACTTAGCGTAAGCAACTGCATACGCTGCCCTGCTTTTGCTGGGTAAGGGGTGGGTTAAAATGTATTTTTTTTATTATCCAGCGGCACTTTCCAGTACAGCTACCTTGCTATGACTTTTGAGATGTTACTCAGAAGAGTACACTAATATTAAGAAAATAATACATAAAAACAGTTAAATAAAATTATTTAACAACTTAATTACATAATTAAATCCATAGTAGTTTCCCTCTATCCAAGCTTCTTCCCAGCGACAGACAGTTAGTTCATCCCGAATATAAGCTTCACCGTTGCGTAATGATCAACGATTACTCGAAATTCCTCCTTCATGTTGTCGAATTTCAGACAACAATCCGTCTAAAAAAATAAATTAACTTTCTTTAATGATTTGCTATTTTCCTTTTAGAATTTTTGCGTCATTTTGTAAAAGTTTTTATAGCACGTCTATAGCCCAGTTCATAAGGGCCATAACGACTTGTCTTAGTCCCAAATGTATCTATTTAAAATACACAAGTCGTTAAGTAAAAATTAACAACAGGGATTGCGTCCGTTAGTGGAGTTAACCTAACTTTTCACAATACGGACTGACGACAGCCATGCAACACCTGTAAACGAATTTATATTATTAAAAGCTAAAAGCTAATAATATAAACTACTCAAAATATTTTTTAAATATTAAGGTTCATACAAGAACTGGTAAGATTTTACGCGTACTCTCGTATTAAATAACATGCTTCACTTCGTTTGCTTCGAGACCGACTAATTTTTTTGGTTTCAGTTTTGCAACCGTACTCTCAAGGCGGAATGGTTAACGCGTTAGCATCGTTATCAATTTTTTAAATTAACAAAACTACCATTCATCGTTGACAGTGAGAGGTATCTGGGTATCTAATCCTATTTCTTATTCTCACCTTCGTTTCTCAGCGTCAATCATTTCTAGATAAAAAGCTTTCACCTTTAGTATTCCACTAAGTATCTACGGATTTCATCCCTACACTAAGCATTATTTGGGTTATCCTCAATATGATTCTAGCTTATAGTCATTTTATTTTTAAGTTATAAAAATTTTACTTTTTATAACAGCTTTTTTAAAAATAAAACTTTTGTAAGCTGCCTACACACCCTTTACGCCTTTTAAAGACGACTAACGTTTGCGTTTCTGGCGTTACCGAGTCTTCTGGCACCAGTAATTTAGACAACACTTATAGTAAAGTAACATCATTTTTTTCCTTTACGTTATCATAAATACCATCGATTAAATGATTTTATGATTTCAGTTAGCTAGTTCACTCTTGCGAGCATTGACTAATATTCTTGACTGCAGATTGCTTATGCAATTTGGGACTTCTCATTCCCAATGTGGCCAGCGGTTCTTTCAAACTTGACTATTGATCGTAGGCTTGGTAGGCTTTTACTCTACCAACTACCATTAAACAAAATAAATCAACTCTCATAGTGGAAAATTTCCTTTATTATAAATAGCTAATTTATGTAAGCAGTAACCATAGCCTGCCAACCAAAGGTTGGCTTTTTTTAAGCAATTGCTTGCGTTAAGCTAGGCTGCTATTACTATCCTCTATTTGAGAGGTCTATGAGGTATCTAATTTATTATTACTCACCTGTACACCTTGTTCCTTAATTCGAAAATAGAGGGAACAAACGATTTGCATGTCTTAAACTACTGAAAAACGTTCAATCAGAACCAAAATTAAATTCTTACGGATAATTTAATTAGCTCAGCCAGCTTTAGCAGGCAAGCTAATTGTATTGTATATGCTCTTCGCAATTTTTATATTTTTTTTATATTTCTTTTATATGTCAAAGGTTTTATTTAATAAACTTAATTTAATTATTTAGATATTTTATCTTATATATAAATATATTATAATAACTTGCTCTTGCCAACCAGCGTATGAAGTTGCTTACGCTAAGGCCAAAGGTAAGGGGGAGGGTTACTAACCTTGCTTTAGCTAGGCAACATAAAATTTTGTGCATAAGCTATTTTTATAGTATAAGCACCTTTTTTATTTTTTTTAGTTATTTTAGCTGTATCTAAAAAATTTACTTTTCCTGTTGCAATAGCACCTTTTTCAAATTTTTTAGTTGTCATTCTAGGAATTATAGGTTCTCTCATTAATCTACCTGCTATTTGAATATATAAACCTGAAATATAAGCTGGAATATTATTACTTATTTCCTGCCTGCTAAAGCTGTTGCTATTTTTTAAGGATTTATTTTTAGTATATAATTTATTAATGGCTAGTCTAATATTTTTTTTTTTTAAAATTAAAAAAAATAATTGAGCTAATATATTACTATCATAATCTGATTTATGTAATCTAATTAAATTAAATTCGATAGGTTTTTTAAAATAAGAACTTAATAATTTAAATAAAATAATAAATTTATTAAAATATAAAGTAGTAATATTAGTATTATTTAATTTGAATAATGTTTTTTTAATTAAATTATTTTTAAATAAAATTGTTTTAATAGATTTATTTCTTTTTTGTTTTGTTATTGCTCTGCTATTGCTTAAGTTATTGCTGGCCAATCCAGCTTTAGCTGTTGCTAAAGCTAAGGGTTTAGCTATAATAAAATTATACCATTTAAATATATTACTATCAGGAATAGTAATATAATATAATATTTCTATTATAATTTTATCCGGTGTATTAATAAATTTAGGTTTACTAATTAAACAATAAATAGATTTAAAAAAAGCAGTTATTAAAATTATTAAGTCTTCAGATAAGTACCAATTTTTATTTTCTACAGCCTTAGCGTTGCTATTGTTGGCAAGGCTAGGGGCTAAAAAAGGTTTATTAATAAAATTATAATTTAATAGTTTTTTATTTTTTAAATCTAAACCTATTCCATTCTGATTATTTTTTTGTATTAAATATTCAAATAATAATGGTTTTATTGCTTCAGCTCCTGCTATATTGTTTTGTTGTTTTGTCATTTTTTGTTTTTGTTTTTTTATTTTTTTGTGGGTACATGAATATCCTGGGGTTGCGAACGATATAATTTAAGTAAAATATTAAAAGGACATAATATCAATTAATATAACACCTTGGTATAAGGCCTAGCTTTTGCTAAGAGCATACTGAGCCTTACCTTTTTATACCTTGCATATACCTTGGTTGATAGCTTTTTCTTTTTTTTTTTGCTAGGCTGGCTAAGGGCTAGAGTATAAGATTTAAGGGAATTGAACCCCTATAATATCCATTATGAGTGAACTGCATTAACCGTTATGCTAAAATCTTAAAATTGCTATACTTATATCTAGCCTTTAGCTCACCCCTAGAAAAAAAAAGCTAGCGACCAAAGGTAAGGGACTACTATTGCTGAGCCGAAAAAAGGAATCGAACCTTTATTTTACCGTCATGAGTGGTAAGTTTTGACCTTTTAAACTATTTCAGCTATTGCCTACCTTAGCAAAAGCTAAAGCTAAGGCTGAGCTGGCAAGTTTTTTTTTTGAGCAGAAAAGGAATCGAACCTTTTACGGTGTTAACCAATTCTTTTACAGAGAACCACCATTACCAATCGGATCACCTGCCCTATAAAAATTAAAAACTTGCTTACGGAATAAGGGCGAGTCGAACGCCCAAGGGTACTACCCAAACGATTAGCAATCGTGTTATCTTACCAATGACGATTATTCCTTACTAACCTCTGCATACGCTCAGCAAAAGCCTCTTAATAACTTAGTAAGTTAGTGCTCAGCCTGCTCTTAGCTTTTGCAAAAGCTAAAGCTAAGGGCAGGCTTGCTTTTGCTAGGCTTTTTTTTTTAGCAATTACGAGTAAAGAGACTTGAACTCTTACGATTATATCATGAATTCCTAAGATTCACCTGGCTACCAATTTCAGCATACTCGCTAGCAACAGCCTAGCAAAAGCAAGCCTGCCTAACTTAAGCAACAACTACCTTTTGCTTTGCTGAGCTAAGTGCAGGCCTACTTTGGTTGGCAGTTGGTTTTTGTTTGGAAACACCTGGACTTGAACCAGAACTTTCCCATTAAAAGTGAGACACTCCACCACTCGAGTTCTGCTTCCTTTATAAAATAACAATAGTCAGGCAAAGTCAGCAAAAGCAGGCCAACCAAAGGAAGGCTGTTGCTTACGCTAGGCAAAAGGTAAGGTTGGAGCTAAGAGGGTAAAATTGTTCTGCGTAAAGCTGGTTATTACTTACTGGTTATACTATTATGAGTATAATAATAAGAAAGCCATCATTAATGCGAATAATCCTGTAGCTTCTGCTAAGGCAAATCCTAAGATTGCATAAGTGAATAATTGTCCTCTTAATTGAGGGTTTCTAGCTGTTGCTATAATTAATGATCCGAATACTGTACCGATTCCGGCTCCAGCTCCTATTAAACCTGAACAAGCTAAACCTGCTCCAATGTATTTTGCTGCTGCTAACATAATAAATTAAATTTATTTAAAAATAGCGTCTAATATATTAAAAATACCTAGGAAAATAAAAATTTTATTTTTTTTAGGTCTATTAATTAATACTCTTTTATAGCTATAATTTTATTAATTTTTTTGCTAAAGCAGGCTCACGCTGATTAAGATTGTACAGGTAACATTTTAAATGCATGGAATGGAATAGGGCTTGCTAATGTCCATTCTATAGTATTTACACCATTATTTTCTTTAAATTGATTATCACTAGTAAAATAAGGTGCTACAGCCCAAGGATTATTAGAACTAATAGGTTGGTTAGCGAAAATATCATAGATTATATAACCAAATAATACTGTAGCTACTACACTTATTAAAGAACCAAAACTAGAAATAGCATTCCATCCACTAAATGCATCAGGATAATCAGGAATTCTTCTAGGCATTCCAGCTAAACCTAAGAAATGTTGAGGGAAGAAAGTTAAATTCACTCCAATGAATAAAGTCCAGAAATGTATTTTACCTAATAAATCATTAAATGTTCTTCCTACTATTTTAGGTGTCCAATAATAGAAACCAGCAAATAAAGCAAATACAGCACCCATTGATAAAACATAATGGAAATGAGCAACTACATAATAAGTATCATGGAAAGCAATATCTAATGAAGCATTAGATAAAACAACTCCAGTTAAACCACCTATAGTGAATAAAGCTAAGAAACCTAATACAAATAATAAAGGAGTACTATATCTTAAACTACCTCCATATAATGTAGCTAACCATGAAAATATTTTAATTCCAGTAGGAACAGCAATTACCATAGTAGCTGCTGTAAAATAAGCTCTAGTATCAACATCTAATCCAACTGAGAACATATGATGAGACCAAACTAAAAATCCTAAAATTCCAATAGAGAACATAGCATAAACCATCCCAATATAACCAAAAATAGGTTTACCTGAGAAAGTAGAAACAATATGACTAACTATACCAAATCCAGGTATAATTAAAATATATACTTCAGGATGTCCAAAGAACCAGAATAAATGTTGATATAATATAGGATCACCTCCACCTGCTGGATCATAAAAACTAGTATTAAAATTTCTATCTGTTAATAACATTGTAATAGCACCGGCTAATACAGGTAAAGATAATAATAATAATATAGCAGTAATAAATATAGCCCATACAAATAAAGGTAATTTATGTAAAGACATTCCATTTGTTCTCATATTTAAAGTTGTACTTATGAAATTTATAGCTCCTAATAATGAAGATACTCCAGCTAAATGTAAACTAAAAATAGCTAAATCTACTGAACCACCAGAATGTGATTGTATTCCAGCTAAAGGAGGATAAACTGTCCAACCTGTTCCAGCTCCATTTTCTACTAAAGAACTTAATAATAATAAAATTAATGCTGGAGGTAATAACCAAAATGAAATATTATTTAATCTTGGAAAAGCCATATCTGGACTTCCACAATGGATTGGTAAAAAATAATTTCCAAATCCTCCTACTAATCCTGGCATTACCATATAGAATATCATAATGAAAGCATGAGCAGAAATTATAACATTAAATAATTGATGGTCTCCTTGTAAAAATTGAACTCCGGGGCTTGATAATTCTAATCTGATTAAAACAGAAAAAGCTGTACCAATCATACCAGAAAATACTGAAAATATTAAATATAAGGTTCCGATTTCTTTAGCATTCGTAGAATTTAACCAACTCATAATTTTTTTATTTATTTTTTTGTTTTAGCACTAGGCATAAAATTTTAATACTTGCAACCCTTAAAAAAAGAAGTTACAGCCTTACCCAGCAAAAGCAGGCCTGCCAATCAGTTTTATATTAATAAAACAAACAGGCTGAGCAAGAGCATTTGCTAGCAAAAGCTAGTTGCTTACGCTAGGCTGAGCAACTAGTATTATAATTACTTTCTAGTCTTTATTTTTAAGAGCTAAGAAGGAATTGAACCTTAAATAGAGACTTTGCAGGTCTTATACAGAACCATCTGTAAACTTAGCCCGCAAAAGCAGGCCTTGCGTAAGCAATAGCTTTTGCTAGCAACTGAGGGTGGGTAAAGCTATAATATAGACCACTAACTTAAGCAATTGGTATTAAATTATCGTCCATTATTACTTAATTTAGTAATATATAATCTTATAACTTGTTGAAATGTAAATTGTGGTAAAATATATTTAGAAAAAATATAAACTATACTAAATAAAACAACGAATGAAAAAAATATTTGATTAAAAAAATAAAAAGGTATTAATTGAGGCATTATTTATTTTTGAATATTTAGGCTCTTTAGCCAAGGCTCTTACCTAGCAAAGCAAGGTAACACTGAGCCAGCTTCTGCTTTTGCTGTTGCAAAAGCTAGTAAAGCAGTTGCTAGCAAAAGCTAGCTAAGAGCTATGGCTAACCAAGAGCTATCTCCACTAATAATATATTAATTTGCCTTAGCAAGCGCAACTTTACTAGCAAAAGCTAAGGCTAAGAAAATATTATTAGTAATATAAATGAGATATTTATTTTAGCAGTTTAGCTGTAAGCAACAGCCTGTTTGTTTTATTAATATAAAACTGATTGGCTGGCTAAGAGTTACCCAGCAAAAGCAGGGCAGCGTATGCAGTTGCTTACGCTAAGTAAGAGCTAAATGCTAAGGGTGGGTTAAAAAAATTGTTATAATTTTTTATTTAATTAATGTAATTCTATAGCATCTCTTAAATAAGAACATACTAATAAAGTAAATACGAAAGCTTGTATTAAAGAAACGGCTAATTCTAAACCAATTAAAGCTAAGAATATAGCAAATGGTATTAATGTAATAATTGCAACTATAATATTACCTGTAAATAATTTATATAGATAAGTAGATAATATTTTTAATAAAGTATGCCCAGCTACTATATTAGCAAATAATCGCACTCCTAAAGAAACTGCTCTCGCTAAATAAGAAACTAATTCTATTAAAGCTAATAAAGGAACTAAACCTAAAGGTGTTCCAGCAGGTATAAAGAATGAGAAGAATTTAATACCGTGTATACTTAAAGATAAGATAGTAACTCCTATAAAAATAGTTAAACTTAAACCTAAAGCAACAACACCACTGGCTGTTACAGCAAAAGAATAAGGAACATTACTTATTAAATTTCCTATTAAAATAAAGAAAAATAAAGAATAAACAAAAGGTAAGTATATTTCATTATGACTTCCTATTTGTTCTCTTACCATAGTATTTAAACTTGCAAATGATGATTCTAATGATATAGACCATTTACTTGGTATTAAATTATAATCATTATTTCCGTAATAATGTAAACCTACTACTATAAATAATATAAATATTGTATATAAAGCTAAATTAGTTAAACTTATATGAACATATCCTAATATAGGTGCATTTATTCCAATTAAACTTGTTACTTCAAATTGACTTAAAGGTGATAATATAAATAAATTTTCCATTTTTTTTTAATTTAATTCTGTCTTTCTATCTTTTATATTCAGCTTTAGCAGAAGCTAATAATATATAAATTTTTATAGCAATAGCTTACTTGCCTAGCTCAGCTTTACTTGCAAAAGCAAATAAGCTATTGCTAGGTAAGGGCTATTAATTATTACCCCAGAAATAAACAGCTACAAATAAGAATAACCATACAACATCTACAAAGTGCCAATATAATATACTTGATTCAAATCCATTATGGTGTTTATTAGTTAATTGATAATTAATAATTCTTATTAAAGCTACTGCAATGAATATAGTTCCTATCATTACATGAATACCATGTAATCCAGTTGAAGCATAGAAAGCTGATCCATATACTCCATCCGCAATAGTGAAACCTGCTTCAGAATATTCATAATATTGTAAAGCAGTAAATATAACTGCTAAAATGATAGTTAATATTACACCATCTATTGCACCTTTTCTATTACCAGCTATTAAAGCATGATGTCCATAAGTAATAAAAGCACCACTTGATAATAATAAAAAAGTATTTAATAATGGAATAGCAAAAGGATCTAAAGGTGTGATTCCCATAGGAGGCCATATTCCACCTATTTCAATAGCTGGACTTAAACTAGAATGGAAATAAGCCCAAAATACAGAAATAAAAGCAAAAACTTCACTTATGATAAATAATACTATACCTAACATTAATCCATTTTTTACTTCTTTAGTATGGTGTCCTAAATAAGTTGCTTCTGTTATAACATCTTTAAACCATAATATCATAGCATAAGTTGTTAATACAAAACCTATAGTTAATATAGGTCCTCCATAATTATAACCATGCATATATAATACAGCACCTATTGTTAAATTTAATAATGAAAAAGAAGTTAATATAGGCCAAGGAGAAGGATCTACTAAATGAAAAGGAAAATGTTGAAATTTTACAATATTTTGTGTCATTTGTTTAAATATACAGCTTAGCTTGCTTAATTAGCAATTATCTAAACTGTTGCAAAAGCTAGTTAACTGCTTTTGCGGGCGCTTACTTAGTTTTAAGGCTATGATTACTAGCTCTTCAACCAAAGGTAGTAAGCAGTTGGTTATTACCTTTAGCTAAAGCTAAGGCAGTTGCTTACGCAAGTAAGTATATTTAGTCTTACTCTTAACTATTCTAGCAACAACCAAAGGCTTGCTAGAATAGTTAAGATTTAGTATATTATATTAATTAATAAAACTAAATCTCATGTATTTAAGCGTGATTTATGCTTTTATTTTAACAATAAAAGAAAGATTAAAAATTAGAACTAAGTAAGGGCCCTTAGCTTAATAGGTAGAGTATATAATTGTCAATTATAGTTGTCCCAGTTCGAATCTGGAAGGGCTCGTAATATATTGAATATAGCTGTGGCTATTATTTAGTATTTAAGGTTGAAAATAAATATTGTTTTAATTAATTTTAAGACTATCAATATATAATTCATTAATTAATAAAAAAAAAATGTTAACAATATTAATATTAATACCCTTAATTGGATCATTAATGATCATACCTATGAATGATCAAACCTCTTCAAATCAAATGAAGAAAATAGCTTTAAGCACTTCAATAATAAATTTTTTTATTTCTTTATTTGTATGGTATAATTTCGATTCAAATACAACACAATATCAATTTATAAGTGAATATACCCTTAGTTTACCTGAGGTTATCAATAATCAAATGTTAGACTTTTGTCATTTAAATTTTGGAATAGATGGTATCTCTTTATTTTTTGTATTATTAACAACATTTGTGACTCCTATCGCTATATTATCAAATTATAAAAACATACAAGAAAATATCAAATTATTTTTAATATCTTTATTATTATTAGAAAGTTTACAAATTTGTGCTTTTGTATCTTTAGATTTATTATTATTTTATATATTCTTTGAAAGTGTATTACCAATATTATTTATAGTAATTATAATATTTGGTCATGGTATGGATAGATTTAGATCAGCCTTTTTATTATTTTTATATACTTTAGCAGGTAGTTTACCAATGTTATTAAGTATATTAATGATATATAATTATATAGGTTCAACAGATTTCCAATTAATATCTTTATATGAAATAAGTTTATCTAGTCAAAAATTATTATGGTTAGGTTTTTTTATAGCTTTTGCGGTAAAAACTCCTTTATATCCATTTATTATTTGGTTACCTAAAGCACATAGTGATTCACCTTTAGCAGGTTCTATATTATTAGCTGCTACAATATTAAAATTAGCTACTTATGGTTATTTAAGAGTTTTAATTCAAATATTACCTGATGCTACTCATTATTTTAGTCCTTTAGTTCAAAGTATAGCGATAATTTCTTTAATTTATGGTAGTTTTTCTACTATTGTTCAACAAGATACTAAAAGATTAATAGCTTATAGTAGTGTTTGTCATATGGCTGTTGTAGTTTTAGGTTTATTCTCTAATACTTTACAAGGTATTGAAGGAGCTATTTTATTAGGTATAGCTCATGGTTTTGTAAGTCCTGCATTATTTATATGTGTAGGAGGTATAATTTATGATAGAACTGGAACAAGAATTATTAAATATATAAGAGGTTTAGTAAGTTATATGCCAGTATTTACTATTCTATTCTTTATTTTTACTTTAGCTAATACAGGTATTCCTTTAACTTTAAATTTCTTAGGTGAACAACTATCTTTATTAGGTATTTGGCAACAAAATCCTATTATTGCTGCTTTAGGAGCTACTGGTATAGTATTATCTGCTATATATTCTATATTTTTATATAATAGATTATCTTATGGGGATTATTCTCCTTATCTTAAAGCTAATAATAACGGTATTATTAAAGATATTAATAGAAGAGAATATTTTTTATTATTAGCTTTATTAATTCCTACTATTATTTTAGGTTTATTCCCTAATGTCTTATTAGAATCTTTACATTTATCTGTATCTTCTTTACTTTACTTTATTTAATAGTAGGCTAATAGCTATACTATTATAACCCTCCCTTAACTTGTTATTTTAATTAAAATTAACAAATTTTTATTTTCTTTTTTTAAAATAGTATATACTAATATTTAAAATGAAATAAAGTTAGTAGACTAAATAATAGTTTTATAATAAGTTAAAAAAGAAAAAGTAAGTAGATATTTATAATTTAATACTAATAGATTGGTAATAGTATATAATCTAAAGCCGAAGGCTTTAATTCTTAGCCTTACCTTAATACTAACCTTAGTGCCTCCTCGGTCTATCAAAGTTAGTAGCCTGCCTTCCAAATGTAGTTGCTCTTACCTCTGTCTTCCAAAGGTAAGAGCAAGGATAATACAGAAACTATAAAAAGTCATTTTCAGCGTGAGCAGGACATATTAGCTAGTCTTGCCAGCCTGCTAAGGCTGAGCAAGGCAATTGCTCATTCTTTTTAAGTAAAGAAAGTTTTTTAACAATTGAATTAATTAACAAATCAGTAGACAACTTTTGGGATATTGAAATGTCGAAAGTTAACGAAAATCAGCATATTTTATTACAATTTAGAATATTAACATGCGATGGTATTTATAAAACAGTTGGAAAATTATTGCAATTAAATAATAATAACCTAGATAAGGATTTCTTAAAAACATTTATTCAAAATGTTATTGAAGAAAAAACAAGTGGATATTCAGATATAGAATTAACTAAGATCATTTTTAGTTATGGAATAAGAGATGGACTTGCTCCAGCAAATATTAATACAGATAAAGAAGCTAATACAATTCTTTATAATTATAAACATTATAAATTAGCAGTTAGTTTAGATCCATTAGATTTTGGTGAAATTATTAATATTATCAAAACAGATAACAGAACAACTTATATTGTTCAGAACATAAATGGTAATTTATACACCTTTACACAAATAATTAACAAAAATAATTTAATAACTAATAAAGTAACATTACATAAAAAAGGAGTATTAACTTTATCTTGGAGTGATGTACAAACGGACCAAGATAAATTTACAAGAACAATAGGTAATAATGTGTTTGTTTATAATATTAATGGTAAATTAATTAATTTCCATGTTATAAAGCCAACAAAGTACATAAATACTATTGAAAAACATAAAGAACACGATACAAACTTTTTAACTCTTGATGTAGAAACAAGACTAGCTACTTCTAAAGTTGATGACAATAATGATATTACTAATCAACGCAGGAGCTCAACATATACCTTACTTGATTAGTTATTTTGATGGAAGAAGATGTAATAGCTTTTATATTTCAGACTATAAAAATGCAGAAGATATGATTAAAGCATGTATTAATTCATTAACTATTGAAAATTATAATAAATTTAAGATTTATGTTCATAATCTAGCAAATTTCGATGCGGTATTTCTATTAAAAATATTAGTTGAACTAGGTAGTGTTGAACCTATTTTAAATAAAGGTAGATTAATCAGTATAAATTTTACTGGTCATGTAAAGCAGGTTGATTCTATTGCTAAAGCTAAAATTGTCAATAAAAAAGGAATAATAATTGATAAATTAATATTATGTTCTTTGACATTTTATGATAGCTACCAATTATTACTTGCATCACTTAGAAAATTAGGAGTTGCTTTCAATGTTATTGAGAAAAAAGATATCTTTCCTCATTTATTCTTAAATAATCCAGATATTCCTTATGATTATGTTGGTCCAGTACCTAGCATAGAATATTTTATTAATATAACAATTGATGAATACAATGAATATTGTAAAAGATTTCCAAATAACACTTGGTCATTAAGAGAGGAAGCTATTTCTTATTGTGAATTAGATTGTATTTCATTGCATCAAATCATTATTAAATTTAGTGATTTAATTTATAATAAATACTCTATTAATATAACTAAGTTTCCAACCATAACTGGTCTTACATTCGTTATTTTTAGATCACATTTCTTAAATATATTTACTATTCCAATGTTAAGTGGTAAGGTATTTAAAGAAATTAAAACGTTATTTACAGGAGGTGCAACAGATATGTACTTACCTTGTAATTATGATCAGAAACCTATTTATTGTTATGATGTAAATAGTTTGTATCCTTACATAATGCAGAATGAAATGATGCCTATAGGTAAAATAGTATATTTTTAAGGTGAAATACCCTTAGATGGAATTGATAAATTAGGTTTCTATCATGTAATTGTAACTGCACCAAATGATTTAATGCATCCAATTATACAACTTCATGTTGATAAAAATGGAGTTAAGAATACTATGGCACCAACTGGGACATTTAATATGTTTATCTTTAGTGAAGAAATGAAGAATGCAATTAAATATGGTTATACATTTGAAATAGAAAGAGGTTATTACTTTACTTAAAAAAAAGTTATCTTTAAAGAATATATCACACAGCTTTATAATTTAAGACAAGAATATAATAAATCACATCCATTGAATTTTATAGCTAAAATACTTATGAATTCACTTTATGGTAGATTTGGAATGCAAGATCAATTTAGTAACACAGAAATATATACAAAGGCTGACTTTGAAAAAATCATGGTGAATATGAAACCAAGTGATGTTACTAGAATAGAAGATATCATGAGCATAGGTGATGAATATTTAGCATTATCTATGTTCTCAGATGATACAAACACAATGTTAAACTCATTAAAGGAAACACATAATATTAATGTTGGAATTGCAAGTGCCATAACTGCATATGCTAGAATTTATATGAGTCAATTTAAGAATAATGACGCAATAAAACTTTATTACACAGATACAGATAGTATCTTTATTGATTTAGATTCATCAGCATTAGATAAGTTATTTCCTGGTATTATTGGACTGCATACGCTGGAAATAGGTGAATTAAAATTAGAATATAAAATTAATAAAGCAATTTTCCTTGGACCTAAGGCTTATTTCTTAGAATTAGAGGATGGTAACTTTTCTTTAAAGATTAAAGGATTAAACAAAGATGTGTTATCAAAAGCAATTAAAAAAGAATTGACTTTTGATAACTTTAGCAAATTATTGTTCAAGGATGAATTTATAATGGTTTATCAAGATAAGTGGTATAAAAATTTACAGGAAGGTACTATTAACATATTAGAGCAGACATATAATATTAAACATAATGATAATAAGAGACAACTTATTTATACTGATAAAGGTTTATTAATAGATACTGTTCCATACTCATTACCAATTTAACCCTTTTGTTATTTCAATAAGAATATTAAAATTTTTAGTATAATTAGGACTTTTAGTATTTACAAAAATTGATTATTTTAAATTATGTCTAGCCAACCTTTAACCAAAGGTAACAGCCTTGCTGACCTTACGCGGGCTAAGGCTAGTATGTTATAAGAGGAAATTTAAAGTGTACAGTTACACAAATTTAGTTCATTTAAATAAATTATTTCTCAGCTGGCTAGCAACTGTTTAAGTTAGTCAGGCAGTAGCTTGCTAAAGCTAGCAACTAGCACTTAAAAAAAGGGGATATCTAATAGGAATATCTAGTGTTTTTATAAATTAGTATTGCTAAACTTAATTACCAGCTTCAGCTTACTTGCGTAAAGCTAGCTTAGTAAAAATAATATACTTTACAGTATTTACATTTGCAACCTATTTAGAAATGTTCTATTTCTTAATTATAAATAAAATTATCTTTAAATAAAATTATTTAATTAGTATAAAGGGATTAGATTCTTGCTTTATAGACATTCAGCACTTATCTATTATGTTTGTGGCTACCCAACTATGCATTTATATTTTTATTAAAATAAATATTATAAACAATTGGTACACTATAGAAACACAGCCTATTGGTCCTTTCGTACTGGAAGGTCTGTCCCTGTTTACTAAATTTTCCACCAGAAGATAGGGACCATACTGACTCACGTCGTATTAAACCCAACTCACGTACCCTTTTAATCGGCGAACAGCCGAACCCTTCCAAGCTTCTTCCCCCGGAGGATAGGATGAGTCGACATCGAGGTGCCAAACAGCCGAGACAATGTGTACTCTCGTCGGCTATCAGCCTGTTATCCCTAGCGTAACTTTTATTAATTGATCCCCGTCTATCCCATATTATAGCGAGGGGTCACTATGCCCTACTTACGTATCTGTTTGACTTTTAAGTCTATCAGTTAAGCATGCTTAACGCCATTGAACTTTGCGCAACCCTTCACTGGTTGATTGATCTCCATTCAATTTCTAGCTATACCTTAAAAATAAAAAATTAATTAGAAAATTTAAAAAAAAATTTTTTTTGTTATTATACTCTCTCTGAAGAGAAAATATATTATAAATTATAAAGATTTGGATGTACTTTGCTACTCTATTAAAGACGACCGCCCCAGTCAAACTGCCAATTAGTCAACTCTCCCTTTATATTTTAATTTTAAGGTGAACATAAACCCAACTTCTATTTTAAGGTTTCCACTAATTATCTTTCGACATCCCTATTCACTATTAATAGAAGTTGTTCTAGATTCATATGATAACTAATTACAGTAAAGCTGCATAGGGTCTTCCCGTCCCCCTGGTGGTAACGCGCATCTGCACGCGTAATTCAATTTCACTGAGCAAGTTGTAGAGACAGCGAGACCATCGTTACATTATTGATACCGGACCACATTTAATGGCCAATTTATTTTGCTACCTTAGGATCCTCATAGTTAAGACCGCTATTAACCAGATTTTCGATAAATCACAGTTCAAACTTCTTAGCTTAAGCCTGCTTACGCTGAGCTTAAGCTAGGCTGGTAAGTTCCATGATTGTTCTTATATTAATGGCATTGGGCAAATTTCACACAGTATACTATCACATTAATGATTGCACTGTGTTGTGTTTTTAGTAAACAGTCGTGGCCTCCGATTATGTGTCACCAGTTTAAAATCTATTAAATTTTAAGCAGGTACCTCTTGTCGTCAAACTTATGAGGTGAATTTGCCGAGTTCCTTAACAACTTTTAGCTCTACGCCTTAGTATTCTCAACTAACGAACCTGTGTCGGTTTAGGGTACGGTAGATTATTATATTAATTTCCTGATTATCTAATTATATAATTAGACAATTTTCTATAATATACTCATCAGTAGTAGCTATTGCTACATTCCTTAGAGGCCGCATTAACACAAAGAGGATTAACCTTTCTTATGTAACCCTTTCGTATTCGGCGAATTCCATTATAGGAATTTTTTACGTTACTCATGTCAGCATTCTCTCTTCAGTAACCTAAGATATAATGAAACACTATACTTTCAACAGTTATACTGAATGTTCTACTACCTAGATTAAGAATAAATCTAATAGATTTAATATCTTAATCAACACAATATCGGTTGATTGTTTAGACCCGTTTAATTTTCGGCGCGACTATCTTCTTGCTGTTGCGTTGTTACAAACGTTCATTATAAGTAGCGACTGCCAGGCTCACTTCACAGCTGTATTTGATATTGCTACGTCCTTAATTTCACTTAACAATCATTTGGGACCTTGATTAGTGTTCTCGGCTGTTTCCGTCTTGACTGTCCAACTTAGCATGTACAGTCTGAATATCTACTATCAATTTATGTAATTCCGAGATTCACTTCCAAAGGTAAGATTTTCTAGATCCCCGCAACCTAAACGCATTAATAGTATTAATACTATTATTTTGTTGGGAATTGCCTTGCTGTACCTCCATAAATCTATTGCCAGCTTTACTAGCAAAAGCTAGTAAAGTTAGGCTGAAGTAGACATCATACTAAAATATGTTTCGGTAGAAAACCAGCTAGCACCAGGTTAGATTGGCATTTCACCACTTACCAAAACTCATCGGAGAATTATGCAACATTCAACCGTTCGATCCATTATAATCTGGTCTTGGTAAGATCACCTGGCTTCGGGTCTAATAGAAGTAACTTACCCATTACCTGCCTTATTTTTAAGAGGCTGATATAGTCGCTTTCGCTAAGGCTTTAAACCTCGCTACTCCTATTAACTTGCTGACCCATTATGCAAAAGGTACGCCGTCATTCTTAAATAAGAATTTCGACTGCTTATAGAATTACTAATTCAAGATCTATTTCACCAAATAACCTTCCTAGCCTTACTTGCGTAAAACTAAGGTTGGCTATTATTTATGTATACTACATGCTTTTCAAACTTTTCCTTCACAGTACTTTTTCACTATCGCTAAATTTATAATACTTAGCCTTAGAGGATGGTACCCCTATATTCCGACAAGTTAACTCTCATCGTACTTATTATCTAGTATAAGACCTGCCTATTTAATTATCTGCTCACGCTGATAATAATTAAGATTAAGCCTGCCTTATATAATTACTAATCTTAGCTTCAGCCTTGCGTTGCTATTGCTAGCTAGGCAGTTGCGTAATAGATTAATTAACTAGAATTTAAAATAAGTTTATATTTTATAAGGACTATTATAACCTTTTTTTAGTGCATATTTGATAATATGTTTCTTTCTTTTTAATATAAACTTATTTTAGGCTAATCCGATTTCACTCACCATTACTTTCGGAGTCTCGGTTGATTTCCTTTCCTTTCCTTAATAAAATGTTTTACTTCAGGAAGTGTTTTATAATAAAGGTTTACCTTAGGATTGCTTATTATTAAATATTCCTTCGTTATTATTAAATAACAAGGATAAGCTTTTGGTTTAATTACCTCCTTTTTTTATAAATTTGCCTTAGTTTTCCTTAATAATCCCTTTAAATTACGTTTTATGTTAATACAATATTTTTGATGTTCCAATATATTTGACATCGATACTTATAAATAGCTAGAAACTTATATTTGAAATTAATTTATATAAAGAGTGAATTTATCTGCTTTAATTTACTAGCAATAATATTTTTTATATTACTACTTTAGCTTAAGCAATAGTCTTTTAGCGTATGCAGTGGCTTTGCTAGGTAACAGCCTACCTTTGGTTGGCTGCTACCTTTGGTTGAAGAGCAACTAGCAAGGTTACTTACCTTTGTTAGTTAGGCTATAAGTAAGATTATAGGCATCTTTAGCTAAATGGTAAAGCAAATACCTTCGAAGTATTAAATTATTGGTTCAAGTCCATTAAGATGCTACTAGCTCTTACCTTAGCCTAGCTTTTGCAACAGCTGAGCGTATGCAGGCCAACCAAAGGTAGGCTAAGGTAAGAGTAGCGTAAGCAACTGCATACGCTGGCTAGAGCTTTTAAAAAAAATAAGGCAATATTCGGGCACTGTCGGATTCGAACCGACGACTTTTTTAAAGTACTCGTTTTCAAGACGAGCGACATAAACCAGACTCGACCAAGTGCCCTTCTAATTTTTTAATGTTTCTTATATTAAGCAACTAGCTCTTCAGCCAACCAAAGGTAGTAACCAACTGCTTACTACCTTTGGTTGAAGAGAGCAATTATTCTTTTCCGGATTCGAACCAGAATGTGCACTTTAGAAGAATGCCGTTCTAACCATTGAACTAAAAGAATTTTATTAATTTCTAGTCTTAGCTAGGGGATTAATTGCTCTCAGCTTTAGCAAAGCAGTAGCCTGCAAAGCTTTTGCTAAAGCTGAGCGTATGCAGTTACCTAGCTTTACTTGCGTAAGCAACTGCTTACGCTGAAGAGCTAGTTGCTCTTCAACCAAAGGTAGCAGCCAACCAAAGGTAGGCTTTAAAAAAAGATAGTCAGTATAAATAATATAATCATCATTATTATCCAATTTTGAATAATTAAAAAATTATCAGATTTTTTAAACAATTATATACTCTACCTATTAAGCTAAGGGCCCTTACTTAGTTCTAATTTTTAATCTTTCTTTTATTGTTAAAATAAAAGCATAAATCACGCTTAAATACATGAGATACTAAAGGCCCAGGCCTTTTACCTTGACACACATACTATGGCCCAGTGCTATTTTTATAATGGTCATACTACTCAACTCGAACTTTGTAGATCTAGTAATAAAAACTAAAAATTTTAAATATCCTCCTCAAACAGCTCTTCAACCAAAGGTAGTAAGCAGTTGGTTAATCAATTTAAAAAAGATTTGTTTTAGAGAATCAATTAAAATGGTTTAATATAATAGATAGCAACAGAGCCGTAGTATAAATAATTATTTACACTGAGCTGGTAATTGATCTAAATTAGATACTGCTACTCAAGCTATGTTAAATGGTGATTATATAACCTTTAAAAATTACGCTATCCAATGCGCTAATATGCTAACTCAAATTAATGCTGCATACGCTGCCCTGTTTTCTTCTACGAATTTTTTTTTTTAAGGTTTTTTAATTTAACCCTTAGCCTTAGCGTAAGCAGTTGGTTACTACCTTTAGCTAAAGCTAAGGCAGTAGTTTTGCTAGGTTGGCAGTTGCTTACGCTAGGGCTTACAATTATAAGTATAATTTAATTTTAACCCTAGCCTCAACCTTGCGTAAGCAACTCTTACCCAGCTTTAGCAAATTGCTTACGCAAGGTAAGAGCTAAGTAGGTTTAAAAAAAGCCTTTAATTTAATGGTAGAATGATTTCTTGATGAGGAATTTGTAGAAGTTCAAATCTTCTTGGGCTTAATTATTCCAAAAAAAAATTTTTTTTTATAATTCTTTTTTTTTTCTCAGCCAGCCTTTGGTTGGCAGAGCAGGCTAGTGGTTTATTTAAAATAATAATAGCTAAGGGGATTAATAAAAATTAATCTTTTTAATAATTAATTATTAATCTTATATAAATCATTATCTTTTTTTTAGCAATAGCTAAAATGAAATATAAATTATTTATTTTACTCTTACCCCTAATTTACTTTATAATATTTATAGTTTGCTATACTATAAATATAAACTAATTTTTTTAAAAAAATTAAATACTTGTCTACTCTTACCTTGCGTAAGCAATTTGCTAAAGCTAGTTGCTCTTCAACCAAAGGTAACAGGCAGGTGTTAAAAAAATTTTAATTTTTAAGGCAAGGGATAGTCAAATAAAATAAAGCTATAGCCTTAGCTCTTACCTTGCGTAAGCAACTGCTAAAAGCTGAGCTTTAGCATGCTAAAGCTAGGCTATAGTTAAAGCAATAATAAATAAATGAGAATATTAAAAAGTCATGTTTTATTAAGAATATTTAATTCTTATGTTGTTGATTCACCTCAACCTGCAAATATCAGTTATTTATGGAATTTTGGAAGCTTATTAGCAGTGTGTTTAATAATACAAATTTTAACAGGGGCTTTTTTAGCTATGCATTATACACCTAATGTAGATTTTGCTTTTAATAGTGTAGAACATATAATGAGAGATGTAAATAATGGTTGGTTAATAAGATATACTCATGCTAATGTAGCTTCATTCTTTTTTATCTTCGTATATATGCACATAGCCAGAGGTATGTATTATGGTTCATATAAATCACCTAGAATATTAGTATGGACAATAGGAACAATAATATTAATCTTAATGATGGCTATCGCCTTTTTAGGTTATGTTTTACCATATGGACAAATGTCATTATGGGGTGCAACAGTAATCACTAATTTATTATCCGCAATACCAGTATTTGGACAAGATTTAGTAGAATTAATTTGGGGAGGATTTTCAGTATCTAATGCTACATTAAATAGATTCTTCTCATTACATTATTTATTACCATTTTTATTAGCAGCTTTAGCGGTTGCTCATTTAATAGCTTTACATGTTCATGGATCTAATAATCCTAATGGAGTTACATCAAATGGTGATAGATATGCAATGCATCCTTATTTTATATTTAAAGATTTAGTGACTATTTTTGCTTTTTTCTTAGTTTTATCTATTATAGTGTTCTTTTATCCTAATTTATTAGGTCATTCAGATAATTATATACCTGCTGATCCTATGGTAACACCTGCAAGTATAGTACCTGAATGGTATTTATTACCTTATTATGCTATTTTAAGAAGTATTCCTAATAAATTATTAGGAGTATTAGCTATGTTTGGTTCATTATTAATTTTATTAGTTTTACCTTTCACAGATTTATCTAGAATTAGAGGTGCTCAATTTAGACCTGCTATGAAATTAGCTTTCTGGTTCTTTGTTGTTGATTTTATTATTTTAATGTGGATAGGTTCTCAACATCCTAATTCTCCTTATGTTGAAATAGGACAAATCTCTACAGCATTTTATTTCTCATGGTTCTTAATAATAGTTCCTTTAATTGGACTAAGTGAAAATACTTTAATGGATATAGCAACAGCCAAAGCTGCTAAATAATATTTAAAAAATACCTGTTAGTTAAAAAAAAACAAGGCAATAAAATTTCTCTTTAAGATCATCTTAAGTTTAAATTAAGAGGCTATATACAGTCTAGTAATTAAAAATAATTAAAATTAATTGCCTGCCTGTTTGTTTTATTAATATAAAACTGATTGGCTGGCTACTGGGCTGTTAATTAATTTTTATTAAAAATAAAATAATGAGATTTTTTTTTTCTTACTTTATTATTTTTAATGATGCACCTCAACCTTGGCAATTTGGTTTTCAAGATAGTGCAGCACCCGGTTTTACAGGATTAGTAACTTTACATAATACTATTGGATTTTATTTAATAGTTATATTTTTAGCAGTATTTTGGGTTTTATTTTCATCTATGTACTATTATAGTGCGACTAAAAATCCTATAGCTCATAAATATTTAACACATGGTACAGTATTAGAATTAATATGGACTATAACACCAGCATTAATTTTAATTGCTATTGCTTTTCCTTCATTTAGATTATTATATTTAATGGATGAAGTTATATCACCAACTTTAACTATTAAAGTTGTAGGACATCAATGGTATTGGTCTTATGAATATTCAGATTTTATCACTGATAGTGGTGATTCTATTGATTTTGATTCTTATATGATACCTGAATCTGATTTAGAATTAGGTCAATTTAGATTATTAGATGTAGATAATAAATTAATTATACCTGTTGATTGCCATATTAGATTAATTATTACTGGTGCGGATGTTTTACATTCTTTCGCAGTGCCTTCTTTAGGTTTAAAATTAGATGCTGTTCCTGGTAGATTAAATCAAGTGTCTTTCTTAGCGGAAAGACCAGGGACTTTCTATGGTCAATGTTCTGAAATCTGTGGAGTTTGGCATGGATTTATGCCTATAGTAGTTGAAGCTGTATCATCACCAGATTTCTTAATTTGGATTGATTCAGCAACTGCTTAAGCTAGGTAGTTACCTTTGGTTAGAGCAACTTACTTACCTAGCCTAGCAAAGCTTACGCGAACCAAAGTAGGCCTGCCTGTTTGTTTTATTAATATAAAACTGATTGGTTGGCTACAAAGGTAGAAGCTAGGCTAATAATAAATTTATCCCTATTTAAAAAAAAAAATAAAAAAAAAACATAAACTTAATATCAAATTTTTGTATTTATAAAAATACTCGATATTTTTATTTACAAATATAATTAAAATAAATTTAATTTATTGTAAAAAAAAATTTTTAAA
>Ga0247804_10000150_pt1 | contig 32237 bp, 19 predicted proteins | sample UWRJL029104C1_FD_181142 | JGI IMG/M metagenome (GOLD analysis project Ga0247804, IMG submission 181142) | Plant litter microbial communities from Arlington Agricultural Research Station in Wisconsin, United States - UWRJ-L029-104C-1 | ecosystem: Environmental > Terrestrial > Plant litter >... | reverse complement strand
GAAAGCTTTTGAAAAAGTTGCGCTCCGCATCCACGAGCGCAACAACCGCCCGGTTCACACAGTGGTGCGCTATAATTACACCATGGAACAAAGCCGCGAATACATGCTGGATGCGGCCCGCACAGAAAAGAACCTCGCTTTTGAAAAGATCTTCGACATCTGCGAAAATAAGATCCACGCCATTTTTCTTTTCCTTTCTTTACTCGAACTCGTTCAGCAGCGTTACATGTCGCTTCTCACCGGCGAAGGCCGCAATAACTTCATCATCGAATGGAACGAGAACCGCGAAGACGAAGTGGAGGGGCTGGACCTGGAGATACCGGCAACGCAATGGAATTAGGAGTTTAGAGGGTTTAGTTGGAAACCGCTGATGCTAAGTCCCCTCTCTTTTAGGAAAGAGGTTGGGGGTGAGGCTTTCAGAAAAGTTGAAAATCGTTGAACGGTAGTTGAAGAAGATTCTAAGTTTAGATGGTTTAGAAGTTTAGTTGGAAACGAATGATATTAACTCCCCGTCTCTTCCTGTCCCATCTGGATAATATCCCGGTAACCACTTTGTCCCTTTATAGCGCTGCGTACCGTAGGTGCGCTACAACAGGATAATAAGCCAACCAGGCTAATCAGGGTTCAGGCAATCTTAAATCTTATATCTTCCCGCTTACATCCAAAAGATTTGCTATTTTGTCAGCCTCCATTACTGGTATATTATTTGATGTTTAAACATTGATTAAAATAAAAATCATGAAAACGTTATTATTTAAAGCAGCAGACAGGGGTTCGGCAGATTATGGCTGGTTGAAACCCAATTATTATTTCAGCTTTGCGCAGTACCACGATCCTTCGAAGGTTCATTTCGGCCTGTTAAGGGTATTGAATGACGATTTTGTTGCCGGCGGCGGCGCTTTCCATACCCACCCGCATGATAACATGGAGATCGTAACCATTCCTTTTACCGGTGCGCTGAAACATAAAGACAGCACGGGCGGCGCAGGCGTCATCAAAGCCGGCGATGTACAGATCATGAGCGCAGGCTCAGGTGTGCAGCATTCAGAAGCGAATGATTCGGCAACAGACCCGGTAACACTTTTCCAGGTATGGGTATTCCCCAAAGAAAGGAATATTGCGCCGCGCTATGACCAGCGGACCTTCGATACAGCGGAAAGAGATAACCAATGGCAGATCGTGGTATCACCCCGGGAAGCCGACAAGGCGCTTTGGATCAACCAGGATGCGCGGTTTTCCCTGGCCAACGTAACGGCCGGCAAGTCCATTCGTTACGAAAATGCTTTTGCGGGTAACGGCGTCTTCCTCGTAGTGATCAACGGCAGCGTCACCATAAATGATACGATCCTCGGGAAACGCGATGCCATCGGTATTTCTGAAACCGACAGCTTCAGCATCACGGCGTCAGAAGATGCGGAATTGCTGGCGATCGAGATCCCAATGAATTAAGTTTCTTAAATGTTATGAGTTATGGGTTATAAGTTATGAGTGCTGGTAAGATGATTGGAAAACACTCAAAACCCATAACTCATAACTTATAACCTGCATTAATTATATACCCAAAGAAGAACAGGCTCCCTCGATTGATCGATATACGATTGCAGCGTACTCAAAAACGCCGGCGCTACCGTAGGACAACCCCAGCTCTCGCAGATCAAAGCGGGATACACTTCTTCACCCGGTACACAACTGTGCGAATGGAGTACGACAAATCTTTCAAAAGCCTTGTTGTTGCTGCTGTCGAGCCCATACAATTTATACGCCAGCCCGAATTTTCCGTTATAGGATTTGCCTACTTTATATTTACCTATGGACGTTGCCAGGCTGCCGGGCTTGTTGGAAAAACAAAGGGTGCCGTCGCCTTTTGATGAACCGCTGCCATGGGTAACGAGGCCGGCTTTTTCAACCGAATCGCCTGCAAGGTTATAAACGAAGAAACGATTACTGCCGGAGGGTACGGACATATCGATAAGAAAACAGTACCGCTGGTTGAAATGATTTTTTTTGACGAAGGCATCGAGTTGAATGCCCTTTTCTTTTAGTTTCAGCACCGCCTTATTACTGATCTCCCGCTTTCCTGGTTTTAAAGTCCTGGTTAAAACTGGATGGTTGCGGGTTGATTTACGGGTCGTATAATAACCCAATGCCGAAACGGCGGTAGCGCCGGTCAATACGGCCAATAGCAGCGTAGCAGGTTTCATGAAATTGTTTACCGGGTGTTGATGCGAAACGGTTTTCTTTCCATAAAAAATATTTTATACGCTGTTAAATAAAATTTAAAAGAAATTAAGGCATAAAAAAAGTATGCGTGATGCATACTTTAAAAATCTTACAGTGCAATTATTTTAAGAACCGATCAACTGTGTAACATCGATGACAGCCATGGCCCGCAATGCTTCCGCGATGCCGTTCGCGTCGATGCCGATTTCATCGTAGAGTTGTTTGGGGGTGCCGTGTTCCACCAGCCTGTCGGGTATGCCCATGATCTTTACATCGGCTTTGTAACCATGCGCATTCATGAATTCTAAAATGGCGCTGCCGAAACCGCCTACTACCGTTCCATCTTCTATCGTGATTATCTTTTTGAATTTGCCGAATACTTCGTGCAACATCACTTCATCCAGTGGCTTCACAAAACGCATGTCGTAGTGCGCCGGGTTAATGCCTTCTGCTTTTACATCGCGGATGGCCGCGGCGGCAAAATTACCGGGGTGACCGAAAGAAAGGATCGCGATGTTCTCACCATCTTTTAATTTACGGCCCGTGCCGATCGTTATTTCCTTCATCGCCGTTCTCCATTCGGGCATCACGCCTTCACCTCTTGGGTAGCGGATCACGAAAGGCAGTTCATTCGATTCCAGTTGCGCCGTGTACATCAGGTTCCGCAGTTCACTTTCATTCATCGGCGACGAAATGATCATGTTGGGTATACAACGCATGTAGGCGATGTCGTAGCAACCGTGGTGGGTTGGGCCATCCTCTCCTACCAGGCCGGCGCGGTCGAGGCAAAAAACCACCGGCAGCTTTTGTATGGCTACGTCATGAATGACCATGTCGTAAGCGCGTTGCATAAAGGAAGAATAAATGTTACAAAAAACACGCATGCCCTGCGTAGCCAAACCGGCACTCAGGGTAACGGCATGCTGTTCGCAAATGCCCACGTCCACGGCCCTGTCGGGCATCTTATCCATCATGATCTTCAACGAAGAACCGCTTGGCATGGCCGGCGTAATTCCGAAAATATTTTTATTGCTTTCCGCCAGTTCCACGATCGTATGCCCGAATACATCCTGGTACTTGGGTGGTTGCGGCAGTTCAAATTTTTTCTTTTGAATCTCACCCGTCACTTTATCGAACAAGCCCGGTGCATGCCACTTGGTCTGGTCCTTTTCAGCCAGTTCGTAGCCCTTGCCCTTCACGGTCTTAATGTGCAGGATCTTGGGACCGGGAATATCTTTCAGGTCTTTTAATGTTTCTACCAGTTTGCTGATGTTGTGGCCGTCGATCGGTCCAAAATACCGCAACTTCAATGCTTCAAATAAATTGCTGCTCTTACTCACCATACCCTTCATACCTGCTTCCAGTTTGCTGGCCATCTCGCGGGTGAAATTTTTTCCCACCGGTAATTTGCCCAGCGCTTTCCATACGCTGTCGCGCAGGTCGTTGTACGTATGTGAAGTGGTAATATCGGTCAGGTATTCTTTCAACGCGCCTACATTCGGGTCGATGCTCATGCAGTTGTCATTCAAAATGATCAGCACGTTGCTTTTTTCGATACCTGCGTGGTTCATGGCTTCAAAAGCCAGCCCGGCCGTCATGGCCCCGTCGCCGATAATGGCTACGTGCTGGCGATCTTTCTCTCCTTTGTAATGAGATGCCATCGCCATGCCCAGCGCCGCAGAAATAGAAGTGGAAGAATGGCCTACGCCAAAAGTATCGTATTCACTTTCGCTTCTTTTTGGAAAGCCGCTGAGGCCGTGGTATTTGCGGTTGGTAGGAAAAATATCCCGGCGGCCGGTCAGTATCTTGTGCCCGTATGCCTGGTGGCCTACGTCCCACACCAGTTGATCATAAGGGGTGTTGAATACATAATGCAGGGCCACGCTCAGCTCCACCACGCCCAGGCTGGCACCGAAATGACCACCATAAACGCTCACTACATCAATGATATATTGGCGCAATTCGTCACAAACCTGGTGTAATTGTTCGCTCGATAGTTTTTTCAGGTCATCGGGGCTGTTGATCCCGCTCAATAACCCGCCGGCTTTAATGTCCATTTAGGAAGTCTTTAATCGTGCAAATCTACGTTTTTTAAGGCTTCCGGGTTGATATTACACAATTTTTAACTGTAGAACGATTGCTTAAAGCATGTTGAGGATGAGATTCGGGTCGGGACAATTGGCCAGGTACGCTTCCTTTTCACTGGCCCTGCATACGCCGGGGTAATCGCCCACTTTCAGGTCGATGTCCTGTATGACCTGGAAATGAAGGTGCGGCGGCCAGTCGCCGTTCTCCGCGGGAACGCCAAAATGCCCGATCTTTTGCCCCCGGTTGATGTAATTACCCTCCTGCAGAACGGCAATATCGTTGAGGCTCATGTGACCATACAGGGTATAGAAACTAACCGTATCGATCTGGTGCAGCAGGATGATCGTAGCGCCGTAATCGCCAAAGGCTTTATTGAAAGCAAAACTATGAACCATGCCGCCGAGCGGGGCAAATACTTCCGTTCCTGCCGGTCCCCAGATGTCCACGCCGAGGTGGATCGTACGGGGCTCCGTTTCATTGAACATGCCGCTGCGCCGGTACAGAATCCTGTCTTCACCGTAGCCGCCGATGCCATAAACACAATTGTTTTTTGAAAGAACCTCTTCCACGTAACCTGAAAACTTTGCCGTATCCGCAATGTCGGCATCCGTAAGCTCTTTGTTGGAAGCCGTAAAATTGAACGGGTACAACTGGTCCGACGCCTTGTTGAATTTCACCACGGGGTAAAACTGGTCTTTGTTCTTTCTTAAAACCTGTTCGATTGGGAGCATAAAAAAAGTCCCGGCTTATGTACCGGGACTTAAAATTATAACAGTATTTCTGTTTTACTGAAAATATTAACGCGTGATCACAATTTTGAAGGCTGCCCTTTCCTGTGTATTGTAAGCTTCCAGGATGTACATGCCTGCAGGTAATTGTGTAAGGTTCATCGGTATCACGGTTCCGTAGGTAAGGCCTGCAAAACGGAAGTCTTTAACCACGGCGCCTCTTGCATCGATAACGCGCAGGTTGAATTCTTTGTACAGGTCACTCATGAACGCAATGTTGAACCTTCCGTTGCTCGGGTTAGGATAGATCCTCAAAGCATCACGTAATTTGTTATGCCTTTCCTTACAATCGTTCACTACGATCGTTGTGCTCTGAACAGAGATACAACCGTTCGCATTGGTAGAAGTGTAAGTGATCGTTGAAGCACCCAAACCAGCTGTTGCCGGGTTGAACTTATCACCCGAAACACCACGGCCTGTCCACACACCACCTGCCACATTTGCTTTCAGCGTCACGATCGTGTCGGTAAGGCACACCCTTGGCGGAACCTGTGCGAGGCTAATGCTTGGCAAAGCAAACACGATGAGTGTTGCGGTATTGGAGATCACTGATCCGCAGGCGCCGGTAACAATTACACGGTATTGCAGGAAGTTAACCGGGCCGGGATTGTTCACCGTTAAGGTCGGGTTCACCGCACCTGGTATGTTCACGAAACCACTGCCGTTGTTCACCTGCCATTGGTAGGTAAGACCGCTACCGGTTGCTACTACGCTGAACGTTGCATTTGGTCCGAAGCAGATCGTTACGCTGGCCGGTTGTGTAGTGATCACTACCGGTGTGTTGATCGCCAGGCCTACTGTATTGCTCGTTGCAGGCGGCGTACAGGTTCCGGTGATGATCACCCTGAACTGGTGCGTAGCCATCGCAGCCGTAACGTTGCTCACCGTAAGGGTAGCCGTTGTTACGCCTGAATATGGAGCCGTATTCGTAAGGTTCACAAAACCGCTGCCTGTGTTGATCTGCCATTGGTAGGTCAGTGCCGTTCCTGTAGCCGCTACGGTGAACGTTGCGTTCGAACCGGTACAAACTGCCGCACTCACCGGTTGTGTTGTAATAGCAGGAGCCGTATTCACGGTTAACGTTGCAATGCCCGAAGTAACCGTACCACAGGTACCGGTGACGATCACCTGGTATTGGTTGCCGTTCATGGCAGCCGTAGCCGGGTTGATCGTGTAAGTATTATTGGTAGCGCCCGCAATGTTGCTGAAGCCGCTGCCGCTGTTCACCTGCCATTGATAATTAAGCGCCGTACCGGTAGCCGTTACACTGAAGGTAGCCGATCCGCCTGCACAAAGGGTTTGACTAACCGGTTGCGTAGCGATGAGCGTCCTTGGCGTAACCGTGATGGTAAACGTCGTTGGAGAACCTGTACAGGTGGTTCCGCCATTGGTATAGGTTGGTGTTACGGTGATCGTTGCTGTTACCGGTGCTGTAGTAGCATTGGTAGCTGTGAACGATGGGATATTGCCCGTACCGCTTGCACCGAGGCCGATAGACGGCGTATTGTTGGTCCAGTTGTAAACCGTACCCGTAACTGTACCGCTGAAGGTAATCGCTGCTGTTGGAGACTGGTCGCATACAGATTGGTTCGCAACTGTGTTCACCGTTGGTACCGGGTTCACGGTAATGGTAAAGGTGATCGGCGTACCGCTACAGGTTGTTCCGCCATTGGTAAATGTTGGTGTAACCGTGATGGTAGCTGTTACCGCTGCATTGGTAGCGTTCGTTGCCGTGAAAGCAGCAATGTTGCCCGTACCGCTTGCCGCAAGTCCGATCGATGTATTGTTGTTGGTCCAGTTGAATACAGTACCCGGAACCGTGCTGCTGAAGTTCACCGCTGTTGTTGAAGAACCGTTACAAACCGCCTGGTTAGCAACTGCTGCAACTGTTGGTGTTGGATTCACCGTGATGGTGAACGTAACCGGTGTACCGCTGCAGGTTGTTCCGCCATTGGTATAGCTTGGGGTAACCGTGATCGTTGCTGTTACCGGCACTGTTGTAGTGTTGGTAGCCGTGAACGATGCAATGTTGCCCGTGCCGCTGGCCGCAAGGCCGATAGAAGTGGTGTTATTGGTCCAGCTGTAAACCGTACCCGGTACAGCGCCTGTAAAGGTGATCGCTGCTGTTGGAGCGCCGTTACAAACCGATTGGTTGTTTACGGCATCCACATTCGGTGTCGGGTTAACCGTGATCGTAAAGCTGGTGGTAGGACCACTACAGCTAACGCCATTGTTGGTAAACACGGGTGTTACAACGATGGTCGCCACAACGGGTGCCGTGCCATTATTGATCGCGGTGAACGATGCAATATTACCGGTGCCTGATGAAGCGAGGCCAATCGATGGAACGTTGTTGGCCCACGTGAAAGTAGTGCCGGCAACAGCACCGCTGAAGTTGATCGCTGTTGTTGGAGCATTGTTACAAACCACCTGGCTGGCAACCGTATTCACTGTTGGCGTTGGATTCACCGTGATGGTGAACGTGCGGGCCGGACCGGTACACGTAACACCGCCATTGGTATAGGATGCAGTGACCGTGATGGTAGCCGTTACCGGTGCATTGGTAGGATTCGTTCCGATGAAAGAAGGAATATCACCTGTGCCACTGGCGCCAAGCCCGATGGACGTATTGTCGTTTGTCCAGTTGTAAACGATCGTACCGCCGTTAGCGGTGCTGCTGAATACAACGGTGGTAGTAGGACTGTTGTTACAAACGGTTTCGTTCGCAACAGGATCTACAACCGGTGTTGGGTTCACCGTGATCGTGAACGTGGTTGTTGCACCCGTACAGGTAACGCCGCCATTGGTATAAGAAGGCGTAACCGTGATGGTGGCGATCACAGGCGTAGTGCCCGTATTGATTGCATTGAAAGAAGCGATGTTACCGGTGCCGCTCGCAGCAAGGCCGATAGAAGTTGTTGTATTGGTCCAGCTATAAACTGTACCCGGTACAAAACCGCTGAAGGTTACCGCTGTTGTCGGTGCGCCGTTACAAACTATCTGGCTTGCTACCGCATTTACAGTTGGGGTTGGATTCACCGTGATCGTAAATGTTCTTGCCGTACCAGTACAGGTTACTCCGCCATTGGTAAACGTTGGTGTTACCGTGATGGTGGCCACTACCGGCGCATTGGTTGTATTGATCGCGTTAAAAGATGCTATGTTGCCTGTACCACTTGCCGCAAGGCCAATGGATGGCGTATTGTTGGTCCAGTTAAAAACAGTGCCCGGTACCGGCGTGGTAAAGTTTACCGCCGTTGTTGGAGCGCCGTTACAAACTACCTGGTTCGCTATTGCATTTACCGACGGTGTTGGATTCACCGTGATGGTGAAGGTCACCGGTGCACCTGTACAGGTAACGCCGTTGTTGGTATAAGAAGCCGTAACGCTGATGGTTGCCGTTACCGGTACTGCGCCGGTATTGATCGCGTTGAAAGAAGCGATGTTACCCGTGCCGCTCGCAGCAAGGCCGATCGTACTGTTGTTGTTCGTCCAGTTGTAAACGATGGTTCCGCCGGTTGAAGGGCTGGAGAAAGTAACCGCTGTTGTTGGAGCGCCGTTACAAACTACCTGGTTGGCAACTGTATTTACAATTGGTGTTGGGTTAACCGTGATGGTAAACGTGGTCGGTGTGCCGCTGCAACCTGATGCACCATTGGTAAACGTTGGTGTAACTGTTACGGTGGCTACTACCGGTGCATTGCCCGTGTTAACCGCGTTGAAAGAAGGAATGATGCTTCCTGTGCCGGCTGCCGCCAGTCCGATGGAAGGCGTGTTGTTCGTCCAGCTGTAAGAGGCACCCGGTGCGCCATAAGTAAATTGTATATACAGGCGTTTAGCTGTTCCGTTGCAAGGATCGCCGAAGAGGCCGTTGTCTGCAGGGATCGATACCGATGTTTGGCCGATCGCCAGTGAACTTACAATCGACATACTGTTTGTAGCATGGCAAGTACCAAGCGTGTAGGCGCCGCAGCTACCATTAGGATTACCATAGCTCGCAAATACAATACCCGTGATCACGGTTCCGGCAGGTGCAGTTAATACCGCGTTGCTGCCTTCGTTTGCAGTTGCGCACAAAGTACCCGCGAGGTTACCGGTGAATACTACCGGTGTGGTTGGAGCGCCGTTACAAACCGTTTGGCTCGGAACAGGATTGATGGTTGGTGTTGGGTTCACGGTGATCGTAAACGTGATCGGTGAACCGGTACAGGTAGTACCGCCATTGGTATAAGAAGGCGTTACGGTGATCGTTGCAACCACAGGCGCCAATGTAGTATTGGTAGCTGTGAAAGCAGGAATATTACCCGTTCCGCTGGCCGCAAGGCCGATAGAAGTGGTATTGTTCGTCCAGCTGTACACGGTACCCGGAACAAAGCCGGTAAAGTTTACCGCTGTTGTAAGTGCACCATGACAGGTAACCTGGTTAGCCACTGCGTTTACGGTTGGTGTTGGGTTTACCGTGATCGTAAAGGTCCTTGCCGTACCCGTACAGGTAGTGCCTGCATTGGTATAAGAAGGTGTTACGGTGATCGTAGCAACTACCGGCGCATTGGTTGTATTCGTTGCAGTGAAAGAAGCAATATTGCCTGTGCCACTTGCAGCGAGGCCGATAGAAGTTGTATTGTTGGTCCAGTTGTAAACAGTTCCTGCAACTGCACCGGTGAAGGTGATCGCTGTTGTCGGAGCGCCGTTACAAACTACCTGGTTGGCCACTGCATTTACCGTTGGTGTAGGATTCACCGTGATCGTAAACGTGATCGGAGAACCGGTACAAGTGGTGCCTGCATTGGTATAGCTCGGTGTAACCGTGATCGTGGCAACTACCGGTGCAACACCCGTATTGATCGCGTTGAAAGAAGCGATATTACCGGAGCCGCTGGCCGCAAGACCGATAGAAGTTGTGTTGTTGGTCCAGTTGTAAACGATGGTACCGCCGGTTGAAGGACTTGAGAACGTAACCGCCGTTGTTGGAGCGCCGTTACAAACTACCTGGTTCGCAACCGCATTCACAACAGGTGTTGGATTCACCGTGATGGTGAAGGTGATCGGTGTGCCCGGGCAGGTTGCGCCGCCGGTAACGGTTGGCGTTACGGTGATCGTGGCAACTACCGGCGCATTCGTTGCATTGGTTGCTGTGAAAGAAGCAATGTTACCCGTTCCGCTGGCCGCAAGACCGATAGAAGGCGTGTTGTTGGTCCAGTTGAAAATAGTACCCGCTGTTGCACCGGTGAAAGTAACCGCTGTTGTCGGAGCGCCGTTACAAACCACCTGGTTCGCAACAGGATCAACCGTTGGTTTTGGATTCACCGTAATGGTGAACGTGATCGGTGTACCGGTACAGGTAGTACCATTCGCCGTATAAGATGGCGTTACAGTAATGGTAGCTGTAACCGCCGCATTGGTTAAGTTAACCGCTGTGAAAGAAGCGATGTTGCCGGTTCCGCTGGCGGCAAGGCCAATGGAAGGCGTGTTGTTGGTCCAGTTATAAACCGTACCTGCTACAGCGCCGGAGAAAGTTACCGCTGCTGTTGCGTCGCCGTTACAAACCGTTTGGTTCGACACCGCGTTTACCGTCGGGATCGGGTTAACGATCACGTTGAAAGAACAGCTTGCTGTATTACCTGAAGCGTCGGTAGCCGTATAAGTATTAACCGTTGTTCCCACAGGGAAAACAGAGCCGCTTGGCAAACCTGCCGTTTGTACAGGTGTGATGCTGCCGCCCACTGTTCCTTCCAGGTTCAATACACTGCGCATGTTCGGGTAACCAACGCTCGCTACATCGATAGGATTAACTACACCGCAATCCGGTGCAGAAATATAATTCGGTGCCGTTTGAGCGCCAGTATTGCTGCCCAGGTAGAACAGGGTGCTTGTAGGACGTCCGTCCGGTGTGGCTACTTCCACCACCAGTTTAGCGTTGGCCGGCACTGTCGGAGGAACGGTTAAGTTCACTGTAAACAAAGTACCCGACTGGTTAGGGATCGTTATTCCCTGGCTGGCCACCTGTGTAAGATTAGCGATGGTGAATGGACCGGTTAAAGTGTGCAACCTGATCGTAGCCGGTTGTGAGCCCGATGGAGCAGTAGCGCTTTCGATACCGAAGATCACCTTGTTCACGGTGTAAGGCCCGGTTAATCCCAGGGCAGCCAAATCATATACGCGCCAGTAGCTGTTCGCCGTATGGCCTGCGCCATTGTTACAGGAAACAGAATTGCTTGGGGTAATGGTATTGGAAGCGGTTTGTGTAAGGTTCAATGGTGCAGAAACGGTACAGTTATCCGTTACCGTTGGCAGTGGATAATTTACTACCTGGCTGCCGCAAACTACGATCTGTGCAGGACAGGTAATTACCGGTGCCTGTGTGTCAACTACTGTTACGGTAAATGTACAGTTGGAGGATCCGCAAGCGCTGGTAGTGGTTACCGTTACCGTGGTCACACCTACATTAAAGGCAGAACCGCTGCCATTGCCCGCACCTGTAGCAGTCGTTGCGCCCGTGAAGGCATAAGTGATCGTTCCCCCGCCTGTGTTGCTGGTAGCATAAGTTACTACGGCGCTGCACGAGCCGGCCGCAGCATTCACGCTGATGTTGGCAGGGCAGGTCACTGCTGGTGGCGGGTTAACTGTAATGGTGAAAGTGATCGGCGTACCGTTGCAGGTAACAGCGCCATTGGTGTAGGCCGGTGTTACGGTGATGGTAGCTACTACTGCTGACGTACCGGTATTCACCGCTGTGAAAGAAGCGATGTTACCAGTGCCGCTCGCAGCAAGGCCGATCGAAGGTGTATTGTTCGTCCAGTTGTAAACGATCGTACCACCCGTTGTCGGGCTGCTGAAGGTTACTGCTGTTGTTGATTGTGTGTTGCATAGCGTTTGATTCGCAACGGCATTAACAGTAGCCGTTGGATTCACCGTGATGGTGAAAGTCGTTGGCGTGCCCGCGCAGGTTATGCTGTTGGTATAAGATGGGGTAACGGTAATGGTGGCAGTCACCGGTGCACCCGTTGCATTGGTGGCGGTAAAGGTTGCGATGTTGCCGCTGCCCGAAGCTGCCAGCCCGATAGACGGCGTATTGTTGGTCCAGTTGTAAACGATGGCGCCGCCCGCTGTAGGACTGCTGAAAGTTACCGCTGTCGTTGAAGCATTGTTACATACCGTTTGATTCGCAACTGTATTTACAGTAGCTGTAGGGTTAACGGTGATGGCAAAAGTTATTGGTGTTCCGGTACAGGTAACGCCCGCGTTGGTATAAGAAGGCGTAACGGTAACCATGCCGGTAACCGGTGCTGCCGTAGTGTTGGTTGCTGTAAATGAAGCGATATTACCGGTGCCGCTTGCAGCCAGTCCAATGGAAGGCGTGTTGTTGGTCCAGTTATAAACCGTACCCGCAACAGCACCGCTAAAGGTCACGGCTGTTGTAGCGCCGCCGTTACATACTACCTGGTCGGCCACCGGGTTTACCGTTGGGATTGCATTAACGGTAACGGTTGGTTTGTTGGTCAGCACCAGGCTGCAGGTTGGAATTGCGCCCGGCGTTTGCCAGGTACCTGCAAAAGCGGTTGCGTTGTTCCCGTTGGAAGAGTAGTCCTGCGCAAAGCCCGACCCTTCGTTGATCCACCAGCTGGCAGCCAGTGTTGGGTTGCCGCTGCTGGTTAAGTAAGCCGACCGGTTAGCCGCGATCTGGGACTGTGTACGGATGTTGCTCCATATCCTTACATTATCGATATTACCTTTGAACTGGTTAAAATTGCCGCCGGCATCCGAACCGATGTGCGCCGGCTGGGTGCTGGCGTTCACAAGCGGAGCTACGGTAGTACCTACAGGCGTCCCGTTAACGAAGAAGTTCACCGTACTGGATGAATAAGTGCAGGCAATATGATACCATTGGCCGCTAACAAAAGTATAGGCAGACGAATAGTCGCCTATACCGTGGCGGGTGAAAGTAATTTGGTTCTGGTTCGAACTTATGCCTAAAGCAAAAGCACCATCTTTATTATATAATCGTGCATAACCGGAATTACCGTCGGGTTTGATCCAGCCTTCCACTGTAAAGTCGTTGGTCATATTAAGCGAGGCAGAATGAGGTATGGTAAAGCCTGCCTGGCCGCCGTCAAGGTATATTGAATAGTCATCTTTTACAGCCAACACATTATAAGTAGTGGTAGCAGAAAGATTGCCTGTATTAAAGTTGATCGGTCCGCCTGTCCCTACGATCGGCCCGGCAACCACCGAGTTGTCGGCATCATTTCGCAGTGTATAACTGATACCAGCTTGTGTAGCCGCCACCGTAACAACGGAACCGCTGCCTGCACAAACTGTTACAGGATTTGCTGTTACCGTTTGATCGATAATGCAGGCGTTGATCACCAGCGTATAAGTAGGACCATTACCGGTACAGCTGTTCGCATCCGTTGCTGTAACAACGATCGGGAAAGTACCGGATTGTGTAGGTGTTCCGCTCAATACGCCTGCTGTAGATAAGGTAAGGCCCGTTGGCAATGTACTTGTTGTTGTATAAGTAACAGCACCTGCGCCGCCGGTTGAGGTAAAGGTTTCGCTGAAAGGCGAGCCTGTTGTACCAGTCGCATTCGCCGGGTTGGTAACCGTGATCACAGGGCAAGCGTTGATCACCAATGTATAGGTTGGACCGTTGGCGAAACAACCGTTCTGATCAGTTACCCTTACCACGATCGGGAAAGTACCCGTTTGTGTTGGCGTACCGCTCAAAACACCCGCACCCGACAGGGTTAAGCCTGTTGGCAAAGTGCTGGTGGTGCTAAACGTAACCGTACCGATGCCGCCCGTTTGTGTAAAGGTTTGGCTGAACGGAACCGATAACTGGCCGGTTGTAACCGCCGGGTTGGTTACCGTAATGGTTTGACAACTGATCACCAATGTATAGGTAGGGCCGTTCCCAAAACAGCCATTCGCATCCGTTGCCCTTACCACGATCGGGAAAGTACCGGACTGTGTAGGCGTGCCGCTGAGCACACCTGCTGATGACAGGGTTAAGCCTGTCGGCAAAGTGCTGGTGGTGCTGAAAGTAATAGCGCCCAGGCCGCCGGTTTGTGTAAAGGTTTGGCTGAAAGCCGCGCCCACGGTTCCTGTTGCTGTGGCAGGATTGGTTACCGTAATGGTTTGACAGCTTATTACTAAATTATAAGTAGCACCTGTACCGATACAACCATTCGCGTCCGTTGCCCTTACCACGATCGGGAAGGTGCCGGATTGTGTTGGTGTACCGCTCAGTACGCCTGCTGTTGAAAGCGTGAGACCGGTTGGCAACGTGCTCGTTGTAGAGAACGTGATTGGTGCCAGTCCGCCGGTAGCGGTAAAGGTTTGGCTGAAGGCCGTACCTACCGTTCCTGTTGTTGTAGCAGGGTTGTTAACCGTTGGCGCTGTTGGAACCGCGTTGATCACAACGGGGTTGCTCGCATAATTGGTAAAGCAGGTAGGGTTGCCCTGCAAGCGCACCCTTATATTGTTACTGCTCGAAGGCGCTACACCGGTAAAGGTGGCAGAAGCCTGGTAGCTGGTACCGTTGTTAATGCTGTATTCCAGCGTTCCGCTACCGGTTGCATTTACAACGATGGTAGCCGTTGGCGTAGTACAGGTAGGTTGTGTTATGGTGGGTGCACTTACTACCGGCGGATTGGTTACCGTAAGTGTAGCATTGTTTGAAGTCGCTACACCACAGGTGCCGGTAACCACAACGCGGTATTGGTAACCATTCATGGCGGCTGTTGCCGGATTCACCGTATAGCTGGTACCTGTTGATGCACCGGATGCGTTTATAAAACCTGACCCTGTATTTTCTTGCCATTGGTAGCTAAGCCCTGCGCCGGTTGCAACAACACTAAAGGTTGCACTGCCGGTGCCGCAAAGCGATACGTTGGCAGGATGGGTGGTAACAGCAGGGGCTGCATTAACTGTAATAGTTGGGCTTGTAGTAACGGTTACATTTTCCAAAAGCGGTACAAACACTACGTTCGCAGAAGCCGTTCCAGGCGTACCGTTTGAAGTAAAGGTGGCTGTAGCAGTACCATCGGCCTGCAGCGTTGTTTGTGCCGCAGAGATCGTACCCAGTACAGCACCGTTGAAAGTAAGTGGCAAACCAATTAATGCCGTAAGGTTAGCAGCCGGTATAGCTGTGCCTGCCGAGTTGGTCAGGAAGCTTGCCGTTAAGGTGCTGGTGTTACCCGGGCCAAAAGCGGTCGGGCAAATAGAAGTTGGAGATGCCGTATGCCTTAGTTGCAGCCAGGTAGTTGTATTAAGTGTACCTGCCCCGCCCGAGCCTACTACGGCTGCGCGGTTACAGCCCGCCGTAGTTGGACCGGTGTTGCAACCCCACCAGTTGTTGGTAGCGGTGACACTGCCGGCCGAGCTGGCCATTGCAAGCCCGCTGGTATTGGCATTGGAAGCCGAATTGCCTACAATGCGGTTGTAATTTATATTGACTACCCCGGCAGGGCCGAAGGAGTTATTTGTATGGATTGCACCGCCCGTACCCGAAGGCGCGCTGTTACCGGTGAACGTATTTCTTTGGATTGATACAGAAAAAGACTGTCCCGAAGTTGCGCCCTGTGCCGCAAAACCTATCGCGCCACCGTTACTGGCTGCCGCTGTAACGGTGTTGTTGGTAAAAGTAGAATTGGTAATGGTCATGCTCCCCGTAAGGTTCGCAAAATTCTGCAGGAAATAATACACCGCACCGCCGTCGGAAACAGGGTTGCTGTTGCCGCTGAAGGTACTCTGGTCAATGTTCAGTGCACCGCCGCCCGACATATTGATAGCGCCGCCGGTTGTGCCCGCTGCCGCTGCAATGGTATTGTTATCGAAAGTACAACTTGTAATATTGAGTACATTACCCGGGCCACCCGCAAGGATAGCGCCGCCACCGTAAATATCTGAAGTTAGCCGGCCACCGGTAAACCGGAGACCCTGTAAAGTAGTAGAAACGCCAGCAATCGTTCCGGGAGGATTGATAAAGAAAATACGATCCTGCAAGGTGGTGGTCATGTTGATCACCGTTGTTGTCGCACCTGCACCAAGAATGCTGATGTTCTGGGCAACGTTACCGAATATGATCGAGCCGCGCACGAGGTTATAGGTTCCCGCGGGTACATTGATCGTATGCGTACCCCCCAGGGCATCTGCGCCCTGTATGGCCGAACGAAGGGTTACCTGTCCTACCCCGGCTCCTGCCGTGATCACACCGGTATTGTTGTTAATACTGGTGTAAGCAAAATCCGTTGTGCTGGTAACGTTGTAGGTCAGTGCCGAAACGGTGCCGGCAAATCCCAGGAAAACAGCAAGCAACAGGCAGATCATTCTCACTTTGCTGCTCAACGTCATCAGTAAATTTTCTTTCTTGTGTAAATGTTTCATGAATGTGGCGTTTTCAAATTAAACGAGTAACGTGGTTTTTTTATGTAACAGAAGCTACAGCCTGTTTTATCAACAAACTGTAGCTTTAAGGTTATGTTTTTTAAAGGTTGTTTAGTTCCTTGCAGGGAATACGCCTTGCAGGGCTATACAAAAATTTACGACCTGGTAAGGCATCATGTTATTGTGCGGCAGGCTGCCACCGGCAATTGATAAAGCCATCGGGCTCATCATTGTCGCTGTACCAATCGCATTGGCGAAAAAGTTTGGTACCGGCCTTTGTGTACCGGGGTTACCCCATACCTGCCCGCCCGGATCTGCCACGGTACCCGCGGTTTTCCCGTTTGCACCATGTGTGTGTATTGGCATTTCAGTATTGATAAGGGTTACATTTTGTGACCCGGCGGCTTCGCCCATATAGCGTTCTGTTAAACCGGGGCCCTGGCCCTTGCTGATCGCTATCGAGCCCTGCAGGTTAGGAAGGGCAAAAGTACTTTTACCGTCACCGCCGTATTGTGTTCCCAGTAAAGAGAACAAAGCGGTGTTTTGGCTGATGGGCAGCAACTGGCCGTTGCATTGTGCCCAGCCTCTTGGTGCGAAATTGCAACCAAACATTTTTATTTCTGCTACAAATGGATCCATGATTAAATATTTTTAAGCGTGCTTTTTAATGGGTTAATTACGGGATGGAAATACACCTACCAGTGCAATACAAATATTGAGGGCAAGGTAAGGCTGCCGGTTGTTGTGCGCCTGGTTACCGCCAATTGAACCTACAGCTTCAGGCGCCATCAGTTCATTGGGCGTATTGCTGTATGGCTGGAAGCCCGTATTGCTGGCCCAGAAAGCGCCTGCGGGTGTAGCCACATTAGGTGACAGGGAACTTGCCATGGCAATATGCGTATGCTGTGGCATTTCCGGGATGGTAATGGTGTGATTTTCTTCTCCTGAGGTTTGTCCCTGTACTAAGCCGCTGCCAACGTGTACCGGTGTGCGCCCCTGCAGGTTGGGTAACCCGAAAGTTGTTTGCCCGTTGCCGCCATAAGTCGTACCCAGTAAGGAAAACAGGGCCTGGTTCTGGTTGATCGGCAATAACTGGCCGTTGCAAAATGCCCAACCTTTCGGAGGGAAATTAAAAGAGAATATTTTTAGCTCTGACAAATAAGGTTCAAGTGCCATAAAGTATATTTTTATTTTTTGCTGATAGGGTTAGTTTTGGCTCGGGTAAATACCGAAAAGCGAAATGATATAGTTAACAACCAGGTAGGGCTGCATGTTATCATGTGGCTGGCTGCCGCCGGAAGATTGTACCGAAGCCGCATTCAAAGCAGCATTGGTTGGAACCGGGCCGTAAGGTTTGCCCGTAGAGGAATTGCCCCAAACATTACCGGAAGGACTGTCGCTGCCGCCGTTCGTTGAAGCCTGGGGAATATGGGTATGTGCAGGTATTTGTTGCGTAGTAAGCGTAACTGATTCCGTACCGGCTTGCTGGCCGATCACGAAAGAGGAAGTGCCCGCTGATTGGCCCATGTGAACAGGTGCGCGGCCACGCAGGTCAGGTAAAGCGAATGTTTCCTGTCCATCGCCGCCGTAAGTGGTGCCGATCAGGTTAAAAAGTGTGTCGTACTCCGAGATTGCAAGTAAAGAGCCATCGCAGAAAGCCCAGCCCTGGATTGCGAAATTACCGCCGAACATCCTGATTTCCCCAATGTAAGGTGTTGCCATGTTAGTTTAGGTTTTAGGTAAAAGATTGGGTTGTTTCCCTAACAAGATGAAGGCATAGCTGGGAATCTATCCTTAAATAGTGGATATATAGCAGCAGTATTGGCAAATCGCAAAAGACCTGCCGCGTTCAGGTTATTAGGTTCATAAAACTAGGTTATCTATATTTAGAATACAAATTTTTAATGTGATTAAATTAAAAAAAATGAAAAACAGGTAGTTTTACGGGGTTACAACGCGGTCAAAATTGCGGCCTGCAACCAGGCCGATATTACTGAGCATACCGGCTTTAAGAAAACCTTCTTCTATATATAAATAGCTGATCCGCAGTAATTCATTGTTGATAACGGCCACCGTCAGGTCATTATCATCCATGGAGATGATACGGCCCGGCGTTGCGTCGCCGGCATCGCCGGGTTCGGGTGCCGCAGCCAGCAGCCGGATGATGCGGTGATTGAAAGAAGTGAAAGCACCCTTGTTCCAGGGATTGGAAGCATTGATCAGCGCAACAATCTCAGCCGCCGTCATCGTCCCCCAGTCGATGGACAATTCCTTGGCCGACTGCCTCGGGAAAAAGCGTGCCTTCGATTCGTCCTGCGGTTTCGCAGGAATGGCAAAATCAAAACCCGCCATGCGCACCAGCAGCCCGCACAGCTTTGCCGACAGTTCCGACAGTTTATTACTCAATATCCCATAGGTATCCGTTGGTTCCAGCCGGGTCATTTCTTTGATCACTACCGGGCCGGTGTCAAATCCGTCATCCACTTTGTGCACGGTAACGCCCGCCAGCTTTTCGCGGTTCTTTACCTGCTGAAAAACCGGGTCGGCGCCGCGGTATTCCGGCAGCGGGCCGGGATGAAAATTGAAAAATCCTTTGGGCGGAAGGTTGAATACGGAAGCCGGGATCTTATAACTATAGGTCATCATAAACCCCATGTCGATCTTATATTTCTTTATCGCTTTCAGCAGTTCGGCCTCGTTGTTCTTTTTATCCGTGGTGATTACGGGAATGCCCATGGGCGTTAACAACTGCTGCACTTCTTCTACCAGTTCCCTGTTAAAAGAAGGGATCGCTACCGCAGCCAGTTGCTTCGCATGTACCAGGTCGCGCATCGGGGACAGCGCAAAACGGCTGCTGCATAATAAAAGTATGTTCATGGTGTATTTTAATAACAGAGGTACGTATTTGTCCAGCCCGAAATGGAACCGCCGGTCTTTTCTTCGGTAAAAGCTTTCCAGCCGGCTTCGTAATCATCCGTCCAGGTGGTTTGCAATTCAGTGCCATGGGCTGGCAGGGTACAAAGGGCAAGGGCGCCTAAGAAATAATGTGTTTCGGGATCAAGCTTCAAGGTCCCGCGCGGGCCCTCAAAACGCTCCGACCTGATCATATCCACCAGCGCGGCGCCATTGGTAACATCCTTTCCACCTTTTTTAACAACCGCTTCCAGCAGCATGCCGGCTTCCCAACCCAGCACCGCGAAAATGCCTGGGGCAGATCTGCTTTTCTTCGTGTAGGCGTCACCGAAAGTAGCATTACCGGCGTGTGGTGCACCGGCTAACCAGGACGTATATCCGCTGATTGAAAAAGGGAAATCTCCACCGTTACTTTCCAGCGCTTCCTTTTCCAGCATCATCGGGGAAACGAACAGTTTTATTTTTTCAGCAGCTTCTTCTTTTTTTAAAAGACCATACAAAAGAGAAGCCGGTAAAGTATCGAAAGTACAAAGCAGGTTTACCGCTTCACCGGTTGCGTTGATGTAACCGGTCAATGGTTGTATGCCGAAGCTGTCATCATATTTATCATTATTTATATAATTGAAGTTCACAGACCCGCCGGCGTTTGCAAAATGCTTTACCATGGCGGCGCTGTGCAGGTAACCGCAATCGTAAAAAGTACTAGCCGTAGCGGCTGTTTTATTTTCTTCCTGTGCCGCCAGTTTACCGGTTTGCCAACAGCAGAATGCCTGCTGGAGCGTAAGGTGAATGATGTTGTCCTGCGGTACCCAGTTCAATGGATAATTAGCACCGGGATTGATCACGATCATCAGCTTGCCGGCCGCATGCATCAACGGTTTCAGCATGTCGAGCACGCGTTCATCCACGTAAGCAAGCAACATGTCCACATCGTCCATCATCATCAGCTTTTCTGCTTTTTCATACACTTCTTTTTCTGATCCGCCGATGCCGATGCTTTCAGAAAAAAAAGTAATGTGTTCACTGATGTTGTGTTCTTTCAGATAAGCCCGCAGGCCATTCATAAAATCAAGTCCTACGTTGGGGTGTGCTGTTGAAGCGGGGAATAGTATGCCTACATTCATGGAAGAGTACAAGGTTTTAAAAGTAACGCAAAGGGTAAATTAATTTGCCGCTGTTTTGCGCAAAATAAATTTTTTTGTTGGGATTTATAAATCAAATGCTGTACTTTGTCGCCCAGTTACCCGATTTTACCACTAATTGAACTTATATGAACACCAGGAGAAAATTTCTGCTGCAAGGCAGTATGGCTACCACAGCGCTTATCACAGCCAATTCACTCAACAGTTTTGCCGGCATTACTTCCCCACTCACCGGGATGGGTACACGCAGTAACCGTTTATTGTTTTTGCATACCGCGGGCACAAAAGTTGCCGGCGCCGCCCGCGAGATCGGTGATCTTAAAAACAGCCATGGTAACACCCTGTTGCTGCACACCGGCAATGCCGCACCGGACCAGGTGGCTTCTTTAAAGTACGATGCCGCTACCGCCGAACATCCAACGCTGGCTTTTGTAAAAGATTATAAAGTGGTGTACAAAGGCAAGTTCAAGATCGGCCTGGTGAACGCCGACAATGCTTCGATCGGGGAGATCAACAACACGGCTTCTTTTTTAAAGCACGATAAGAACTGTAACCTGGTCGTTTGCCTTTCTTCCCTCGGTTATAAGAATAAAGATGGTAACGACGATGTAACGCTGGCAGGTAAATCCAGGAATATCGACATGATCCTGGGCGGCCACCTTACCAATTATTCCAACCAGCCAATGGTGCTGATGAACGCTGAAAAAAGCCAGGTGGTGATCAACCATGCAGGTAACGGCGAGGAATTATTCGGGCGCATCGATTTCATCTTTGACGCAGCAGGTTCCTGGCAGAAGATCGACATCTTCATCCCTAAAGACGATCCATTTAAACCTTATATGGCTTAATGGCCAACAGGCCGGTGTACGTGCTGGGTACGGGTCTTGGCCATGACGGTTCTTCCTGTTTGTTAAAAGACGGGCAGATTGTTGTGGCCATAGAAAAGGAACGCCTTACCAGGAAAAAGCACGACGGTTACAACGACTTGCTGACAGTGCAGTATTGCCTGGATCATGCGGGCATCACGGTTGACGACCTTTCCCTCGTCGTTCAAAATTCCATCCTCAACCTGATGCCGCTTACCAAATCCTGGTACCGGGGCAGGCGCGCTTTTAAAGCCGGTTGCCCGGTGCCTTTCGTCAACATCTCCCATCACCTTGCCCATGCTTACAGCGCTGTAGGCACTTCCCCGTTCGATCAATGCAATGTAGTGGTGATCGACGGTTCGGGCAGCGCGTACAATGATTGCACCGACCTTGGCGATACCGGCTTACCTGGTGACATCAACAGTGAAAGCGGCATCTACGCGGAAAAGAACAGCCTTTATTTTTTCGACGGGCAACGGGTCAAAACCATCTTTAAAGATTTCGGCGTTATTAAGTTCGACCAGGAACCCGGTCAGCCTTACCTGCCTACCATCAAGCATTCCATTGGCGGACTGTACGCGATGGCCAGTCATTATTGTTTCGGCGATATGGACGATGCGGGCAAACTGATGGGGCTGGCGCCCTACGGGAGGCCGGGCGTTTATAAAGGAAATTTATTCGACCTTACCGGGGGACGTTTTTTTGTGAACCATGCACTGATGTGCTCCCATTTTACGCAACCGGCCGAATTACTGGAGCATACTTTTAAAAATAATTTTCAATATTATGCGGACACCGCGCGTTGGGTGCAGGACGAAACGGAGCGCGCCATTTCTTATCTTTTCCGGCAGGGACAGAACGGCCATGCCAATCCCAATATTTGCTATGCCGGTGGTGTGGCGCTCAACGCAGTAACCAATGCAAAGCTGCTGCAACAACCAGGCATCGATAATTTATACATAGAACCTGCCGCGGGCGATAACGGCATTGCGATCGGCTGCGCCTATTATGGCTGGTTGCAGGTATTGCAGCGGGAACGCGTAAAACACAACGGCAGTACTTTTTTTGGAAGGCCTTATACAAAGGAAGCGATTGAAACGGCGCTGGAAAATTATGCGGCGGCGCACCCGAAGCGGCAACTAAATTGGAAAAAAGACCCCGGCTATACCCTTACAGCAGCAGGTTTGCTGGCTTCGGGCAAAACTGTGGGCTGGTTCCAGTTGGGTTCGGAATTTGGACCGCGGGCATTAGGGCACCGCAGTATATTGGCCGACCCATCTATACCAGGTATTCAACAGCACATCAATGAGCACATCAAGTTCCGGGAAGATTTCAGGCCTTTTGCACCCGCGGTTTTATATGAAGACAGGAAGCTGTATTTTGAGCACGGGTTTGAAAGCCCGTACATGATACTGGTCGACAAGATAAGACCTGGATGGAAAGACCGGTTGCCGGGCATCGTGCACGTGGATGGAAGTTGCCGTGTACAAACCGTGAAGGACAAGGATGAGCCTTTTTATAAATTGTTAGCGGCTTTCAAAGACCTTACCGGCATTTCCGTTTTGCTGAATACGTCCTTTAATTGCAAAGGCATGCCGATCGTGGAGACGCCAGCCGAGGCGATCAGTTTTTTTTATGAATGTGCGCTGGATGTATTGGTGCTGGACGATTATGTATTGATTAAATAAATGACCATGATCAAATACCTGAAGCTCCCGTTTCATTTTGATGCGCAACGCCTGCAGGAAGAAGCGGGCCGGCTGAACGGCCCCGATTGGAAACTGCATTACCAGACGATGCACTATGAAGGCGACTGGAAAGCCATCCCGCTGAGAAGCGTTGGCGGCCAATCGGGCGACATCATCATTTCACCGCTGAACGATGCCGCTTACGAAAACACCGTTTTCCTGGATCATTGCAATTACATTAAAGAAATATTGTCGCATTTTCAGTGCCCGCTTATGGCCGTTCGCCTGTTGAAACTCAATGCCGGCGCGATCATCAAGGAACACCGCGATGCGGAACTGAACTTTGAAAAAGGCGAAGTGCGCATTCACATTCCGGTGCGGACCGATGAAAAAGTGGAATTTTATCTTGATAAGGAAAGGATTTTTTTACAGGAAGGCGAATGCTGGTACATGAATTTTAACCTGCCGCATTACATCAATAATTTCAGCGACATCGACCGCATTCACCTGGTGATCGATGCCAAAGTGAACGATTGGGTAAAAGAACTTTTTGCCGGGGACAACATTACAGTAAAAAAGGAGATCGCCGAACCCGATCCGCACGATGCTGCGGCAAAAAAACTAATGATCGAACGGTTCAGGGCCATGGATACAGCCACCGGCCACTGCCTGGCGGATGAACTGGAAAAGCAGCTTTCGGCTCCCTGATTTCAGCATTCCTGTAGTGTCTTGCACCTGGCCTGTTACAGGACTGCTTCTTTGTTTTACCACAGTTTTACCACATCATTACCACAGTTTACCACATATTTAGTGGTGAAAATCGGTTAAATATCCCTTTGCTATACTGCAAGGCTAAGCCGGTAGTTTACCGGCACCGAAGCAGTTCTGTGGCTGGTGGGTAGATGCAGTTTTTTAAAATCTTATTATTTTGGCGCTTTCCGAACAAATCAAGTCCTTCTAACCAATTTGGCAGCCTGCCTCTACATGAAAAAGACCTTTTTACTGTTTTTTGCTTCCATCCTCCTTACGGCGGTATTTTCTTATTCGCTGAATGTTTTTTTGAAGGAGGATTTCATTACGCTTACGCTGAAAACAATGCTGATACCTTGTTTCACCTGGAGCTGCCTGCTACTCCTTGCCTCGGTGAAATTAACAGGTGCCATGCGTCAGCAATATTTCCACATCGCTTCGCTGGTGTGCGCCTGGGGCTCTGTTGCGCTGGTGCCGGGCGGGTTGTACAATTTCATAGCCCTTAACCCGGATGTAAGATGGTCGGTGCTGAGCGTGATTGTTTGCGTGTTGCTGATGTCTGTTTTGTTTTATAGCTGGCTGAAACGAAATAATTTTTCCCTGTTTTGGTGGTGGGCTTATAATGCCCTGGTCGTGGTGAATATGGGACTGTTTTATTTGGCGGCTGTTGTCTGAACTGTGATTAGCCTGATTGACTGATTGTCCTGCGGGAAGCAACAGGTCTCCTTTAACTACCTTTCAACGATTTTCAACAAAATAACGATATGTAGCTGTTGGTCGGGAGACCAAACAGCAGAGCGCTATCCCAAACCTCTAAACTTTCTAAGCCTAAACCTCCTACCCCCTACACCACCACATTCACCATCTTCCCCTTCACATAAATGACCTTCTTCGGCGTTTTGCCTTCGAGCCATTTTTGAACGGTCTCGTTGGCGAGGATGCGTTTTTCAACTTCAGCCTGGTCAATGTCCAAAGGCATGGAAAGTTGTGTACGCACTTTGCCGTTGATGGAAACCGGGTATTCCTTTGCTGTTTCCACCAGGTATTTTTCTTCGAAGGCGGGGAAGTTGGCGTTGAGGACAGAACCTTCGTTTCCCAGCCCGCCCCACAATTCTTCGGCGATGTGCGGTGCATAGGGCGTGAGGATGATGAGTAATTTTTCCAGCACTTCTTTTTTATTGCATTTGGCGTCGGCCAGTTCGTTTACGCAGATCATGAAGGTGCTGACAGCCGTGTTGAAGCTGAAGCGTTCGGTATCTTCTTCTATCTTTTTAATGGTGCGGTGCAGTATTTTCAGTTCGGCACCGGTGGCTTTTTCATCGCTCCATATTTTGCCTTTTACCTCGTCGTAAAACAGGCGCCACAGTTTGCGCAGGAAGCGGTGTACGCCTTCGATGCCCTTGGTATCCCAGGGTTTGCTTTGTTCTACCGGGCCGAGGAACATTTCGTACATGCGAAAGGTGTCGGCGCCATACTTTTCACACAACTCGTCGGGATTGACGGTGTTGTATTTTGACTTGGACATTTTTTCTGTTTCGACCCCGCAGATGTATTTTCCGTCTTCTAAAATGAATTCAGCATTTGCATATTCAGGCTTCCATTTTTTGAAAGCTTCTAAATCAAGTTCTATCCCATCAACAATATTAACATCTACATGGAGTTCACTTGTTTTAGTGAAGCCAGTATTCTTATATACTATATCACTTATACCCAAATACGAATCTATAATATCATAAGCTTCATTTTCCTTCTTTTCGAAGTTTATCATATCACTTATTTTTTTTGATATAAAAACTTGGCGTCCAGCTACAAAATCTCTATTAGTTATATCCCTTGTATTGTATTTTTCAAGTCTATACACAAACCTGCTACTTCCCTGTATCATCCCCTGGTTCAGCAACTGCTTAAAGGGTTCGTCAAAGCCGATCAAACCTAAATCGTACAATACTTTCGTCCACATACGGCTGTACAGCAAATGCCCAACGGCGTGTTCAGTACCGCCGATGTACAGGTCTACCTGGTTCCAGTAATCGCTTATTTTCCGGTCGCAGAAAGTTTCGTCGTTGTTGGGATCCATGTAGCGGAGGAAGTACCAGCTGCTGCCGGCATAACCGGGCATGGTGGAGGTTTCGTAATGCTCGTTCACCCACTCCCCGATATTCGCCAGCGGCCCTTCGCCTTCCGGCCCGGGACCGTATTTATCTACATGCGGTAATTTCAACGGCAGTTCGCTTTCATCCAGCGCCACGGCAACACCGTCTTCCCATTTAATGGGAAATGGTTCGCCCCAGTAACGTTGGCGACTGAAGCCCGCATCGCGCATGCGGTAATTCTTTTTGCGTTTGCCGATGCCCAGCTCTTCAATTTTATCGATCGCAATGCCAATGGCATCCTTCATCAGCAGGCCATTCAAAAAGCCGGAGTTTTCCAGTATAGCATCTTTGGTAGGATTCGCTTCTTCGCCGTTGTAATGTGCACCGATGATGTTGGTGATGAGAATATTAAAATGTTTTGCAAAGGCAAAATCGCGCTGGTCGCCGCAAGGCACGGCCATTATGGCGCCGGTACCATAGCCGGCCAGCACATACTCCGCGATCCAGATGGGAATTTGTTTGCCATCAAAAGGATTGGCCGCATAGGCACCCGTAAAGCAACCGGTAATTTGTTTTACCTCCGCCATGCGCTCGCGGTCACTCCTGCTTTTCACATAGGTAAGGTATTCATCGATTTTTTCTTTTTGATCGGGTGTTGTTATTTGTTGTACAAGTTCGTGTTCAGGTGCGAGGACAAGAAAGTCCACGCCGAAGATGGTATCGGGCCTGGTGGTGTAGACCTTGATCTTTGGAGCCTCACCCCCAACCCCTCTCCCGGCGGAGAGGGGAGCCGGAGCATCCTGTTTCAGTAAATCTTTTATTTTTTCTAAAGAAGCGTTCAGTTCTTTTTCTATTTCATCGTTTGAAAACCTCGCTACACGAAAACCAGAGGCTTCTAAAAAAGCAGTCCTGTCTTTATCATATTGCTTTTGCATTTCGTCATCATAATATGAGCCATCTGCTTCTACAATCAATCCTTTTTCTAAAAAAACGAAATCAACTATGTAAGTGCCGATAACATGTTGCCTTCTTACTTTATACCCCAGTTGGTTATTGCGCAACGATTCCCACAATATATTTTCAGCTTTTGTTGGTTCTTTCCTGTTATCCCTCGACATTTCCTTTGTAAACGTCCAGTATTTCCCATCCGCAGTTTCACGGCCGCGCGTACTGCCGCTCCCCTCTCCTCCCGGAGAGGGGCTGGGGGTGAGGCTAAATTCTAATTCCGCCCCTTCGCTCTTCCCGATCCAATTCCTTTGCATCTCCTTCATCGCGTCGCTGAAGTTCACTGTTTCCAGGCCCTGCAGCAAACGATCGGCATAGGCCGTGATGCGCAAATACCATTGGCGCATTTTCTTTTTTACTACGGGATGGCCGCCACGTTCGCTCACGCCGTTCACCACTTCATCGTTGGCCAGCACGGTACCCAATGCTTCGCACCAGTTCACTTCACCAAAAGAAGAAAAAGCCAAACGCCGCTGCATCAGGATATCCGCCTGCTCTTTTTTTGAATAGGCATTCCATTCATCCGCGGTAAAACAGGCGCAGCCTTTCGTTTCGTATTTTTTTATGAGGTCGGCAATCGGCCTTGCCTTTTGTTGCGTATTGCAGAAATAGCTGTTGAAGAGTTGCAGGAATATCCATTGCGTCCACTTGTAATATTTCTCGTCGCTGGTGCGGATTTCGCGGCTCCAGTCGTAACAAAACCCGATCTTATCCAACTGGCTTTTGAAGGTTGCAATGTTTTTTTCGGTGGTATCTGCAGGGTGCTGGCCGGTTTCCAGTGCGTATTGTTCCGCCGGCAATCCAAAGCTGTCGAAGCCCATCGGGTGCAGCACGTTGAAGCCTTTCAGCCTTTTATAGCGGCTAAAAATATCGCTCGCAATATAACCCAGCGGGTGGCCTACGTGCAGTCCCGCACCGCTCGGGTAAGGAAACATGTCCAGCACATAATACTTCGGCTTATCGCTGTTGTTCGACACTTCGTACACCTTATCAGCCTTCCATTTTTCCTGGCGTTTTTGTTCAATGCTCCTGAAATCGTATTCCATTTTCGTGGTTGTTCTTTTTGTTTGTTGTTTTTGTTACCGGCATTTGTGTATCACCCAGCATCGTTGTGTCACTCACTTGTACTTTTTAGCAATGCTCAACAGGTCATGCTTAATGTGAAAGAAAAGTTATATCACATCAATCCGGCAAGATAGTGTCTTTCTTAAAAAATATATTTGGCAGGCAATCGTTTTGCAGGAGGCAAATTTAAGGCAAAGCAGCTAAAAACCTTTATTTTTGCCCGGCTTCAAAGTAAAAGATCAACCGTTCATAAATTCATTTTCAATATGGCTCAATTCGGGAAAGCAAGCAGCAAACGAGGTAAACCCACCTACGCCTACGCCATCATCGGCGTGGCATTGGTATTGTTCTTATTCGGCATCGTAGGCTGGTTCTTTTTAAACCTTCAGAAATCGGGCGACTACCTGAAAGAGAACATACAGGTGCATGCCTGGATCTACCCCGACGCCGGCAAGAAAAAGATCGACAGCGTTACCAACTACATCAAAGCCATTCCTTATGCGCGCGACGTAAAATATGTAACCAAGGAAATGGCCGCCGAAGAATGGAACAAGGACAACGATACAACCTGGAAAAAATTCCTCGATTACAATCCCCTGCCCGAAAGCGTTGACTTTTACGTGAAAGCCGATTATGTACAGAAAGACAGCCTGAATATATTATCGGGCAGCCTGCAAAATAATTTTCCCGGCGTGATCAAGGAGTTCCAGTTCCCCACGGAAACGGTGACCAAGATCAGCCGCTACGTAAGGAACGGCGCCATCATTTTTTTGGTAGCCGCCATCATTCTTACCATCCTCGTGGTTTTTTCGATCGACAATACCATCCGCCTGGCCATGTACAGCAACCGGTTTCTCATTAAAACCATGCAAATGGTAGGCGCCACCCGCTGGTTCATTGCCAAACCTATTAATATGAGGGCCATCATCAACGGGCTGGTGGCTTCGCTCATCGCCATCGCGGCCATCTGGGGTTCGGTCATCCTCATCGAAAAATTCGTTCCCGATTTCAAGGTATTGCACGATAACATGAGCCTGCTCCTGCTTTTCGGCATCATCATCGTGCTTGGCATCGGCATTACGCTTGTCAGCACCCACCGCGCCGTTATTAAATACCTGCGCATGAAATTGGATGATTTATACTAAATTGCAACCCTTATTATTACAACTATGAGTATCGATAAAAAACAACCGGTCGTTTCCAATCCTTTGTTCGGCAAAGAAAACTATACCTGGATGCTGATCGGCCTGGCCGTGATCGCCCTGGGCTTTTTCCTGATGGCCGGCGGTAAAAGCAGCGACCCGAAAGTATTCAACGACAAAGAAGTGTACAGCACCATGCGCATCACCGTGGCGCCGATCCTCATCATCGCCGGCTTCGTGATCGAAGTATTCGCGATCATGCGGAAATCCCGCAGCACCAAAGACTGATCCATTCATTGAATGAAATATTATTTGCGAAGTTGAGCTTCGCATTTTTTTTGTTTGACCGTAAAACAACTGCATGAACAGCATCCAGGCCATCGTTATCGCCATCGTGGAAGGGCTCACGGAATTTTTACCGATCTCCTCTACCGGCCACATGATCATTACAGAAAAATTATTGGGCGTTACAGAAACCGATTTTGTAAAGGTATTTACCGTGGCCATACAACTCGGCGCCATCCTCGCCGTGGTCGTTTTATACTGGAAAAAATTTTTCAACTTCAGCAAGTGGCAGTTCTACGCAAAACTGCTTGTAGGCGTATTGCCTGCGCTGGCATTGGGTTTCCTGTTCTCCAAAAAGATCGACGCCCTGCTCGAAAGTTCGCTCACCGTCGCCATTACCATGCTTGCCGGCGGTATCGTGCTGCTGTTCATCGACCGGTTGTTTAAAAATCCCCGCATCGATTCCGAAGAAAAGGTTTCTTTTTTAAAAGCCTTCATCATCGGCATTTGGCAATGCGTAGCCATGATCCCCGGCGTGAGCCGCAGCGCCGCCTCCATCATCGGCGGTATGCAGCAGGGACTTACCCGCAGCGCCGCAGCAGAATTTTCTTTTTTCCTTGCCGTACCCACCATGCTGGCGGCAACCGGTTATAAACTCTACAAATATTACAAAGAGGCCGGCGGTTTCAGCGGCAATGAAATACAACAACTCGCCATCGGCAACGTAGTGGCTTTCGTGGTGGCCTTACTCGCCATTAAATTCTTCATCGGGTTTGTAAAAAAATACGGTTTTACGGTATGGGGTTACTACCGGATCATTGTCGGTATCATTTTGCTGGCGCTGATTTACGCGGGGTATATTAGTTAAATATTCTTGTTCTTTTTTGCTTCTCCAAAAAAGAACCAAAAAAGGAGCCCCGGGGCCGATATACACGCTTCCGGGTGGAGATATTCTTCACTTTCATTAGCGTCAATAAAAATCACGAAGCCCGCTCCTTCCTTTCAGCAAGAGCATTTGAATCCCGGCCTCGGAAAAATATGCGTTAAGATTGCGACGCAGGAGCAACAGTGAAACAAAAAACAATAAGTATTACTGAACTAAAATTGAAAGGCAGGGCAACAGCATAAATGGTAACGTAATGTTGAACCTTAAGGAAATTTTCTCAGCAGGGGAATGAAAGCAACGATCAAATTCCGGGATACATTGTTTGCCGGTAAGTCGCACCCACGCTTGGTTATGTTCAACTAACCGAACTTTTTCATTCCGGCCCAACGCAACAATCGGCACTTGTCCCGACGATCCCGGTGCATACCGGGAGGAACTCGGGAGCTTATTTTTCCGCAGCCTTGAATTTTTGCTCCACTTTTGTTTAAAGACAAAAGTGGAATGAAATTGAAGCTATCCGGGTTGATAACTTACTACAAAATAAAAACAACTATTAATACCCACTCCGCGGTATTGCATATATCGATTTCATGTTGTAGCTATGCACAAAATTATTATATGAAATTTATGAAACCCGCACTGGCCTTTTTATTTATCCTTGTTGTCCTCGCTTCCTGCGACAACTACGGGAAAAAAGTTACCGAAGGAAGTATCGAGACTTATTACAAAGACGGCGTTAGCAAAGAAGAAGCCACCCGCACCGCTGCCTTCATGTCGAAACTTTCGCAGGGCGGCGCCGAACGCAAAAGCTTCCAGCTGGTAAGGCGGAACGACAGCCTTTGCCTGCGCATGGTAGTGGACGAAACAAAAATGAAGAGCATCAACGACAAGAATTTCCTGGCCATCACCATGTTGGTCTCCGACAGCGTATTCAACGGCGCGCCTGTTAACATGGACCTGACCAACGATAAATTTAAAACCATCCGGTCGCTGCCCTACCAGAAACTAACGGAAGCGGATTTTCAATAAACGCTTTTAAGAACAGTAAAACATTCGCCTGTTGCATAAAATGCAGCAGGCTTTTTTATTGCCGGAACAGCCACAACCCGTACATTTATACCAAACTATTACCATGCAGACTGCTTCAAAAAAGGTGATCAACGGCTGGGCTATGTACGACTGGGCCAACTCGGTTTACAACCTGGTGATCACCACTACTTTTTTCCCGATCTATTTTGCAGCAGTAGCCCGCGATGAAAAACACAGCGATACGGTAACTTTCCTGGGCAAAAAATTTGTCAATTCTTCCCTGTACGATTATTGCCTGGCGCTGGCTTACCTTATCATCGCTTTGTCCTACCCCATACTCACTTCCATTGCCGATACCCGTGGCAACAAAAAGAATTTCATGCGCTTCTTTTGTTACATGGGCGCCATCGGCTGTATGAGCCTTTATTTTTTTAAAGATGTGGATACTTTATGGTTGGGCATCATTTCCTTTATGATGGCGGCCATGGGTTTCGTGGGCAGCCTGGTTTTTTATAATGCTTACCTGCCGGAAATTGCCGCACCGGCCGACCGGGACCGCATCAGCGCGCGGGGCTTTTCTTTTGGTTACATCGGCAGCGTGATCATGCAACTGATCGGGTTTGCTTTGGTCGTAACGATGAAAGATGCAGGCGAGGCCACGAGGATCACTTTTTTACTGGTAGGGCTGTGGTGGGTCGGTTTTGCACAGATCGCTTTTAAAAGATTGCCCGATAACCTGCCTTCCGCCAACCTTAAAAAAGGGAATATTTTTAAAGACGGTTTCATCGAAGTAAGAAAAGTGTACCACGAAATAAAAGGCATGGCCGTACTGAAACGCTTTCTCCGCGGCTTTTTCTTTTACAATATGGGCGTACAAACCGTGATGCTG
>Ga0247804_10000149_pt1 | contig 32442 bp, 21 predicted proteins | sample UWRJL029104C1_FD_181142 | JGI IMG/M metagenome (GOLD analysis project Ga0247804, IMG submission 181142) | Plant litter microbial communities from Arlington Agricultural Research Station in Wisconsin, United States - UWRJ-L029-104C-1 | ecosystem: Environmental > Terrestrial > Plant litter >... | reverse complement strand
GCCAGCCAGGTTTTGGTTTCGGAGGCCGTGCGGGGGCGGGGGCGAAACCAGGTGCTCAGGGCCGTGCCCGCCACCACGCCGGGCAGAATGTCGGGCGTGGTGCCGTTGGCAATGTAGACGTGAATGCCCAGCCGCGCCACCTTCTGCGCCATGCTGGCCTTGGTGAGCATGCCCCCGCGCCCAAACTGCGAGCGGCTGGCCTGCACGAACTGGGCCAGGCCGGTAGCACCGGGGGCCACTTCGCGGATTACCTGGGCCCCGGGCGTGGTGGGCGGGCCGTCGAAAAGGCCGTCCACGTTGCTGAGAATCACCAGCGCGTCGGCCCCGAGCTGGGCGGCGATGAGGGCGGCCAGCTCGTCGTTGTCGGTGAACATGAGCTCGGTCACCGACACGACATCGTTCTCGTTGACGACCGGCACCACGCCTGCCGCCAGCAGCTCCACGAAGCAGGTTTTCATGTTCTGGTAGTGGCGGCGGTCGCGGAAGTCCTCCTTGGTCACCAGCACCTGGGCGCAGGTGAGGGCGTGGCCCGCGAAAAGGCCGGCGTAGAGACTCAGGAGCTTGACCTGGCCTACGGCGGCCAGCACCTGCCGGCTGCTCACGGCATCGGCCTTCGGCGGAAGCTGGATGAGGCTGCGCCCGGCGGCTACGGCGCCCGACGATACCACGATAACCTCCGTGCCCTGCTGGCGCAAGTGGGCCACCTGGTCCACAAGGTGGCTGAGGCGGTCGAGGTCGGGCAGGCCGTCGGCGCGGGTAAGGACGTTGGAGCCGATTTTGACGACGAGGCGGCGCAGGGAGGGCGTGGTAGCAGCAGACATTAGCCACGAAAGTACGGCCAGCCCGCCGGGAACCGCCTATTTGCCTGTGATTACTTCGGTCAGGAAGCTGCTGCCGAAGGTGCTGTCCGTGCGCAGCCGCGCCGGGCCAAACCGGGCTGAGTCGCGGGCAATGCCGGTGAGGTAGAGGCGGCCCCGGTGATTGGCCAGGGCGTAGGTCCATTCGTCGTGGGGGCCGCCGGCCTGCAGCAGGCCGGTGCAGGCGCTGCGGAGGCCGTAGTCGGTGAAGCGGGCGAGGAAAATCTCCTCGGTCGCGAGCTTAGCCGGGTTGCGCAGCACGTAGCGCCCCAGTTGCAGGCGCGGCCCGCGAAACTGTCCGGCCACGTACACCTGCCGGCCCTGCACGGCTAGGCCGGTGACGGCCTCGGCACGGCTGGCCCCCAGCGCCTGCGCCCACACGAAGCGGGTGGCCGGGCCGGCATCGTCCAGAGCGGCCACGAAACCGTCGTAGTCGAGCGTGGTTACGTACGGGATGCGCAGGTCGGCGGTGTCGGCATTGACCAGCCGGTGGCTGCCGAACTCCGCCGCGGGGCTGTTAAACGTGCCTGCCACATACACCCGCCCCGGCTGCACCACCAGGGCCGTGGCGTACTCGGTATCGCGCCCGCCCGCGCTGCGCATCCATTCAAGGGCCGACCAGCGGCCGCCATCGTGCAGCTTGAGCACGTACATATCAGTCTGGCCGGCATTGGGCAGGTAGGCCGGGCCCAGGTCGTCGCCCGGGCCCTGGAAATTTCCGGCTACGTACACGCCCGAATCCTGCACGGCCAGGGCCGTGGCGTAGCCGCCGAAGCGGCCCCCGAGGCGGCGCGCCCAGCGCAGGCGGGCGCGGGAGCCTTCGTCGTGCCATTTGGCTACGAAGCCGTGCGTCAGCGGGTCGTATTCGCGGCCATCGCTCAGCGAGTCGCGCGCATTGCACAAGACGGTGTCGCCCAGGGCCAGGGCGGCGCTCGCAAAGGTGCCGGCCAGGTACACGTCGGCTCCGCGCACGGCCAGGGTGCCCGCGCTTTCGTGGCCGGCACCGCCGGCTTGCTGCGCCCAGGCAAAGCGGGCGCCCGTGGCGCTCACGGCCAGCCGCGTTACAAACAAATTGCTGTACCCATGCTCCTTGTTTACCAAGGTATCGGCGCCGAAATCGGTCTGGTAGCTGCTAAAATTGCCCGCCACGAATACGCCCGCGCCACTGACGGCCACCGTCAGGGCGCTTTCGTGGCTGTCGCCGCCCGCGCGCACGGCCCAGCACCAGCGTTGGCGGGCGGGGCTCCACTTGGCCACGAACGCATCGGTGAGCCCGGCACTCACCAGCCGGGTGCTGCCGAACGCAATGGTGTCGGCGAACTGACCGGCCAGGTACACGTCGCCCACCGAGTCGGTGGTTACGGCGTAGGCGGCCGACCAGCCCTGGGGCGAGTGCGTGGGCACGGCTACCGGGCCCCAGGCGGGGTCGGGCGCGCAGGCGGCCAGGGCCATCAGGCCAATAATCAGCAGTCGGAGCATAATAACCAGCTTGCCTGCTTCTTTACTCCACCACCAGCCGGCGGGTGAGTTGGGTACTGCCGCTCGTCAGGCGCAGCAGGTACAGGCCGGGGGGCAGGCCCGCCAGGCCGAGGGAATAGCCGGCGACGAGCGTGGCCGCCGGCACCGTAGCCGTGCGCACGGCCCGGCCCAGCGCGTCGGTGAGGCGAAGGCTTACGGGGCCCGGGCCGGCTGGCGCGGCCCAGCGCAGCGTGGTTGTGCCCACGGCCGGATTGGGCCACAGGCTAAACCCGGCGCGGCTGGCCGCCGCATCGGCAGTACCGAGCAGAATTCCATCGAGCACGGCCACGTAGCTGGCACCATTGACCGCCGGATTGGTGATGGAGTACGTGCCGATGGTGATGCTGGGGCTGGTGCTGGAACCACCCACGAATAGCTGGTTGCCCAGCACCAGGAGCGTATTCACGTACTCAAAGCCGGTGCCGCCGATGGGCTGCGCCCACTCCACCGTAGGGGCCGTGGGCCCGTCGGCCAGGCTCACGACGTAGCCATCGGTGGTGCTGGCCGTAGTATTGGGTAAGGTGGTGCTGCCGAAGGCCGTGCTTTGACGCAGATAAGTGCCCGCGGCGTAGATGTGCCCGCCCTGCACGGTCAGGGCCGTCAGCTCTTCGTAGCCATCGGCGCTGCCCAGCGGCTGCACCCAGTCGAAAGCGCCCAGCGGGCCCGCATCGGTGAGCTTGGCCACAAAGGCATCGGGGATACTGCTGCTGCTGCCGCTCACGGTGAAGGGCCCAAAGGTGCCCGGCTGCACGCCCAGCTGACCACCCACGTACACGCTGCTGCCCGCCACCGCCAGGGCAGTTCCCTGGTCGTTGTCGCCGCTGCCAAACCGCTCGGCCCACACGAAGCTGCCGGTGGTGCCGGCATCGGTGAGCTTGGCCACGAAGCCATCGTAGCTCATGTTGGTAGCCGTGAGGACGGTGGGGCCAAACGTGGCCGGCGGCCCCGTAAACTGGCCCGCCACGTAGACACTAGAGCCACTGACGGCCAGCGCCGTGGCCTGCTCGAAGCCTTGGCCGCCCGCCGCCACCGCCCACTGGGGCGTGAGCGTGTTGAGGCCGAGGTCGAATTTGGCCACGAACACATCGCTCAGGCCACCCTGGTTGCCGGTGGTGTTGGGGAGCACCGTCGGGCCTATCGGCAGGCTGGCCCCGGCAAACGAACCAGCCAGGTACACGCTGCTGCCGTGCATCACCAGGCCGGGCGCGTAGTCGTAGCTGGCACTGCCCAGCACCTGCACCAGCAGCACGTTGCTATAGGGGCTGTTGTCGAAGAAAGCGGCCACAAAAATGTCGGTACCCACCGAGCCTACGCCGGGATAGGACGTATTAGCCAGCACCACCGTGCGCCCGTCGAAGGTGCCACTCACGCACACGCGGCCATTTTCTACGGCGATGCCCGTAACCTGCTCATTATCGGCCCCACCCAACCGCTTGCCCCACACATTGCGGCCGTCCGGGGTGTATTTGGCCACGAAGCCATCCTGACCACCCGCGCTAACGAACGTACTGAGGCCAAACACTATCTGGTTAGTAAAAGTACCGGCCACGTACACGTTGCCATTGGCATCGGTAGTGCTGGCGAGCACCCGGGAGCTGCTGGTGCTGCCCTGCGTAATGTCCAGCGTGTGCTGCCAGGTGGGCATCTGGGCCATTGTGGGCCGGGCCAGGAGCAGGGCCAGCACACCAAGGGCACTCCGCAGCCAGAAGACGAGGGTAGCTGATGTTTTCATAGGAAGCAAATGGATGTGAACGGAATAGGACAACGTTAAAACCAGCGAAGCGCCCCCCTACTCCACCACCAGGCGGCGCGTGAGCTGGCTGCCCGCCACCGTCAGCTGCCCGGTGTAGAGGCCGGGGGGCAGCCCGCTCAGGTCGAGCGGGTAGCGCTGGCCGAGGACCGAGGGCGGCATAGCAACCGAGCGCACCCGGCGGTTTAGCGCGTCGCTCAGAGTGAAGGTGGCGGATAGTGGCAGCGCGGGCAGCAGCAGCGTGGTGCTGTGGTGGGCCGGGTTGGGCAGCAGCTCCAGGGTGAGGGGGGCGGTTTTGGGCGGGGCCACCGGCAGGCTGCGGTCGGTGAGCACGGCTTCGAAGGTGGTTTCGGTGCTATCGGGCAGACTGGTGCGCAATGGACCAACCTCGATGGGAGTAGTGGCGAGGCCAGCTACAATTACCTGCTGGCTGCGTATTGCCAGGGTCGTAGCCGTCAGACAGTAGGGACTGGCGGCCAGGGTGGCCCAGCCGCCCCTAGCCTGATGGCCGGTGTCCAGCAATTTGGTGAGCACCAGGTTGCATTTGGTAGCCGAAAGGGGCGGATTGGTGGGCAGTGGCGCGCCAAACGCCTGGTAGCCGGCGTGCGTCATGGCCGCCACGTACACGGCCGGGCCCTGCATAGCCAGGGCAGTAGGCGCTTGGTAGCCGCTACCGCCCGCCAGCTGGGCCCATTGCCAGGTAGCGGTGGCCCCCTGGTCGGTCAGGCGGGCCAGCAACAGCCCGCCAAAGGCCGGCAGGGAGTCCGCCCCCGTTTCGGAGGCGTAGTGGAGCGGGCTCAGGCCGATGTGCAGGTCGTGGCTGTCGGTGGTGCCCGCCACCAGCACCCGGTTGCCCTCGGCTACGATGTGCGTCAGCTCGTCGCGGCCGCTGCCGCCGAGGTGCTGGGCCCATACCAGGCGGCCCTGGGCGCCTTCGTCCTGAATTTTGACCACGTAGCTGTCGCATTGGCGATAGACGGTGTGGTGCCCTCCGCTAGCAGAGTAATTGGGGAAGGTGGTAGTGCCTAGCTGGATGGTTCGGGCCCGGTAATAGCCCACGGTATATAAAGTAGAGTCCACGATGGCCAGTTGCTTTACGGTACCATCGCTACTGTTGCACAGCGGCAAGGCCCAGGCGAAGGTGGGAACTCCCATTGTTTGCGTTAGTTTGGCCAGGTAGACGGTTCTAGCCCAATTCAGGACTTTTATCGACGGAACTACGATACTCCCGAACGTAGGCGAGTCACCGCTGAACGCTCCTACTAGGTAGATGGTAGTGCCCCGCACCCCAAGGCTGGTGATGTTGCCCCGGTGCCCGGGACTAACGTGCAAGGCCCACAGAAAACGGTTGGTTGCCGGGTTCCATTTGGCCACATAGCCATCGTTGTAGGTCGTGCTTTGCAGGGCAATGTGGCCAAATAAGACGCTGCCGTGAAAATTTCCAACCAGGTACAGGTTGCCATCGGCGTCAACGGCCTGGTCCTGGATAATGGCGCCCTCTACCGCATACGGCACCGAGCCTGCCGCCGTGAGCCCCTGCCACGCCGGGGCCTGCGCCCGCGCCGCTGGCCCGGCCAGGCCCAGCAGCAGCCCCACCAGTAATTCCCAAAAAACAACCATGGCGAAGCCCATTAGCCCCACCACGGTTGTATTACCTTGCTTCATAGTATAAAGTAAGCCATTCTTTTGCACATTATCCATCCCTTTGGGGCCTGGCTGGTAGCCCGCTAGCCGCGCCTACACCACGGGCAGCCCCATGGCGGCCCATCCAGGTCGAAGTCGGCCAGCACAATACCAGCGGGCGAAAACCCCACCGAGTAGTCCACGGGCGCGGCAGAACCGCCCGTGGTCTGCCCCAGCCGCACCGTCACCTTGCTGGTACCGGGGCTACTCGTCAGCAGGTCGGGGCGGCCGTCGTTGTTCAGGTCGCCCACGGCCCGCGCCCCGGGCAGGGCCGGTATAGCATAGCTCACCGCCGCCCCAAAATCCTGCGCCTGTATCGAACCCACGCTCCCCATTAGCAGCAGCAGGTTCCGTCCCACCCCTGCAAAGCAGTTGCTTTTCATGATTAAGCCATTGAAAAACAATAAAAAGCCTTCAAGGGCAGCGTCCCGCCCATGATAAAAAAAAGCCACTCCCTACCCGGGAGTGGCTTTCTGATAACGGGTGAAAAAAGCTGCTTACCAGCCTAATCCACGAGCACGGCGCGGCCGCTCTGCACGTCTTCTTCCACACTCTTGTACTTCACGTCGCGCTTCACGGTGCCGTCCATGTACTGCACGTTCACGCGGTCGTTGCGGTTGGCAATGTGCTGGGCGCGCACGGGCACCTGCTTCTCGGCCTGGGCCGGGGCTTCGTAGTCGGGGCCGATGTCCTCTGGGCCAGCGCCCAAGGATTGTTGCGAGTCCTCCTTTTCGAGCACCAGCTGGGGCATGTGCTCCTCGTCGTCGAGATAGTAATCCATCTCGTCGTTGGTGCCCACGGCCTGCTGCTGCACCGGCACGTCGGCGTGGAACAGGAAGCTGATAGTTTCCTCGTTTACCTTGCCAATCATGCGTTTAAACAGCTCAAACGACTCGAACTTGTACACCAGCAGGGGGTCTTTCTGCTCGTACACGGCATTCTGCACCACCTGCTTGAGGTCGTCCATCTGGCGCAGGTGCTGCGTCCAGGCCGTGTCGATGACGGATAGCACCACCACCTTCTCCATCGAGCGCAGAATGTCCTGCCCGCCGGTGGCCTGGGCCTTATGCAGGTTGGCAATGGCCGTCACCTGCTTGCGCCCGTCGGTAAAGGGCACGGCGATGTTCTCGTACTGGGCGCCGTTGCGTAGCAACTCATTCACCAGCGGCAAATTGGTGCTGGCAATGTGCTCATTCTTGCTCTGGAAGTAGCCCAGCGCCTCGTTATACAGCTTCTGCGTGAGCGCCGGGGCCGAGGAGTTGGCCAAATCGGCCGCCGAAAGGTGCGTATCGTACCCGAAGACGCGAATCACCGCCAGCTTGAAGTCCTCGAAGTCCTTGGTCACGATATGGCCGACGGCGAGGTCCTCGCTCACGTCGTAAATCATGTTCAGGATGTCCACTTCCAGCCGCTCGCCGTGCAAGGCATTGCGCCGGCGCTTGTAGACTACCTCGCGCTGGGCATTCATCACGTCGTCGTATTCCAGCAACCGTTTCCGCGTGCCGAAGTGGTTTTCCTCCACCTTCTTCTGCGCCCGCTCAATGGAGCTGGTAATCATCGAATGCTGGATGACTTCGCCTTCTTCCATGCCCATGCGGTCCATGAGCTTGGCAATGCGGTCCGAGCCGAACAGGCGCATCAGGTTGTCCTCCAACGACACGAAGAATTGCGACGAGCCCGGGTCGCCCTGGCGCCCGGCGCGGCCGCGCAGCTGGCGGTCTACCCGGCGCGACTCATGCCGCTCGGTACCAATGATGGCCAAACCGCCGGAAGCGCGCGAGGTTTCGCGCAGCTTGATGTCCGTACCGCGGCCCGCCATGTTGGTGGCGATGGTCACGGTGCCGGGATAGCCGGCGCCGGCTACAATCTCGGCTTCGCGCTGGTTTTGCTTGGCGTTCAGCACCTGATGCGGGATTCCGCGCAGCTTGAGCATGCGGCTCACGAGCTCCGAAATCTCGACCGAGGTAGTACCCACGAGTACCGGGCGGCCGGCTTCCACCAGCTTCTGGATTTCCTGGGCCACGGCGTTGTATTTCTCACGCACCGTCTTGTACACCTGGTCGTGCTCGTCCCTGCGGCTGATGGCGCGGTTGGTCGGAATCACCACCACGTCCAGCTTGTAGATTTCCCAGAACTCGCCGGCCTCGGTTTCGGCCGTGCCCGTCATGCCGCCCAGCTTGTGGTACATGCGGAAGTAGTTCTGCAGCGTCACCGTGGCGTAGGTCTGGGTGGCATCCTCGATACGCACGCCTTCTTTTGCTTCGATGGCCTGGTGCAGGCCGTCGGAGTAGCGACGGCCCTCCATCACGCGGCCGGTCTGCTCGTCCACGATTTTCACCTTGCCGTCCTGGGTCAGGATGTACTGGTCGTCGCGCTCAAACAGGGTGTAGGCTTTGAGCAGCTGGTTCACGGTATGCACGCGCTCCGACTTCTCGTTGTAATCCTGCATCAGCTGGTCCTTTTGCTGGAGCTTTTCCTCCGCCGTCAGGGCCTCGTTTTTCTCGATGTTGGCAATTTCCACCCCGATGTCGGGCATGATGAACAGGTGCGGGTCTTCGCCCTGCGCCGTAATCAGGTCGATGCCTTTTTCGGTGAGCTCAATCTGGTTGTTCTTCTCGTCGATGGTGAAGAACAGCGGCATGTCGGCCTTCGGCATCTGGCGCGAGTTGTCGGCCAGGTAGTGGTTCTCGGTGGCCTGCAACACCGAGCGGATACCCGTTTCGCTGAGATACTTAATGAGCGGCTTGCTCTTCGGCAGCCCGCGGTAGGCGCGGAACAGCATGAGCCCGCCGAGGCCATTCTTGTCGCCCTCTTCAACGCCGGTCTTGCCTTCTTTAATCAGCTTGCGGGCCTCTACGAGGTAGTTCTGCACCACCTTCTTCTGCTCGTCCACCAAGCGCTGAATGCGGGGCTTGAGCTGCAGGAATTCATGCACATCGCCGCGCGGCACCGGCCCGCTGATGATGAGCGGGGTCCGCGCATCGTCAATCAGCACCGAGTCCACTTCGTCCACCATCGCAAAGTGGTGTTTGCGCTGCACCAGCTCCGAGGGGTCGCGGGCCATGTTGTCGCGCAGGTAGTCGAAGCCGAATTCGTTGTTCGTGCCGTACGTAATGTCGGCCAGATACGCGTTGCGGCGGGCGTCGGTATTCGGCTGGTGCTTGTCGATGCAATCTACCGTGATGCCGTGGAACTCGAACAGGGGCGCGTTCCACTCCGAGTCCCGCTTGGCGAGGTAATCGTTCACCGTTACGAGGTGCACCCCGCGCCCGCCCAGCGCATTGAGGAACGCCGGCAGGGTCGATACCAGGGTTTTGCCTTCGCCGGTGGCCATCTCGGCGATTTTCCCGGTGTGCAGCACGTAGCCGCCAATCAGCTGCACGTCGTAATGCACCATGTCCCAGGTAATCTCGGCCCCGGCGGCCAGCCAGGTGTTGCTCCAGATGGCTTTGTCGCCCTCGAAAGTCACGTTGGGGTGGCTGGCGGCGTAGCTGCGGTCCAGGTCGGTGGCCGTCACCACCAATTGCCCGTTCTGGGCGTAGCGGCGGGCGGTTTCCTTCACGATGGCGAAGGCCACGGGGAGGATTTCCAGCAACACCGCCTCCAAATCTTTGTTGCGCTGCTTCTCGAGCACGTCGATTTGCTCGAAAAGGGCTTCTTTCTTGGCCACGTCAAGGCCGGGCTGGGAGTCGATTTGCTGGTGCAGGCCGGCAATCTGGCCGTCGATGCCCGTCAGGCGCTCGGCAATGCGGGCGCGCAGGGTAGCGGTCTGCCCGCGCAGCTCGTCGTCGCTGATGCCCGCCAGTTTGGCATACTCGGTATTAATGAGGGCCACGTAGGGCAGCACTTCCTTCAGGTCGCGCTCCGATTTGGAGCCAAACAGTTTGGCGACGGTCTTGCCTAAGAAATCAAACATCAGGTATTATTTTAGCGAAAGGCGCTCGGGCGCACCCCAAATTTACGGCCTTTCTAGCGAAAACCGTCCCAAAGCTTCCACTGCGTCATTTTGGCGCAAATGGAGGTGTGTACAACAGGAAGCAGCCGCAAAGCGGCGACATGTTGGTAGTTTAGTATCGACTGAGTGGCCCGGAGCCGCAAAGCGGCGGCACTTCCGGCAGAGAATCAGTGCCGCCGCTTTGCGGCTCTGTATTACACGAACGACCAGTAACTACCAACGAACGCCGCTTTGCGGCTGCTTCGTTTTTATTGGGAGCTTTCGGCTGAAGGAAGTGTCCGTTTCAGCCACCGCTTCTCCACCAAGTGCCACATCATGACCGCCGCCCCCAGCACCACACCTACTGCCACGGCCGCCCCCACCCAGGCATTGCCCCGAAACAGCCCCAGAAAAACCAGGAACTGAAGGAGCGGAAAGTGTAGCAGGTAAGCGCCGTAGGAGAAGTCGCCCCAGCGCCCGGCCGGTAGCTGCACCGGCAGCCGCAGGGCCGCCCACAGCACCAGCGCGGCAAAAAACACCGGCTCGACCACCGCCCGCGCCCAGGGCAGGTTCCAGCACAGGCCAGTGAGCACCGCCGCCCCCAGCAGCACCTTCCCCACATGCGGCTGCCAGCCCCGCGCATGCGCAAACGCCGCCCCCAGCCCAAAGAAATACAGCTGCGCCGGAAACTGCCGGCCCAATTCACCCATCAGCTGGGCGCTAATGGGCAGCTTCAGCTGCAAAACCATCAGCCAGAGCTGCGTGGCGGCCAGGCACAAGGCCACCGTCACGTACGGCCCCCACTTACGCAGCGCCCAGGCCAGCGCGGGCACGCAGGCGTAGAGGCACAGCTCCACTTTGATAGTCCAGAGCGAGCCATTGAGCACCGTGACGGGCTGGTTTTCGAAGGCGCCGGGCAGCGTGGGCTGCAGGAAATTCAGAAACGTGAGGTTGGCAGCCAGGTATTTCCACATGGCTCGGCTGGCCAGGTACTCCCCCACCGGCAGCGTGCTCGCCAGCAGCCCCAGCACCGCACTCACCAGGATGGTCACGGCGTAAGCCGGGTAAATGCGCCGGACGCGCTTCTCGGCGTAGTCGGCCAGCGAGCGGCTGCGCCCGTAGCTGAGGCTCACGAGGTAGCCGCTGAGCACGAAAAATCCCTTCACCGCGAAGTTGGACGACAGCCAGGCCGTGATGGGCTGGTACTCGGGCCGCGCCGTGAGGATGCCCAAATGGCAGGCCACCACGATGAAAGCCAGCACCAGCCGCACGGCATCGAAATTATTGGTAGCGCGGGCGGGATGCTGCATGAGGGCACAAAAATAGGCGCTGCCCGGGGGCAGCGCCTATTTTTGTGCCCTCATGCAGCAGGCTCACAGGGTTATTCCTGCTTCGGGGCGCGATTCACGAGCTGCTCCACCAGCGCGGTGCTGCCCGAAATGGCGGGGCGTTTGGGCTTAGCGGCATCCTCCTTCTCCGTCAGCTTCTTGTAGAGCGTCAGGGCCTGAGCCACCACCTGGTCCATGTTGTAGTACTTATAGGTGGCGAGGCGGCCCACGAAATGCACGTTGGGCGTTTCATCGGCCAGCTTCTTGTACTTGTTGTAGAGTTCGGCGTTTTCGGGCATCGGGATAGGATAATACGGGTCGCCCTCGGCCTGCGGGTACTCGTACACGAGGGCCGTTTTGGGGTGCTCCTGACCGGTGAGGGCCTTGAACTCAGTGATGCGCGTGTAGAGGTTTTCGTTGGGGTAGTTCACCACCGGGGCGGCGAGGTGTTTTTCCTTGCTCAGCGTTTCGTGCTTGAATTCGAGTGAGCGGTAGGGCAGCTTGCCGAATTTGTGGTCGAAATACTCATCGACCGGGCCCGTGAAAATCATTTCCTTGAAGGGAATGAAGCTGATAACGTCGTGGTAGTCCGTATTCAGCATGATTTTGATGTTGGGGTGGTCGAGCATTTTCTCGAACATCCGCGTGTAGCCGTGCAGGGGCATGGCCTGGTAGGTATCGGTGAAGTAGCGGTCGTCGCGGTTGGTGCGGGTGGGCACGCGGCTGGTCACCGATTTATCAAGCTGCGAGGGGTCGAGGCCCCACTGCTTGTTGGTGTAGTTCTTGAAAAACTTGTTGTACAACTCGCGACCTACTTTGCTCACTACCACGTCTTCCGAGGTTTTGATGACGTCCACCTTCTCGGCCACCGACTCAAAGAAAGTCTCCACCTCGAAGCTGGTCAGGCTGAGGCCGTAGAGCTTGTTGATGGTGTCGAGGTTGATGGGCATGGGCACCATCTGACCATCCACGGAGGCGAGTACGCGGTGCTCGTAGGGGCGCCAGTCGGTGAAGCGGCCCAGGTAATCGAACACGTCCTTCGAGTTGGTGTGAAAGATGTGCGGGCCGTACTTATGCACCAGGATACCATCCTCATTATAATGGTCGTAGGCATTGCCACCGATGTGGCTGCGCTTGTCGATAATCAGCACTTTTTTGTTGCTGCGGGTAGCCAGCCGCTCGGCCAGCACGCTGCCGGCAAAACCGGCACCGACGATAAGATAATCAAACATGGCGCGTAGGTTCAGAATGGTTGAAGAAGAAAATGAAGTAGATATCTGGGTAAAAAATCAAGCAGTGACTGCGTTGTCGGTCTGGCTGCGGGGCGCGCTGGCGGCGTCCGATTCGTGGGCCTTGGCGGCGAGGCGCTGCGTCATGAGGTCCAGCATTTGCTGCCAGGTCTGGTCCCAGCTGATGGTGGCCAGGTAGTCGTCGGCGCGCTGGCGCCAGTCGGCGTCCTTATTCTGGGTCAGGGCTTTGGCGATGGCGGCGCCGAAATCGGCGGCGTTGGCGGCAATCTGCACGAGGTTGAGCTCGCCGTAGGGCCGCACCACGTCGCGGATGGGTGTGCTCACCACGGGGCGGCCGGCAGCCAGGTACTCCGGCGTTTTGGTGGGCGAGATGAACTTGGTGCTTTCGTTGTCGGCGAAGAGCAGCGTGGCCACGTCCCAGCCGCGCAGGTAGGCGGGCAGTTCCTGGTAATCCTTGCCGCCGAGGTAGTGAATGTTGGCGGGACGGGGCAAAGTGGCAGGGTCGATTTTCACCACCGGGCCGATGATGACGAACTGCCAGTCGGGGTGGTTCTTCGCTAGCTCGCCCAGCAGCTCAATGTCAAGTCGTTCGTCCACTACGCCGAAGAAGCCGATGCGCGGGTGCGCGATGCCGGCCTGGTCGGCGGGCTCGGGCATTTCCTGGCGGGCCTGGCCGAAGTGGGCTTTGTCGATGCTGCTCGGGAAGGGGTGCGCGTCGGGGTGCTGCTCGCGCTTGGCCTCGTAAAGCGTGTGGCCGCCGGTGAAAACGAGGTCGGCCCGCTGGAACAGGTCCTGCTCGCGCTTCTTCAGTTCGGGCGGGGCAAATTTGAAGGCCGCCAGCTCGTCCATGCAGTCGTACACCGTCAGCAAGGGCTTGAAAAAGCGCGACTTGCCCAGGGCCATCGGCGTGTAGTACCAAAAGATGTACTTCTTGATGCCATTGGTGTCGAAGTACTTGCTCAGCACTTCAAACTGCGCCTGTTCGGCCGCCGCTTCGTCGGCGCGGAGCTTATGCGGCAGGTGAACCACCAACACCTTCAGGCCATTTTGCCGCTCCTTCACCTCCATATGCGGCTCGATGAGGTCGTCGTTATGGTAGAAGGCCTCCTCGACGTAGAACACCCGGCCGTGCTGGGCGAAGCGCGTCATCAGGTGCTGAGGGCGCTGCCACACAAAATCCCAGTGCAGGTGCGCAAAGCACACCAAGTCGGGCAGAGTATAGTCTTGGTTATCGGCACTTTTGGCGACTTGTTCGCCAGGTTGGGCAGCGTTAGCAGAGGCACGCGGCGGTACCTCCGCTGGAGTAGAAAGCGGCATGAAGAACAGCAGGAAAAGAAGGTTTCGCGCCGGGTAGCCGATTCGCTCGGCTGCCTACTGGGGCGCTTGCCACCCTATACGGAAGTACCCGGCTAAAGGATATACCTCAACCGGGCACATAGTGCTATATCCCAGCCATCTACAGCCGAGCTTCCCGAAGTAAAGACCTGACCGGGGCCATTATAAAAGATATTGCCATTCGATAGCATCAAGCCAGCCATCGGCAGTGCGCAGCCACTGCTGCCGCGTGCCCACTTCCCGAAATCCCAGCTGCCGAAATAGTTGCAAGCTGCCTTGATTATCAACCCCTACCGTGGCGTAGAGCTGATGCAGGCGTAGCACCCGCCGGGCGTGCTGCTTCAACAATTCCAGGGCCTGCCGGGCGTAGCCGCGCTGCCGTTCGGCACCCAGAATGGTGATGCCAACGCCCGCCCGCTGGTGCAGCGGGTCGAAGTCGAAGAGGTCGGCGACGCCCACGGCGCGGCCGTCATTTTCAGTAGTTACCACGAGGCGCAGCTGGCGCACTACGTAGAAATCCGCCGTGGCGTGGGCCAGATATTCACGCAGGGCGTGGCGCGACACGGGCACCAGCGTATCCGAGACGCCCCAGATGCTGGGGTCGTTTTCCAGCGCGTAGAGGAAATCAAGGTCGTCAGGTTCGAGGGCGCGGAGGCGAATCATGGGTTGGCGGACATTTTTTCACCGCGGAGGACGCGGAGGTTTTCGCAGAAGACGCAGAGGACGTTCTTCTGCGAAAACCTCCGCGTCCTCCGCGGTGAAAAACTTAAATTTTTCCCGAAAACACCAGCACCGCCGGCCCACTCAGCCACACGTCCGAAAAGCCAGTGGCGTGCTGCGCAAAAGTCACTTCCAGCAGGCCACCCGGCGTGCTCAGGCGCACCGGCGAGGTGGCCCCGAGGGTGCTGGCGGCCAGCGCTACGGCCGTGACGCCGGTGCCGCAGCTATACGTCTCGTTTTCAACGCCGCGCTCGTAGGTGCGCACGGCCCAGGGCTGGCTGGGCTCGGTGGGCGCTTCTACGAAGTTGACGTTGGTGCCGGCAGGGTCGTAGGCCTGGTCGTAGCGGATTTCGTGGCCCTGGCCGTACACGTCGAACTCGGCCAGGCTGTGGCCCTCGCTCACGTCGAGGAAGCGGACGTGGTGGGGCGAGCCGGTGTGCAGGTACACGTCGCCGAGCTCATCATACACCGGCGCGGGCTGGGCGGGGGCCACGTCCTGCATCTTGAGGCGCACGGTGCCGTCGGCTTCCACGCGGGCTTCGTGGGGACCGTCCACGGCCAGGAAAGTGGTTTCGTTATCGATGACCCCGAGGTATTTGGCGAATGCTACGGTACAGCGGCCGCCGTTGCCGCACATGGAGCTAGGACGGCCGTCGGAGTTGAAATACACCATCTCGAAATCGTAGCCTTCGCGATTACGCAGTAGGATAAGCCCATCGGCCCCGATGCCGAAGCGGCGGTGGCAGAGGTGGGCAATGCGAGCCTGGTCGGTGAGGTCAAAGGCTTCGGCGCGGTCGTCAATCATGACGAAGTCGTTGCCGGTGCCGTGGTATTTATAGAAAGTCATCAGCAGAAATCAACAGCGGAGCCGGCAAAGGTCGGCAGAAAGGCGGTAGTGCCAACGACGAAGCTCCAACTACCAGGCAGCAGCCGGCTAGGGTTTGCAACACTCCTCTCCCATTGGGATTGGGCCTACACAAATTTTTCTACAGAAAAAATTTGTGTAAAGCGTCTACACAAATTTTCCTCCACCGAATTTTTGTGTATGAGAGCTACACAAATTTTTTCTGTAGAAAAATTTGTGTAGGCTGACTGATGCAGGGGCGATACTTGCCTCCGCCCGTTGTTGAACGAAATCGGCGAAGCGGCGCAGACCACCGGGCGGGGGCAAGCTCCGCCCCTACATTGTTCAGTCGTCTTGCCCTTGGCTGGCCAAATCGCCGCAGCGCAGCCACCATTCCCAGCGCTTGCGCTTGGGGGCGATTTTGCCGCGCAGGTATTTCTCGATGAGCAACGCTCCGAAGGGCGCGGCCGACAGGCCGCCAAAACCAGCATTCTCGATGTACACGGCCACCACGATTTGCGGCTTATCGGCCGGGGCGAAGCCGGCGAAGGCAGCGTGGTCGTCGCCCTCATCGTTTTGCACGGTGCCGGTTTTGCCGGCTACGGTGATGCCCACGTCGCTGAGATTGGCCAGCGAGGCGGTGCCGCCGCGCTGCATGGCGGCCACCATGCCGGGCACCAGCGCCGCCAGATGCACGCTATCGACCAGCGTGCGGTGCCGGCTCTGAAAGCGCGGCAGCGGCTTGCCCGAATTGCCCACGGCGCGCACGAGGTGCGGCACCACATACCAGCCCCGGTTGGCAATGCAGGCCATCACGTTAGCCGTTTGCAGGCCGGTGAGGTTGATTTCGCCCTGCCCGATGCTGAGCGAGGCAATGGTGGGGTATTTCCAGGTGCAGGCGCCGTAGAGCCGGTCGTAGTGCCGCGGGGCCGGGATGTAGCCGGGCCGCTCGCGGGTGACATCGACGCCCAGCAGCGTGTCGAGGCCGAAGGAGCGCACGTAGCGCGTCCAGAGGGCCAGGTTCTGGTGGCGGGCGGCGCAGGTGTCGCGCCCCGGCTTGCGGTTGACGAGCGTACGCATCACTTGGTAGAAATACGGATTGCAGCTGTATTTCAGGGCCTGGGTGATGTTGCGGGCCGTGGGATGGTCGTGCACGCAGTTGACCAGCGACTGGTCGCAGTAGAACGTGGTATCGTTCGGGATGGCGCCCAGTTGCATCGCCACGGCCGCATTCACCACCTTGAATACCGAGCCCGGCGGGTTGGCCAGCAGCGCCGGGCGGTTGAGCAGCGGCTGGTCGTCGCTGAGCAGTAGGTTGCGGCGCTCGCGGCTGTGGCCGGGCGTAGTGAGCACGGCGGGGTCGTAAGTAGGGGCTGAGACGTAGCAGAGGATTTCGCCGGTGGCAGGCTCCAGCGCCACCACGTAGCCGCGGCGCTCGCCCAGCAGCTTTTCGGCGTAGGCCTGCAATTCCACGTCGAGGCTCAGGTGCAAATCCTGGCCGGGGCGGTACACGGTGTCGGCGGCCCAGGAGCCATGCACGCGGCCGTGGCCATCGGTGATGGGGTGATAAGCGCCCCAATGGCCGGCCAGCAGGGCGTTGTAATAGCTCTCGACGCCGCCGTTGCGCAGGCGCTGCACGTAGCGGCCACGGCCGGAAGCCTGGGCCTGCTGCAAAAAAGCAGCGGCCGACTGCGTGGTGTAGCCCAGTACCGGCGCGGCCACACGCACGTTATAGCCGCGGCCGCGCTGCTCCACGATGGTCAGGCCGGGCCACTTAGCTTGCTTTTCGCGCAGGGCGGCGGCCTCGGGGGCCGTGAGTGTCAGGGCCACGGGCCAGCGCTGCCAGCGGGGCCGGGGCTTGGGCGGGCCAACGGGTGGCAGGAATACGCCGGCCGTATCGCGCAGCAGCCGGGGCGGGTAGGCGGGCGGCGTGCGGTTGGCGGCGCAGCGGGCCTGCACGGCGCCGGTCGGCCAGTGCATCAGCTTGTTGAAAGCGACGGAATCGAAGCTAGGCAGGCGCGGCAGCAGCAGCGTATAATGCACCGCGTTGGTTACCAGCAGCGAGTCGTGGCGGTCGTAGATGCGGCCGCGGGTGGGGTGGTATTCTTCGCGGCAGTTGAAAGAGGGTTCGGCGGGCGGGGCCTTGGGGTCGTCCGGCGTCGAGCAGGCGCCCAGCGCTGCCAGCGCCACTAGCCACACCCAGCTGAATTTCCATTTTCCGACAACCATGCTGCAAAGGTACCGGGGTATTCGTTGGGCGGGCAGGCTTCTCGGCGAAGGCTGGCAATGACGGTTCGAACGGGACAGTGACCGAGTTGAACCAGGTAGTTGAGGGGTCGCCCTGGCACCATCCGGTGCGGTTCCGGCGGGCGGGGCGAGCCCCGCCCCCACGTTCTCCGTATTTTTGCCATCTCATCCGCTGCTGATTTTGTACGACTTCCTCACCACCTCGCCCTGGCCCGACTACGAACTCGTTGATTCGGGAAACTTCCAAAAGCTCGAACGCTTCGGCAAGTACCTACTGGCCCGGCCCGAGCCGCAGGCCATCTGGGACCCGCACCTGCCGCTCAAGGAGTGGGAACGCGCCGACGCTGCCTTCGTGCGCACCCCCGGCAGCGCCGAAAAGGGCCAGTGGCGCCTCAAGCCCAGCATGCCCGAGCAGTGGGTGATTGACTACCAGCGCCCCGACGGCCTGAAACTGCGCTTCCGCCTGGGCTTGTCGTCGTTCAAGCACGTCGGTTTGTTCCCCGAGCAGGACCCCAACTGGCAGTTCATCTACAACCAGACCCGCGCCCGCCGCACCGCCCAGCCGCGCGTGCTCAACCTCTTCGCCTACACCGGTGCCGCCACCCTGGCTGCCCGCGCCGCCGGCGCCGACGTTACCCACCTCGACTCGGTAAAGCAAGTCAATTTCTGGGCCCGCGACAACATGGAAGCCAGCCAACTCGACGGCGTGCGCTGGCTCGTCGAAGACGCCATGAAGTACGTGCGCCGCGAAGTAAAGCGCGGTTCCAAGTACCAGGGCCTCATCCTCGACCCACCCGCCTACGGCCGCGGCCCAAACGGCGAAAAGTGGCAGCTCGAAGACGAGCTCAACGAGATGCTCAAGCTCAGCCAGCAGCTCCTCGACCCGCAGGACCATTTCTTCGTAGTCAACCTGTATTCGCTGGGCTTCTCGGCCCTGATTCTGGACAATCTGGTGACGGCCATTTTCCCCGGGCAGAAGGCCGTGCGCGAGCTGGGGGAGATTTACCTGCACGATGCCGGACAGCGGAAGCTGCCGCTCGGTACCTTCTGCCGCTTCGCAACGTAAGCACGAACTCCCTTCCTTGGAAAGGAGGGGATGTTGCGGCGCAGCCGCAACGGGGGTGGTTCGCCCGTCCGCGCCGTTTGCGCCGTTTGCCATACTATTCTCTTTCGGCGCGAAAGCCCTGCCGACTTCAACCACCCCCGTTCAGCCTACGGCTGAACATCCCCTCCTTTCCAAGGAGGGGAGTTTTCGTTCTCTCATGCACACGCATCCCCGCCGCATCGCCCTCATCGATATGGGCACCAACACCTTTCATCTGCTCATCGTGGAGCTACCCACCACGCCCGGCCAGCCGCCGCACGAGCTGCTGCGTACCAAGGCCGGCGTGCGCCTGGGCGAAGGCGGTATCAGCAAAGGTGAAATCGCGCCGGCCGCCTACTCGCGGGCGCTGCACACCATCAATGGCTTCAAGGAAGAAATTGACCTTCATAACGTAACGGAAGTGAAGGCCACCGCCACCAGCGCCATGCGCGTCTCCAAAAACGGCCCGCAGCTGGTGCGCGACATCTTCGAGCAAACCGGTATTCAGGTCGAAGTCATTGCCGGCGCCCGCGAGGCCGAGCTCATCTGCGCCGGTATTCGCCGGGCCGTGGACCTCGGGCCGGAACTGCATCTGCTGATGGACGTGGGCGGCGGCTCCACGGAATTTATCATTGCTAATCAGACTACTATCTTCTGGAAGCAGAGCTTTGAAATCGGCGCGCAACGTCTGCTCGACAAGTTCTTCACCCCCTTCGACGGCATCATGCCTGCCGCCAACGTGGCGGCCGAGCGCGAGTACCTGGCCGGAGTGCTGGCTCCGCTCACGGCGGCCGTAGCCGAGTTTCGGCCGGTGGGCATGGTGGGCGCCTCCGGCAGCTTCGACACGCTGGCCGACATGCAGTTGGGCCGCGTGCGCACCGAGGCCGAGCAGCCGCCCGTGAGCGAGGTGACGCTGGCCAATTTCCAGGAAAACCTGCGCCACCTGCTCAGCCTCAACCATGAGCAGCGCGTGGCCCTGCCCGGCATGTTCCCGATGCGGGCCGACATGCTGGTAGTAGCTAGCATTCTCATTGATTTCGTGCTGACTACTTACGGGCTGACGCGGATTCAGACTTCGGCTTATGCCTTAAAAGAAGGGCTATTGGCTGAGATGTTAAAGTAAACTGACCAGTGCGGGGTCATTTGAACGCTGCTAAAGCAAAAATCAATACAAATCTTACCAATCCCCCTTCAAATGAAGGGGGATTTTTATTGTGACAGCATTTTTCTCGCGCACCTCCTATTGAATTTAGGGTCTTCAGTCGTTTATTACACCCGATTTCGACTTTTAGCCCTAAAAATTCATGCCCGAGAACGCGCTGCTGCATGCTTATCAGGAACAGCCCCAGGTGTGGGACGAGATGTTTCGGGCCGAGGGCATCCGGCCGGAGTACCGCCACTTTGTGGCGGCCATCGAAAACCTGGCTGGTACGGAAATGACCCGCAAGGCCGAACTGGCCAAAAAGCTTTTTCTGAGTCAAGGCGTTACGTTCACGGTGTACAGCAGCGGCGAAGGCATCGAGAAAATCTTTCCCTTCGACATCATTCCGCGCATCATCAACCACGCCGAATGGCTGCATATCGAGGCGGGCATCAAGCAGCGGCTACGGGCGCTCAATGTCTTTTTGAAGGACATTTACCACCAGCAGTTCATCATCAAGGATGGGATTATTCCGGCCTCACTGATATACTCGTGCCCGCAGTTTCTGCGCGAGATGATGCACGTCGACGTGCCGCACGACATCTATACGCACGTCGCGGGCGTCGACCTCATTCGCGACCACGACGGCTCGTTTTACGTGCTCGAAGACAACCTGCGCACGCCCTCCGGCGTGTCGTACATGCTCGAAAACCGGAGCATTACCTACCGCCTGTTCCCGGATTTGCTGCCCAAAAACAACGTGCAGCCGGTGAAGGATTACCCCGATTTACTGTTCCGCAACCTGCTGGCGCTGGGCAACCGGCAGGGCAGCGAGGCCACCGTGGTGCTGCTCTCGCCGGGCATCTACAACTCGGCGTATTTCGAGCACAGCACCCTGGCCCGGCTCATGGGCATCCGGCTGGTCGAAAGCCGAGACCTCATTGTGCACAAACACTTTGTGTACATGAAAACCACCCAGGGTTTGCAGCGGGTAGACGTCATTTACCGCCGCGTCGACGACGAGTTTATCGACCCACTTACCTTCCGGCCCGACAGTATGCTGGGCGTGGCCGGCCTCTACTGGGCCTACCGCAAGGGCAACGTGGCGATAGTGAATGCCATGGGCAACGGCGTGGCCGACGACAAGGCCGTGTACTGCTACGTGCCCGACATGATTCGCTACTACCTCAACGAGGAGCCCATCCTCAAAAACGTGCCCACCTACCAGTGTGCCAACCCCGAGCACCGCGAATTAGTATTCGGCAACATGCCCAACATGGTCATCAAGCGCACCAACGAATCGGGCGGCTACGGCATGCTCATCGGCAGCGCGGCCACCGAGCAGGAAATGGACGATTTCAAGACTGCCATCCTCGCCGACCCGCGCTCCTTCATCGCCCAGCCCATCATCAGCCTTTCCTCCACGCCCTGCTATATCGACGGCGTGCTCCAGCCCCGCCGCGTCGATTTACGCCCCTTCGCCCTCTGCGGGCCGTCGGGCATCGACATTGTGCCCGGCGGCCTCACCCGCGTGGCCCTGCGCGAAGGCTCGCTGGTAGTGAACTCTTCGCAGGGCGGCGGCAGCAAGGATACCTGGGTGCTGGGGCCGGAATTTCAATGAGCAATTGGCAATGAACAATCCTTGTTGCGTCTTGCTCATGCCCCTCCTTCCAACCCCGCTTCCTCATTGTTAATTGCTCATTGTTAATTGAATTAAATGCTTAGTCGCGTTGCCGATACAATTTACTGGCTGGGCCGCTACATGGAGCGGACCCAGGCTATGCTGCAAGTTATTCGCGTTAATTACATTGCCTCACAGGATGAGCAGCATTTCTGGGGCTGGAAGCCGCTGCTCCATACCTACGGCGACCTCACGCCGGAGGAGATGAAGGCCTTGAAGCACGACACTAGCGGCGCCGTAAATCACCTGATTTTCGACCGGCACAACGGCGCCTCGGTGGCCAACAACATCGTGCAGGCCCGCGAAAATGCCCGCGCCGTGCAGGACAACATCACCAAGGAAATGTGGCAGGGCCTCAACGACTACTACCACGCCACCCGGCAGCCCGAGTTGGCCCAGCAGGTGCAGCACGAAGACCCCGTCTCCGGCATCGATTTTCTCTTGAAACAGGGTCTGTTATTCGCCGGCACGGTGCAGCACACCATGCCGCGTGATGAGGGCTACGTATTCCTGATGCTGGGCCGCTTCCTGGAGCGCGCCCTGCAAACGGCCGACATCGTGCGGATGGCCCAGCTGGCTTTTTCGGCCCCGGCCGGCCCGCACGGCATGGGGGCGCCGGAGCTGCGCTACCTGCTCTACGGGCTGTATGGTTATGAGCTGTATTCCAAGACGTACCGGGGCACTATCACACCCAACAACGTCCTGCAAATCATTCTGTTTAACGAGGACTTTCCACATTCGCTGAGCTACGCGCTGTGCCAATTGCAGCGCTACTGCGAGCGGCTGCGCCACCGCAGTTTGCCCGCCAGTTTCGAGCGGGTGCAGTACCTCATCGGCCGCACGAAAAGCAAGGTGGCTTACAGTAAAGTTTCGGCCGATGACGCCGAGGGGCTGGGTCAGTTTCTGGCCGAAACGCGCCAGGAGCTGCTGGAAATTGCGGCGGCGCTTAATATCAACTATTTCGGAAACAGCTGAACGACGCCCTATGCCTGCCTACAAAATCCAGCACCTCACGCGCTACACCTACGCCGCGCCGGTTATCGACTGTGCTAACCAGCTGATGATTTATCCGTTGGAGGATGAGCGGCTGACCGTAGACTACCATGAGGTGACCATTAACACCATTCCGGAAGTGGCGCTTTTCACCGATTACTTTGGGAATCAGGTGGGAGTGTTTTCGATAATCAGGCCGCACACCGAGCTGGTAATTGACTCACAGCTGGTGGTGGAAACCCACCCCATCCTGTTTCCGATGGACGAAGAAAGCGCCGAGCTGCAATGGCAGCACCTGAGCAGCATCCGGCAAGATGCTGCATTTCTGGACTTTCTATTCGTCGAAAAATCATCGTTGCAGGATGAAATCCGCACGGCACTGGCCCCGGAAATTGACCTACAAGACAAGCCGCTGAAAAATGCGCTGGTGCTGTCGGAGTACGTATACGACCATTTCACCTACGAGCAGGGCGTAACGAGCGTCGAAACGCCGACCGAGGAAATCTGGCGGCTGAAGGCCGGCGTGTGCCAGGATTTTGCCCACATGCTGCTGTATATGTTGCGCTTGAATGGCATTCCGGCGCGCTACGTGAGCGGCTACGTGTGCCCGAAGGAAGAGGGCGTGCGCGGCAGCGGTGCCACCCACGCCTGGGTCGAGGCCTACATTCCCTTCTACGGCTGGCTGGGGCTCGACCCCACGAACAACTGCATCGTGAACGACGGCCACGTGCGCATGGCCATTGGCCGGAATTTTTCGGATTGCACGCCCGTCAAGGGCACTTACAAAGGCACTGGTGCGCACACGCTTACCGTGGCCGTGTATATTGAAAACGGGGAGGCTGCTACCCCGGCTCCCCTGCCTGCTGAGCCGGTGTATGTGCAGGAGGCAAAGGCGCCGGTGGCCCCGGTGAATTCCTACCGCAAATACCTGACCTGGGAACAGCAGCAGCAACAGCAGCAGTAAGTTTGTGGTTATCGGCCGACCGTTGTCGACTGCCAACTGCCTGTTTGAGCACGGACAACTGACAACCAATAACTAACAAATCCTTCTGTGACTTTTTCCTACACCCAGCTTTTCACCTTTACTGAAAGCATCTTCCGCGCCATCGGCTGCCCCGAGGCCGACGCCATCCTCGCCACCGAAACCCTGCTTTCGGCCGATTTGCGCGGCATCGATTCGCACGGCGTGGCCCGCCTCGTGGGCTACGTGCGCCTCTGGGAGGCCGGCCGCATCAACGCGACGCCCCGGGTGGGCGTAACCTACGAAACGCCCAGCACGGCCGTGGTCGATGGCGACGGCGGCCTGGGTTTGGTGGTGGGGCCGAAGGCCATGAAAATTGCCATCGAGAAGGCCCAGCAAGTGGGCACCGGCTGGGTATCGGTGAAGAATTCCAACCACTTCGGCATTGCCGGCTACCACGCCATGCTGGCCCTGGCCCACGACATGATTGGCCTGGCCATGACCAACGCCTCGCCGCTGGTGGCGCCTACGTATTCACTCGATAGATTATTGGGTACCAACCCTATTGCCGTGGCCGTGCCGGCCGGCGAGCAGCCCGACTTCGTGCTCGACATGGCCACCACCACCGCCGCCAACGGCAAGCTCGAAATTGCCCAGCGCAAGAACCTGCCCATCCCCAACGGCTGGGCGCAGGACGCCGAAGGCCAGGCCAGCACCGACGCCAACGCCGTAAAAAACGGCGGCGCCCTGCAGCCCCTGGGCGGCGAAACCGGCTCGCACAAAGGCTACGGCCTGGGCGCGGTGGTTGATATTTTCTCGGCCGTACTCAGCGGCGCCAACTACGGACCCTGGGTGCCGCCGTTCGTGGCCTTTCTGCAGCCTTCGGCCAACCCGGTGGGCCAGGGGCTGGGCCACTTTTTCGGGGCCATGCGGGTCGATGCCTTCCGGCCCGCCGATGAGTTCAAAGCGCACATGGACAACTGGATAACCACCTTCCGCGAATCGCGGGCCGTGGCCGACAAGCAGGTGCTCATCCCCGGCGACCCGGAGCGGAACACGGCAGCCACCCGGCTGCTCGATGGTATTCCGCTGCTGGAGCCGGTGGTGCGCGATTTGGAGGGCGTAGGGGCGAAGTTTGGGATAAAGCTGTAAAGATATTCGCCTCATTCCAGCTTGGTTAGGGCCGTTTGCAGCTCAATCATAGTGACGGGCTGGTAGCTGAGAGCGGGCGCTGGCATTTGGGCCGCCAGGGTAATATCCTGCATGGCCAGTTGCGCCCGCCCTTGCTGCCAGCGCAGGGCTATCAGGGTGGCGGTGGCGCCTTCCGGCAGCCGGCCAAAGCTGGTGGCCCCGCCCGGTGCATCGGCATAGCCGCTGACGATGCTACGGCTATTGCGCAGCACCAGCACGGCGCGGGTTTCGGGCGCCAGCGGCTGAATTTGCACGGTTATCAGGGGCTGCGCAGAACCGATAAACCGGTCGCAGTTAATCCAGCCTAAACCGATGTTACCCAATTCATAATACAGCGCTTCGCTGGTGAATTTATCCTGGGCCTCCGCCGACAGCTGGCCACCGGCCTGCACGAGGCTGTCGCGCCAGGCGCGACTGGCGGCGATGCGCGCCTTATAAGCCGCCATGCGCCGGGCAACCAGCTGCTGCTCGGCAATGGCAGCGCGCAGCTTATTGGTAGCGCGTGAATCCCAGGACGGCGTGTAGCGCAGGCTGCCGGTTTTGGTGATGATAATGCGCAGCTTACCCACGGTCGGAGCCGTGCGCCAGCGCACCTGCTGCTTACCGGCGCGGCTGGTTTCCAGGCGGCCTATCTGCGCGGGCAGCCAGCGCGGCAGCGCTTGCACGGTGGCCAGCAGCGGGGCGGCCAGCTCGGCGTCGTAGCCGGGGCACATTTTCACCTCCACGGTCTGGCCCGTCGTGTCCACGGTAAACTGGATTTCGGCCAGGCGGCGGGCTTTATCGAAGCGCTTATGCAGCCAATAATTGTACGCTTTCAGGGCGTTGCGCTCCTGCTCGGAAGGATGCCGCTCCTTCTCCAGCTGGGCCAATACCACCGCCGGGTAACGGATGCCGCGCTGGAGCTCGCGCTGCAGCTTGGCGTGGCCGGTGGCAAAGGCGGGCCAGCGGCTTTTTGGCGCCCGCGTGCGGTCGAAGCGGTATTTTCTCCGCAGGTCTGCTTTGGTTACAACAATATTCTCAACAACTTCTTCCGGGCTAGCATTTCGTTGGCCCAGCACCCAGTTGGGACCGTGCTGGCCGGTGGTGTCGCCCCAAAACAGCTGCATTCCGTCCTTTATTTCGGTGGTTGGCATGCGCAGGTTGAGCGCCGCCGTGGGGCGTAGCGCCACCGGTGTGCGGTCAGCGCGGCTGGCCGTGAGTTTCAGCATGCCGGCCGTTTCCAGCAGGCGACCGTCGGCAGTAGTGCTCAGGCCCGCTAATACAATATCAGCCAGTTGGTAATATTCCTGCACCTGCAGCCGCACCGGCCCGTCGGCGGCCGTCTCCCAGGCGTCGGCGGGCACCAGCAGTTGCGTACCCTGGCGGCCAATCAGCAGCGTATCGCGCTGGGGCCGCACCACAAATTCCTGCGCCGCCGGCAGTCCCGAAGCCAGGAAGCTTTGGAGGGAGGTCAGAGCAGCGATTTTAGCTGATTGCAGCGTAGTAGTGACGCGGGATTGATGAGCCGCCACTGCCGCCCCTGGTCGGCCTGCGCGCGCCGCGCGCCGCTCACGCCTCAATTGCTGCCTGGCGATGGGCTGGACCACATGGGCCACCGCCGCAAGCTGGCCGGCCGCCGGCCGCCCTGATTTTGTGGTAGTTTCATTCGCAGCTGGCTGGCTGTTCGGGGCAGCGGCAGTTGGTACCGGCGGCTCGGCCACCTGGGCGACCGTGTTGCGCGGAGGTCGTTGCTGTTCGCAGGCCACCGTGGCCAGCAGAGCAAGGGGCAGCAGGAGTTTGGCGAATTTTGACATAAGCTGAGGGTGAATGAAATGCGAGAGCTATTTATTCAACTCGCCCGGCCGCTAATTATTGCGCCGACCCGTAGTTATCCCCATAATTATGCACCGGGTTTAGTCCAGCTCCTTCAGCCGCGCCCGCAACTCGGCAATGGTGACGGGCTGAAAGTCCGGCATCTTTTGCGTGGCCGGGCTTATCAGCAGGTTGTGAGTAGCGAGGTAGGTGATTCCGTTTTCGCGCCGCAACGACACCACGGTAGCCGGGCGCCCCAGCGGGACCCGGGAAAACTGCGCATCCGCCAAACTCAGCGAGTTGGCTCTCATAACGCTGCGAATGTTGCGGAACAGTAAAGTAGTGATGGCACCGGCAGCCCCCACTTTCACATTGAAGGTTACCTGCGGCATGGGCCCCGTAAACCGGTCGCAGTTTATCCAGCCCAGGCCCTGCGTGCTCAGCTCTTCGTACACGCCACCGGCGCTGAGTGGGGCGCTGGCACTATCGGCAAACTGCGCCCGGAGGCGCGCCAGCTCGGCCGCCGCCTGCGCCTGGTATTGCTCGTATTGCGCTTGTTGCTTCGTGGCGCGCGCGGCGGCCAGCGAGTCGGCAGCCAGAAAATAGCGGTAGCGAAACCGTTTGTCGGCCAGCAGCGAATCAACCTCGTGCCGCAGGCGACGGGAACGCGCATAGCTAGCCCTGGTAACCCGCCATTTTCCCATTCTTGTGCTTATTTGTCCTTCCTTCGTGAATAGCATCTGCAGCATGGTAGCTGCCGTTACCCGTTCACTTTTGAGGTTGCCCTGCACGGCGGCGGGCACGTAGGCCGGCTGCCAGTTCTTCAGCGTAAGCAGGGCCGTTTGAGCCATTGGGGTCAGGTCGGGGTCGCTGCCGCGGTTGGGTACTACCGAGGCCAGCATGCCGCTCGAATCGACCGTTACGGCAAAGCTTACCAGGCGCGTAATCTTATGATTGCGGCCGGAGTACATTTCCAGCAGCCGCTGCACCCGATAGGAGTTGTTGCGCCGCCGCCGCAGCCGCTCGCGGCTTTCGTACTGATTTCTGAACTCAGAAACCCAGCTCTGCTCAAGTGCTTTGTAGGCGGGCCACTGCGTATCGGGGAGCCTGATGGTTGAGTCGCGGCGCACATTCTTCACACTGGTCTGCTGTTGCTGCCAGGCGTCCCGCCGCAATTTGGTTTTGGCATAACTGCTGGCGGGCATTGCGTGGTTCGCAGGCAGTTGCCAGTCGATGTGGTGGTCGGGGCCCTGCACCGTACCACTGAAGGTTTGCATGCCCGGTTTCGCCCGCTTGGCGGGTAGGCGCAGATGCACGGAGCGGTTGGGGCGCAAACTCACTGGCTGGCCGGCGGCGGTAGCCGTTATCTGCAGCATGCCGCCGGTTTCCAGCAGCTGGTCGCCCGCCATCGTGTTGAGGTCGGCCAGCACGAGGTCGGCGGTGCTGTAGAACTCCCGGACGCTCAACTGTACCGTCGTCACGCTGTCGGGCAAGTCCCAGGCATTGGCCGGCAGCAGTAGCTGGGTGCCCTGGCTGCCAAGCAGCATGGTATCGCGCCCAGGCCGAATGGTGAACTGCTGCGGCGCGGGCAACGCGGCCTGCAGAAACTGCCGTAGCTCCGTCATGCTCGCCGTGTCGGCGGGCGCGCTGGCATCCGCTTCCGGAGTACTGGCGAACGTGTTGGCCCGGCGACGCTTCTGTAGCGGGGCGCGGGTCGCGCCAGGCGCCGGCAGCGCGGCGGCAACCGGCGCTACGGATGGCTCTGCTGTTGGTAGTGGGGCGGGCGGGGTCGCCGCAACGGGTGGTTGGGCAGCGCGTTCGGCGGCCTCCTTAGGCCCCTCCGAAGTGCAGGCACTGGCGCTGGCCAGCACCGCCAGCAGTAGCAATTGGTAACGTTTCCGCATACAAACACTAACGCGGCCGGCCGGCCCTGAAGTGAGCCGCCCCGGCCGCGCCGTGCAAGATAGATGGTTTTTGGCTAAAAATCTGAACCGCTACGACGTATAGTCGGAGCTGGCCGTCAGGGCCGCAATGGCCGTGGCCTGGTCGAGGTAGCGCGAGTTGTAACCGGCGTTCGACTTATTCAAAAACAGACAGGTGCCGCCCGTCACGGCGTCGATAATCTGGCTGTACTGGTCCATCGGCAGGGCCGGGCAGCCGAGGCTGCGGCCCAGGCGACCATACTGGCGGATAAAGTCCTCGCTCACGTAATCAGCACCGTGCATCACGATGGAGCGCGAGTAGGCGTTGGTGTTGAAGTCCTCATCCATGCCATTGAGGTGCAGCGAGTGGCCGTGCTTGCCCTCGTACTCCTCCCCCGTCACATAAAAGCCCAGACTGCTCATGTTGCTCTGGTTGACGTTGGAGAAACTGTTGGCTTCGTTTTCACCGGTGTTGTGGCCGTGGGCCACGAGGGTGTGAAAGAGCGTCTGATTGGTGGCCAAATCAAATACCCAAAGGCGCTTTTCGGTGCTGGGCAGGTCAAAGTCGACCACCGTCAGCACCTGGCGGTCGTCGGCCAGCTGGCCGGCCTGGCGCAGGTTGAGATAGCCAGTCATGGCCTTTTCGAACACCTCGTAGCGCAGACCCTGGGCTTCGGCGTTGAGGGCCGCGTACTGGTCGCGCAGGCGCTGGTCGAAGAGCATGGCCTTGGTGGGAGCCACGCGCGGCATCCGCACTTCGGTGGATGAAGCCGTGGCGGCCATCGACTTGCTGACCGAAGTAGCCAACGGCGTGGCCAGAAACAACGAGGCTAAAAACGGCAGCACACGTCGGGCGGCCCGCTGGGCCCGCCGCTTCAGGAAACGCTTGCGCTGCACTACACTGGTCTTTTCCATGATTTCGGGGCGTTGAAAGGAGGTGGAATTTCGGCGGCGGTCAGGGAGGCTGCCACTGAGGTAGAGTCTTATACGGAGGCGGGGCCGACGTAGTCGGGCTAAACACATTAATTCCTTAAAAAATTCCATCTGCTACCCAGCCGCAGAATTTCCGCTAGTGTCTCCCGTTCTGTGCAGAGCGGTATTTTTTGCCCGGTTGAGCGGCATATCGGAACGGCAATACCTCATTTAATTTTCCGAAATAATTATAAACCTGCTACCTTAGGACTGCGTTAGCCAACGCAGCTTTTTCTTCACACTTCACCATCCCAAAATTCCCACACATGAAACAACTCTTCGGAATAATTATGCCCCGTTCGGTCGCTCGCCCTTTGGCAGCGGCGGCCGTATTGGTGGGTTTATCTACCTCGGCCGCCCAGGCGCAGCAGGTTGTGCTGCAAGGCTTCTGGTGGGACTACTGGAACAATAACTACCCCAATGGCTGGGCCAACTACATCGCCGACCTGGCCCCGCGCCTCAAAACGATGGGCATCGACGCGGTGTGGATGCCGCCGAACATCAAAGGCCCGAACCAGGGCAACGGCTACTCGCCCTTCGACAACTACGACCTCGGCGATAAGTACCAAAAGGGCTTCCTGAACACCCGCGTGGGCAACAAGGACGAGCTGCTGCGCGGCATCGCCATCCTGCACGCCAACGGCATCGACGTGGTGCAGGACATCGTGCTGAACCACAACGACGGCGCGGGCTCGGCCACCGGCCAGGGCGGACAGGACCCCAACGCCTGGGAAGACTACTCGACCAGCAAGTACAAGAACTTCCGCTACGTGAGCTACGCCACGCCGGCCAGCGCCGAGACGTCGGCCAACTATCTGGCCCGCAGCGGGCGCTTTGCCAAAAACTGGCAGAACTTCAACCCCAACCCCGGCAACAACTCGACCAGCGGCGACTGGAACGCGGTGTATTTCGGGCCCGACGTGAGCTACTACAACGGCTCCTACGGCCAGAGCTCCAACGCCACCTTCAACCCCGTGCAGGCGGCCGACTACATGCGCAACGGCAACCGCAACTGGCTCATCTGGTACAAGAAGCAGCTCGGCTTCGATGGCGTGCGGCTTGATGCGGTGAAGCACTTCCCGGACTTTGCCTCGGAAGATTTCCTCTATAACCTGCAGAGCAACGCGGGCTGGGCCAACGGCGGTGCCACCATGTACGCCGTGGGCGAATGGGTGGGCAGCAGCGGCCAGATGGACGGCTGGGTGGCCAACGTGCAGAACCGCGCCGGCACCTTCGACTTCTCCTTGCGCAACGCCATCTACAGCATCGTGAGCGGGGGCGGCAACTACAACATCGGTACGCTGCCCGCCGCCCAGCAGGGCACCCGGGTGGTGAACATCGGCGGCCAGTACGTGCATCGCACGGTGCCCTTCGTGAACAACCACGACACCTTCCGCCCCCAGACCGACGGCGGCGGCAACTACACCGGCTGGAACACCGGCTCGGAGCTGGCGCCGCACATCGACCCCTTCGACCCGCGCCTCTCGGCCGCCTACGCCGCCGCGCTGGCCGTGGACGGCTCGCCGCAAATCTTCTTTGAAGACCTCTTCAACATCGGCAACACCGGCAAGCGCTACACGCACTCGCCCAAGAACACGACCGACCTGCCGACGCGCCCGGACCTCGAAAACCTCATCTGGTGCCACCAGAACCTGAACTTCAAAGCCGGCGCCTACAAGGTGCGCTACCAGGCCGCCGACCACCTCGTGATTGAGCGCAGCACGAAGGCCATCATCGGCATCAACGACAGCTGGGCCGCCTGGCAGAACAACACCGTGAGCTGCGACTTCGCCCCCGGCACGGTGCTCAAGGACTACTCCGGCGCCAACGGCACCAGCACCGTAACCGTGAGCGGCAGCCAGACCGTGAGCATTAACACGCCGCCCTGCAATGGCACGGCCGCCGGCGGCCGGCGCGGCTATTCGGTGTGGGCGCCCACGGGCATCGGCACCAACTACGTGCGCCCGGCCAAGGCTACCACCCAGGAATGGGAGCTGGCCGACGACCTCGGCGACTCGCACGCCTCGTCGCTGGGGCAGGGCGGGCAACTGCCGGCGGGCTCCACGGCCTACCGCACGGCGGGCCGCATCTACGTGGGCGCCAATAAGAACATTGCCTACAACCTCTTCCCCACCGACGCGACGCGCAGCCTGAACGTTGCCATCGTGAACAGTGGCGGCACGGTGGTGAGCAGCCAAACCGGCACCGGCAACCTCACGGGCTCCTACACGCCCACCGCCGAGGGCTGGTATACCCTGAAAGCGAAGAACAACTCGACCGCCAACCCGGCCCAGCGCTGCTTCGTGAAAGTGACTTACACCCCGCCCACCGTGGTGACGGGCGCCATGACCGGCCGCCGCGAGGTGCTGGCCACCACCAGCCGCGCCGAAACGCTGGAGCGTGCCGAGCTGACCGTATACCCCAACCCCACCACCAGCGAGCACATCGAGCTGGCCGTGACCACCGCCCGCGAGCAGCCCGCCACGGTGCAGGTGTACGACCTCACCGGCCGCCTCGTGCACAGCGAGCCGGTGAAGCTGTATCCCGGTCAGAATCCGCTGTGGCTGAAGCCGGCCAAGGTGCTGCCGGCCGGCATCTACCAGCTCACGGTGCCCGAGCTGAAGGTGAGCGCCAAGCTGCTGCTGCGCTAGCGTGTACCGCGAACCGCCGACCTGCGGTTCGCGGTACTTCCAAAGTCCCTCCGTTCTGCGGAGGGACTTTTTTTTGATTGACCCCGCCCCAAAACAAGACACTTTGTCATTAAAACACCCTGGGACGGGGTCAAAACACTATCGTCTTGTCAGGGAAACCTGTTTGAAACGACCCGACGGCTGTTTGAAACGACCGGAAGCCTCTTTAACCGGTCCCCTTCCCTCTTTGCCGGGGAAGGACAGCCGTTTGCCAGGCCCGCCGATTTGTTTTTGACGCCTCACCGGGCGTTCGCAAGGATAAGCAATGATTTTAACGCCCGCCGCCCGGTGGACGCAAGGCCGAATGCCGCGCTTCCTTGTTATAAGCAGACGGCCGCCCCGCGCCGTGCCTGGTGGTTACCTTTGCGCGGCGCGATACCCGTGCGCTTTTCTTCGATTTCTGACGGGCGGCCACCGGGCGGCCCTTTCTGTTTTTTATGGCCAAAGTTGCGATTAACCTTTCCACGGGCAGCCTCCAGAAGGAGGAAATCATCGTCGGCATCGACCTGGGCACTACCAACAGCCTCGTGGCCTACGCCCACCCCGATAC
>Ga0247804_10000148_pt1 | contig 32533 bp, 37 predicted proteins | sample UWRJL029104C1_FD_181142 | JGI IMG/M metagenome (GOLD analysis project Ga0247804, IMG submission 181142) | Plant litter microbial communities from Arlington Agricultural Research Station in Wisconsin, United States - UWRJ-L029-104C-1 | ecosystem: Environmental > Terrestrial > Plant litter >... | reverse complement strand
TAATAAAACTACGATCGTCTTTTGCGTGCGGGTACCAGTGCCCATATAGCCCGCTGAACCTGGCCGTGGTCAACGGTTCGTTGATGGGTGTATAATATTGCAACCACGGAAAACGCAGGGCCACCTGTTTTGCATACGCGGCAAATTGTTCGGGAAAAGCAGGGTGTGCAAGGTTCGTCCAGGCCGGGCCACTGCCATGGTGGAGCAGGCCGGCGATGGGCGTTATCCCCTGTTGTTTGATCCTTTGCAACTGCAGGTCGGCCCAGCTCCAGTCGATCGTCCCATCCTCTACCGGCTGCATTTTTTCCCACAACAACGGGTAGCGCAATGCACGGATGCCGAGCGAAGCGATCGTTTTGATATCTTCTTCACTGCGTTCGTAATGCCCTGTTTCTTCTAACTGGTCGCGGAAGCCATCGCGGGTACGGTTGATCGTACATTCGATGCCGCCCCATACCGGGGGTTCAGGCCGACCGGAGAAGGGATGATTCAACTTCGCTGTGTGCCCGCTCATTTTGCAGTGATTCCGTTTTGATTTTGATGAACGCCGGTTGGGTTACCGTTCTTTCAATAAGTTGGTTCATTTTTCCCCAGGTGATGTCCCACGATATTCCTTCCAGGAAATCATCTACCTGCTTAAGCCATGCTTCATTGGCCGCGCCTGCTAATATCTTTTCCGCTACGGCAACAAAATCATCCGCCGTATCGGCTATGTGTACCAGCTTTTTTTCACCGTACGGTATCACCACATCCCTGATGGAAGTAGAGATCACGGGCTTTCCGCCGGCCAGGTATTCGGGTGTTTTGGTAGGACTGATGTACCGGGTGGCTTCGTTGAGCGCAAAGGGCATCATGGCAATGTCCCAGCCTGCCAGGTAAGCCGGCAGTTCTTTGTAATTGCGTGCGCCGAGGTAATGGATGTTGGGCTGTTGGGGAAGCGAGGCCGGGTCGATCTTTACCACCGGCCCGATGATGACGAACTGCCACCCGGGTTTTTGCAGGGCGGCCTGCTCCAGCAATGCCGTATCAAAGCGCTCATCCACTACGCCATAAAACCCGATGCGCGGGTGCGGTATCGCTTTTTGATCTTCGGCTTCTATACGGGCGTCCCTTGCCTGTTCAAAATGAAGGCGGTCGATGCTGCTGGGCATGGGGAAAATGTTGGCATGAAAATCTTTTTTGGCCTCGTACAGGTGGTGGCCGCCGGTGAATACGATGTCGGCTTTCTTAAAGAGCTTTGCCTCGTTCTGCTTTAAAGCGGGCGGGGCAAATTTAAAGGCCGAGAGTTCGTCCATGCAATCGTATATGATCTTTGCGGGTGTAAGGTGACTGGTAAACTGCAGCGCCATGGGAGAATAGTACCACAGCAGGTAATTTTCAATTTGCTTCCGTTCCATCAGCATATCCAACAATACTTTTTGGGCGGCAATGCTTTTTTCGGCCGGCATACCGGCGGGCAGGTGCGGGATCACGTTCCAGAGGTTTGCTTCGTTGTTGTAAACGATCTCGTTCCAGGGGACCGGTGCATCATATAAGGGTTCTTCAATTACAAAAACCCTCCTGTATTTCGCAAAGCGGCTCAATAGGTGTTGAGGCCGTTGATAAACGAAGTTCCAGCGAAGGTGGCAAAAACAGATAAGGTCTGCCTGGTAAGTAGTTTTAATTTTCTCCATAAGAATTTTTTAAGAGTGAAGCGGTATAGCGCAGGTAAAAAAAGTATGCCAGAGCGTTTGTAAAATTTTTTGCCGCATGCAGCAAGGCTTAGGTACGTTGCTTTACAAAATGCCGCATACATTGTAGAACGCGCTGGACGGCAGTTGTGTAAAAATTTTGATGTCAATTGTGTAAGACCGGTGAGTTATGCAAATTTGAAGGTTGATGGTTGAAAGTTGAAGATTGAAGATTTTACAATACAGGATTTAGAATATAAAAAGGAACGGGTTGCAGCCCGCTCCTCTTCCTTATAATTCATCCTTATTTTAATCTTCTTCCTCTTCTTCTGCAGCTTCAATGTTGATGGAACTTTCCGCCACTTTTGTGAGGGTTCCGTCGGCTTCTTTTTCTTCGTCGAGGGTTGTTTCCAATATCTCTGCCGCCTCGTCGAGGCCGAGGATCTTCGCATGGGCAACCAGGGTACCGTAAGTGGCAATTTCGTAGTGTTCTACTTTTTGCGCCGCGGCTATGATGCCGGCATCGCGCACCACGCCTTCCTCGGTGTCTTCCATTATGCTTTCGCCTTCTTTGATCAGGCCTTCCATGGCTTCGCATTTTTTAGCGGTGGGTTTTTTATCCAGCAGGCGGAATACTTCTTCCAGCCTGCTCACCTGTTCTTTCGTTACTTCCAGGTGTTCGTCGATGGCTGCCACCAGCTCTTCGGAAGTAGCGTTCTTACTCATCTTGGGCAGGGCCTTGGTGAGCGCCTTCTCTGCCCAGTAAATATCTTTCAGCGAGTCTTCGAAAAGATCGCGCAAACCGGCGGCAGCGCCCGACTTAGCCGCTATTTTTTTTGCAGGGGCTGATTTTTTTGCCGGCGCCGATTTTTTTGCCGGCGCTTTTGTCGTGTTGGAAGCGGATTTCATATCTGTTGTTTTTTTGATTAATTAATGACGGCATAAAAACTAATTATATGCCAAATGGATCCCCGTTGAAAAGGCCGGGCATTAACGGGCCTGTGTAGATTTTTTTGGACTGCATCTTCCACTGCATTCCCAATTAAAAAAGAATTTGTAAAAAAGTGCCCGGTTATCAAAACATTTCTACCGGGACAAAAAAAGGTTATTTATAAAAAATGGCACTAGTAAATAGTACCATCGGGGAAGGGTTTTAAAGGATAAAACTAAATTATTTCTTCTGCAGTTCGGCCAGGATGTCGTTGCGCATTGGACCGGCTTTAACAATCGCCTCTTTTATTTGCTGGTGCGTTTTTTCCGGGAACTGGCGGTGCAGGTATTCCACTTCATTGGGATCATTTACATCTACGCGGATATCATCCGCTTTGCCTGTATTGCTTTTATTGTCTGCCATGGTTAATGATTTTTAAGTTTGCCTGTCTCAGGAAGATGCCAGCTTAAAATGGTGAAAATAACGCCTGTTACCCCGGCCTGTTGCCTTTGTCCTTGTTCCTTGCATTGATGATAAAATAAAATATAAGCAATGCCAGCACAACAACCAGCGCTATGAATGGAACGATCATTATATAAAGTTTAAAGGGTGAAAGTTGAAGCGCGCCCTGGTTCCACGCTTCAACTGATTAAAGCATGTTTTACCTTGTTGCATTCACCTGGCCGCGGATCTCGCCCGTAGCATTGGCGGCCGTTCCCATGCTGTAGTACCAGTTGCCGGAGGTAAGCTGGGTCCCCTGCTCGGCCGTCAGCGTCATGGTGCCGGTGTAAGAGCCGCTGCTGGTAGTGGTTCCAAGGGTCCAGCTGCTTCCTATGGCAGCGCCGTTAACGCCCGGGGCACCGTTGTAAAAGCCCGCTGTCGTAGGACCGCCTGTCATACCTGTCCAGGTAGTGGTATAATTCAACTGCCGGCTGGAAGGATCGTAAGTGCCGGTAATATTTCCCGAACCGGTGCCTGATACCGAAGGTACCATCTGGCCGCCATTGGCCGTACCCGTAATATTGTAACTCCTGTAATCCATGTCGTCGTCGTCATCGTTGCAGGCACTAAAAGTAAATACGCTCACCGTAGCCATGGCAAGCAACAACGTGCTTTTCAAAAAAGATTTTCTCGCTTTCATAAAAATTGTGTTTAAAAATTATAAATCAATCATTATTCACAGGAATGCTCTACCCGGATTTTACCAAACAATATGCCTTGCCAAAAAAACCTGTTGAAAATGCAAATGAACAGGCGCTGTACGGGTGTATGACAGCCCACCTTGTGGACAGGACCGTGGAAATATGTTGATTTTTTTGTGCGGGTTGCGGGTTTGCCGGTACATTTTCCTGTGACAACTGTAAACGGCGTAGCGGGTATTCCCTGGCCGTGCTCCCGCTGGTGAAAAAGTGGTACTGTCACCCCACCGTCATCTTCCCTTTTGCGCAACTGCTTTTCCCGGTTCGGGATTTTATTGCCGGTAAGATTTGCCAGGTTTGCAATAAACCTGTTGTATGAACTGTTCCTACGATTCTCTTTACTTCGGCGATGATGGTTATATCGTGCGCTGCAGGTCCTGTGGTCATTTTCAACTGGCCTATGCCAGCATCCTGCTTACGTTGAACGCGGATGATTTTGAAGTGCTGCGGCACATCGTGGCCACGCGGTCGGGGGAAGCGCCGCAACAATTTGACCACGCCGGCAAAACAGTGGTGATACAAACCCCGGCCGCCGGCATATTTATTTTATTAACGCCTGCTGAAGTAAGGCGGTTCGCGATCATCCTGGAAGAAGCGGATACGGAAGCAAAAGTGTTGTCGTTGCTGGGATTGTTTGCGTAAAAGTTCCGGTTCGTGGGGGCACGAACCGGGGCAGCAAAAAGGTCCCGGTCCCTGGGGGTTACGAACCGGGGCAGCCGGGTAAGTAAAAAGTCGAAAATCAAAACCTAAAAATACACCCTGCATATTACTATCCCCCGTTTAGGTTTTGACTTTTAAGTTTTGAATTATTTAAACCTTCGCTTCGCGGTGCTGGCAGTTTGTTAAAACTGGCGGCGTTATTATAAACTATGTTAAGATTGCAGGGTCAAAGTCACATGCGAACCGCCTGCCGGGTTACAGCCTGGTAATTGATACACTTTAAAATTTTTAACCTGATGCGCTCCTCCTATTGCCGCCTGTCTTTTATTGTACTGCTGCTGTTGCTCTTTGCTGTTGACCGGCCCGCTTTTTCGCAAAGCCGTAAAACCTACAACCTCGTTACCGATTTTGGCGCAAAGGGCGATGACAGGACGGATAACTATGCCGCGTTCATCAACGCCGCGGCTACCCTGTCGAAAGCAGGCGGCGGCACGTTGATCATCCCCAAAGGCAAATATTACATCGCGGCTTTTAAGATCTATGGCGGCAACGATAAGAACAACATCACCGACATCATCTTTAAGAATTGTAACAACCTTACCATCGAGGGCAACAACAGCACCATCCGCGTTAATGGAAAATTTACCCGCAAACCGGGCTATTCGGTAGCCGGGCTGTCGCATCAATATTCTTATTACAGCACCGTTTGCCCCTTCTTTTTTTCGGGTTGTAAGAATACGGTGTTAAAGGACATTACGCTGTACGGCGAAGTGGATAAAATGAAAAGGGAAGGCAACGTGGTAGAAGGACAAAGCTATGGCGTGAGCATTTATGATGATGACAATGAAAGCAGCTACAACGTGACCTTGCAAAACCTGGTCGTTCATCATTTTGCCGTGGATGGTTTTTTGATCAGGAGCAACGGCAGTAAACTATCCATCCTCAACTGCCGCTCTTACAACAACGCGCGCCAGGGATTGAGCATCACGAAAGGGAAAGACATCCTGGTCTATGGTTCCGACTTCGACTCTACCGGCTTTACCGGCAGCTACGGCTTTCACTGGCCCGCAGCGGGCATCGATATTGAAAATGAATTCAAGCCGGGCGACGTGAACGGCGTGGTGATCCGCAAATGCCAGTTGCGATCGAATTACGGCTTCCAGGTGGTAACCACGCTGCCGAGCCACAATGTGCTGATCGATTCCTGCTTTATCATGGACAAAGACAAGGGCTATGGCGGCGGCGTGAACGGCGTTGGCATGTACAGTTTAAATTCAACCCTCAGCAATTCCATCATTTTCGCCAGCCTGCAGGTGGACCTTGCAGACCAGCCTTACCGCGGCGAAAAGATCCAGCAAATAAAAAACAACCTTATCTACTCCGGTCACCGCGCCATTATTTGTTCCGACTTCAACCGCCCGGTGAACATCGACGGCAACATACTGGTGATGCTGCCCAAACCCGAGGATACTTATTTCCCCTATATCCAAAGCGTTAACTGTACGTTCAACAACAACATCATAGCGGTGCATCCCGACCAGGTGCGGACCGGTCCGCCTAAAGTGGTTTCGCTGGTACAGTATGTGAAAGAGGGCATGAACAATTTTTGGTTGCTGAATAAAAATAACTTCACCGAGGAAAGAAGGAAAGGCTACCATTATTACTATGCGGCTTTCACCAATACCAAAATCCTGAAGAAACAATTCTTCCCGGTGAATACCTATACGTCGGCGATGGAGATCCCTGAGAAAAGATTTGTTACCGATGCGCAGCAGGACCAGATCGTGAACACGCCTTTATTCGCCGCTTTCCAACAGGCGGCATTCAACCGGGCCTACCTGGTGCAGGCGGCTGAAGTAAGAAAATATGCGGCGGGTATTGTGGCGGCAACGAAATAGTGCAGTCTCCACTTACAGGTAAGAGAATCTTTTTTAATTAATGCGAATCCTGATTAAAGTCTTTTTTCTTTTGCTTGACCCCCGAGTTCCACTGCGCTCGTCGGGGCGCGACAAAAGAAACAAAAGTCAAGGCCTGCGGAAAAAATAAGCTCCCGAGTTCCGCTGCGCTCGTCGGGACAAGTGCCGATTGTTTAGCTGGGCCGGAATGAAAAAGTCCGATCAATTGAATATATCCAGGCTTTGGTGCGACTTACCAACTATCAATTGATCCTGGCATTTGATCGCTACTTTCATTCCCCTTCTAAGCTACAAACATGCATCGTTTAGCTTTTTTCTTCGTCGCTGATTTAGGCCAACCCAACAATCTTCTTAACGCATATTTTTCCGAGGGCCGGGCTTCAAACGCTCATCCTGAATGGTATTGAGTGGACTTCGTATTTATTAATAGTAATGAAAGTTGAACATATCCGTATCCGGAAACGTTGAATAAAGTTCCGGTTCTGAAGCTACAGTAGTACAACCGTTGAACAAAGCTCCTTCCCGGGGGCGCATTGCATATCAGCCCCGGGGTCCTTTTTTGGTTCTTTTTTGGTTCTTTTTTTTGCTTTGTCCCGACGATCCCGGTGTACACCGGGAGGAACCCGGAGGACAAGCAAAAAAGAACAACCATAAAATTAAAGACGTGAATATGTAAGTCTAAATAAGACTTTAATAATTCTTATCATCACCCGAAGGCCCGTAAATAGACGGCACTTTTATTTCGCAGATGCGCATATACACCGTTAACTGGCCGCGGTGGTGTATCCAGTGGTTAATGGTTGGCCCGATGTAGTCCGCTACCTTCTGCGAAAAAAGTATTTCCCCGTTCGACTTTAAATGGAACATCCTGTCCAGCTGTTCGCCCGTTGCTTCCTTCAGCGCGGCTATTGCGCCGGACAGGTTCTCGTCGAAGGCTTCCGTAAGGTCCTTGTTTGTCTTTATTTCCCGGTGCTTGAAAGTGCTGAACTCAACTTCGCCTTCCTTGATCATGTACGTGATCCACAAAGGTATTTCGGCAACGAGGGAAGCCAGGTAGCCCATCGTCATGGAAGAAGGGTGCGGTTTGAATTCAAATTTATCTTCCGGGATATTGGCCAGGCATTTACGGGTGGAAGCGGCTTCTGCTTCCAGTTCGGTTATAAAAGTGGTGGTGGTCATAAGTTTTTACTGGAAGAGGATCAAAAGATTTGCCAAAAGCCGGCAGCGGCCTGCAAAACAATAAAAAGCGGCGCGCAGGCAAAAGAAAATAAACGCGGCGCCATCCATAAAACGGTTCCTTGCTTTTATATTTACCCTTAAAAGGTTATTATGTTTACTTATGCCAGCGCGGTATTAACGGCTTTGTCGGTCCACATTATTGAAGCAGGCGGCTCCTTGCAGCTATCAAAAACGGACGTGGTTTTCAACAACGGCGAATTGAGGGACCTGCTTACCGGGTACTGCCTCGGCGCTTTTAAGGATACGGAAGAATATGAATTTACGCACGAAACGGCCCTGCGCTTCAACGAGCTGTACAGCTATTGCAACGAAGTATTTAAAAACCCCGCCAGGCTGCACGAATTTTCCGTGGCCATCGTAAAACATTTAAGCGCCAGCAGCAGTCACCCCGGCATTAAACCCGGCGAAGTGTTCGTGGCGCATTTGAGCGGGCTGCAAACCGAAGCCGGCAGCACAGACGCGTTGCTGGTATTGAAAGCCGAACAGAAAAAAGATTTTGTAACCGTGGTAGCCGAAAAGCAGGACATCGGCCTGCAGCACCACCAGGGGCTGGACCTCCGCACGCCCGACAAAGCCTGCCTTATATTGAACAACAACGCCACTACCGGCTACCAGGTCTTCGTGATCGACCACGCGGGCAAAGGCGGCGAAGCAAAATACTGGGTGAACGATTTTTTGAAGCTGAAAGAACGTTCCAACGAGTTCAGCCAAACGAAGCACCTCCTCAATGCCGCCCGCCATTTTATTACCGACCGCCTGCCCACCGATTACGAAGTGAACAAAACCGACCAGGCCGAACTGCTGAACCGCTCCATCGATTATTTTAAGGCCAACGAACATTTTAACGCCACCGAATTTGAGCGGCAGGTTTTTGTAAATGAAGACATCATCAATGCCTACAAGGATTACGGCCGGCAATACCAGGTGCAGCACAGCCTGGAAACGCCCGACGGTTTTATGATCGACGACAAAGCCGTGAAGCGGCAGGCGCGTAATTTTAAAAGCGTTTTAAAACTCGATAAGAATTTTCATGTGTACATCCACGGCCCGAACGAGTTGATTGAACGGGGCGTGGAGGAGGATGGCAGGAAGTTTTATAAGATCTATTACAGGGAGGAAAGTTGAGGTGGCCCGGGTATTGCACGGAACACTTGCGCGGGGGAGTTGATGATCCCGGGTTTATATTCCCCGTGGAAAAACGGTTAAACAGGAAACCGTTAAATGAATAAAATAGCGGAAATTTAAATAAAACACAACAGCATGAGCAACACGAAGAAAGCCTATATCGCCGGGGGATGTTTTTGGGGCATGGAAGATCTATTCCGCCGGCTGCCGGGCGTGATGGATACGGAAGTAGGGTACATCGGCGGGCAAAATGAGCGCCCCACTTATCGTGAACATCCCGGCCACGCGGAAGGCCTGGAGATCACCTATGACCCGGCTACAATAACTTTCGAAGCACTGCTGGATTTCTTTTTCAGGGTGCACGATCCTACCACCGTAGACCGGCAGGGCAACGACCGGGGATCGAGCTACCGATCGGCTATTTTTATACAGGATGAAGAAGAAAGAGCGACGGCAGAAGCAATGATACAGCGGGTAAACAAGGCCGGGCGCTGGCCGGGCGAAGTGGTTACCACGCTGGAGCCTTATACCACTTTCTGGCCGGCGGAAGCAGAGCACCAGGATTACCTGGTAAAACACCCCAACGGGTACACCTGCCATTTTGAAAGGTTTGGTACTTTCCTCGAAAAGGGATCGTAACGCCGGGTGTAGCATGCCTCTTATCCAATGAAAAATCCCTCCTATGAATACCAGCTACCAGTTTGTTATCCGGCAAGCGGCTGTTACAGACATTGCTGCCTTGGCCGCTTTACATGCAACAGCCTGGGCGGAAACTTATCCGCATATACAATCGCCCCCCACCGTTGAAACAAGGATACAGCAATGGAAAGCGCAATTCGCCGCTGAAGATAAAAACTGGTTCTGCTACGTGATCGTCAACAGCAATGCCGAACTGGTGGGTTTTGCCAAAGGGGTAACTCAGCATCACAACGACCTGCCGGCCTTTAAAGGCGAACTGGAAAAAATGTACCTGTTGAAGGCGTACCACCGGCAGGGCCTGGGTACGCGCCTATTGAAAGTGATGATGGAACATTTTACCGCCAGGGGCATCCACTCCATGATTTTATTCGGCAATGCCCAAAATCCCTGCCTGGCATTTTTTGAAAAAGCAGGCGGTGAGAAGTTGTTGGCTGCAAATGGTAAATTCAATGGAGGGTATGGGTGGAGGGATTTAGGGAGGGTGTTGGATAAGTGAGTGGTAGACCTGGAAGAAGAACAATTGAAAATAATTTAAAGGGCGGCTTCCCGGCCAAATTCTACTCTCCTGTCCTTTGGCAGATCCTCCAAATGAGGCATGGCTCCCTCCCGGTATGTTTTGTACAACCGGTTGATGTCTTCTACCGTATCTCCCACAAAGGGACCGTGCGCAACTACCGGCACCTGGTGCGGCCGGGCAGCATACAATACAAAACGGGTATCGGCTTCCAGCGAATAAAAAGAAAGTTCGCTGTCGCCGGTTGCCGTGGTGTTGTTCAACCAGCCCGATTGCCCGGCTGCAATCGTTTCATTTCCCAGCTTTACGGCGCCTTTTAACACATAGATCAACCCGGTATAGTTGGCAGGCAATACCTGTTTGATGGTTTGATCTGCCTTCATCCTGAAATCCACCAGGGTAAGCGGCGTAGCGTTTTGCAATGGCGAAGTGAGGCCATTGCTGCTTCCACTGTATACGCGTATTTCGTAATCGTTGTTTTGTATGGTTGGAACGCCTTCCAGCAATATTTTTTGCCAGAACGGCGTTGCCCATCTTTTCGCCGGCGGCAATACCAGCCATACCTGCAGGATGCGGAGTTTCGTTGCTGATTTGATCTCTTCGGTATGTACAATGCCTTTGCCCGCGGTCATCAATTCAAAACTTCCCGTTTTCCAATCTTCATTGCCTTCCAGCACCAGGGTGAGGGTTTCAAACCCGGCGTGCGGATGTGCGCCGCCAACCGGTTCGCCGCCGGGCAGGTCGAGCTGATCGTCCATAAACACGATGAAGGGATCAGACTGTGTATAGGGCACGCCGTCCAAAACGGCAATGGCTGTATGTCCTGTTCCTAAAAACCCGGGGTGCCCCTGGTGTTGCCTCACATTTGATATAGTTCTTTGTAACATCTTCTTAATTGTTTTTTATGGCAGCAATCTTTGTTTCAATTCCGGGAAACGAATGACCGCCGTGATCCATAGTACCATTTGAACGATCACCGGCATCAGTACCGGTTGCCGGTGTTGCACATGGGTAGCAATGGCCCCGCCCAGGTAAGCTGCCAATAGCAGGGTGCCCAAAACGCCGGTTCGGGGAATAAGGAAAAGTACCAGCGAAATAATTTCGATCACACCTATACACAGGTAAGTGGTAGCATCTAAGCCAACTGCCGCAGCCTGTTCCAAAGCCGTTTTATTTTGCATGAGTTTCATAAAGGCGCTCATGGCAAAGAGGACACCTAACAAAATGGCCAGTACCCATCCTGTAATTTTTATTGCTTTTGGTGACATACGTTTTTAATTTTTGTTTAGCATGCAAATCTCCGGCTTATTGGTATACATTTGTTACCTGTTACAAAAAGGATAGTACTTACAAAAAGAATAGTACTTAAAAAAGAGGCCGCCGGGACCGGTATTTCAACATCAATGATCAATTTTGGAGAATGGCAGCCGGCCGTTAAGATCAAATAAAAACAAGCAGATGAAAAAGCATACCGTGGAAACTTGCTCGAAAGCCAAACTGGCCATACAGGATACATTGGATGTTGTAGGGGGAAAATGGAAACTCGTGCTGCTTTCGGTTTTGCGCAGCGGGAAAAAGGGGTTTAATGAACTGTCGAGGGAAGCCGGCATTTCCCCGCGCATCCTGTCGAAAGAATTACAGGAAATGGAAATGAATCAACTCGTGAGCCGCCAGGTGTGCGCTACCAAACCCATCACCGTACAATACGAATTAACGCCTTATAGCAAAACCCTGAACGAGGTGCTGACCGCCATGGAAAAATGGGGGATTCCAACACCGGCAGAAGATCATTGCGGGCAAATAGTTTAATGACCGGTTGCCCTGGTTGAATTAACCGTGTTGCAAAAGTTATCGACGAATGCTTTTGTGTAGGTGCCCGATGGGTCGAGGTCGGGGTCCAGGATGGTTATTTGCAAACCTGTTGCTTTCCCGTCGCTTAATAACAACCTGATCATTTCGTTGAATTCTGCATAGTTCAATCCATCGGCCTGGCGGCTGTCTACGGCGGGCATAATAGCATCGTTCAAAACATCAACGTCTATATGGATCCAAAAGCCATCCAGGTTGTTAGCCTTTACCATTTGTAAAAAACCGGCAACGCATTGTTCAATTCCCTGTTCCCGGAGGACGTTAAGGTCTATATAGTGTATGTCCGAATCCACTATTGCCTGTACATATTCTTCTTCTTCAAAATAGCGGTTGCCCACGCTCCAGGTATGCGCTTCCTTAAAATACGGTTTTTGTCCCCCGATATCCGTGAGCTTATGGTGCCCGTAACCGGTTACAATGGCCAGGTCCATACCGGCAGCACCGGCTGTTTCGGATAAAGAGGGCAAAACAAAATCCGTATGCCCGTCGAGGGAGAACAAGGCAAAAGATCCTCTGTTCTTTAAAGCCAATGCATTGCCTATTAAAATACTACAGTCGCCACCCAATACGATTGGGAATTCATTTGCAGCCAGCGCCTGCTCCACCAGCCCGGCCTGCGCTGTTGCATATTGTACAATATTGTCCGCATTCCGCACGCCCGATATTTCGTCGAGCTCCATACTGTAGGCCGGCGGCTCCAGCCGGGTAGTGCCGGCCGGGTTCAATAAATCATGAAAGCCCTGTTGCTTTAAAAAGGCCGGTAATTTTTTTACACCCGGTTCGCGGCCTTCGGTAAGCGCTTTCAAGCCCAGGTTGGAAGGGAATTCCAATATGCAGATGTTGTTTTTCATAATGTTACCGCTGTTTATTGTTCAGCAAATATCCAAGTAATATCGTTTACAAAGATAACGTGATGAACAAAACAGCACCCATCATCATTGTGAGCAGGCCTTACTTTACGTGCTGCCAGCAGTAACTGCTATGTTGAGCTTTTCGTTTGCACTGCTTTCCTCTTTTGGTGATGGCCTGGCAACGGTTGCTGCGGGGTACAGCCGCATTGGACTTACCACCACCGTTCATAGAATCCATTTTTTGTTCCAGTACGATAACTTTTGGGTTCAACTGGTCTTTTTCCCTGCTCTTGTTGAAGCAGGAGATGCATACAATGCACAGGAAGATGTTGAAGATCGTTTTCATGGTGGGTGTTTTAGGGGGGTGTACGGGTTTATTTTTTTGCAACCAAGGAGTCATTCGCCGATAGTCTCCGGTTTATACTATCGTTGTCAAATATTAGCTGCGTAAGTTTTCTTACGTTACGCTTTAAATCTTTTGGATACGGCCCCGGTGCGGTAAAATATTCAATCTTATTTTTATCACTTACATAATACATCCTGTTGATCGACCAGGTTGTTAACGTGTCTTTGCGTGTTATTCGCTCAAAGTTTCTTTGCATTTTTTTGTCCAGGGGTAAAAAAATTCTGCCTTTAGGGTCCTCATCACAAGCCACTGGTTCGTAGTGATCGCCCGTCCAATACATACATCCTGCATTTTCCCGGATTTGCTGCCAAATATATACGCCTGCAATAAAAGTTACCAAGATCAAAAGAAAGACGATTGGTTGTTCCCTTTTATTCTTTTTCATAACTGTATCTATCGGAGCAGTTCCGCCGTAAACCGTAGGCGGTGGCTGATTTATTACCACAGGTTCTTCGGTTCCCTGTAGCTCTTCTATTATGCCTGTCGCATCATCCTTTGTTTCTTCACCAGGTATTTTATTAATTGGTGGAGGTATACTTTTTCCTGGCTTAATAATATCCTTTTCCTCTTCCTCCATGATAACTTCCATTCCGAACGAGTAAGGCCTGTGTTTAAAATCGATCAACCAGGCAAGCAATTCCAGGTCTATGTCATTCAGCTTTTTTGGTTCGCCTTTTAAGAACTTATCCAGTGGCCTAAACTTATCTATTTCAAAATCCTGGATTAACTGTAAGAGTTGCTTTTGGTTTTCTGCCGGGCCAAAATAAGCCTTCAGCATTTGTTCATCTTTTTTTTGCCCTCCTTCCTGGAGCATACGAACACATGCCTTTTTAATATTTAAAGGAGTTGATCTCACCAATAGGGGTGATAGTTCATTACTAACCCGCTTTTTATTATAAGCTGCTATTACAAGCGTGATGTAGGAAGGGTGATCTAAACGCATAATTTTTTTGTTGCTGTCTAAAGTATATAATTCCCGGAACAACCGGAATAATCAGCCTAAAAATAAGGCGAACCCGGAATAACCGTTTACGGGAAACCGGAATTACCGGAATGTTCAGTATTACCGGGAACCAGCAGGGATAAGGCTTTTAGCCGATCGTATGTTTGCATTGCGATCGATTGGTAAGCTGTACAACAAACCAATTGATTCGCCGGGTGCGAAGATCGCGGCGGGTTAGCCGGCAAGGGAAGTTGCTAACCATACTGCGATCAACGTGCTTCCTTCCCCAACGTAAGTAGCGCTGCTTACGCAACAACGCCGCCCGGGCCCGCAACCCGGTATGGGCAAACTATTAATCACAATTTAAAAAACAAAAAATGATCACAATAATTATGTGGTTTGCGGCACTGCTTTGCACAGACCCAACCCACTTTATCGAAGACCACGGCGATTGTCCGCTGGAACATACTAACAGCATCGGTGGCGAAACCGGCGGCGGCCCCAGGCTGCCACCCCCACCACCTCCACCGCCCGGGGGTTAATGGTTAACAGGCAAGGCTGTCTCACCAGAGGCAGCCTTTTTTTATCCCATGCCTGTAACAACATCCTGATTTAAAACCAACCTGAACTATTTCATTATGACTTCGCGTTTTCTTTATCTATATTTAAGAAAAGTCAAAACCTTGAAAGCATTTAACTTATTTGTAGTCTCCCTTTTTTTTATTGTCTTCTGTGGATGCGATAATCAACCACAAAAAAGAAAAGTGAATTACACGGACTATGATCGCGGTTATTATTTTCTTTATCACAAAAAGTATGATTCTGCCTTTGAAAAGTTTAATAGTTATGTGAACAATCCGGACGATTCCCTCAATAAAGGAAAAGCGTACAGGTACATGGGAGAAATGCTGTGGAAAATCAATGACCTGTATAAAGCCCAGGAAAATCTTGCCCAGGCAATACATACATTAAAATCTCTTGATGCAGAACAGTTGTTACAAACAAGCATGAATCCCGTAAAGAATACTTATATATTGGATTCCCTCGATTCAACCCTGCGGTTGGAATTAGGTGCCGCTTACAATATTCAGGGGAATGTAAATATGGACCTAGATTTATATGATCAAGCCCTCGATAATTATGATAAAGCAATAGCAACATTAAAGGGTTCAGATTATATTTTTGAACCTCTGAACGGGAAGGCAACCACGTTTCAGAAAATGGGGAAATTCTATAATGCCATAACAGTTTATGATTCGATTGGCGCTTTACATCCTGATGATCCGCTTATCATGGCCAGGGTAACCGACAATAAAGCCAGGACACAATGGCTGGAGGATTCAAGCTATCCTGCGCTGCCGGCATTTTGGTCTGCTTTAAACACCCGCATCAGTAAAAATGATACTTCAGGATTACATGCAAGCTATGCACACCTATCCGAATATTACATCCCGGTGAATCCCGATTCGGCATTGTTCTATGCAAAAAAAAGATTTAAGCAGGCGACAGACAATAAAACCCCTGCTGATATAGTTGATGCAGCTGATAAGCTTTTTTATCTGAGCCATGATGTTTCCTCGAAAGATTTCTGGCATACTAAATACAGGAATATAAACGATACTCTTCAACGTGTTAAAGACGTTACAAGAAACCGTTTTGCACTTATAACTTTAGATGTTAATGAAATCAAGGCTGATAATCTCGCACTACAAAAACATATTAACTGGCAGCGAATATTGATGTTCATATTGGCAGCTTTTGCAGCCGTTATTATTTCCGGGCTTTCTTTTTGGTATGGTAAACGCAGAAGAAAGATCAGGCAGGAAGCAGATAATGCCATCCGCGATTCCAAACTGAAAACTTCTCAAAAAGTACACGATGTGGTAGCCAACGGGCTTTATGGAATCATGAATGAACTGGAGCACGGCAAAACAATCGACCGGGAGCCGCTGATCGATAAAATTGAAGGCTTGTATGAAAAATCGAGGAATATCTCTTACGAGGATATTCCTTCCACCAACGATACAGATCATGATCAACAGGTTTACGGGCTGCTTACTTCTTTCGCCAATGACCAAACAAAAGTGATCATAGCCGGTGACCAGCAAACATTCTGGAGAAAGATCAGCGCGGTTCAAAAACAGGAGTTGGAGCTGGTGCTGAACGAGCTCATGGTGAACATGAAAAAGCACAGCCGGGCTAAAAAAGTAATGATCCAGTTTAAAGAAGAGGACAACAAAGCCCTGGTCACTTACCAGGACGACGGCACCGGGTTTCCCCCCGGCCTGCAACAGGGCAATGGCCTGAAGCATACGGTTAACCGTATAAATTCCCTGCACGGGGATGTTAATTTTGGAAAAAGCGAGTTAGGTGGCGCATCCATTGCGATCAGCTTCCCGCTGCAATCCAGCCAAACATGATCAAGAAAGTTATTATTGCCGAAGACCAGGAAAGCGCCAATCTTTCCGTTCAAAAAACGATGGAGGATTTACACATCGGCAAAAGCGAACACGTATACTATTGCGACGATGCGCTGAACAAAATACAGTTGGCCCGGCAAAAAGGCGATCCTTTCGACCTGCTGATCACCGACCTGTATTTTGAAGACGATGGCAATTCCCAGAAGATCGGCGGCGGGTTCGACCTGATCCGCGCAGCGCGCGACCTCCAGCCTGAGATCCTGGTGCTTGTTTTTTCTACCGAACACCGGCCTGCTACCATCGATATGCTGTTCAAGGACTATGCAATAGATGGCTATGTGCGCAAAGCCCGGCACGACATCAATGAATTAAAAATGGCATTCGACGCCCTGTCGAAAGGCCAGCGTTATTATCCCCATTCATTAGTGCAACTCATCAGGCAGGCGAATACTTACGAGTTTGCCCCGTTCGACATCAACATCATCCGCCTGCTCTCGCAGGGTTATTCGCAAAAAGAAATTCACAAGCTGGAAGGTTGCAGCCTCAGCAAAATTGAAAAAAGGTTAAAGGAAATGCGGGATGCGCTGGAATTTACAAAGAACGAACAACTGGTGCTGTTCTGTAAGGAAGCACGTATGCTGTAACAAACAGTTGGTTGCAATCATTCCGCCTGTAACATTCATTTCCCCTTAGTTTTTCGCGGCATTGTAAAAAGTTTATCCATCTATTTTACGGTTATACGGTTTACCGTAAAAAAAACCAAGTGCGGGGATTAGTTTTGACTTACATCAGCAGCATTTATTTGCTTCATCCCTAAAACTATTGCCCCGCCATGGATTTTAAAACTCAGATCAAATTATTGGGAGAAAGATTTTTAGCCCTTAAAGACCAGGTGCTTACAGAAGAAGCCACCAAAAATGCTTTTATCATGCCCTTCATTAAAGAACTTGGATATGATGTATTCAATCCAAACGAAGTAACGCCGGAACTGGTTGCAGATGTTGGGTTAAAACAAGGCGAAAAGATAGATTATGCGATTATGCAAAATGGCGATCCGATCATCCTGATAGAATGTAAGCATCATGCGGCTCCCTTAAATGTTCACAATGCCTCCCAGTTGTTCAGGTACTTTCATACAACAAAGGCAAAGTTTTCTATTCTTACCAATGGTTTTGAATACCGGTTTTATACCGACCTGGTAGAAAAGAATAAGATGGATGAGAAGCCTTTTTTCGTGTTCAACATCACCGACATAAAGGATAATCAAATAGAAGAACTAAAGAAATTCCACAAGGCGCAATTCGATTTTCAAAATATAGTGAATACTGCCAATGAATTAAAAATAATGAACGAATTGAAAGTCATTATTAATTCCGAATTAACAGATCCCAGCCCCGACTTTGTAAAGCATTTTGCCAAGCAGGCTTACCCGGGTATGATCACTGCAAAAGTGCTGGAGCAATTTACCAGCCTCACCAAAAGAACCATACAGAACTACATAAACGACCTGATCACAGAACGGCTTAAATCTGCACTTACAAAAGAAGATGATAAAGCAAAAGAGATCCAGCAAGGGCAACTGGAAGAGACGGAAGATGCTTCCAAAATACAAACCACAGGAGAAGAACTGGAAGGTTTCATGATCGTGAAAACAATTCTTCGCCAAAAAATACCGCTTAAAAGAATTGCCTACAGGGATGCCCAAAGTTATTTCGCCATTCTGCTTGATGACAACAACCGCAAAACCATTTGCAGGCTTTATTTGGAAGGTAATAAAAAATACCTGGCTACGCTCGATGCCGAAAGAAAAGAGGTGAGACAAGAGTTGGCTTCTTTAGACGATATTTTTAAATACGCTGATGTATTGATACAGGTAGTTGAAGATTATGATGGAGTAAAGGTGTAAACGAATATCTTAATGTATACTTAAATATAAATTGAGTTACAATGTATGATCCAACGCAAAGCCGTTATCGGCATTTATGTTTCAAAAGCAGATAAAAACTACTAAGAAAGACCAGTAAGGAATTCTATGAGCTTACAATTTAAAAAAATGGATTTGCCTGCAGACATGGCGGAAGAAAGATCATCATTTTTTCATTGATCTGCCTGATTGATCTTTAAACTAATTGTGCCCAATGGCAAAAAAAATAAAAACCATATCAATGCAAAGATCACTCTTTGTAATTATGATACTTCTATTTGGATGTCATGGAAACAACACCGTTTATCTCTGCAACGGTCCGCTATCAACAGTTTACCACAAAACAGACCATTGCCTGGGCCTGAGAAGATGTTCAACCAACATCGAAGCTACGGATATTGGCACGGCTAAGACAAAACAACGGCGGGAATGTAAGTCTTGTTATTAATGACCGAAAGATCAGCCCCGTCAAAAAAATTACATTCAAATCCCTAGATTTTATTTTCGGGGCTTTAGTCAGCCCTACGTAAAATTGATATACTTAGGCGTAATGGTTTCTATCACTTCTTTTGCGCAGGCGTATAGCAAAATAGCTATGATGAAAATAACTACCGCCTGGAGTACAGCACCCGGTATGTCATCATCGGTTGCCGAGGATTGCCTGAACCCGGGCAGCATTTTCATGGCCATGAAACATAATAATGCAAAAAAGCATTCCGCTATTAAAATGACCAGGATGAACTGGCTGAACTTTATAAAAAGGTTCCGGTAAAACCCATCGCCGTAATTATGAAATGTTTTTACTGCCTGCGTAATTCCTTCAACATCAGCAAAACTGATGAGCAGCACCGAAAACAACAAAACAGCAGCTATCACAACTTTCGAATACTGCATGCCGGCGTAAGGAAGCTGCAGTATTTTCAGGTAACGCAAAACAGCTATCGTGCTGAGCAAAAAGATCAATGTCTGTAATACAAGTAGCAGTACCGGGAAAAAATTATAAATGTTTAGAATCGATTTCATACTGTGTTTTTTTATTTAATAAACTAATATTCCAAAAGGCAAGGTTGTTGAAGCTGGATGATACGTCACCATAGTTTAAACCGTGGTTTGTTGTTTCCCACATATAATATTTTTTATCCCCGATCGTAACGCCCAATCCTTCGTGGTCGCCTGTTTCCGTAAAATTGACTGCAATCATGGCATGCTTATAATAATTGCTGGTAAGCAGCGCTACATTATAATTGTAATGTTTTAAAAGCTGGTATAACAATAATGACCTGGTATCGCAGTCTCCTTTAAGGTCCGAGAGGAATTCAACCGGTGAGCGCACTCCAAAAAGTTCATTTCCAATGCAGCAATCTGTTTTACAGTTGGCCAGGTAGTTCCGGGTAAAATCATCAGTATAGTTATCGTTGCATCCTTTATCCAGCACGAGATAATATGGTTGAGATTGCACAGCCGATACCAACAACTGGCTGAATGCAATTTCACCCAGCGCATTGGCAGCTTTTATGGAATCAAAGGTTTCATAGAGGTAATGCAACTGAGAAGAATCATAATCTAGCATCATTTTGTATACATCATTCATATCCTGGTAAAAACCCCTGCTCATCTGCTTATGTCTTGCATTAGCATTGCGCAGTGCTGCAACTGATATACTTATATTTCCTTCATAGGATCTGCCGGCATAATCCTGCCATTGCAGGAAATGGGTAATGAGTGTATCCGCGAATGCAGTTGCACTTGCCGTATCAGCGGCAGGAGATGGCTGCCGCACACGCCGGGTTGTTTTTACAGGGCGCGTGTTCTCTTTTTTCTTTATATAGTTACTCCTGGGATTGGAGGTTGATCGCACAGCAGTAATAAGAAAAAGCAACAACAGGCTTACTCCAAGAAAAGACAAGAACCTGCCAACGGCAGAGAAAATTTTATCGCCATAATAGAGCATCATCCCCAGGCCCGTAAGCACCAGGCAAAAAACAAAGAGTTTCGGTGATATAAATAGGATGGCCAGCAATGCAATGATCCATGAAAATAATCCACAACCCGGATCGGTGTAGGCCTGTTGGGTAGCGAATGATGGTTTTTTCCCCTGCCTGGGTTGGTAGTACCTTGCAGCTGTATGGGGTCTGGGCAATCGAATCCAGCTTCCCCAATAAGTACTGCAATCCGGGTGATAATATTCCTTTCGGATGAAAGTAAAACCAGCTTCTTCTTTTCGTTCTGCTTTACCTGTTTCTCCAAAGCATTCCGTTACTGTTTCTTCTATGGTTTCGTAACTTAATTTCGGGCTATACCCATAAACCTGCCCCGTTAAAGTACCATAACTGTTATGATCATGTTTGGTAACGCCTTCCAGCTTTATGTTTTTTATCCTGATATCGCACAGTGTAAGTTCAAAATATTCCTTGTTCCCATTCCCGGTTACCTTGCAGCGGATGGGCTGTTGAACAGGCATCCTGAAAATATCCGATTCTTTTAAAGCTTCCAGGTAATCCGGTGGAATTCCCTCCACCGGGAAAATATCCTGTTCCCTGATCGTTAACATTACCTCTGTGGGATCGATCCTGTAATCCAGTTCGGTATTGTAACTGGCCGCCAGCTTCTCTTCGCAATCCGCCCGGTACTTTACCCTGATCTCTCCCTTTATATATACCCTGGTTTCTGTAACAACCGTTTTACTTGTTGTATAGGTTTTTTTATTGGACTGTTTTATTGCTTCCCCGGCATCCTCCTTTTCTGCCTGGCTTTTTTTCCATCTTTCCTGCTCTGCCCTGTATGCATCATATTCATCTTTAAAGATCTTATTACTCAATATTTCATTTGCCTCATTGATCAGCTTGAACTTTTCTTCCGCTTCCAGGTCACCGGTATTCCTGTCGGGATGATATAGCTTTGCCAGCCTGCGGTAAGCCGCACGGATCTCTTCTTTGGAAGCCGTTACAGCAACTTCCAGTACCTGGTAATAATCTTTTTTATAATCCATTGTCAGGCTTGGGCATAGCGTTCATGAAAATCATAGACCGACTTACAAACCGGCGGTTTTTTAATCAATGTATTGAAAGGAGGATCTTCGTATTTCGAGTAAAACTCCAGGTTCAAACTATAGGCAGACAGGAATATATCTGCGTATTTTTGAGTGAAAGCTTTGTACGCTTTTTCTACCATCCTTTTTTCCTGCGCGTTTTTTCTTTTAAAGTATTCTTCATCAGAGGAGATCGAATAGATAAGGAATACCGGCGCCAAAAACAGCAGTACTATGAACAGGCTGATCATCCACGCACCCGGGTATTTACCGGAAATAACCTGTATCCTGTAAATAAAATAAGCGCCCTGTTCAATGCGAAGTGCAGAAGTGGCGGCAAGTTCTTTTTTCTTATCATTAATAACTGCAACCTGCTGATCGATGTGCATAATAGCAGTATCAAATCCTAAGTAGGCATTATTGGATTTTTCAGCCGCAAGCTTGTCAAGATCACGGGCAAACAACTGGTTTATTTTTACGCCATGCTCCTTTATCAATTGCACCTGGTGATGCTGTACATCTGCCTGAATGCTGTTCCTGTATAAAAATGCTTCAATGGGTTTAGAGATGATGAAACCTATGAACATCACAAAGCCCAGCCTGGTAATGTTGGAAAAGTTCAACAGCTTTCGCTGGCTGGCACTTTTGGTAAATGTGTTTACAATAAAAATGAATAGCAATACAAACAGGGATGACAAAAACGTGGAAAGTAAAATTTCTACCATTACTGCATGAAATAACAATTCGATGGCGTAGGCAATGGATGCAAAAGAAATACAGGCTATCAGCAGGATGATAACAGAAGACAAATAAAATTTAAACAGCACAGTACCGCCCGACTTTTGCATAAGGTCGTACTCTCCACCAATAAGCCTGATAAAACTCTTTGGCTTTATCATCCACGAAAATTGATTGTGCCGGCTCATGCAACAGTATTTGTAGTTGTGTCTGTTACATAATTTTCAGGGTTAGCCGCCACGTCCTGCATTTTCTTATCCTTCCAGCTTTTAATCGCCTGCTCGCTGATGTCGCTCTGGGATTGCAATATTTGTATTTTCTCTTTCAGCAATCTAATCACTTCATGCTGTACCACTTTATCCCTTTCATGCCCTTCCTTATCGCCCTGGTAAAAATTATACTGCACTTCAATACCTCTTTCTGCTTTAATAAGCTCTTTGATATTCTCTTCCATATAATCATAAGGACCTTTTATCAGCATCAGCTTAAAAAAGATAGGCGTTAACTCAAGTGCCAGGAACAGGAGCGTAATGAACAACGAAATAACCCAGCCTGCAATTTCATGTGCCAGCTTTATCCTTTCCAGCAATCCATCCAGGCCGGCCGCAACTTTTTCACTGGAGTTCAGCGCTGTTTCCCTTCTTTTTTCAATGGCATCTTTTTCTTTCTTAATTCTTACATATTCAGGGTTGCTTTTGTCCTGTTCAATTTCTGCAGCAACCCTCAGCATCTGGCCTTTTACCGCCAGTGCCCTCGGGCCTTCCGTAACATCCCTTGCTTCATCGATGTATTGTTTTTCCAGGTCAGCATGCCTGGCGATCTTTGCCTGCAGGTCAGCTTCAAATTTTGCTATCTCTTTATCTTTCTTTGCTAATTCAGAATTGAAAAGGCTGTCTGTTTTTGCTTTATAAACCTGCTGCTGCTCCATTTGCTTTTCATGCAGCTTCACATCAATTTCGGTCTTAAACATCCTTATCTCCACCGGTTTCGATATCGTTAAGGCAATGATGGTTCCCATAATGATACGGGGAAGCGCGCTTTTAAATTCCTTACCGGTAATATCTTCCGTACCGTCGCCTTTGCCGGTACTGGTTACAATAAAACGATCGATGTTAAAAATGATCAATCCCCAAAAAGTGCCGAAAATAACAGACTTTATCATGGTACCGGTATGCACGGCATCGTAAGAACTGGCGATATCGGCTGCCGTTTTAAAAGAGTTAATGGCATTGCCACGGGGTTCGAAGATGGTATAAAATGCAAACCCGCCGGCGATACCCGCCATAAGGCCGGTGGCGATGATGATACCGCCCAGGCACAGGTATTTCATCTGGTCGCCATAAGTGCTCCTTTCCAGGATATAGCGGTCGGCGCCGGCAGCTTTCCATAAAAGCCGCATGGCCCACCCTGCTTTCGGTGTCTGGTAAAAATCACGTTGATGCATAATTGACTGTTTAAGGGTAATGAAGGGAGTGAATATGAATTGGGAAACGATTGATCTGCTTTATAACGGCATTGCGTGGCTGTATACTTACAGGTTTAATAACTGCCCTGCTCCTGATCGCAGCAATAAGCGGCGCAGCAACTTCCACCTTATTCAGCGGCCTGAAACCGCTTATCAGTTGCGCTGTTGCAACTTCATCCAACTGCACAGCGCAGAGGGTAAGATTTACTTTCGTTCTTCTCCAGCAGTTTGCTGCTTTAAGGGTTACCTGGGCCTGCTCTGCAGGAATTGAAATAATTAAAGCTTTTTGTGCTGTATTATAGCTGCGTTTGAGGGGAATAAGTTTTACAGACCAGGCATTTTTTATTTCCCATACTACAAATAATGTTGGTTTGTTTTTGATCAGTACATGAATATAGCTGAGGTTTAAAACCCGTGGTTTTCGGAAGCAGAATAACAGTTTTAAAATGCTGAAAGCGGCCATAGCATCATTTGATGGTTGTGAACAACCTGAACCCCGGCAGACACGCTTGGGATAAAGGCTGGTTAGTTTTGGCCTGTAATTTACCTGAAGCAATAAACTGGCAATTACTGTTTCCCGTAAAGGGAATAATTACCATTGTATAAATATTGGCGGGTTGCCGTCTGATGGTTTCCCGTAAATTTTAGGTATTAAACAAAATATTTTTACCTAAAAAGAAGACTTACTGGTTTCACAGGGTAAGCCAAACCAGCTACGCATGCCCGTATAACTATTCAAACGTATAAGCAGCTATGACAAACACGGAAAACAGCGACACGGAAAAACCCGGCTTCTTAAACCTGCTCATCATAGTACTATCCATCTATCTATGTGCTGCTGGCATTATTGACAGATACATTTTTTAAGCTGCCGCCGGAAGTATCCCGGATACTGAACATGACCGACAATGCCATCTGCCTCGTGTTCCTGCTCGATTTTGGGGTACGGCTGTATAGGGCGCCCAACAAACTAAAATTTATGCAATGGGGCTGGATAGACCTCGTGTCCAGCATCCCCACGCTCGACATGATGAGGGCGGGGCGCATGCTGCGGCTGGTGAGGCTGTTACGGATCTTAAGGGCCTTCCGCTCTACCAACACCTGGTGCAGCATATTTTCCGGCGGCGCACACAGGGTGCCTTGACCCGCTGCGGCCATTATTGCGGTATTGATGATCCTCTTCTCCTCTATTGCCATACTGCAGGTGGAGCAGGATGCCAACAGCAATATTAAAACGGCCGAAGATGCCACCTGGTGGGCTTATGTAACCATTACCACGGTGGGCTATGGCGACAAATATCCCGTAACCACCAAAGGCCGTATCATTGCCGCCTTGCTGATGACCGTGGGCGTGGGTCTGTTTGGAACTTTTACGGCGTATTTGGCGAGTTGGTTTGTGGGGGAGGGGAAGAAGGAAGAGGCTTGATATGGAGCAAAATTGAAAAACAACAGTTGAAACACGACTTTCGTCTGCCCCCATTTTGCCAAACCCCATGTTATGCGTTCGTGCTACTCTGTCTGCCCATTAACTTTTTCACCACAGTAAGGACAAACCACCCAAAGTTTTTCAAGTTGACTGTAACACTTGTCGCAAGTAATTACCTTCTCAACAACTGACTTGATTGGAATGCTTGTTTTAACTGTAAAGGTCTCAGGAATTTCCTTTAAGAAACTTGATTCGTTACCTTTTTCAGTGATAAGAAAGAGTTTGTCTTTGGCTCTGGTAATTGCAACATAAAACAATCGTCTTTCTTCTTCCATAAGCAAATCATGATTTGCTTTCTTGATGACTTGAAAAATTCTGTCCTCTAACCAAATGTCAGGAAAACCTCCATTGCCCTCTGTCAAGCCAATGATGAAAACAACTTTTGCTTCAAGTCCTTTCGCTGCATGAATTGTTTTTGATTGAACTCTTAGTCCGTCATTTTTGAAACGAAAAAAGTAAGGAGAATACATTTTGCTTCTACGGTAGAGGAATAAAATATCATCATTACTCAATCCTTCCTCTAACAATTCTTTCACTTTGCCAAAGCAGAACTGAATGTTTTCATCTTGGTTAGCACCTGAATAAACTACAATTTTATGTTCTGACTTCTTTGACGCCTGAATTTCTTTTTCAACTTTGAATTTGTTGTGCTTTATTACCTCGTTACTTGCTCCGACAATATTTTGTGTACTGCGATAATTTAAATTAAGTTTTACAACTTTTGAATTTGGGAAGTAATTTTCAAAATCAACTATATAACTTACATTAGAGCCTCTGAAACCATAGATACTTTGCCAATCATCGCCCACACAAAAAAGTTGCGTTTGGTCAGTTAGTAAAAGTTTGATTAATTCAACTTGAAGATTATTTACATCTTGAAACTCGTCAACAAGAATGTATTGATATTTGCTTTTGTATTTGTTTGCAATGTCTTCATGGTTTTGAAACAAGGAAGTACTTCGTGAAATTAAATCGTTGAAATCAAGATAAGATTTGTTGGTACAATAGTCCACGTACTTTTTTACGATTGGAATTGCCAACTCATAAAAATTACGAACTCTCTCGTGTTGGTCTTTCCTGGCATTTTCCAAAACTAAACCGAAGTCAATGTTTTCAACTTTTATCATGTCGGTGATACGCATGATTTGTGCAACAAAATCTTTTACATCTTCATGGTAGCCGTTAAATTCTTCCTTGTATGTGAGTGCAACCGTTGCATGATAGTTTGCCGGCAAACGATTTTTTACAACCTTATCAAGAGTGTGATTGAATAATGCAGAATCCTTCGTCATTGCTTCGAAGGTTTTTACTAAAAGCAAATTCCCTTTTTGAAATTGTTCCTCTTTATCCTTGGTTGGAAAACTTTTGTCGCTTACATGCTCAATATAAAGATTGGCTTCGGGAATGTAGAAGTCAGGATGAAAAGAAAAGCCCTTTACATTCAGCAAAGGTTCATATTCATACTTGATGCTGTGTCGGTAAAACCAATCGGCAATAAATTGCTCGGATTTTGAACGGACCTTTGTTCCATCAAGAGTTGTGAAGTATTTTCCGTCTTTTGTCAAATACTTTTCATCTGTTTTCTTGAGATGTATTTTGTCAATGATGTAATCTAAAACGTATCGCTTGAGTTGAAGTAAAAATTTAGTATCCTCACACTGTTCAATCAAAAGTTTATGGACTACTTCAAAAACTGTTTCGGGTGCTACATGCTTTGAAAGTTCATCTTCTTCATCTTTCTTTTCATCTCCGATTATTCTGAACTTGTTGTCAAATTCGTTTACTCCATAGTTGCGAAGGATGCTGTAACAGAAACTGTGAAATGTTCTGACTGTTAAGCCGTCAATCCATTTATATTTTTTCTGCTGCTGAAATCTCTCTTTGTCTTTGTCCGTTTTGCTTAATCGTTTGTCAAAAAGAAGTTTTTCATATTCTCCTGTTTGGTCGGCTGAAATGATCAAGCGGTCAATCATTTCGTTTGTTGCATTTTTTGTGAAAGTGATTGCAAGAATGCTTGAAGGGCTTACGCCTTTCTCTTCAATCAAGTAAATGAGTTTCTGTAAAAGCGTTTTTGTCTTGCCCGAACCTGCACCCGCCAAAACCAAAAGCCGCTTGTCTTCGCTGACAACCGCTTCTCGTTGCTTGTCGTTAAGTGAACCTAAATTTGTTTTGGTCTCTGTGGGTTGCATATATAAATTATGTCAGTAAGATAAAATTTAATACTTACTTTCTTCCAAAATCAGCAGGGTTTTCACCCCATGCCCTTGTCTCCCATTTTACAACTTCGTTCTCATACTCGTTTTCTTTGAGCCATTTTATTGCCCTGTCAAGCAGTTCAAAAAGTTTTGTATTCCTATCGCTGCGGTCATGGTTTGTTCTTGCTTCTTTGTCACGAACCCACCCAATAGCGTTTCTGCTGTCTGAATAGATTGGAAGTTTGATATTGTTCTTTTTGCAATGAGCAAGTGCATGAACAATTCCTAAAAACTCTACAATGTTATTTGTGCCGTCCTCAAACGGTCCCATTTTAAAAATAACTTCTTTGGTTGCGGTGTAAACACCTTGATACTCTACAACACCAGTTGAAGTGTTCCATGCTCCGTCAACTGAAATACTTTCCTCAATCGGCTTGCCAATTAGTTTGAGTTGCTCATCTGTAAGTTCGCTTTCAAAAATGTGTTTGCCGATGTAATCCCACCACTCATCTTTGAATGCTTGTTCTGCTAATTGTCGTGTTTTGAAAGATTTATAAACTGCTTGGGGAAACTTGTCGGTTTGTGCTTTACAGTCGTCCCATGTCTCAAAAACTCCTGTTTGTCGTCCTTTCCATACTACATAAAATTTTTGTTTCGCCATTGTCAGTTAGTGGATGTCTTGTGTCCAATTTTTTGCATGTTGGTTCAAAGTTAGCACTGTCGCCAAAGCATGACGAATAACGAACAGGGCTTGCCGAAGTGGGGGGTAATATAATTCCTCCTCCCTATTTGGCAAACCCCATGTTACCAGCTGGCGTTCTCTGTCAACCTAAAGATGCCTACTAAAATAAAGTTACTTTGCCAGGTATTTGAAAACCGGCAATGCGACAATAAAAGCAATTATGCCAATCATAAAAATGAATGTTCCAATTTTAAATAACTGATATTTTAGCCATGTTATTCTTGAATTGTAAAGTATCTGTGTCGCTAAATCTTTCTCAAATTGTGTGAATGCATGCGTAGAATTAATGCTTGCCAAATAGTTTGTCTCAAACTCTGTTTCGTTAATGCCTTTTAAGTACCCATAAAAATGAATATTTACGAAGCTTGTTTCTTTATCAATAAAGTTACTAAAGTTAATAATCCAGCTTTTAACACTTGCTCCGTCTTCAATTTTTGATAGAATTGGGAATAAGGATAGAAGTGCACATAAAAATGAGAAAATAGCAAAAGGTGAGAATACGTAAAAGCCAGCTTTTGCAATTATGCTTCCCGTTTGAAAATTTGTTTGTGTGAACCCAAATACAATTGCTGCATTTAAAGATAACAACCCAAAGTTTTTTGCTTCTGCAAATTTGAGCCAGTCATTAACGTTTGCAAATATTTTTTGAAGTAATTCTTCATGTTTTAAAGTAGACATAGTACTATAATTTATTGTTTGAGTTCCCAAATAACATTCCCACCATAAATTTTCCCATTGACATTTTTGATTTGGTGCTTTTGTTCAACCCAAAGGTTCCTTTTAATGGACCCTCTTTCAGGATTCGCATTCTTAAATCCATTATAAACAGAAGCAGTCATTAATATTTCTGGGAAAGTTATTGTTCTTGCTTTTCTTGCAAATCTAATAAAATTGCCTCCCATCATATACAACTCGCCGTCTCTTATACTGCTTATGTTATTAGCAAATTCTTCAACGGTCATTTCAACAGCTTCTATTGTTGTAAGGTAGTAAGGTGCCTTGGGGTCGTAAGATGATTGGCCGCCAAAAAGTGATGAAAACCCACCAAACAGAGGTCGCATGGCTCTCGGATTGATAGGATTTCTAACTACTTCAAAATAATTTTCTTCAATTTTCTTGCCTCCATAATCTGTCAATCTGGAGGCTATGTTCGCTGGGTAACCCACCCAAATCAAGCCCTTATTTTCACCGTGTTCATTGCCATGTCTTTGTATCCCGACTTTAATAACTCTTAATTCGCCATGGTCAATGCCAATTCCACATTTAAAATCAACTCCCGTAAAATTCTTTTTAATAATGTATTCGGCAATATGATTGATTGAAATGGCGCAATCAACTGCATTAGTGAAACAGTCTTTTGTTGGAAATACAACCATTACTCTATCTCCAATAATATTGCGAATATGACCATTATGATGTCTTGCAACTTTTAGTACAGCTTTTGTAAATGCTGTATAAATTCTACCCATTGTTTGAGTGTGGTGCTTTTCTGTTAATACTACAGAATTTCTTATATCAACATACAACACACAAGTTTCGATTTTTTTTCCAGTTTTTTCAGTACCTCTTTCATAAGTCAATTCGGGGTCTGACGGATTAGGAACGAGCCTTGTGTCATTGTAGACAAAGTTTGTCTTAATGACATCTATAACATCGTTCTCAATTTCTTCAAGTATAGTTTTTAATCCCATATATTTTTAGTTAAATCCCCGAAACTGAATAATTCTTATTTCGGAATAGTCGACTTCTTGGAGCTTTCCAATTCGTATGTTTTTTCCAATAACTTCATCTTCGTTAAAGATACTCTTTGTCCAACCTAATTTGTCATATGAGGCTCCTGCATAAAAGTTGAGTGAGTTTTGAATTGAAACACTTTCAAGTCTGTACAAATCTGTCAACGGCTGACCAATTATAGTATATTCGCCGTAATGTTCACCGGGAACTTTGTAGTAATTAATAGTCCCTTTGTGAATGGCAACTTTGACATTTTTATTAGTCTTGTAGAATTGTTTTATTGCCGCTTCAGCACAAGTTTCTGCTTTGTAAACATATTCAGGGCTTGTCAAATTTAAAAATGGCTTTCCAAAGACACAAATTATTCCATCACCCATTAGTTTCTCTATTTCGCCTCCATTTTCATAAATTATCGGAATTATATCCTTGTAATAGCTATCCAAATAATCTTTAATCATTTTATTTGAATACCCCTTAATTGTTTTTGAAAATGAACTGATGTCTATGAAAAGTAGAGCAACGTCTTCCTCAACACTTTCCTCAAAATATTTTATTAGGTCAGGTTTGCTTGGACTAAGATTTTCATTTATGAAAGAAAATAATCTGGTCTCATTTATGCCTTCGTTTAATCTCTCAGAATTAAATGCTTTTATCAGCACATCTTTCGCATCTGCCTTTTCTAAAAAATCTTTTACAATTCTGTCTTTTCTGTTCAATTCATAGAACTGTTGTTTGAGAAAGTAAGTCAGATTTAAATTGGGCATAAAATAAGGTTTAGTTTGGCATTTCTTCGGATAAAAGAGTTTGGAGATTAGCGTAGGGTGTGTCCCAATACGCTTGCTGGTAACGAGCAGGTATTGCCGATGGTAGGGAATTTTATATTCGTCCGCCGGAACCACTGTTTGGCTTTGCAGAACTGCTAATTTACTTCCGTCCAGCCATATTTGCAGGAACACCCTTGTTGGGCGTTCGTTTTTATCCCGTTTGCCTTATCCAGTCTCGAATATTCATTCCAATTCTCTCTATATCTTCTCGGGAAACAATTCCTCCATGCATAATAATGTTTCTCGATCTTTCCAATGTAGATAAAACTGCTTTACTCCACTCCATATTTGCTAAAACTATTTCGAACAACTCCCAGTTAACGACTATTATTGAAGACAAGTCGCCAAAATCACAATACATTATATCTTCGCTTCCTCTGGTTCCATGCCATCTAAATTTCGCATCTTCTTCTTTTCTCGATTTTACCTTCGCTTTTATTTTTTCTGGAACCTTATCCCACCAATTTTCTTCATATTTCTCGGCCATTGCAGATTTAACCAAAGTCCGAACAGAATTTTCAAATGCGTGTAGAGCCACATAGACAATAGACATTCTACGAGCGATCTCAAGATTGTCTTTATCAAGCATTTCAAAAGAAAGAGCTTTCATTAATGAATACTCTTCTTCTTTTCCAAAGTTTGATATTTTTTTTCTGCCAACTTTATCAAGACTTTCTTCTGTGAGAATGCCTCTGAAAATGAAATTGTAAATGTCTGTCATGATTTACCCTAAATGATCTCTTAGACTTTTAAAAATTGCATCATAAACGCCTTGATCTCTTGTTTCTGGTAATACGATATTTATATGATATTGTAAAGTATCCAAATTTATTTTTCGCTCTTTAGTTTTTTGTTTGTCTTTTGATGTGTCGACTTCTTCTTCTTTGCCTTTAGAATGTTTTTCCTCATCCTTTACTTCGGGTTTTACAAAATCTGGTTTTGATTCAAAGTCAGCCAATTCGCAAAGTCCAGCAAAAGTCTTTGCAATTAATTTAATTGTGCTGTCATTTTTCTTTCCCGCATAAATTGTTCGAAGTTTATTGAATGCTTCATCTGCATTTAGTTTATTAGCATCCTTTTTGACAGCAAATAAATCAGAATACATTTCACGAATTCCTTCAGCAAGTACTTTTGGCCCGTCAGTTTTGTCAAGAAACTGATAATATCTTTGCGTAGGAACATTATTAGGATCTAAGAAACCCAATTCTTTAAGTATTCCTACTATAGTTCTATCGTTCGTGCTTTTGAACTCAAGATTCTCTAAAAACTTTACCGAAAATCGATCAGGCGGCTGGGCTCCTTGAATTGCGTCAAAATAGGCAGCAAGTGAACCATATTTGACGGTATAACTGTCTGGTAGTGCCATAAGCAAAAGTTTATTAGTGGTTGTGAATATAATATAAAATGACGCCCAACAAGTGTATTCACACTGTAATGCGCTTTTAAAATAACAAACAATTTTTTAATTTATTCACTCTCAGTATCCGATCTGTAAAGAAACACCCGTAATCCTTTTTCTTCTCAATCAACCTCTCCAACTTCTCAATCATTTCCCTTTGCTGCTGTATCATTCGTTCATACAATTCAACCATCTTATCAATTGGATTAAATGTGCAATGATAATTTGCAGTGCCGGCATTGGCTACTGACCCATCATGAAACGTATTCCCAACAATATATTCACCGGCTGATCTTCATTAAAAGTGATGAAGAGTTCTACAGGAAATTTCAACACAGCGGCTGCATGCTGCAGTATGGGGGGTCTACCGTTTCTTTCTGCTCCAGCAGGGATATTTTTTGCTGGTTCTCCCGATTTTAATCGGGATCGCCCGATTCTATAGCAAGTGCACTCTTCTTTATATCCTGCATTTATCTAAAGCGTTTTATGCTGCGGCCTTCATGAGTCGTATGGCTGGTTTGTAATCGTGGGTCATAAAAAATTATAATTTACAAAT
>Ga0247804_10000147_pt1 | contig 33049 bp, 36 predicted proteins | sample UWRJL029104C1_FD_181142 | JGI IMG/M metagenome (GOLD analysis project Ga0247804, IMG submission 181142) | Plant litter microbial communities from Arlington Agricultural Research Station in Wisconsin, United States - UWRJ-L029-104C-1 | ecosystem: Environmental > Terrestrial > Plant litter >... | reverse complement strand
CATGGAAGACAGGAATACACGGCTTGCGTGGACAACCGGGAACCAGCTGAATGTAAGCCGGTTCGAAATCGAACGCTCTGCTTACGGCTCGACTGCTTTCTCCATGGTTGGTACGGTGGCTGTTAATAATGGTACATCGGGTACATATACTTACGTAGATGTAAACGCAAGGAACTATTTGGAAAAAGGTTATTACCGGTTAAAAATTATTGACAATAACGGCCGCTTTACTTACAGCCGCATTGCTTTCGTGAACTTTGGTAGTATGCCGGCGGTGAGTTTGAGTCCTGCATTGGTTAAGGCTGGAGAACCGGTAACCATCTATACAGGATCGGCGACCGGCCAGCGGGCATATACCGGTACCTTATACAACCAGGCCGGGCAAATACTGGAAAAATGGACCGGCCCGGCCAGTGGCTATAAACAAATTGAAACGGGCAGGCTTCCAAAGGGAGTATATATCGTCCGGGTAATACAGGATACATTTACTACTACCGAGCGGTTTGTGGTTCAGTAACCTGGTAATACAGCGCAACAGGTAAGGCACCCCTTAAAGGAACCGTAACAGTTATCTAAGAATGAATAAGGCTTTGAAGCGAAATGCTCAAAGCCTTATTCATTTTCATTTGGTTGAAACGACGGGAGTATGCGTTTTCATTCCCGTGCGTCGATGGAGTATGATTTTTTGGGTATTTCTTAGCGCGCCTGCCTTGTTGTAGCATTACTGCTTAGTCTTTTGGCTCATTTTCAAAGGCGTAAAGAGGGGGGGAGGGCGGAGAAGCCATGGCTTATAATCAACTGCTAAAATTTCTACACCTGCTTCAAATAGATCCTGATCTCAGTTCCTTTGTCCACTTCACTTTCCATTGAAATTTTTCCGCCGGTATTGATCACGAGCTCCTTTACCAGGTATAAGCCTATGCCCGATCCTTCAATGTCATTGTTCAGCCGGTAATATTTCGAAAAGATCTCTTCCTGCTTGCTCTTATCGATGCCGATGCCATTATCCTTAATAGAAATAACGGTGTAATCTTCCTCGCGTATTGTTTTAATAAGAATTTCCGGTGTTCGCGCGGGGGAGCTGTATTTAACAGAATTATTCAGCAGGTTATATACAATGCTCCTCAGTTTCCGCCTGGAGAAGGTCATTTCTGAAACCTGTACTTCCGTTTTTATGACTGCCCCCGATGCCTGGATGTTCTCATTAAGTGTAAGCCGCACATCTTCCAGGATATGCTCGAAATTTAAAAGCTCGTTGTGCGCTTTATATTTATGGTCCTGCTCCCGGCTGTCGCTCAGCTCGTCGATCAGGGCCTTCATTTTATTCAATGCGCTTTCTACTATTTTAAGCAGTTTTTCAAATCCTTCCTGGTTTTCCATACCCATCGCTTTAAACTGGTCGATAGCCAGTACCAGGTTGGTGAGCGGGTTTTTTATATCATGCGCAATGGTATCCAGTAATGTTTCATGATCCGATATTAACTTTTCCTGTTCCTTTAAATCCTTTATGCGGAAAGTGATCTCTACGAAAGTGATGATCACCCCGTTCGGCTTATTGTTCTCCTTCTGTATATAAGGTAATATGTTCATCTGGTACCAGCGCAGGTCGGTGGTCTGTATCTCCTTTTCAAGGATCTCATTGCTGTCGATTACCGTTTGGATATTCTCGATCATTGACGGGTACCTGAAATTATCATGAATTTCTATGATCGACCTGCCCACATCGGTGGAAGCTAAATTGAACTGCTTCATGGCAGGTGGCGTAAACTTGCGAAGGATCAGCTTTTCATCAACAAATAATTGCGGGATGATCGTATTCCGGAAATAATTTTCGAGTTCTGCATTCTGCTCTGTCAGGGTTTTAATTACTTCTTTACTTGTAGACATAAGGGCATATTAAGGGGCAAGGTAATCTTTAATCGGTAGCTGTTATTTTAATTCTAACATGTTGTGCTATTCGGTTCGAAGTCACCGGTTCATTATAACTTCTCTTATTTATCTTGTTCTTTTTTGCTTCTCCCCCGAGTTCCTCCCGGTATGCTGGAAGCACTAATACTTTAAAATTTCATGTAGTTGTTTGGTTCGTGTAAAAGATACTTTTTTTATAACTGGTTCGTGAAGAGACGAACCGGGCAAGGGTAAGGGTAGGTTATTCCCCGAAAGATGTTATGCATTCATAACTCATAACTCATCATTTATGCTCCCTGTATTTTTCAAGCGAAATTTCTTTCAATGGGTTGCCACCATCAATAAACAGTTTTCCTTTTTTGGTCAGCGCCTTCGCAATTTTTATCAACGCTTTTTCTTCAATTGCCGGGTGCCGGCCGTCCAGCGCGCCCACGCGGATGGCAAACGCCAGGTCGTATAAGGCTTCCTCTTTTTCTAAAATAAAATTTTCAATCGCTACCTGCCGGAAACTTAGCCTGCCTGTTACTATTTCTTCTTTTGAATTCTTCGTTGCCTGTAGGATGGCTTTTAAAGAACGGTCTATTGCCAGTATATGTCCATCCCCTATACGTTCAGCAATTGCACGTGCCGCTGCACCCGGTCCACACCCGATCTCTAAAATGCGGATCCCTTTGTGCAACGGCAAGGCATCAACAATATCGGCAAGGCGTTTGGAAAGCGGCTGTTGCATGGTTAAATATTACGGGCAAATTTATAACGGCTGACCCAATTTTTATAAATACTTCACTCCACATAAAAAAAGCGGTTCAATTATGAACCGCCTTTCTTTTTTCAAAATCCTGGTCCAGGCATTCCTACTCACCCTGGCCAACCTCAATGCATTCCTAATTCCTAATCCCTAATTATTTCGCGTTTTTCTTAATATACGCCGCCAGCTTCTTCGCCGTCAAACTATACGCCTGGCCGATCCTGGTAGCGGCATCAAAAGCAGCGCCGCGGAACATGCTTTCGCCGGGGTGTTCGATCTTAAATACGGCGATCACTTTGCTGCGGTTGGCCGTTTCCACGATGGTAGCCGTGCCGTCGATCTGTGCATTCTTTTTGGCAACGCCTACGCTGTAGCCGGGTTCGCAAAAATCGGTGTTGAAGATGAGGGTGTATTTCGATTCAGGCTTAACTTCCAGTTTGCCCCCATCGCCAAATGCCTTGATGAACATGGGATGGTATTTCCTTTCGCGGTCGCCTACCCATTCCGCCGCCCAGCTATCGCCCTTGCCCGCTTCTTTGGCATTGTATTCTGCTTTCTTGGTCTTGATAAAATTTTCTTCCTTGCCATAATCGCCCACCGTCATTTTGTTGTAGGTAAACTCGATGTTGATCGATGGTTCTTCTTTCAATACAGCGATGTCGCCCTTGGTTTGATTTACTTCCTGTGCTTTTACCGGGGTGGTTAAAGAAAACATCAATACGAGTACACTTAAAAATTTCATGCTTGCTTTCATTGTTCTTGTTTTGAATAAATAAAAAAAGGTTCCCGTTTCTGGAAACCTTTATAAAAATATAGCATTCTTATTTATTTAATCGTCTTCGCCAGTTTTTTTCCTGCGTTGGCATAACCTTCAGAAATGCGCTGGCCGGTGTCGAAATCATAACCGAAGGCCGTTCCGCCGGGTACGTTGTCGATGGTCATTACCGCCAGTTTGTTGCTTTTGTTGGCCGTTTCCACGATCCAGATCTCCGCATCGATCTGCGCGTTTTTGCGGGAGATGCCGATATTATAACCGGGCTCGATAGAACGTGTTTTGAAGATGATGGTGTATTTGGCATTCTTGTCGATCGTCATCTTGCTGTGTTCCGTAAACAACTGGATGAACTTTGGCTCGTAACGGTTGGCCTTGCTGCTCTGCCAGCTTTGCGCCCAGTTGTCGCCCTTGCCCGCTTCCTTGGAATTGTATTCCTTTGTTTTTTCAGTGATGTACTCTTTCTCCGTGTCGTACTTGCCTACGCTCATGCCGTCGTAAACAAATTCAATGTTCACCGATGTTTCGTTCTTCAGGATCTCGTCGTTCCCGCTCACGGTCTTAACTTTCTGGGCATTGGTGCCGATGGTAACCAGCATCAAGGCAAGGGTGGCAACACCCGAAAAAATGGCTTTCATGAAAAGTATTTTTAATGTTTAAAATGATGCGTAAAAATAAAGCTTAAACGCCATATAAAAATACCCGCTGGCACGGATTTCCCTTTCTGGCTTTTTATAAGTACATCATTCCGGGAGAGTGACGCAACCCATAAAATACCCATTCCTACTGGTTTCCGTGTAGCCGGGAAGTTGCAATTTGCAGCCGTTTGGTAAAAACCCTTACCCTTTTGGGTTACAGGGCCCGCGCCGGGTACAAAAAATTAAAATCTAAAATCTTTATTCTACTTTTACTTGTTCAGTTATTAATACTTTTGCGAAGAAAAAAAATCGGATCATGATCAATGTTGGAGGGGAAACCCTTTCCCTGGAGCGCTTCTCGGAAATTTTATTTAAGAAAAAACAGGTTGCGCTGAACGCAGCCGCGGTTGAAAAAGTTGATGTCAACTTTAAATTTTTACAGCAGTTCTCGTCCAATAAGCTCATTTACGGCATCAACACCGGCTTCGGGCCGATGGCACAATATAAAGTAAGCGAAGAAAACCTGCTCCAGTTACAATACAACCTCATCAGGAGCCACAGTTCCGGCGGTGGCAATTTGATGTCGCCCGTACTGGTAAAGGCCGTGATGATCGCGCGCCTCAACAGCCTGATCCAGGCCTATTCCGGCGTGCATACCGAAGTGGTGGAACTGTTGAAAGAACTGATCAATAAAGATGTAAGCCCCTGCATCTTCGAACACGGCGGCGTAGGCGCCAGCGGCGACCTGGTACAACTGGCCCACCTGGCGCTGGTACTCATCGGCGAAGGCGAAGTGATCTATGAAGGAACTGTTCGCCCGACCGCAGAAGTATATAACGAGCTAAACATTAAACCGCTTTCCATCCACATCCGCGAAGGCCTCGCCATTTTGAACGGCACTTCGGCGATGACGGGCATCGGCATGGTGAACATCATCCAGTCGCAAAAGCTGCTGGAATGGTCAGTGATGCTGTCCGCCATGATCAACGAGGTTGTGGAAGCCTTCGACGATCATTATTCCAAGGAATTGAATATCGTAAAGCACCACAAAGGGCAGAACAAGATAGCCGCTATGCTGCGCGATATTTTAAAAGACAGCAAAATGATCCGCGACCGGTCGGAGCATTTGTACAACCCCGATAATTTAGACCAGGAAGTATTTGAAGACAAGGTGCAGGAATATTATTCGCTGCGCTGCGTTACGCAGGTACTCGGGCCTATTTACGATACCATTTGGGAAGCCGAAAAAGTGCTGGTGAACGAACTCAATTCGGTGAACGACAACCCCGTGATCGACCACCAGAATAAGAATATTTTCCACGGCGGCAACTTCCACGGCGATTACGTATCGCTGGAAATGGACAAGCTGAAGATCGCCGTCACCAAGCTGTCAATGCTTTCCGAAAGGCAACTGAACTACCTGCTGAATGAAAAGCTGAACAAGAAATTCCCACCCTTTGTGAACCTGGGCGTGCTGGGTTTCAACTTTGGTATGCAGGGCATGCAGTTTACGGCAACTTCCACCACGGCGGAAAACCAAACGCTTTCCTTCCCGATGTACGTGCACAGCATTCCCAACAACAACGACAACCAGGACATCGTGAGCATGGGCTGCAACGCCGCGCTCATGACAAGGCGCGTGATCGGCAACTCTTTCGAGGTGCTTGCCATACAGATGATGTCGGTACTGCAGGCGATCGATTACCTCGATTGCGTGCCCCGGCTTTCGTCGCAAACCCGCCGGGTATATGAAGAAATAAGGGAACTTTTTCCTAAGTTCGTTGAGGACCTGCCGAAGTACAAGGACCTGGAAAAGATCCGCCGCTATTTTGAGGATTCAGACCTGTTGCTGTCTTTTAAAATGGCTACCGTTAAAGCATAAACGAAATTAAAAGGTTGAGCGGAACCAATCCGCCAGGCACCATACATGAAATTTGCATTAGTTACAGGAGGGTCGAGGGGCATTGGAAGGGCCTGCTGCCTGCAGTTGGCCGACATGGGTTACAACCTGCTCATCAATTATAAGTCGAACGAAACCGAAGCCCGGCAAACCCTGGAACTCGTGGAAGCCAAAGGCGTAAGCGGCGAACTGATTCCTTTCGATGTAGCCAACCGCGAAGACATACAACAAAAACTGAACGGCTGGATAGAAGCCAATCCCGGTAAAACGATCGAAGTACTGGTGAACAATGCCGGCATCCGCGAAGATGCGTTGATGGTGTTCATGAAAGACGAGCAGTGGGACAATGTAATAAAAACCAACCTCGACGGTTTCTTCTTCGTTACCCGCGTGGTCGTTAACAGCATGCTGCTGAAAAAGTACGGCCGCATCATCAACATCGTTTCCCTTTCGGGCCTCAAAGGCCTGCCCGGGCAAACCAATTACTCTGCGGCCAAAGCCGCCGTGATCGGCGCTACCAAGGCCCTGGCCCAGGAAATAGGCAGGAAGGGCATTACGGTGAACGCCGTAGCGCCGGGTTTTATTAAAACGGACATGACGGAAGGCCTCGACGAAAAGGAACTGAAGAACCTTATTCCCGTAAAACGTTTCGGCACCGCGGAAGAAGTGGCGCATACGGTAGGCTTCCTCGCTTCGGCCGGCGCCTCTTACATTACCGGTGAAGTGATCTCGGTGAACGGGGGCTTATACTCTTAACACTTTTTTCCCGGCAGGGAAGCTAATTTTGTACATTATTTGGATTACAAGGAATAAATCATAGATTTCATTCCGATCATTTTGAAATCATAGTTCAGACCATTTTCATGAACAGAGTCGTTATCACCGGCATGGGCATTTATTCCTGCATCGGCAAAAACCTGGAGGAAGTAAGGGATTCGTTGTACAAGGGGCGATCCGGCATCATCCTCGATCCCGTGCGCAAAGCGTATGGGTACCGGTCGGGACTTACGGGCTTCGTAGACAAGCCCGAGTTGAAGGGCATGCTCGACCGCCGGGCCCGCATCATGCTGCCCGAGCAGGGCGAATACGCTTACCTCGCTACCGTGGAAGCACTGGAACATGCCGGCATCGACGCAGACTATATTGCAGCCAATGAAATAGGTATCCTGTACGGCAACGACAGTTCCGGCAAAGCCGTGATAGAGGCCGACAACATCATCCGCGAAAAGAAAGACACCATGCTCGTAGGTTCGGGCGCCGTATTTCAAACCATGAACTCCACGGTGACCATGAACCTCGCCACCATCTTCAAGCTGCGCGGCGTGAATTTTACCATCAGCGCGGCCTGTGCCAGCGGTTCGCATTCCATTGGCCTGGGCTATCATTTTATAAAAACGGGGTTGCAGGATTGCATCGTTTGCGGCGGCGCCCAGGAGATCAACCATTTGTCCATGGGCACTTTCGATGCATTGTCCGCTTTTTCTGTACGGGAGTCGGATCCTGCCCGGGCTTCGCGGCCATTTGACCGCGACCGCGACGGGCTGATTCCCAGCGGCGGTGCGGCCACCGTGGTGCTCGAAAGCCTGGAATCCGCCCAAAAACGCGGCGCCACCATATTGGGAGAAGTGATCGGTTATGGCTTTTCTTCCAATGGCGGGCATATTTCCAACCCTACGGTGGACGGACCGGTACGATCGCTCAACATGGCCATGCGCGATGCCGGTATCAGCGCAGCCGAAGTGGATTACATCAATGCCCACGCCACTTCCACCCCGGCAGGTGATGCCAGCGAGGCAAAAGCCATCCATGAAGTGTTTGGCGCTTCCAAACCGCTGGTAAGTTCCACCAAATCGATGACCGGCCACGAATGCTGGATGGCGGGCGCCAGCGAGATCGTTTATTCGATGCTGATGATGCAACATTCCTTCGTAGCGCCCAACATCAATTTTGAAAATCCCGACGAAGATTCTGCGAAATTGAATATCGCAAAAAGTACGGTGGATAAGGATATAGTCGTATTTTTGTCCAACTCTTTTGGTTTCGGGGGTACCAACTCTTCCCTGGTCATCAAAAAATATATTTAACCGCTGTTTATGGACAATAATGAAATTATAGAGAAGGTGCGCGAATTCCTGGTGGAAGAATTTGAAGTGGACGCCGATAAGATCACACCCGAAGCCAATTTAAAAGCAACTTTAGGGCTCGACAGCCTGGATTATATCGACCTCGTGGTGGTGATTGAAAGCAATTTTGCCTTCAAAGTAAAACCAGAAGATTTCGTGGGCATTTCTACCTTCGAGGATTTTTGCAATTACGTGATCTCACGTGTAAATGCTAAAGCGGTGGCTTAATGGCTTCCTGGCAAGGCAAGTCCCGGGGGACTACCACCGGCTACAAGATATTCGTATGGGTATTAAAGCGTTTTGGCGTAAAGCCCGCTTATTTCCTCCTTCGGTTTGTTGCTTTTTATTTTTTCCTCTTTTCCCGCAAGGGTTCCAAAGCCATTTATGACCTTTACCGGCGACGGCTGGGCTATAGCTGGTGGAGATCAACCCGCCTCATTTACCGCAATTATTATTTACTCGGGCAAAGCATCATCGATAAAGTAGTGCTTATGTCGGGCATCCCCAACAAATTCACGTTTAATTTCGACGGCGAACAAAACCTGCGCGACATGGCTACACTTGGCCGTGGCGGCATGCTGCTGAGTGCGCACATCGGCAACTGGGACATTGCCGGCCACCTCCTGGAAAGACTGGAAACCCGCATCCACATTGTATTGTTCGATGCCGAGCACGAACAGATAAAACAATACCTCGAAGGCGTTACCGGCAAAAAGCAACTGAACGTGATCGTGATTAAAAACGACCTTTCCCATATTTACCAGATCAGCGAAGCTTTTAGCAACAACGAACTGGTGTGCATGCACGCAGACCGGTTCCTGGAAGGCAACAAAACCCTGGAAGCCGGGCTGCTGGGTGAAAAAGCGCTGTTCCCGCTGGGACCTTTCCTGCTGGCGGCAAAATTCAACGTGCCGGTATCTTTTGTGTTTGCAGTGAAGGAAAATCCACTGCATTATCATTTCTTTGCAAGCGATATCAAGGATTACCAGGGTACGGAAAAGAACCGGCGCATGCAAATAATGCTGGATGAATACGCGGCCAGGATGGAGGAGAAGACGAAAACCTACCCCGAACAGTGGTTCAACTATTATAATTTTTGGCAAAAACCAGGCAAATGATCGTAAGTAAAGAGAATATACAGGCATTGATCCCGCAGGGGCCGCCTTTTGTGATGATCGATACATTGGTACAGTCGGGCGAAGCAAGCACCAGCGCTTCCCTGGTGGTGCGGGCCGATAATATCTTCGTGGAAGAAGGGCTTTTCCGCGAAGCCGGCATCGTGGAACACATTGCGCAAACGGCCGCCGCCCGCTCGGGTTACGAAATGCAGCAGTGCAACGCGCCCCTGCGTACCGGCTACATCGGCGCCGTAAAAAACCTGCAAATATTCAGCCTTCCACAAATAGGGGATGAACTGGTGACGGAAATAAAGATAGAAAACAGGATTTTTGATATTACAATGATCAGCGGGCAAACGCACAGCAATGGTAAGCTGGTGGCTTCCTGCGAAATGAAAATATTTATTAATAAACTAAACAATACTGTATCATGAAACGTACACTACAATTAGCGGTGTTGATGACCGCCGGTTTATTTTCCGCTGTTACTGCTTCAGCGCAAACCCTGAAAGAATTTTTCAACAGCAGTTCCGTGCCGCTGACCTACCTGGGCATCGACTATTCCAAGGCAAAACTCATCAACGATCCCGGTGCCAATACCAGCGACATTAAGAACAGGCTGTACAACAGCATCAATGAAGTGGTGGTGAACGAACCGAAGAACTACGACATTGCGGGCGCCTTTCACAAAGATAATGTGAGCAGCGACCTCAGCGCTGTAAAAGCAAAGAACGACAAGATCAATTCTGGATCGATCACTTCCAGCAATACCGCGGATTTCAACAGCATGACCGAATCGGATGTGGCATCGGCGGTAAGGGGTTTGAACCTGAACAAAAGCGGCATCGGGCTCGTTTTTGTAATGGAAGGCATGAAGAAGGAAGAAAAGAAAAGCTACGGCTCGGTATGGGTGGTGCTGGTGGACATGAAGTCAAAGAAAGTACTAATGGCCGAACGCATGGAAGCTGAAGCGGCCGGTTTCGGCTTTCGTAATTTCTGGGCCTCGATCATTAAAAAAACACTGAATTCGATTGAAAAGAAAAAATACAAGGATTGGAAGGGAAAATATGGTGCGTAATTTTAAATGAGTCACTGTGCACACAGTGACTCATTTCATTTCAAACGGCACCAGGCGGGTGTAACACCCAGGATTTTTTACTAATAAACCAAACTAAACCAAATACAACTGCATCATGAAACGGATATTACAATTTACTGCTTCGCTGGCCATCCTGCTAACACTTAGCACCACCCTTGCCGCACAAACCTTAAAAGAATTTTTCAATAACACCGAACTGCACCTTACCTACCTCGGCATCGACTACACGAAAAACAAGCTGATCAATAATTCCGAAGCCAACACCTATGATATTAAAAACAAGTTGTACCAAAGCGTAAACGAACTGGTAGTAAATGAGCCGAGGAATTACGATGTGTCAGCAGCTTTTCGTAAAACGAATGTGAGCAAGGATCTTTCTGCAATGAAAACAAAAAACGACAGGATCATTGCCGACGATATTCCTTCCATGAATGGCTCCGACTTCAGCAGGCTGAAAGAAGCCGATATTGCCGCCGCGGTAAGAGAACTTAGCCTCAGCAAAGCGGGCATCGGGCTGGTGTTCGTAATGGAAGGCATGAAACACGAAGGTAAAAAGCGCTACGGGGCCGTATGGGCAACGCTGATCGACATGAAATCTAAAAAAGTACTGATGACCGAGCGTTTTGAAATGGAAGCAACAGGGGCAGGCTTCCGCAACATGTGGGCCTCCGTTATTAAAAAAACATTGAATGTTATTGAGAAGAAGAAATACAAAGAGTGGAAGGAAAAGTATGGTGTTTAATGCTTCCCGGTGAGTTGCCGGAACTGCGTGACCTACTCCATAAACAACCTTAAATGATTTAAACAAAGGCCTGTCTAAACAAAGACAGGCTTTTTGCTTTTTACTTTTTACTTTTGCCCTCTATATGCTACACGAACTCAACAGCAAAACGGAAATACTGGTCCGCTTCAACGAGGCCGATCCACTGGGTATCGTATGGCACGGCCATTACATCCGGTATTTCGAAGACGGCCGCGAAGCCTTTGGCATTATGCACGGGCTGGGCTACCTCGATGTATATAAACAGGGCTACGTGATCCCCATCGTGCACGTGGAATGTAATTTCAAGAAATCGCTGCGCTATGGCGACAAAGTGATCGTACACACGCAATATGTGCCCAGCGAAGCCGCCAAAATGAAATTCAACTACCGGCTGTTCAACGCCGCCACGGGCGACCTGGTGGCCACCGGCTCCTCCATACAGGTGTTCCTTGAAAAAGATACCTCTGTACTGCAATTGTCCAACCCGCCTTTTTTCGAGGCCTGGAAGAAAAAGATGGACCTGGTTTAAGCAAAGCACATGAAAGACGTATTCATCATCGCGGACAATATCATTTCACCACTCGGTTATACTTCGGCGGAAAATTTTGAGCGGTTGCAACAGGGCCAAAGCGGCATCCGGGAACACGCCGATCCCATGTCGCCCCAACCTTTTTACGCAGCGCTGCTGGATAAGAACAAACCTTTAATGCCCGGTGGTAACGCAAACGGCTACACGAAATTTGAGCAGATGCTCATCGCTTCGGTTGACGATGCCTTGCAACGGTCCGGCCTGGATGCGACCGGAAAAGAAACCGTGCTGATCGTTTCTTCCACCAAGGGCAACATCAGCCTGCTGGAAACCGAAGCCGGGCAGGAAGACATTGCAGCACGCATCGCCTTGTCTGCTTCGGCGAAAAAGCTGGCCGCGCATTTTAATTTTACCAACACCCCGGTCATCGTTTCCAATGCCTGCATTTCCGGTTTGCTGGCGATCATCACCGCGGCGCGGCTGATTCGTTCAGGGCAATACAAACACGCGGTGGTAACGGGCGCCGACGTGATCTCCAAATTCGTGCTGTCGGGTTTTCAATCTTTCCAGGCGGTGAGCAATGAAGTGTGCAAACCTTTCGACGCGCAACGCAAAGGCATCAACCTTGGCGAAGCGGCCGGCACCGTTGTCCTGTCGGCCGATAAAAAAAGCGAAACCGATATTAAATTTGCCGGCGGATCGGTGAGCAACGATGCGAACCATATTTCCGGCCCCTCCCGTACGGGCGAAGAACTGGGTTTTGCAATTGACAAGGCGATGAAAGCCGCCGGGTTAAGCAGCAGCGACATCGATTATGTTTCCGCGCACGGAACGGCTACGCTTTACAACGATGAAATGGAATCCAAAGCGCTTACCCTCGCAGGTTTGCAGGAAGTGCCGGTCAACAGTTTAAAAGCATTTTACGGGCACACGCTGGGCGCCGCGGGTTTGATCGAATCCATCATCACCCTCCATTCCATGAAATCCAACCTTATTTTGCCCAGTGCCGGTTATAATGAGCCCGGAGTTAGCCAACCCTTAAATATTTGCACTAAATTACAGCCTGCCGTTTTGAACCATTGCCTGAAAACGGCTTCAGGTTTTGGCGGTTGTAACGCGGCGATCGTATTCAGTAAATAATTTGTTCAAGAAATATTAAAACCAAATTCTTCATGGAGTTTTTCACTAAGGATAAGAAGTCGGCATTTGAAGCCAAGGAAGCCGCGCAATGGATCGCGTTCGGACCGGTCATTTTTCAATCAGCCCGCGTACTGCGCAATTCCGGCATCCTCGAATTCATAGAACAAAGCGGCAAGACCGGCGTAACCATAGAAGAAATATCCGAACAGGTGAAATTATCCATTTACGGTGTGCGGGTGCTGCTGGAGTCGGGCCTCAGCCTCGGCCTTGTATTGTGCAACGATAAAAAATACACGCTCGGCAAAACGGGTTACTTCATCCTGCACGACAGCCTTACCAAGGCCAACATGGATTTTGTGCACGACGTGAATTATAAAGGCTTGTTCGACCTCGACAAAAGCATCGAGACCGGCAAACCCGTCGGCCTAAAAGAATTTGGTGAATGGGATACCATTTACGAAGGATTGTCGCAACTGCCCGCGCACGTACAAAAAAGCTGGTTCAGTTTTGATCATTATTTTTCCGACGACGCATTCCCGCTGGTACTGCCCAAAATCTACAAAGACGGCATTAAAAATATTCTTGATATTGGTGGCAACACCGGCAAATGGGCCATCGCCAGCACGAAATACAGGGACGATATCCACGTTACCATCATGGACCTGCCGGGACAACTGAACGTAGCCAAAGCAAAGATCGCGCAACTTGGACTGGAAGACCGGGTCTCCTTTCAACCCGTGAATATCCTGGATGAAGCGGTTGCTTTTCCGAAGGGCTTTGATGCCATCTGGATGAGCCAGTTCCTCGATTGTTTCTCCGAGGCTGAGATCGTTTCTATCCTGAGAAGATGTTTTGAAGCGCTGGATGAAAATGGATTTGTGTTTATCCTTGAACCTTTTTGGGATAAACAGCGTTTTGAAGTAGCGGCTTTTTGCCTGCAGCAAACGTCGCTTTACTTTACCGCTTTGGCAAACGGCAACAGCCAGATGTACAGCGCCGAAACATTTTTGGCCTGTATTGAAAGGGCAGGATTCGAGATCGTGGAGCAGGAAGACAATATCGGCCTTAGCCAAACCCTGCTGAAATGCAGGAAAAAGAAAGCATAAGAAAGAACCGCATACACCCAACTACTACTATAATTTTTGAACATGAAAACAGAAAATGTTGACGTGCTGGTTATTGGCGCCGGTCCTGCCGGTACCGTAGCTGCTTCCATCATCAACAAAGCGGGATTTAAAGTGAAGATCGTGGAGAAGCAACAATTCCCGCGCTTCGTGATCGGCGAAAGCTTATTGCCCCGCTGCATGGAAGCGCTCGAAGAAGCCGGTTTTTTGGAAGCTGTAAAAGCCAAGGGATTCCAGGAAAAATTCGGCGCTAAATTCGTGAAGAATGGCAAGACCTGTGATTACTTTTTTGCCGACCAGTTCACCGCCGGCTGGGACTGGACCTGGCAGGTACCGCGCGGCGAATTTGATAAAACATTAGCGGATACAGTAGAGCTGATGGGTGTTCCCGTTAGTTACGAAACTTCGGTGACGGCCATCGAATTCAACGGCTCCGATTCCATCACGACCGTAGAAGATAAGGATGGTAATAAAAGCACGATCGCGGCCAGGTTCATCGTGGATGGCAGCGGTTATGGCCGGGTGATCCCTAAATTATTCAACCTCGACAAGCCTTCCAACCTCGTTCCGCGCAAGGCCCTGTTCACACATACCATCGATAAAAAACGTTCGATGGACGACGAGCCAAACCGCATCACCATCATCGTGCATGCGTTCGGCATCTGGGTATGGGTGATCCCTTTTTCCAATGGCGTTACTTCGCTGGGTTTTGTAGGCGACCCCGTTTTTTTTGATAAATACAAGGGTACAGACGAAGAGCAGTTAAGATCGCTTATCGCCGCAGAACCTTACCTGGCAGAGCGTTTCAAAGATGTGGAATTTGTATTCGAACCCAAAGTTTTACAATCCTGGAGCAGCACTACGGAAAAATTTTACGGCGAAGGTTTCGTGCTCACGGGCAACGTAACGGAGTTCCTCGACCCGGTTTTTTCTTCCGGCGTAACGCTCGCCACCGTTTCCAGCCAGATGGCCGCCAAACTCGTGGTCAGGAAACTGAACGGCGAAGAATTCGACTGGAACGAAGCATATACCCAACCCATGATGCAGGGGGTGAACACTTTCCGTTCTTATGTAATGGCCTGGTACGAAGGCACACTGGATACTATTTTCTTTGCGGACAACCAGGTGGCCGACATCAAGAGCATGATCTGTTCGGTATTGGCAGGTTATGTATGGGATACAAAAAATCCTTACGTAAAAGACCACGAGTTTGCCCTGCAAAAACTGGCAAGGCTCATCACGCTCCGGGACTCGCTGCAAACCACTACACAATCAACCAGCTAGATTTTGTCCGACGACCTATATATTACTGCCGTTTGCGGCATTGGCAGCAACCGCGTAACCCGCGACGGACAGGTTATTTTTGAAGAAGCCGGCACTGCGCCGGGTGAATTCCTGGTGGCCGCCTATCGTCATTCCGGGATTGCGTATCCCAAGTTCTTTAAAATGGACAACCTCAGCCGCCTGGGCTGGCTGGCCGCCGAATTGTTGACAGAAGGGCAAGGGCTTTTAGAAAAATACGATCCCAAAAGAACCGGTATTGTTTTATCGAACGCCAATTCGAGCCTGGATACCGATACCCGCTATTACGAAACCACCCGCGACATGGCCAGCCCGGCCCTGTTCGTATATACATTGCCGAATATTGTAATGGGCGAGATCTGCATCCGGCAGGGTTTCAAAGGAGAGAATGCTTTTTTCATCACCGAAACATTCGATGCGGCTTTTATGCAGCACTATGTAACGGGCTTGATGAAAGAGGGTAATCTTGCTTGCTGCATTTGCGGATGGGTAGAAATCCTCGGCCCGGAATATAAAACTGTGCTATTTTTGGTGGAGAAAACAGTTTTGGAAGTGGGTCACTCCCAAAAATTCACAACGGAAAATATTATTAAACACTACGCATTATAACATGGATAAATTAATGGCCGATCTGAAAGTACAGATCATTGAGCAACTGAACCTGCAGGATACAAAACCGGAAGACATCGGCGACGACCAGGCTTTATTTGTAGAAGGGCTTGGACTGGATTCCATCGATGCATTGGAACTGATCGTATTGCTGCAGCAAAAATACCAGGTGAAATTAGCCAATGCAGATGATGGACCGAAGGTTTTCCGCACCGTTCGCACCATGGCTGAGTACATTACTGCCCACAAGGCACAGAACGCATAATACATGAGCGCACCCGTTTTTATTGCTGGCACAGGCGCTATTTCGGCGATCGGGCATTCTACGGCCGCCTGCCTCGCTGCATTGAAGAACGAAGCCGCCGGCATTGGCGAGATGCGTTACCTCGATTCCGTTCACCGCGATGAATTGCCGGTAGCCGAAGTAAAACTCAGCAACGAAGAACTGTCCCTGCTCTCCGGGCTTGCTCCCGGGATCAGCCGTACGGCGGAACTGGGTACCATCGCTGCAAAAGAAGCGTTGGAAAATGCGGGCATCGGTGATGTGGCGCAATGGCGTACCGGTTTTATTTCTGCCAATTCGGTGGGCGGCATGGACAAAACAGAAAATTTTTACAAAGCATTTTTACCCGATCCTACAAAAGGCCGCTTGCGCGATGTGGTAAACCACGAATGTGGCGCCGTTACCGAGATCGTGGCCGATCAACTGGGTATTAAAGATTACATCACCACCATCAGTACGGCCTGTTCTTCTTCGGCTAATTCCATTTTTTTTGGCGCGCGGCTGATCCGGAATAATATACTGGATGTAGTAGTTGCCGGCGGCGCCGATGCCCTGACGAAATTTACCCTCAACGGTTTTAATACGCTGATGATCCTCGACAGTGAATACTGCAAACCTTTCGATGAAAACCGCAAAGGCCTCAACCTCGGCGAGGGCGCGGGTTACGTGGTGCTGGTTTCGGAAAAAGTGGCTGCAACATTGAAAGAAAATCCATCCGTCAAATTAAGCGGTTATTGCAATGCCAACGATGCGTACCATCAAACGGCTTCTTCGCCCGATGGCACCGGTTCGTACCTGGCGATGAGCGGCGCATTGAAAAGGGCCGGGCTGCAACCTGCCGATATTGGTTACATCAACCTGCATGGTACGGGCACGCAGAACAATGACATTGCAGAAGGAACGGCCATCAAAAGATTGTTCGATCCTCGTTTTCCAATGATGAGTTCTACCAAAACCTTTACCGGGCATACCCTCGGCGCCTGCGGTGGTATTGAAGCGGTTTTTTCCATCATGGCGCTTAATAACGGTATCGTGTACCCGAACCTGCGTTTGGAAACGCCCATGGCCGCACTCCCGTTTACGCCGGAAACAAAGCTGGTGACCGGTGTCGATATAAAACACGTACTGTCCAACTCGTTTGGCTTTGGCGGCAATTGTTCCTCCTTAATTTTTTCAAAAGTATAAGCGATGTACATCAGGGCCACCGGCAACATATCCCCGCAAGAAAGTTTTGGCCATGGGCCTTTGCTGGAAACGCCTGTAGATCACCGTGGCAACCGGTTGAATTGTATAGAACCCGATTACAAGGAATTCATCGACGTGAAACTGATCCGCCGCATGAGCCGCATCATTAAAATGGGCGTGGCCGCCGCATCGGAATGCCTGCGAGAAGCAACTCTTAAAAACCCCGACGCCATTGTAACCGGCACGGCCTATGGTTGCCTGGAAGATACCGGTATTTTTTTAGGCCGGATGGTAGAGCAACAGGAAACACTGCTGGCGCCGACTGCCTTTATTCAATCCACGCACAACACCATCGGCGCACAGATAGCCTTGCAGTTGCAATGCAACAATTACAATAATGCTTTCGTTCACCGCGGCTTTTCTTTTGAAAGCGCGCTGCTCGATGCGATGCTGCTGTTGAAAGAGGGCGATGCACAACATGTATTGGTGGGCGCCATCGACGAGATCACGAATGCAAGTCATGCCATATTAACCAGGATGGGCTTATACCGCCACGACAATACGGCCAGCCTGCATTTATTGACTACCCCGCAAAAAGGCACTGTTGCCGGTGAAGGCGCCGCTTTCTTCGTACTTGCCAACGCCGCTTCCGCTACGGATTACGCAAGGCTGGACGCGCTGCATACTTTTTACAAACCTGCCGGTAAAGAAGCAATTGAAAAAGAGATCGGCCGGTTTTTATTGAATACCGGTGTTGGGTTAAATGACATCGACCTCATCATCGATGGAAGAAATGGAGATGCCCGGCATGATGCAACTTTTAATGAATTGGAAGCAGGTCTTTTTAAAGATATACCAAGCGCCGGATTTAAACATTTGTGTGGCGAGTATCCCACCGCATCGGCTTTTGCATTGTGGCTGGCGACGCGCATCATAAAGGATGAACAAATTCCTGCTGTATTGAATGTAGCCAAACAGCCCGCTGCCCTTAAAAAGATACTGGTCTATAATAACCACTTAAACAGCCACCACAGCTTACTGCTGGTATCGGCATGCTAACGTTCAGGCATACAAATATTGCTTTCGTGCTGCTGTTGATGGGATTGATAGCAACCCATGTTCTTTATACACCTGTCCCCTGGTATTTTTATTTGTTGCTTGTTTTAATTTATTCGCTGATCGTTTTTTACGGCTGCATCAATATACAATCCAATTTCTTCATGCCGGTTGTTTGTGCTGCTGATACACCTGGAAAAGAAATTGCGATCAGCTTCGATGATGGTCCTGTTGAACAATACACGCCTGAACTGCTTGCTATTTTAAAACAGCACGAAATAGAAGCGGCTTTTTTTTGCATTGGCAACCGCATCGAAGGCAGGGAAGCAATTTTAAAAGCAATCATTGACGACGGGCACATCATTGGCAACCACAGCCATTCCCACCATTTTTGGTTCGACCTGTACGGCAGCAAAAAAATGCAGTCTGACCTGGCGATGATGGATGCGGCAATGGAAAAAGCAACCGGTAAAAAACCAATCCTATTTCGTCCACCCTATGGCGTTATGAACCCTAATCTTAAGAAAGCGATCGTCGCCGGTGGCTATACGCCTGTTGGTTGGAATGTGCGGTCGCTCGATACTGTGGCTAAAGATGACAAAAAGTTGCTCGACAGGATCCTACCCGGCATCAAACCCGGCGCCGTATTTTTATTCCATGATACCAGCAAAACCACGCTCAACATACTTCCTGCCTTTATAGGAGAAGTTAAAAAACGGGGTTTCCGGGTCACGCGGCTGGATAAAATGCTACATTTGCAGCCTTATGCGTAAACTATTAATTATCGGTTCGCTGTTGTTGTCCGGCTTTGCGGCGAGCGCACAGTATGCAGGGTATACCGCGGTGGCGGATATTGCAAAATTCAAAGAACAATTTGCCGTGGCTACGCAAAAAACCAGTTCTATCAAAAGCAATTTTGTACAGGAAAAGAACCTGTCGATGCTTTCTGAAAAAATAATTTCCAAAGGAAAATTCTGGTTCAAAAAAGAAAGCCGCGTACGCATGGAATACAACCAGCCGTACGAATACCTGATGGTGATCAATAAAGACAAGGTATGGGTGAAGGATGGAAAAAAAGAGAACAAGGTTTCCACGAAGTCGAACAAACTGTTCCAGCAGATCAATAAGATCATGATCGACTGCATGCAGGGCACGGCATTGAACAATCCTGATTTTAAAACGCGCGTTTTGGAAAGCAAGGCCGGTTATATGGTTGAACTCACGCCCGTGGTGAAGAATATGAAAGATCTTTTTAAAACCGTGAATGTGATCGTTGATAAAAAAGATTTTTCCGTATCCAGCATCGAAATGCACGAACCTGCCGGCGACGATACCATTATCCGTTTTGTGAACAAGGAACTGAATACAACCATTGCCGATGCGCTTTTTGATATTAAGTAGTTGGTTGATCGCAACGATGGGCTGCACTTCTGCCTACAAACACCTGCAAAAAACGCAGGGTGATGTGAACGCCGTGCAAAAATTCAAACCTGCTTTTGCCGTGGCTTTGTACAGTGCCCAAATCGATGTGGTGGGCAACCACCTCAGCGGTTTACTCCTGATCAAGAAAATGCCCGACAGTACCACGCGCATTGTGTTCTCCAATGAAATGGGTTTTAAATTCTTTGATTTTGAATTCGGGGACAACGGCGCTTTTAGAGTGTATTCGGTCATCAAAAAAATGGACCGTAAATCGGTGATCACCACGCTGAAAAAAGATTTCCGGTTGATGCTGATGAGCGACCTGGACAACCGGTCGGCCTACCTGCGCCGCGCTACCGGCGAATTGTATTTCACCTACCCGCAGGAAAAAGGTTTTAATTATTATATTACAGATAGTTCGGTTGATAAATTATTGCGCCTTGAAAGGGCATCCAAAAGAAAAACAGTGGCCACCGTGCTGATGGAAGAATACAGGAATGGAATACCTGATACCATTTCCGTATCACACAGTACCTTTAACTTTACGATCGGCTTAAGAAAAATTGAACGATAATGCTTGCGAAAAATAATTTTTATACAATAAGGGCTTACGAAAATGAAGCCGGCGTTGTGAACGCGGAGATAGAGATCAACAAGGAACATGAAATATTTTCAGGCCATTTCCCCAGTCAACCCGTGGTGCCCGGCGTGTGCATGATGCAGATCGTGCGGGAGTTGCTCGAAAAAGCGATCGGCAGGCCAACGGTGTTGAAAAAAGGAGACGACATAAAATTCCTCGCGGTGATCAATCCCATCGTTAACAACCTCATCAGCGCAGTACTTAAATACAGCATTGCGGAAGATGTAGTAACGGTAACGGCTACCCTGTCAAAAGATGAACTGGTACATTTTAAATTCAAGGGTTCTTTTCAATAACATTTCCTGTGTCTTCAACTGCTGCCTCTTTTCCAGGTATCAGCCAGTTGATGAGGTCCAGCGCCGGCCCCGCCATGAAAGTGGTGATCAGCGCCATCAACACCATCATTGTAAATATCTGCGGCGAAAGGATCCCCAGGTCGTAACCGATGTTGAGTACGATCAGTTCCATCAATCCCCTGGTATTCATCAACGCGCCAATGGATAAACTGTCTTTCCAGCTTTGTCCCACCATCTTTGCCGCCAGCGTACTGCCGCCGAATTTTCCGGCCACCGCTACCAGTACTACCCAGCCGCAGGTGATCCACAAAGCGCCGTCATTCAGCAACCCGATCTGTGTACGCATACCTGTATATACAAAGAATAAGGGCAGCAACAATACCATGCTCACGTCTTCGATCTTATCGGCCATGATGTTGCGGAAATTGAATTGCACCGGCATGATCACGCCCGCCAGGAAGGCGCCGAACAAAGCATGTATGCCGATGATCTCGGTGCTGTAGGCCGATAGCAACAGGAACATGAAAATGATCGCGATCACCATTTTTCTTTTGTCTTCCCGCCTGCTGTAGAGTTCGCCTAATTTTTTTAACAGGGGCCGGATCGCGTACCACATTACGAATACGTACAACACCGCCATACCGATATTGTACAGCGCGCTGATGGAGGAGCCTGATTTTACGATGGCGATCACGGCTGCCAGTATGCACCAGGCCGTAATGTCATCGGCTGCTGCACAGGTAATGGCCAGTGCGCCGAGTTTTGTTTTTGTAAGATTTTTTTCTTGCAGGATGCGCGCCAATACCGGGAAAGCCGTGATGCTCATGGCAATGCCCATGAAGAGCGCGAAGGATAAAAAGGAAGTATTTTCCGGGGCGTATTGATCGTATAAAAAATAAGCGAGTCCCATCCCCAGGCTGTACGGGATGATAATGCTGGCGTGGCTGATGATGATGGCCCCGTAAGCCTGTTTGCCGATAAGGCTTAATTCCAGTTCCATGCCGATGATGAACATGAAAAGGATCAACCCGATCTGGCTGAGGAACTGCAGGTTGACGATGGAAGCCGCAGGAAAAAGAAAACCGGAGACCTGTGGTAAGAAAAGCCCGACGATGGACGGCCCCAATACGATGCCGGCCACGATCTCCCCGATCACCGCGGGCTGACCGATCTTTTTAAACAAATAACCAAAGAAGCGCGCTACCAGTATGATGATCACGATCTGCAACAGCAACACGGCGAGCGGGTGATGAATGTTCGTTTTGAAAGCGTTGGTAAAAATGCTGTACGCATCTGCGGGTGCTGGTTTTACCGCGACCGGGCCTGTTATTTTTTTTGTAGCCTCCAGCGAATGGCCCTGTTGTATGATCCAGTAGATCAGCGACCCGAAACCGATGATGATAAAACTGTAAAAAAATAAGCTTTTGGTTTTTTTCAACGTGGTAGGTTGTTTTAGTAGTTATGAGTGAGTTACCCGGGAGTAGCTCACTCATAATGCCTGTAAATTAATAAATAACACCAAGCCATGACCGGCCTAATTATTATTACCTGCATTTTGTTTTAATTACCGGTTATGAAGTAATTTCCCGCCATGCAAAAAGTGGTTCCAAAAGAAAACTACGATGTGACGGTGATCGGTGCGGGCGTGGGTGGATTAACGGCGGCTTCGATACTGAGTAAAGCAGGTTTCTCCGTTTGCGTATTGGAAAAAGAACCGCATGCGGGTGGTTACCTGGCAGGGTTTCGCCGCAAACATTTCAGGTTCGATACGGCCATCCACTGGCTCAACCAATGCGGCGCGGGTGGATTGGTGAACCGGCTGTTCGATTTTTTGGGAACCGATCACCCGGTGGCTGTTCCCCAGCAACGTATCCGGCGTTACAAGGGCGATACATTCGATTACCTGCTTACCAACAATCCCGACGAGTGGCGCGACCAGTTGATCCGTGAATTCCCGGCAGATAAAAAAGGCATTGAAAAGTTTTTTAAAGCCGCGAAGAAGATCGGTAAGTCGATGATGGATTTCAACGTGGTATTCCGTTCTGAAGAAACGATGAGTTTTTCTGAAAGGCTGAAGAACAAATTACGGCTGATCAGTTTCGTCATCCCGTTCATTCCTTTTATAACCTACAGCGGCGAAAAAGGATTGGCCAGGGGACTGCGCAAGTTCTTTAAGAACGAAGCGCTGCATAAAATATTCGTTTCCGAAACGGAATTGCTGGGTTGCCTTGTGCCCATCGGCTGGGCTTATTATGGCGATTTTCAAAGTCCGCCCAAAGGTGGTGGACAGGTAATACCGGAGTGGCTGCAGCATACGATCGAGCAGCAGGGTAGCGATCTTTTTTTCAAAGCCACCGTTAATGAAATATTGCTGGAAGACAATACCTGCAAAGGCGTTCGCTTCACGCAACGCGGCACCATCTACGAAGTAAAAAGCAAATACGTTATCGCCGCCTGCGACGTGGAAACGCTGTATGAAAAAATGTTGCCGGCGTATAGCATCCCTGAAAAATTAAAACAAAAATTGCGGGTGGCCGAATTGTACAGTTCGTCGGTAACGATATCCATCGCGCTGGACTGTCCAACCGAAGCCCTCGGTTTCAACGAAGAACTGTTGCACCTGGCCAGCGAAGCCGTAAGTTTTGAAGACCACCATGGCGGCGACCCGGCCAAAACGGAGATCAGCATATTGGCGCCTTCACAGCGCGACAAATCCATGGCGCCGAAAGGCAACGGTACGCTTACCTTGTTCATGCCGGCTTTTATGCATGCGTACAATGAATGGGGAACAGGCAAAGATGAGAATGGGAATTATGTACGGAACGAAGCATACGAAAAGATAAAGACGGAGATCGCGGAGATCATCATTGCGCGGGTAGAAGAAAAGATAGCGCCCGGGCTGCGCCAACATATTTTGTTTTATGATGTGGCCACGCCGGTTACCCACTGGCGTTATACCGGCAATAAGAACGGCACCATGATGGGCGCCAAACCCGGTCGGCAAAACATGCAGAATAAGATTGCACATTACCAAACGCCGGTACAGAACCTTTTACTGGGCGGGCATTGGGCCGAGCTGGGGGGCGGTGTTCCCATTGCCGTGAAAGCCGGAGCCAATGCGGCATTGCTGATCCTGAGAAAAGAAAAGAAACCTGCCTTTCAATCGCTGGCCGATTATATGGATCATAAGATATCCCTGGAAGCTATTAATAAAACGGGCAGTTTTAAACCGTATGACAATTCCTGGGTGCAGGAGCTGACGCCCGCGCAGAAGCAGGAAAATTTCTCCGCTTCGGATTGATTTGAATGTTGATACCAGGTTGAGCCACTCCGGGAGCGTGATTCACTATAAGTACTGAGCTCCTAACGGAGTTTTACAGTCTTCCCAACACAACTATTTGATTTTTTATTTCGCTAGGAACACCGTGTTTATAACAAGCAATAGAATGGTTTTACGCTCCGTAGGCGCGCCGTAAATTACAGCGTGACTCCAATCAATAAGGAGGAAAAACGTCGCACCTACGGAGCGAATGTTCATCTTCATCGTAATTATAAGTACGGAACTCCTAACGGAGTTATAAAGTGTTCGTACCGCAGCTTAGGCTTTATTTTAAAGCAATAATCAATACTTTATTACTCTTAAGAATTATCGCTAACATTTGCAGTTTTTGCTTTTTGTTCCGTTAGGAACACTGTGTTTATAATAAACAATAGAATGGTTTTACGCTCCGTAAGTGCGCCGTAAATTACAGCGTGACCCCAATCAATAAGAAGAAAACGTCGCACCTACGGAGCGAATGTTCATCTTCATCGTAGCTATAAATACGCGACTCCTGCCGGAGTTTTACAGTCTTTCCAGCTCAACTATTTTTTTTGTTCCGCTAAGAACACCGTGTTTATAACACAAGCAATGGAAAAGTTTTCTGCGCTCCGTAGGTGCGCCGTAATTTTCCAGGGTGAGTTACTCCGAAACCAGCATCAACGAATGCTGTATTCCCTTAAAATTATTGTAGATCAATATACTTTTATAAACAGCATTTTCGCCCTGCTTTTTAATTGCATGTGCAGGTATATGTTTCGACTGCAAAATTGTACCCGCAAACCATACCGCGAAAGCAGTGGTTGTTGGAAATTCGCCGCACATATGTTTGAAGCGGGCGATGGAAATGCCGGGTGGCAAAAGGTTCTCCGCATTCTCGTAAAAGTGCAGGTGGCGCTGGTCGCCATTCTCGCCGCTTAACAACAGGCTCGGTGTTGCGTTGTATTCGGAAAGAAAATCTTCGGTCCATTCTTTAACCGCCTCATCATCATCACTGTGCAAAGTGCTGATACCCTCTATCCTGTATCCGGAACCTTCTTCTTTACCATTTACCAAAAACATGGCCGCGGCTTCGCCGGCAATACTACCCTTGCTTTGCAAGGCATAAAAATTATCGCTGTCAACGGTTTCCGTTTTATAAGCACCGCTCAATCTTTCGAGGTTGTAATTGAAAGAAGAAATTTCGTCTACGCCACCCAGTAAGTAAGTATGATCCGGGTGATCGTGCAACTGCAGTATCGCATCGATCACGGCATTTTCAAAAGCCAGCCCGCGGTGCGTATGCGTAATGTTGTAACCTTTGTTGCCGCTCATGAGCCCGAGCGTGCCGGCAATTGCATTGGTGGTACTTTGTACAAAACTGCCCGGCGCCAGTACGCCTTCTTCGTATTGAACGATCTGGTTGAGGAAGCGGATGCAATCTTCCATACCGCCCTTGGCCGTGCCGATGATGATGCCGTTGGTAGGGTTCGATGTCTTTAAGAGGTTCAAAGCCGCGCCTACGCCCAACCGTATAGCTGTGCCCATGCGGCGCAACATGCCGGGCGGAATGCCTTCATAAGCCGGTTCGATGGCTTTTAGTTTATTGTCAATGGGCGATTGTAACGTTTCGAGATCGATGCCAGGATGCGTTAATTGCGGGGATAAACAGGTGTGATGGTGAATGTACAACATCGTTTACGCTTTTGAAAAAACCAGTGAAGTACAATTGCCGCCGAAGCCAAAGGAGTTGGACATCACGTGTCGAATTGTTTTTTTGCCATATTCCTTTACCGGGACCAGGCCGGTAGCAGGGATCGGTGTTGTAAAATTCAATTGGGGGTACAATTCCTGCCCGGCAATGTTGAGGATGCTATAAACGGCTTCCACCGCACCGGCAGCCCCAAGTGTATGTCCCACATTGGCCTTGGTAGAAGCAAAGGCAGGCGCGGTGCCGAATAGCCGCAGCATGGCGCGGCTTTCCACTTCATCATTATTTTCGGTGCCTGTTCCGTGGGCATTGATAAAATCGATATCGCTTGTTTGCAGCCCGGCCATTTTCAACGCTCCCTGCATCGATAAAAATGGCCCGTCGCCCTGTTCGGAAAGCGAGGAAGGATGAAAAGCATCGTTGCTGTTGGCGTAGCCGGTGAGTTCCGCATATACTTTTTTACCATCGATGTCTTCTTCTTTTTCCAGTACGACGAAAGCCGCGCCTTCGCCGAGGTTCAGGCCTTTGCGGTTGATATCGAACGGCGTACACAGGTCGTGCGACAAGATGTGCAGCGAGTGAAAACCATTTACGGTAAATTTTGCCAGGCTGTCAACACCACCAACGATGGCCCGTTTGGCCCAACCCTGGTTGATGAGTTGCGCGCCGTTCATGATGGCATTGGCGGAAGAGGAACAGGCGGTATTGATGGTATTGATGAAACCTTTCATGCCATAGCGTTGCTGTATAAAAAGCTGGACAGATGCGCTGTCGTAGGATTCAAGGTAAGCGGAGCCTTTGTCGGCTTCCTGTGCGTCACCATACAATTCGTCGGTAAGGCACATGCCGCCTACGGTGCTGGCGCCGATGAAAGCGGTACCTGTTGCGGCAATACCGGTTGAGGAAAGGTTACTGTCGCGTACGGCTTCTTCAAAAGCATGCAAGGCCAGTAAAGAAGTGCGGGTAACGCCGGGTGCCGTAATTTGTAATTTTTCTTTGAGTGCGGCGGTTGAATGATGAACGATGCCAAAGGGCAGTAAACCCGCATATTTGGAAGGAAACAGGTCCATGCTGGTATTGATGCCCGACCTTCCTTCTTTAAGGGCTAAGCGGTTGCCTGCCACGGAATCCCCAATAGCAGTTATGATGCCCATCCCTGTAACGAAGATCCTGCTCAATCTTTCCTGTTTTTATTTCGTTCGGTTTTTTTCTATGTAATCCACCATCGTGTTGATGTCCACCAAAATTTTCCGGCCTTCTTTGGGGTCCTGGATGTTGATACCGTATTCGCGGCCCAGCAAAACGATCAGCTCGATGGAGTCGATGGAATCCAGTCCCAGGCCTTCGCCAAACAAAGGCTCATCGTCTTTGATGTCTTCCGGTTTCACGGATAACAGGTTCAGGAATTGTACGATCTGTTGCTTCAGCTGTAGTTTTAATTCGTCTGTCGTTTGCATAATATCAAATCAAATTTTTTCTTTTTAATCCATATAAGGTAATCGCCTGTATCACGAAGGTAATGCCCAATAAAGGTAAAATATTTAAAACAACATCACCCAACTTTCCTCCTTCGAGGAATAAGCCGTAATAGGCCTCGAGGCACCAGTGCAGGGGCGACATTTTCATAACGAACTGGAACGAATCGGGCATGGCGAAACTTGGTACCAGTAAACCACCGATGGCGGCCATCAACACGATGGATACGGCGCCGATGCCATTGGCCTGCTCCTGCGTTTGAGCAAATACACCGATCATGATGGCATAACTAACAGCGCACCAGCCGCAGATGAGCGATACAATGAATACACCGGTAATGTCGGAAGGCAGGTTCAGTTTCGGCAATCCCATGGAAGGGAAGAGCCATACGCCGATGGCGAATACAACGCCGGCCTGCACCAGCGTTACAAATAAATACGTGAGTTGCTTAGAGATGAGTGCAACAATATAATTGGTGGGCAAGGTTTTCAACCGGATGAAACTACCATTCAGCTTTTCCCTTACCACGCTGCCGCCTAAAGAAATTACGATGAAGAACATGGCAAATACCGTCCAGGCCGGTACATTGTGCTGCGAGGCGTTGGGAATGTTGCGGCTGCCATCCCGTGACACGGGCACTTCGTTGATGGCGACCTGGTTGTTGAGCATTTCGTTTTCCAGCGAGCCGGGCAGTTCTTTTTCATTCAGGGAAAAGTAAATGCTTTTGAGCACCTGTTTACTTTGCACCACCTGCAAGGAACTTTTCAACGCGCCCTGTATCGAGTGCCGGAAAGATTCCTGTAACACGGGATGGTACAGTAAAGTAATAGGCTCTACGCTGTCCGTAGCTTTGGAAGCGGAATCAATATCCAGCCCCATATTCTTAAGCGCCTTGTGCGCAATGTCATCGGCTTTCTGTTCGATCTTCGCCGTAAAATTATCGGGGATGATGATGGCGATCACGGCATCTTTGGCGTGCATGCGTTCGGAGATCGATTTGATGTTCTCTTTCGCCTCCACCATTTTTAAATCGAACATGCCCACTTTGCTGATGGCCGTTACGAGTTGTTTGCCCGCTGCACCGGTGTCTTTATTGCAGAGCAGCATGGGCACGCGGTTGGTGTTCAGCATTTCGAAGGTACTGTTCTGCACCGCGGTGATCACGATGGCCAGTACGATCGGCATCACGAACATGAAAATAAGTCCCAGCTTGTCGCGCGTGAGGATCTGGATATCTTTTACTATCGTTGCCCAGAGTTTATACATTATGCGTCCCTGAGGTTTTTGCCGGTGAGGCTGATGAACAATCCTTCGAGTCCTTCTTCTTCATGATCGATGAGCAACTGTTCGATGCTGTCGTGCACTAAAATCTTTCCATCGTCGATCATGGCGATCCTGTTGCAAAGGTCTTCGGCCTCGCTCAACTGGTGCGAAGTATAGATCAGCGTGGTACCGTTGTTGTTGAGCGCTTTTAAATACGTGATGATGGCATGCCGCGTGTGTACGTCCACGCCAACGGTGGGTTCATCCAAAAACAACACGCGGGGATTGTGCATCACGCCGATGGCCAGGTTGACGCGGCGCTTCATGCCGCCGGAAAATTTTTGTACGGCTTTGTTTCGTACGTCCTGCAACTGCAATACTTCCAACAATTCGGTGGTTTTGTTGTTGATCTCCGTTTTCGTCAAACCATACCAGGCGCCAAAGAAGGCGAGGTTCTCAGCCGGGCTCAACTCCTGGTAAAAAGAAAAATCCTGCGGCACGAAGCCGAACAGGCGGTTGGTGGTTTTTTTATGCCGGGCAATGTCCTGCTCAAACAAATGGATACTGCCCTGCTGGAAATCGAGCAGCCCGGTCATGCAGTTCATCAACGTCGTTTTACCGGCACCGTTAGGTCCGAACAAACCGAAACGCTCACCCGGTCCCACTTCCAGGTTAAGACCAGTGAATGTATCGTTGTTTTGACCGGGATACCGGAAGCCCAGGTGCTTTATGCTGACCGCTGCGCTCATGAATCCCATTTTATTTTAGACAAAGCGGTGAAAGCTTCTTTCTCTACTTCGGCAATTTTAATAAGGTAGTCGCCCATCACGTCAAAGTCGGCCTGGCTGCCGATGCGGCCTTTGTATATACCCGCGGCCTGTACGGCGGCGCTGCGCCACATATCGCCCGACTGGGTAAACAGTTTTGAGATCTCTATCAATTCGTCTTTTTTATGGTAGGCATGGGCTTCCTGTAAAAAGGCGCCGTAAATATAACGGAAGCCACCGCCACCGGTGCCGATCTCTTCCTGCATGCGCACTAGTTGTGCAAGGTAGAGGCCCGCGGTTTGTTGTCCTAGTTTGTCTTTCCAGTTCTTTATTTTTTTGCCGGTGAAACGGATGCCTGCCACGCCGGCGATGGGACCGGGAATGCGGATCATATCGCGCACGTTTCTTTTAATACCCGACCTGATGGCGTTCTTAATTTGTTCGGGTGTAACAGGCCTTCCTTCTTTGGGGTAATAGATCTGCCCTTTCGGCGCCAGCGCGCCTTTGGCAAAACGCACGCGTTCCAGTTCATAAGAAGATAGTTTGGTAGGTTCTTCCATTACCGGGTCGCTGATCAGGTAATTATCGCCTTCCTTTCCAAACACGATGAGGTTATGGGCATTGAAATGGAAACGGTATTCTTTCGGAAAATAAGTGAGGTAGTAAACGCCCACCTGGCAACCAACGGGTTGTCCTTCGGCAAGGCATTGGTCCAGTGCCTGCTGCGCCGCTTCGTGCGAACTGAATTTTTTTCGAACGACTGGTATATCCAAGGCGTTGCAGGTGCGTTTAAAGATCAATCCCGGCATGGTGCGGAACGCGATGGCCGGTCCTTTGTTGATCTTCAGCAAAGGAATATAAACGAAGAAAAGACCGGAGCCGATGCCGAACGACAAAGGTTCTGTCAGTTCAGTCACACCAACACTTCTCAATAAATTGGTGGTCACGCCGTTTTCGCAATGTGCCGCCTGCAGGTGTTTAAACTCCATCTTCTTTTATTGTCATTGTTTTTAGTTCGTCGATCGTAACGTTGAATGCTTCTGCGTAACGCTGTAATTTTTTATCGGACAATTTATTGAAAACCGCGGGTTTCATGTGTTGTTTGATCGTCCATTTCCAGAAGCCGGTATAAGCGGCGACGATCGTTGGGTCCATCAATCTCAGTTCGGTAAAATACAAAATGGGGCTGGCTTCGCCTTTCAGTACTTTTTCTTTTGCGTTGGCGATCCGTTGTTCGATGTCTTCCCAGGCCACGTCCAGCGCTTTGGTTTTTACGTCCCAGCCGGTGCTTAGGTCCGTTCCGTAGTTGCCTGCCTCATCTACCGTGTAAACAACTTCCTTGGTGAGTTTGTTGAGGGCACCGTTGTCCTGCGGGGTTTCTTCTTTTTTCATGTGTTGATGTTTATAGCCGGGAAGACGGGAAGTATTTTTTGAGTGAGTCACTCACCGGGAGTGACTCACTCAAAAAATTTTAAAAAAGGGTGCCCTTGCTTTTAAACAAATGAAATTTTTATAGCAAAGGCAAAATCTTATTTCTCATTTCATTTTCATATTTTCAAATCGGCACATTGATTTCTTCCCGGTAAACCTAGCAAACGGTAAGCAAACTATACATATAAGAGAAACGCGCACTTTCCGGTACGAGCAATAATATTTTGTCGCCCACTTTTAATTTGCCGCTGTGAAACAGTTCATCCACCATCAGGTACACGGACGCGGCGCCTACATTGCCTACGGTGCTGAGGTTCACGAACCATTTATCGTATTCGATGCCGGTACCGTTTTCGATGAGCCTTGTAAAGATCTTGTCTTTAAAAAAGTTGCTCGACATGTGCGGCAGGAAGTAATCAATCTCGGATGATTTAACGCCGTGCTTGTCCAGCGCGGCTTTCAGTCCAACGCCGCCGAGTGGAACGATGTTCTCGCTCAATAATTTCACATCCTGCTTGATGCTGAGCAATGATTTTTGCTTGATCTCGTCGCCGGAATAATCCATGTAACTTTTCAATGTGCCGTCGGCCTGTTTTTCACTGGCGCTGTACATGCAGGCTTCCATCTGGTTGGCATAAGAAACACCTTCGAGCCATTCAACGCGCAGGCTGATGCCGTTCTCATTCTTTTTGTCGGACATTAAAAAAGCGGCTGCGCCATCGGACAACATCCAGCGTAAAAATTCTTTTTCAAAACCGATGTATGGATTTTCTTCAAGCGCTTTTAGTTGTTTGGCTTCGTCTTCAAACTGTGCGGATACAAGCGAAGTTGAAAAACGCTCAGACCCGGTGGCCACCGCCGTATGCACATCCCCTGTTTTGATGGCCATGTACGCATATTTCAACGCGTGCATGCCGGCGCAGCAAACGCCTGCGGGCGAGATCACTTCGATGCTGTTGGATTCGGGCAGCAGGCCGTGTACCATTACACCGTGGGCTGGCATCATCTGGTCGGGCGTGGAAGTACCGCAGGATAAAAGTTCGATGTCTTTCAGATCTTTACCCGCGCTTTGCATTACTTTTTTAACCGCTTCGGCTGTTATTTCTGCATTGCTGTGGGTAGCTTTTCCTTCTTTGGTCAAAGCATAGTAACGGTTGGTAATGCCGTTGTTCCTTAAAACGATCCTTTTGGATTTCGAAGGTTTATCATCGATAAAACCCAGGAATCCTTCCATGTCATCATTTGATATTGCTTCATTGGGGAAAAAAGAAGAGGTATTGGTAATGTAAACCGGGTTGAAAGACATTTTGTGCTCCTTATTAATTTACGCCTGAATAATATTGTTTTTGTTTTTTTATACGCCCGGAAAGGAATGGCTTGAAGAGGATGAAATCCACTGTCAATATGATCGGGGCGGCGATAAACAGTGCAATTAAAAGATAATATTTGAATGCAACAAGCCACGGACTTCTTTTTTTTCTTTTTACAATGAAGTTCGCCCAGAGGCTGAAAATGCGCCTGGCTTTCGATTCTATGAACATTAAATTATATTTGACGTCCACCGCTTTTTGTTCAATTAATTTATCCTGCAAACCTTCCCATTTTCCTGTTTCGAGGTGTTGGTTTACGGTGATCCCATATACGCTTGTATGCGCTATGTCCGCATCGGCAACACCGGGTTTCGGAAAGATGGAAAAAGGTTGCTTTTTGCCGGTGAGCATCCAGTAAAAAATGGTGATGAAACTCACAACGTTGTGGTGCTTATCCACCAGCGCAATGTTGCCCACCAGTTTCGCACCCCGCTCCTTCAGCAAAGGTTTTATCTTTTCCATGGCGCTGATCCACATGTTGCGGGCGCCGGTTATGGTGACCACGGGCGTATCTTTTATCGCTGCTTTCACGGCAGGGTCCTGTAAAATAGAATTGAACGGGATGCTGGGCGAAAGGAACCAGGCCTGGTAGCCGAGTACAACAAGATCGTACTGGCCGGATCGGGGTTTTACGGGTTGCATAGGAGTTGGCACCTGCAATACGCAATCGGGCATCACGGCAAAGAAAGTATTGCCTTTCCAGGGAAAATTATAGGGAACAACAGGATCGACCCTTATTTTTTCGACGGAATGACCGGCTTGTTCCAGCGGGCCAGTCAATGAATCAACGATGTCGCCCAACTGCCCGGATTGGGAATAATATAGCACCAGGATCTTTTTACTCATACGCCCTGCAAAATTAAGCTCCTAATGCTTTTAAAACTTTTGATTTTTTACTGTAATCGATGATGGCCTGTTGTACGATGGGCGGCTGGGTTTTGTATTGTGCCCGAACGAGGGCGGCATCGGCTTCGATGGCATCGCGGTAATTCACGATCTTGGGTGCATTTTCCTGCAGGATGAGGCGCAGGAACCTGAATTCCACATTCGCAGCATCTTTTTTTATGGCATTCTCCAG
>Ga0247804_10000146_pt1 | contig 33614 bp, 31 predicted proteins | sample UWRJL029104C1_FD_181142 | JGI IMG/M metagenome (GOLD analysis project Ga0247804, IMG submission 181142) | Plant litter microbial communities from Arlington Agricultural Research Station in Wisconsin, United States - UWRJ-L029-104C-1 | ecosystem: Environmental > Terrestrial > Plant litter >... | reverse complement strand
GAATATGCTTTTGAAGAATTAGTAGCCGAATTAGGTGCAACGTTTATTTGTTCAAACTTAAATTTTGAAAAGACAATGCTCAATAATGTGATTTATATTAAATCGTGGTTGAAAGCTTTAAAGAACGATACTTCATTTATCTTCAAAGCAAGCGCACAGGCAAACAAAGCAGCAGACTATATTATCAATCTAAGTGATGCACAAGGAAAACAAGTAGCTTGATGATATGAGATAAGAGAAAGGGACATCATTTTAAGGTGGTGTTCCTTTAAAAAAAATCCGTCTCGTTCATAACGAGACGGATTAATCTTTTTCATTCACTGCATTACTGAAAACCCTTTGTCACTTTAGAAAGTGACGTTTTTTTTGGAAATTGATATGCAAAAAGCTCAATTGGGTTGGATTTGAATTTTCTCAGAATAAAATTCAAAGTGTTTCAAATAGGTTGTGTATAAAAAGAAGAGCAGATAAGGAAAGTTTTGACAATTAATAAAAATGTTTACCCTATGTTTACCCCAAAACTAAAAAACGCCTGCAATCCTCTGATATGCAAGCGTTTGGGTTTGGCACCTGTGATCCCGCTGGGATTCGAACCCAGGACCCATACATTAAAAGTGTATTGCTCTACCAGCTGAGCTACGGAATCTTGCTAATTAACCTGTGAAATCAGAGGAATTTAAGAACTGTAAAAATATATTTATCAATACAATTCTGCTATTCAATAACTATCAAATTATTTAAGCGAATGCAAAGATAATGCTTTTTTGCTAATTGACAAATGCAAATGTGTTTTTTTGAGTAGTTAACGCTTATTTAAAGACCAAGCCTTTAATTGACAACTCATTCTTTGGAGATTTTTCCTGATTAACTTTCACCGTACTTGCAGCATCTACAAGCATTACAGCCTTTTTATTAGGACTGTTCATCGGTATTTTAAATTTTTTATCCAAAACATTAAAAAGTATTTCATTGCCTGAAATATCTTTTATAGTAAGCCAGCAACCTTCACTCATGCAGCTCTTATTAATAGCTCCTTCTACCTGAACATCTTGCAAGGCAACAGTAGAATTCAGCAATGTTAAAGCTGAATCTACAGAAATAGTATTTTTTACTTCAAACTGTTCGCCTAAATTGTGCGAGGTGCTTTGGCAGCTTGTTGCGCAGATTGCTGCGAACAGGATATAGATTAATTTTTGCATGTTTACTTTTTTACTTCTTCTTTATTAATTTGTTTGCCTTTGTCATAAGTTAATATTCTGTCTAAATTTCCCAACGAGTCATACACCTGCACTTTGCCATCATAAACATCTAAGTCTTCTGTAAGTTGTATCTTATTTCCTTCTGCAAATAATTTTCCGTTTGGATAGTATTCTTTGTATGGACCATTAAAAGCACCATCTTTAAAAACCGCTTCATACTGCAACACATTTTTTTGATCCTGATAATAAGTCTTCCAGGTGCCGTCCATTTTATTTTCCTTATAACTTCCTTGCTGATGAATAGTTCCATCTTCATTATAGGCAATGTAAATTCCGGTATTAAAATTATCGACAATATTTTCTTTGGTCATTATTTTTCCTGTTGAATAATAAGTAGTGCGTTCGCCATTTTGCTTGCCATCTTTGTAATTTACCGTTTCGAGAATTTTTCCGTCATCGTAAAATTTGTTATAAAGTCCAACTTTTACATCAGGATTATCTTTCTGCACAAAATAACTTTCTATTACCACACCTTTTTCATTGGTTATTTCAACCTTCTTTTTGTTGTTGCAAGCCGTAAAAATAAATGTTATTAACACAAAACAGCTTAAAAGAAGATTTCTGCGCACATTTAATTTATCATTAATCTTGTTCATGTTTTAAAATATTTAATTTTGAGGTCAAATTTCGTAATTTAATGCAACAGATACAACAAATAATTGAAAATGCCTGGAACGACAGAAGCCTTTTACAGGAAAAACCAACTTTAGATGCAATCCGTGATGTGATAACGCAATTAGATGAAGGTATATTGCGTGTGGCAGAACCAACTGCTGACGGATGGAAAGTGAATGATTGGATAAAGAAGGCAGTGATCTTATATTTTCCAACACAAAAAATGGAAACCATAGAAGTTGGTCCGTTTGAGTTTTATGATAAAATTCCTTTAAAGAAAAATTATGAAGCATTAGGCGTTCGTGTAGTGCCACATGCAATTGCACGTCGTGGTGCATTTTTGGCAAAAGGTGTTATCATGATGCCATCTTATGTAAACATTGGTGCTTATGTAGATAGCGGCACTATGGTTGACACTTGGGCAACTGTTGGAAGCTGTGCTCAAATTGGAAAGAATGTACATCTGAGCGGCGGTGTTGGAATTGGTGGTGTTTTAGAACCTGTACAAGCAGCACCTGTAATTATAGAAGATGATTGTTTCATTGGTTCAAGATGTATTGTTGTAGAAGGTGTTCGTGTAGAAAAAGAAGCAGTGCTTGGCGCAAATGTAGTATTAACGATGTCAACAAAGATCATTGATGTTTCCGGTGCTGAGCCAATTGAATATCGTGGTGTTGTGCCATCAAGAAGTGTGGTAATTCCAGGAACTATTCCAAAAGAATTTCCAGCCGGAACATATCAAGTGCCTTGTGCGTTAATCATCGGAAAAAGAAAAGAAAGCACAGATACCAAAACATCTTTAAATGATGCTTTGAGAGAATATAATTTATCAGTTTAAAAGAGACAAACAGAGATGAGATATGAGAATTGAGAAATACAATCTCACATCTATCATCTCATATCTAAACATCTATTTTTATGACAATTGGATTTGACGGAAAACGTCTTTATGATAATAAAACAGGTTTGGGAAACTATAGCCGGACTTTATTTAATCGCTTAATAAATTTTTATCCAAACGAAGAATATAAAATCTTCGTTCACGAAAAATATTTTGAAGACAGCCAGTATAAGTATCCATATTTTACGGATAATACGGTTATTTCTGAAGCTTTTAGTGCAGATCTTTGGCGTTTTAAAGGTGTAGAAGACGATATCTTAAAGCACAACATAAACGTATTTCATGGTTTAAGTAATGAAGTTCCGGATCTGCCGAAGAACATCAAAAAAGTAGTTACTATTCACGATGTGATTTTTCATAAACTACCTAAAACTTTTCCTTTTATTGATAGGCAAATGTATGCTTATAAAACTAAGAAAGCTTGTCATGTTGCAGATGCAATTATTGCTGTTAGCGAACAAACTAAACAGGATTTAATTGATCTTACTAAGGTTAATAAGATAAAATTCATGTGGTTTATCCAACATGGAATAAAGAGTATGAACACGAATGCAACTATATTCTGAAAGATGAATATTTTGCGCGTTACGGTTTGCCAAGAGATTTTGTTTTATATGTTGGTGCAATAAGCAAACGCAAAAATTTTACACGCTTGTTAGAAGCTATGTCTTTACCTGAAAATAAAGATAAGAATCTTGTAGCAGTATCAAATGGTGGTGATGAATATGACCACGCGGAAAACTATATTTATGAGAAAGGTCTGGAAGCAAATGTCTTTTTCTTGAAAGATTTGCCTTGGTACGAGTTGCCGATTATTTATCATATGTCGCAAGGTTTGGTATATCCAAGTTTGTATGAAGGTTTTGGCTTGCCAATTTTAGAAGCATTGCGTTGCGGAAAGCCTGTCATCACGAGTAACATTTCATCTATGCCTGAAGTTGGTGGCGATGCTTGTATCTTTATCGATCCGACAAATGTGGAGGAAATCTCCGCTGCGATTAATTTTATCTATTATAATTTGGATTTGGCTGCAGAAATAAGAGTAAAAGCGGCAGAGCAAGTTCAAAAATTCAATCCGGAAAAAATGACCGAAAAAATGATGAACGTTTATAAAAGTTTGGTTTAATTTTATTGTATAATCATCATGAAAAAAGACTACGACTATAACTTAATTCGTTGCATCAATCATTTGATAGAAGGCAATGTAATACTATATCCAACAGATACCATTTGGGGTTTAGGCTGCGATGCAACAAATGCAGCAGCAGTTGATAAAATATTTGACATTAAACAAAGACCGGCAAATAAAAGCTTAATTGTTTTGGTAGATTCTATCGAAACCTTAGAAAGATATGTGAACGTAACCAATGAAATCGAATCCTTGATTTTTTCCTTTAAAGTGCCTACAACAGTTATTTATCCAAATCCATTAGGCTTGGCAAAAAATGCTGTAAACGAAGACAATACTATTGGAATAAGATTGGTAAAACATAAATTTTGCCAGCAACTAATTCGAGAATTTGGAAAGCCGATCATCAGCACATCAGCAAATATTTCCGGCGAAAAAACTCCTTTACAATTTGGACAAATTGCGCCTGAAATAAAAGAAAAAGTAGATTTTATTGTAGAAAGAAAACACGACACAACTAATTATCAGCAGCCATCAAAACTCATCAGGATAAATAAAGATAATTCAATCGAATACCTGCGATAATTTAAAAAATATTTTAAACCACTCAAGAAACTTAAGTTTACTTATAAGAAATTATTAAAAGAGGAAGCTTAGTTTAGTGAAAATTTTATTTCGTAAAATTGAAAAAAATAAGTCTTTGTTTCTTAAGTGCCTTAAGTGGTTAATTTCTTTTACAGCAACTGAAACTGCAGATACTTAATGGTACGATTATCTTTTAAGTGCATTTTTTCATAGTAAGTTTGAATGCCATGCAGTTCATCATTCTTGTTCATCGCATACACATCTTCATAATCCTTCAAAATTTTAGACGGAAATTCCTGCAACATTTCTTTCGTATAATTGTACAGAACATCACTGTCAATTTTTACATGAATCAAGCCGTCTTTTTGTAGAATGATTTTGTAAAGCCTGAGAAATTTTTTATCTGTTAAACGTCTTTTAGCGTCACCATCACGCAAAAATGGATCGGCAAAAGTAATCCAGATTTCTGCTACTTCACCTTGTTCAAAATATTCGTGAATATGATCGATCTGATCTCTGATAAAACCAACATTCGTTAAGTTTTCAATTGAAGCAATTCGTGCTGCACTCCAAATTCTGTTACCTTTAATATCAACACCAATAAAATTCTTTTCCGGAAATAATTTTGCCATTCCAAGCGTATAATCGCCTTTGCCACAAGCAAGCTCAACAATAATAGGATGTTCGTTCTTAAAAAAATCAGTATGCCATTTGCCTTTCAGCACCGGGTTTTTTTCAATAACAATTGGATTACTTGCCAGTTCGGCAAATTTTTCGAGCTTACTTTTCTTTGACAATTTTTTTTCGCAAAGATAAGCAGACAGTTGAGTTTTTTAAAATACTAAACGGTTTCTGTTGCGGTTTTCTTCGAAAAAGCTAAGATATTATCTATTATTGATTTGCTTGGTTCGTGTCCGTCTGCTTCATCTAAAGCAAGTTTAGCAGATTCAATATCTTTAAATTCTTGCCTGATGGCTTCATTTTGCTCTAAGGCATTTTCCACCAATTGGGTTTCGTTGGCGTTCGTTTCGTTATAAAGATGTTTGACAAGAAGTTCAGGTGTAAAATTTTGTTGCATAACATTTGTATTTATAAGGTAAACGGAAGTTAAACAAAAATATTTTATAGGTCAACAGTTTTTAGCGTAAAAACGATAAAATTAGTTGTTATAGCAACTAATCATTGCCGCCTGTGCCTTTAAATTGGTCGTCTTTGAATCGAAACATTACATTAAAAGTGGTTAAACTTCCATAAATTCTGGTAATATATTGCTGTAATTCTACTTTTTCGGCATCAGACAGCTTTGAAGCGTTTATTTTTTGTTCCATTACACGCAGTCTGTCACGTGTCATCACAATCTTATGAAAAAAGCCTTCAATAGGAATTTCTTTAGATTGTAAAGATTTGTCTTGCGGCTGCATTACTAAATTTCCACCTAACCATTTTTCTGCAATTTTGCAATCTTCGATCGGTTCGGTAAGTGGTGCGATCAGATTTTCAAGCACAGAAGTAATTTGCTCTAAAGAAACAGAATCTTTATCTTTTTCGATTAATTTAATAACGATCAAACCATCAAAACTCTTTGAGATCTCTTTTTCGCCATGCTCTTCGCCAAAATAAATGTTGTAGATATATTCATCGCTGTCGTCAATAACAATGCCTTTGCCAAATTTAGGATGTTCGAGTTTTGTGCCTACTTGAAATGATGTCATATAATTAATTTTTACGAAAATAGAAAAGCGATTCTAATTTTCCAATTTATTCAGAAAAGCGATTTCTTTAAAAGCAAATTTTTCTTCCAAAACGTCAGTACCGTTTTGTATTTCCATCACTAAATTTCCAACAGCATCAATATCAACTATCTTTCCTTCAAAAACAGATTCACCTTTTTTATAAGACGCTATTGTGTTATAATTTAGCAAATTCTCCAAATATTCACTTTTCAATTGCTCAAATTTTCGTTCTTTTAAAATGAAATAATATTTTTCGATAGATTCTAAGATCTTATTTAAAACAATATTCTTATCTACATCATTTTCTGTAATCAATTTCAGGCTTGTTGCTTTTATCTCTTTCAGAAAATCTTCCTGATTTACATTTAAACCAATTCCAATTACAGAATACTTTAAATACATTCCGGAAATTGTATTTTCTATCAAAATGCCGGCAAGTTTTTTATCATCAATATAAATGTCATTCGGCCACTTAATTTTAGTATTAAATAGTTCTGTAGGCAGTACGCAGTCATTATTATGCGTATTTAGTATACTGCTTATTGCATACTTTATACCTAAGGAAATTGCCATACTCAAATAAAATTGTTCTGTTGCACGTAAAAAAGAGGTCTTGTAAATGATGCTGAACGTTAAGTTTTTGTTAGCATCAGCCAGCCAAACTGTACCACTTTGTCCTCGACCTGCAAGTTGTTCGTCTGCTAAAATGACAGTTCCGTCAATTGGACTGCTTTTTGCAATGTGTTGTTTTGCGTAATTATTCGTAGAATCAACTGAAGGTAAGTGTAAAAGGAACTTTCCAGTGAAAAAAGTGTTATTTACATTAGTTTCCAAAATTTAGTAGATTTGAGTGAAATTATAAATAATATAGCACTTGGAAAAAATAAAAGTAAGAAAAACAACTAAGAAAACTACATCAGGAGAAACTTTGAATGAATTGATTGTATCATTAATTCAAGATAGAAAAGGACATGATATTGTAAGCATTGATCTAAGGAAAATTCCTGAAGCAATGTCCGATTATTTTGTGATCTGCCATGGTGATTCAACTACACAAACTCGTGCCATTACGGACTATTTGGAAGAAGAAGTACGAAAGCAAACAAATGCAAAGCCGTTCCACTTAGAAGGAAGAAATAATGGCGAATGGTGCCTGATAGATTTTGGAGATGTAGTAGTGCATGTTTTTGAAAAAGAAAAAAGAGAATTCTACCAGTTGGAGGACTTATGGAGCGACGGAATTTTAGAACGATACGCAGATTAAAATAAGAATTACTAAAGAATTAATATTAAATAATGGATTTTTTACCTGAAAACGAGGAGCCAAAAAAGAAAAAAGGTGGTTTTAACAGCTATTGGCTGTTTGCAATACTAATTGTCGGATTGTTTGCCACACAGCTTCTTTCTTTGAATTATGGTTCTAAAAAAACAATCTCTGAAGATAAATTCTTTAGAGAATTATTGCCTTCCGGTGATGTAGATTCTATAGTCTATGTGAACGGAAATACTGTAGAAGTATTTATAAAAAAGGATTCTTTAGCACAAAAGAAAAAATACGAAAATGTAAGAGTTACAAGAATTGGAACGGCAAACAAAGGACCATTCTATGATTTTGTAATTATCTCTGAAGAATCTTTTAAAACAAAATTAGATCAGGCTCAATTAAATGTTCCTAACACACAATTAGTAAAATATGACCGCGAAAACAGGCGCAGCATTTTCGATTTAATCGGTTGGTTATTGCCATTCGTTTTAATTATAGGAATCTGGATGTTCCTGATGCGTAAGGCAAGTGGTGGCGGTGCAATGGGCGGCATGGGTGGTCAAATCTTCAATATCGGAAAATCAAAAGCAAATCTATACGATAAAGATACTAAGGTAAGTATCACATTTGATGATGTTGCCGGTTTAGATGGTGCAAAAGAAGAAGTAACAGAAGTAGTAGATTTCTTAAAAAATCCAAAAAAATATACTACACTTGGTGCTAAGATTCCAAAAGGTGTTTTATTGGTAGGTCCTCCGGGAACAGGTAAAACATTATTGGCAAAAGCTGTGGCAGGCGAAGCAAAAGTTCCTTTCTTTTCATTGTCAGGTTCTGATTTCGTAGAAATGTTCGTAGGTGTTGGAGCATCACGTGTGCGTGACCTTTTCAAACAAGCAAGAGAAAAAGCACCTTGTATCATTTTTATTGATGAGATTGATGCAGTAGGTCGTTCACGTGGAAAAAATGCTATGCAAAGCAACGATGAGCGCGAAAGTACATTGAATCAGTTATTAGTAGAAATGGATGGTTTTAGCGGCGACAAGAGTATAATTCTAATGGCTGCAACAAACAGACCTGACGTTTTAGATTCGGCTTTATTAAGACCAGGACGTTTTGACAGACAAATTTATGTGGACTTACCGGAAGTAAAAGAACGTGAAGCCATTTTTAAAGTTCATTTAAAACCTTTGGTTTTAGGACAAGATGTATTGGTTGATTTCTTAGCAAAACAAACACCTGGATTTTCCGGTGCTGACATTGCAAATATTTGTAATGAAGCTGCTTTAGTTGCTGCTCGTAAAAATAAAAACTGTGTAGAAAAACAAGATTTCTTAGATGCGATCGACAGAGTAGTTGGTGGTTTGGAAAAGAAAAATAAAGTGATTAAACCGGCAGAAAAATCAAGGATCGCATATCACGAAGCCGGACATGCAACGGTAAGCTGGTTAACTGAACACGCAGCACCATTAATTAAAGTTACCATCGTGCCACGTGGTCAGTCATTAGGCGCAGCCTGGTATTTGCCTGAAGAAAGAAGCATTACAACAACAGAGCAGATATTAGACGAAATGTGTGCCACTATGGGTGGTCGTGCAGCGGAACATATCGTGTTCGGAAATATTTCCACAGGTGCATTGAGTGATTTGGAAAAAGTGAGCAAGCAGGCACAGGCAATGGTTAAAATTTATGGATTGAATGATAAGATTGGAAACGTATCATATTACGATTCATCAGGACAGCAGGAATATTCTTTCCAAAAACCTTATTCTGAAAAAACAGCAGAATTAATTGATAAAGAAATTTCTGAAACAATAGAATTTCAATACACAAGAGCAAAACAGATTCTATCAGAAAACAGGGAAAAGTTAGATGCTTTGGCAAAAATGCTATTAGAAAAAGAAGTAATTTTTAAAGATGATTTAGAAGTGATCTTTGGTAAACGTACTTTCGATGAAGAACTAACACCAATTGTAATTGCGCCTGAAACAACTGTACAAGAATAATTTCTAATAAAATATTTCATATAAAAACGCCACGAATTTTCGTGGCGTTTTTATTTTATAAAATTTAAAATTCCATTTTCTATTTTTACAGTAATGCAAAAATCAACCGTATTTAAAATTTATGCAATAGCATTTCTGGCTACAATAGTGATGTTGCTCTGTTATATCTACTTAAACGCGTATTATAACGGAAATCTTTGGAAAGCGATGATACCAAGCAAATCTGCATTGACAGCAGAATACTGCGAACTCGACCAGGCAACACATTTTTTCCGTCAAACCATAAATACGTATTCCAACTTAGGCTATTTCTTTTTAGGAGTGATAGTTATCCTGATTTCATTATACGACAACAAAAACCCGGAATTTATCAATACAAATTTGTTGCAGCAATTTCCAACGTTATCAGCTTTGTTTGGCTGTTGCTTGGTGTATTTGTGTTTTGGAAGTACATTTTTTCACGCATCACTTACATGGCTTGGTCAGCGTGCAGATATGAACGCAACTTACAGCATTTGCATTACATTAATTGCCATCAGTACTTATAGATTACTGAGTAAAGCAGATACACCTGAAAGCTTTAAACGCCTGTTTATCTATATAATACTATTGGTGATTGTTGCTTTTATAGAATTACATTTACTAATTCCCGGTACTATCTTATTGCCTGTAATGGTTGCAATTTTGGTAATCATTACAACTATAAACTACTTGCAAAATAAAAATAACTTTAATGTACAGTTAGCTATTTTAAGCTTTTTGCTGATGATTGGTGCTTTTGTTTTGCGCACATTAGATGTGAAAAAAATTGCCTGCGATCCAACCTCTTTTTATCAAGGTCATGCACTTTGGCATTTATTTACAGGCCTGAGTGTGTTCTTATTGTATTGGTTTTATAGAACTGAAAGAACACTTAGCAAATAATAAACTTTGCATGAAATGCATCTAATATGGTTTAATAGATTAACTATAAACTAATTGATTTAATTTACGTAGATTTTGGTCATATCGAAAAAGCTAACACTTTCATTCTCACTTTCACATCATTTACAATTTCCACCAAATTTTACTTTCTCATAGAAAGCTTCGTATTGCGGAAGAATATTCGATATATCAAATTTCTGAGCCTGTGCAAAAGCATTAAGTTTAAATTGTGCTAATTTTTCATCGTCTTGTAGAAGTTCTAAGGTACGTTTTGCCATTCCTTCCACATCACCAACATTTAATAAAAATCCTGTAACACTTTCAATATTCACTTCCGGAATTCCACCTGCATTAGATGATACTACAGGCACTTCACAAGCCATTGCTTCCAATGCAGCCAAACCAAAACTTTCCGTTTCTGATGGCATCAAAAATACATCTGCTACAGCTAATAATTCTTCTACAGCTTCTTGTTTTCCTAAGAAGCGAACATCCATTTGAGTACATAAACTGCGTGCTAACACTTCGGCAGCCTGTCGTTCAGGACCATCGCCGATCATTAACAATTTTGATGGAATTTCTTTAGAGACTTTGCAGAAAATCTGGATCACGTCTTCCACTCTTTTTACTTTTCTAAAATTAGAGGTATGTATTAAGATCTTCTCACCATCAGGTGCGATTGCTTTTTTAAAATGATCTTTATTTGTTTTTTTAAACCTCGAAAAATCTATAAAATTCGGAATGACTTCAATCTCATTTTTAATATCAAAATGTGCGAATGTATCATTTCTTAAGCTTTCAGAAACAGCCGTCACACCACAAGATTGATTGATGGAATAAGTAACTACAGGTTCATAAGTCGGATCTTTTCCAACCAAAGTAATATCTGTTCCGTGTAGTGTTGTGATCACCGGCACATCAATACCTTTCTGCAATAAAATTTGTCGCGCCATGTAAGCTGCGCTCGCATGTGGAATGGCATAATGTACATGAAAAATATCTAATTTTGCATTGATGGCAACATCTACTAATTTACTTGCCAAAGCCGTTTCGTAAGGCGCATAATCAAACAATGGATAATCGTTTAAACGAACTTCGTGGTAGAAAATGTTCTGATTGAACATATCCAATAAGCGTGCAGGTTCTTTGTAAGTTACAAAGTGAACTTTATGTCCTTTTTCTGCCAATCCTTTACCAAGTTCCGTAGCAACCACGCCGCTGCCGCCAAAAGTTGGATAACAAACAATTCCGATATTCATAGCATTGCAAATGTAGTAATGAAATAATGAAACAATGTAGTAATCTGCACACTATTTATTTCAACTGTGCATTCATTTTTAAGCCACATTCCAAAAATGAAATATAGTTGCTTTTATCTTTAGAGAAATCGTAGGCAACAGGCTGGTTGAGCAATTGTTCTTTTGTATTTATTAAAACATATTGCGGTTGAGAATTGGTCTTAAAATGCTTTGCCTGGAAATCACTCCACTTTTGACCTACTGTTTTTACTTCTTTTTCTTTTCCTGTTGCAGATGAAGTATACCATTCATTTTCAGGTAATTTTGTTTTATCATCTACATATAAAGAAACCACCACGTATTCTTTCAGCGATTCAATCACATTTTCATCTGACCAAACATTGTCTTCTATTTTTCTGCAGTTTACACAGCCAAAGCCTGTAAAGTCCAATAAAATAGGCATATTATTGGCTTTTGCGTAAGCTAAACCTTCCTCGTAATTTTTAAAGTGTTTAAATTTCTCAACATTTTTTTCTTTAAAATTATAAGAGGTTGGTGGAATGATGCCGCTGAATAACTTAACAGGTTTGTAAGTAATTAAAGCGTACACAAGATAAAATGTAAATAATAATGATGCTACACCAACTGCTTTTACTGCATTCTTATGCTGAGCTTTAAAAATAATGCTTAAGCAATACATCGACATGATAGCAAATATAATTATCCAGGTCATCATGAATGGTTCGAAGCGAAGAATGCCAAGATTCATCGTCATATCTACTGTTGATAGGAATTTGAACGCTAATGCTAACTCTATAAAACCTAAGATCACTTTTACGGTGGTAAGCCAGCCGCCTGATTTTGGTAATGATTGCAGCCATTGCGGAAACAGTGCAAATAAAGTAAATGGTAATGCCAAGGCAATTCCAAATCCTAATAAACCAACAAATAAGGAGGAGCCGCCAACTACTAATAATGTTCCGATGATTGGACCTGTACAGGAAAAGGAAACCAAGGCTAAAGTAAATGCCATAAAAAATATACCGATATAACCACCTTTGCTCGATAAACTATCGGTCTTATTTGCCCATGAAGATGGTAAAGTGATCTCAAACAAGCCAAAAAATGATAAGGCAAAAATGACGAACACGATAAAGAATAAAAGGTTGAACCAAATATTTGTACTCATAGCATTAAGCGCATCTGAGCCAAAAATACTGGTAATGATCAATCCTAAGGAAACATAAATAATGATAATAGATACACCGTATAATATAGCTTTAGAAACACCTGATTTTTTTTCTTTTCCGCCTTTAGTAAAGAAGCTTACAGTGAGTGGAATCATCGGAAAAACACATGGTGTAAGCAATGCAAACAAACCGCCTAAAAAGCCTGCAATAAAGATCCACAGCCAGCCTTTGTCTTCTGTTTGAGCATCTGCACTGCATGCGTTTTTTGCAGTTGAAAAATCAAATTTAGTTGTTAAATTATTGAGTTGCTGAATCGTTGAATTGCTGTTAGTGTCAATATTTACTGATGTTTGTGTTGCTTTCGTTATAGAATCCTGATTCTTGATTTCTGGCTCTTGAATTTTTTTTCCATCGAAAGAAATAGCAAATTTTTCAGGACCAAAAGGCATGCAACCGGTTTCATCTTTGCAAACCATTCCATCAAATTCGCCTTTTAAAACAGCATTTGGTTTTTTGAGCTTTACCTTTTGCACAAAAGTCACATCACCATCGAATGAAGTTACGTCAACGCCAAAAATATCTTCAAACTTGGTATGTTTTTTACCAACTTCTTCCAGTTTACCAATTAATTCAATGTCTGCATTTTTATCAAAACGAAACTCTGTTGGCAATGGACCACCTTCTTTTGTAAACTGAGAATAAGTATGCCAGTTTTCTTCTAAAGAACAAATAAATTTTACTTTGTATTCTGTTTCGGAGATCTTTTCTACTTCGCTTTTCCAAGTTAAGTGATTCTCAAAAGCAGCCTGAGCAAAAAAAGTAGTAAGTAGTAAGTAGAAAGTAATAAGAAATTTCATAGAAAAAACAGATTGCTTCGTTCCACGCAATGACGATACCATTGACCATTGACTATTGACCATTGACCGATTACGCATTTACTAAATTCAATAAAGATTCGAATAATTTTCTGCCGTCTGTATTTCCTAAAACACTTTCTGATGCGCGTTCAGGATGTGGCATCATACCGAAAACATTCCTGTTTTTATTGCAAATGCCTGCAATGTTTTCTAATGATCCATTTGGATTTGATGCGTCGTTGATATTGCCATCTTTATCACAATATTTGAATAAGATCTGGTCGTTTTCTTTTAACTCATTCAATGTTTTCTCATCAGCGTAATATCTTCCTTCGCCATGTGCAATTGGTATATTTAATGCTTTATCTAATTCTAAATTCCTTGTAATTGATGAATGAGTTGTTTGTGGAATTAGATATTGATTTTGACAAAGAAACTTTTGATGATCGTTCATCAGCAAAGCACCAGGCAACAAATGGCTTTCGCACAAAACCTGGAATCCGTTGCAGATACCAAAAACATAACCGCCGTTATTAGCGTGTTCGATTACTTTTTCCATAATTGGCGAAAGTCGTGCGATAGCACCACAACGCAAATAATCGCCATAAGAGAAACCACCCGGAATCATGATACAATCATCAGTAGTTAAATCCTGCAACGATGTATCTTTGTGCCATAAGATGCGCGTTTCGCATTGCATCACTTCCTGGCAAACATGAATAATATCTTGGTCGCAATTGGAACCCGGAAAAACAACAACACCGAACTTCATAGAATTTGAGATTTAAGATTTGAGATTTAAGATTTAAGAAATGAGATCATTGTTCTCATTTCTTATGTCGCATCTCTCATATCGGTTTTACAAAATTATTTAAAAATCCTTACAATATTTACGGTAAAGATTGTGAGTACAAAGATAACATTAAAGATTTCACTCCATTTCTTATTACGTAATCTTAACATAAATAAGGATAGAAAAACGCTCACAGGAATGAATAACAAGGAAAGAAAGCCTTCATCTAAGTTGTCGCAAAAAAGTATTGTTACGATCATTCCGATAAAAAAGAAGATAAGCATATTTATATTTTTTCTTCTTTTGAAACCTGTTGAATACATAATGCCACGTAAGCTTACAAATGACATCAGCAAATAAACAATGGTTAGAACAAATAGAATAATATTAAACAGGTCATTTTCAAACCTGAAAAACCTGAAAAATGAAATGAAAAATTCGCTGATGTTGATGTCAAAATTCATTAAATAGCTGATGCTTGCGGCAAAGTAAAATGGAAATGTAAGTCCAAAGAACAACATCAGGTATTCGTTGATTCGAAAAGGTTTTACAGCATATAACATCAGAAATAGAAATGGCAGAAAAAATAAAAAGTGTGCATTTAAGATCACCAAAATTCCACCTAAGATACCTAAGTTGAAACTGTGTTTTCTTGCATTGTCTTTTGTTGTAATGGTTAACAATGTTTGAAAAACTGCTAATAATATAAATCCAATTACCAGGTAAATACTAAATTGATTGAATTGTGGAATCAGCGAAGTCACTAAGGTGAAATACACTGCAGGAATCATCGTGTTGGTTTCGTTATAGTCAGCTTTGTGAAAGAGATAATTGAACCATATTGCCTGTATTATAAGACAAATTTGCGCCAAAATAAAATTAACAAAAAAGCTGCTTTCTATCAACAAACCAACCGAGAACCATAGGTTTTGAACAGGTTCGACCGGTACGAGTGTTCCTCCTATAAAAAATGGAATTTTAAGTAGTACAAAAAATAAGACGAATGCTAAAACGGTGGTTGGCTGCTGCGATTTAAAGTAAGATAACACTTTCTAATTTACGATTTATGTTCCGAATATTCGGAATACGATTTACGATTTTTTTTAAACTTAATTAGTATTGAAATAAAACAAGCTGAAGATTTCTTTTTTGTTCGCTTGGAATGATGACGGTATTGCCATCTAGTTGTTTTGCTTTCATCGGAACCAACACCAAATCCTGTTTTTCACTATTCATAACGCTTTGTCGTTTCGTCAAACCATTAGGATTTACATTGTATTCCACAAAATTTCCAATATTGTAAAAATCTTCGTTGTATAAGAATTTCAATACGTTATTAGCTTCAAAAAAAGAAAAAGATGAATAATAGCCTTCATCATTTTCTGAAACCTGAGATTTTGGCATAGCCGTTTGCCAATCCAACGTTCCATCAGTATTTACAGAATAAACACCAATATCGTAGAAATGGCTTTGCTCAATATAACGTACAGATGGCGCATAAGGTGCAGAATTATAATATGGACTGTTGTTGTAAGAATTTAAGCGTTCTGCTTTGGTGAATTTGTACTCACCTTCGGTAACAAGAATAAAACCACCATCACTGCGTGGCACAATGCGTTTAGGTTTTACTAAAGCAGCTTTGTCCTGCCATGTTTTAAAATCATTTGTCTGCGATTTTTGTAGGATCTCATTACTAAAAGGCATCTTGGAATTTAATAAAATAGTGTTTGTTCTAAAATCTATAATCTGATACGCAATGCCAATATCGTTTTTGTCTTTCGTGCTTTTGTATGCAGCTGTTATGTAAGCAATTTCACGCTTTGTACTTACTTCACTCACCAGGTTTTTGTATACATAATCCGGATTCTGCATAACCTGTTCACCAATAATATTATTTGCTCTGTTAAATGTTAAGACCGTAAAACGTTCATAATTATAATCGTTAAAATCATAGCTGCTTTCGTTGCCAACAACAGCTAAAACATTTCCGCTATTGTTTATTTTAATAGATTTTAGAGAAAGATTATTGCCTTCTGTTACAGAGAAAACATTCCTGTTTAGTATGCGAATGGAGTCTGATAAAATATTGAAACGAATAAAATACGCAACTTTCGATCTTACAGTACTAAATGTTATTATCTTCGATTTGTCTGGTGATGTTTTTACATAAAAGGCTTTATTATTGCCAATATTTGCCAATGGAATTGAATCTAATAAGACTGATTCATCAGGAATATTTAGTCTTTCATCTAAAATTTTGAGCTTAAAATATTGATGAGTTGTGCCATTTGTTGTGTAGAAGATCAAGACTTTATCTTTCAGCAAGATCATGCTTTCTAAGTTGATGTATTTGCCTTTAAACGGCAATGCTTTCCTGTTCGTTACTTTTAGCTGATTGTCGTAAGCAACCAATTCACTTTCATTATTACCAAAATAATGCACTAAAATTCCGGCATCATTTTTTCCTATAATTTCATAGTCGGAAAAACGACTGGCTACTTTTTCAGAAATAGATTTGGTAATGTTTTGAGAGAAAGATTCATTAGGGAAAAATAGTATGAATGAAATAATGAAACACGAAAACAATACAAGCCAATTGCGCGGTTGTTTATCTGTCATTGTTTTATTAATAAATTGCTTCATTCTTAAATTTATTTTTTCTGTCTTGGATCCAATGCGTCAGTCAATCCTTCACCAATTAAGTTAAATAAGGTAACCGTTAAAAATATGGCAAAACCAGGAAAAATAGCTACCCATAATTGCGATTTTCCGCCTTGTGCCAATGATAACAATTTTCCCCAAGTTAATGTTTCAGGTGGTATTCCTAAGCCTATGAAAGATAGGAATGACTCTGTTAAAACGGCAGCTGCAATGCCAAACGCGATAGTAATTAAAACCGGCGAAAGTGCATTCGGAATAGCATGTTTTAATAAAATTCTCCATTTTGGATAGCCTAAAGCTTCAGACGCTTCGATATATTCCAAACTTCTGATCTTTAATAATTCGGCTCTGATAAATCGCGCTATTTCTGTCCATGATGTTAAACCTATTACCACCATCACCAAAAATATACTTGGTTTAGAGATCGCAACAATGGCAATAATTAAAAATAATCTTGGAATAGAAACCAGCACTTCTATTAAACGCTGAACAATGATATCTATTGGAATGCTGATTTTCTTTTTTAAGAAAGGAATTTTATTGAAGATTCTTGAAATAAGAAATCCAATAAATAAGGCTGCGATGAAGATCAGAATTCCTTTTAAAACGCCATGAAATGCTGCAGCGTAAAAGAAGCCAAGAAAGGTGAAGATGATCCCAAAAATCATAGATGATCTTGAGATACGGATGCCTTTATCACCAAAAAATCCTGCCATCGAACCTAATAAAATTCCAATTAAACTGGCTATTGACATGGAAATCAGCCCAATAATAAACGCGATACGTGTTCCGTGAATTAATGCTGATAAAATATCTCTTCCAATGCCTTCTGTTCCAAGCCAATGCCGCCATCGGACAGAAGGAACATCTTGCTTGCCAAATGGCGACACAAAACCGAAATTTAGGATGTCTTGAGAAGTTGGTGAATATGGTATTGGTGCTCTCAGAGCGAAATCAAATTTTGTATCTGTCCAGATGATGTTGTTTAGTTCAGGTGGAAATTGACCTAATTTGAGCATTACAGCATATTCTTTAAAAACGGGAAAATAAGTCTTGCCTTGGTAAGTACAAACAATTGGTTTTTCATTGGCGATAAAATCTGCAAAAACAGCAATGAAGAGCATGAATACTACAACATAAAAAGAGTACAAAGCACGTTTGTTCTTTTTAAACTGACGCTTAACATACGACCAATAATCTTGTTTTATTTCTTGATTTGTATTCAATTTGATTTATTTTTTGTTGTATGAAATTCTTGGATCAACTACTGCGTATAAGATATCTGCCACTAAATAACCAACTAAAGTTAAGACAGCTGAAAACATGACGATGGTGTAAACAACCGGATAGTTTCTGGCTACTAATGCTTCGTAAGCAGTTTTGCCCATTCCAGGAATAGAAAATATTAATTCTAAAGCAACTGCGCCACTAATAGCTAAGGGAAACACATTGGCAAACAATGTAATGATTGGCAATAGTGAGTTTTTGATGGCATGTTTCCATAAAACCTTTTCTTCATCTAAACCTTTTGCGCGAGCCGTTCTCACGTAATCCTGTGATAATGAGTTGACCATAGCGCCACGCATTTGTCGTGATATAAATGCCAAGCCACCATAAGTATAACAAATGATCGGTAAAGTTAAGTGATAAATATAGCTTGTAAATCTTTGAAAGAATGTCATGGTTTCTGTTGCCTTCGGAACTCCAAATGATGGAAAAATATTTAAGAAATCACCACCACCAAAAAACATAATTAGTAGAGTTGCTACCCAAAAACTTGGCAATGAATATAAAATGAATAAAGAAGTTGAAATGGTTTGATCTTTAATCTCACCTTTATTTGCTGCTGACGTGATGCCTAATGGAATCGCAATCAAGTAAGTCAGAAAAATAGAAATGATGCTTAGAATAACTGTCCAGCGTATAGCTTCCCAAATAACAGTTTTTACAGGTCTTTCATCTTGATAAGAAATGCCAAAATCACCAACCATAAATTTTGTGATCCATTGATGATACTGATTATTTAAGCCATAAAAATGAATCGCAGGAATCAGGTTCTTATTTGGTGTGGCTTTTTTTATCACATCTTCAAAAGCATTTTGTGTTGAGGTTAGAGATGTGGCTAAGCTTGCTAATGATGCAGTAGAATCTAACTTAGACTGAATGCTTTTGAATGCAATGCGAACAGAATTTTCTTCAGGTTCAATATATAGTTTTTGAACTTCCTGTTTAATATCAATCAAAGCATCCGCATTTGTAGAATCTCCTTTAAAACTTCCTGCATTAATTTCTAAACCTTTAATAGAATTATAATAAGTGTCAATTTCTTTCCAGTTGCCGTATTTCTCAATCAGCTTTTCTAAGTTTTCACGCTGAAATTTCTTTGGAATGGTATGTAAATCTTTTGGAATGGCTTGGTTAGAAACAGCAAAATAAAATGTAGGCAAATCTAAGCCAAGCTGCTTGCGTTTTGCAATATATGCATTCTCAGAAGCCTGTGCGTTCGCAGCGCTGCCCATTTCGCTGTTTGAGTTTAGCATTTGTTCTACAGGGTCGCCCGGAACATGCGTACTTAAAAAAAATGTAAGTAAGGAAATTGCAAATAATGTTGGAATAAAAAGCAAAATCCGTTTAAAAATGTATTTCAGCATATTGGTATTTCTCTTAAAATTAATCTACTACTGTATATCCTTTTTTTACTTTGAAACCGGCAAACCAGGCGCCTGGATAAACTGCAGGACCTGCATGTATATTTTCAAATCTTTTATGAACACAGTTTCTGTATTTTTGTACATATAAATAAATATATGGAATCTGTTCGTGTTCAATAACCTGCCATTGCATGTATAATTCTTTACGTTTTACAGAATCTAATTCTACTCTGATGTCATCCAAAAGCTTATCTGTTTTTGCATTTCCAAAGCTCATGTAATTGGAGCCGCCGTTGGCTGATGAAGTATGAAATATTTGTTTGTTATCATCTAAACCCGGACTTGCCACCCAACCTTGATACCACATTTGGCAATTATGCTTCTTTAATTCATCCTGATATAATGACCATTCTAAAGATTTGATCGTAAGTTTTATACCTACTTGATAAAATGAACGTTGCATCAGCAAACCAACCATTTCACGCAATGAATTTCCACTATTGTAAGAAAAAGTAATATCTAAATCCGTTTTCTGACCATCAATTACTTTATCCAGAATGCCATCACCATCTGTATCTTTCCAACCTGCTTCTGCAAGCATTTCACCTGCTTTTTTTATGTCATAAGGGAAAAATTTTATATCAGGATTGATAAGGTCTTTTTTCATTGGTAAGATGCAGCTGTTTATTCTAACACCTTTATTATAGATAACTTTAGTAACCATTTGGTCAACATTTGTAAGATAGCATAATGCGCGACGAACCCTTACATCACTGAGAATCTTATCTTTCTGATTTAAACCAATTGCCTGGTAAGCCAATTGTTCCGGTTCAGATTTGTAAAAATTATTTTTGAATTTTGGTGAATTATCAAGGTCAATATACTCTTTAACAGGTGTAACATAACAAAAATCTATCTTTTCATTTTTTAAAGCTGTTAAAGCAGTTGGAAAACTATTGATCGTTACAAATACTAAGCGTTTTGGATAAGCTTCGAAGAATTGATTCAATTCATGCATTTGGTCGCCCCACCAGTTTTTCTTTCTTTCAAGCACCATTTGCTGACCGGTTTCCCAGCTTACCAAATTATATGCGCCGGAACCATGAACAAATTCAGGTTCACGCATTGTTTTTTGAGAATTAAAAAAATCAGAAAAATCTTTAACATTCTTGTCATTTGCACATTTTGGATTCTCTATCACTAATTCTGCGATATTGTATTTTTTTAAAAGATGTTTAGGATCATAGATGTATTCAGGTAAAATTTTTACTTCATAACCTGTTCCTTCTAAAACACCGATATTTTTGGAGCAGATAACGGTGTATTTTTTAGGATTATCTGCATAGGTTCTAATATCTTTTATGTAATCAACAGAAGGTTTTACATTGTCTGAGTTGACTCTTGGACAAAAAATAGATTTATAAGAAAAAATAACGTCACTTGCCAAAACCGGAGTTCCGTTGTCCCATTTTGCTTCCGGTCTTATTTCATAAGTTAATTCTATAAGATCGCCTAAGTTCGTTATTTCAGGCAATCCAACAGCCAAAACCGGAACTAATTCCATTGTCTCATAATTAAAGGACAACATACTTTGCATAATATGCGGCAACATATAATTTCTGGAGGTTGCATCAGATACAGTAAAAGGATTTAGGCCTTTAGCATCCGATAAGGTATGTATAACTACTTCGTTCTTGTATACTTTTGAAGAAGAGCTTTTATTGTTCATAAAAGCACTCAGAACAACAATAGTTAAAAAGATAAACAATATGGCGTATAGCGTGTTTTTGATTGACATGGAAAAACAAGATTGTTTTACAAATGTAATGGATTTTAGATATAATTGTATGGTATGAATAGACTAAAAGTAATTATTACAGGCGGAACGGGTTTGGTTGGAAAACGATTAACCGGTCTTTTGACCGGGAAAGGATATCAAGTGAATATCTTATGCAGAGAACCTAAAAAACCGAATGAATTTAAATGGAATCCTGAAGAAAATTATTTGGATGAGAAAGCGTTTGAAAATGCAACAGCTATTATACATTTGGCTGGTGCTAATGTAGCTGATGAAAGATGGACAGACAAACGTAAAAAAGAAATAATTGATAGCAGAATAAAATCAGCTCAATTATTATACGACTATCTGTCAAAAACAGATCACAACATCGAATCTTTTATTTCAGCATCAGCAGTCGGTTTTTACGGCGATAGAGGAAATGAGCTACTAATCGAAGAATCGTCGAACGGTTCAGGATTCTTAGCAGAAGTTTGTAAACTTTGGGAAAATTCTGCTGATAAAATGAATGAACTCAAAATTAAAGTAAGCAAAGTAAGAATAGGTATTGTGCTCAGTAAAAACGGTGGCGCATTGCCAAAGCTATCTTTGCCTGTAAAATTTGGAATTGGTGCTTATATGGGAAACGGTAAGCAATTTGTTCCTTGGATTCATATTGATGATTTATGTGATATATTTATTTATTTGCTGGAAAATAGAAATCTCTCAGGAACGTACAATGCCTGCGCACCTGATGTAAAGACAAATAAACAAATGTCTGAACAAATTGCTGCTGCTTTGCATCGTCCTTTTATACCTGTTCCGGCGCCGGCATTTATATTAAAACTTGCAATGGACGAGATGTCATCCATGTTGCTGATGAGTAATAATTGTTCTGCACAAAAGATTATAAATACAGGTTTTGTTTTTCAATATCCAGATTTAAAAACAACTTTGAGTAGTATTTATTCATAATAGAAAATAACATCATAATATTTTAATGCACAAAAAACAAAAGAATGGTAATGTTTTGTACATTTATTGAATTCTAATCAATTAGGTTCAATAAAAATAACGAAATCAGAAAATGAAAAAACAACCATTTGCCTTTCAATTGCTTTTTCTAAGCTGCATTGCTTTTTTAGTTTTAACTACGATAGGAATGTTTTATTTTCCTGGCGGAACCATGTTAGACCATAACACAAAAGGTTATAGTTTCTTTAATAATTTCTTTTCAGAATTAGGACGATGGCGAACACATACTGGTGGAACAAACTGGATCTCATTTTTTTGTTTTGAAATTGCATTGTTGTTTCATTCTGTTGCCATGTTTGTTTTTAATCTTGAATTTTTAAAGCAAACTAAAAGCAAAGAACTCAATCCATCAGCATATTATGTTGCGTTATTTTGTGGTAGCATTTTCCCATTTTTATTAGCAGGCATTGCACTTACACCTTGCGATCTGTATTTAGCTAAACACATGGTATGTGTAAGAGTCGGCTTTGGTTTATTATTGCCATTGAGTTTTGCATACACTATTTTAATTCATAACCATCATTTATTGCCAAACAAATATGGTAATGTGATGATGATAATCGTAGTAGCAATTGCTTTCTATTTAGCAATGATTTTCTTTGGACCAGATCCGCATAAAGTTGGTTATGTACAACAAACTTCACAAAAAATAATTGTGTATTCTATGGTGTTTTCGTTATTATATTTATCAATCGGAACCAAAAAATACCTGCATATTCCAACGGATGAAGAAATACAAACTGCGAATTTAGTAAATAAAATTGCTTAAGAATTTGTCTTGAAATTAATCTTTTCCACCTAAACCAAAGGTGAAACCAAGACTGATAACCATTGGAAAATTGCCAAAAGTACCACGATAAAAAGATTCATTTCCATTCAAAACGTTGAATAATAGAGATGCATTGAAATAGCCGATCTTGCCTAACTTCTGAGCATAGCCAGCACCTAATAATAAATGATGTACATTTACTTTCTTATATGCATCATAGTAAGATGGCTTGTTTATTAAATCATACTGCGCTGTTAAAAAAGCACCTTTGTAAACATAGCCACGTGCAAAGATATCAGCACCATAAACAAAAAAACTTTCTGAGAATGTTGATGTGTATCTAATTCTATAATATGCTAAAACAGAGCCAATGCCGATTTCTAATCGATTTGGAATTACCATAAAACTGATAGTTGGCGTTGCCTGTAAGGTTGTGTAAGTTCCAAATTGAAAACCAAAATTACTTAATCCAATACGAATACGATTCAGCATCTCTTTCTTGGTTTCTATTTCAGTTTTAGCATCTTTCTGTGCTTTAACTTTTATCTTTTCTTCTTTAGGCTGAGTATTAGTGTTAAGCGTGTCAATTATCTTAACAGGCTGATCGTAAATTTCTTCCTGTGCGAGTAAGTCGTTATACGTACAAAATATCAGTAGTAATAAAATAGATAATGCAAATTTGCTCTTCATCTTTATTGAGATTTGATTTAACAAATGTTATCGGTAATTACTTTGGCGTTACAAGTAAAGTAAAAACGTAACTTTGATAAAAATACTTTTTACATGCCGAATTTACGCACAAAAACAATAGCATTTTTGCTAATTATTGTTTCTTATGAATTAAGCTTTAGTCAATTAACATTAGAAGATATTTTTTTGAACAGAAAATACGAACCGAAAACAATCGATGAAGTTTCTTTTCTAAAAAAGAACGCAAGATATATCGTTTTAGAAAACAAAAAGAAAGGTCAGGAAATAGCAACCTATAATGCATTGGCACAAAAAACAGACTCGGTTTTATTGTCAAAAATTTGGGTTGATAAAGACTTGCCGATTCCTGATTTTACGAGTGTAGAAATCTCTAACACAGATAAGTATTTCCTGTTAAAATCTAATGAAGAAAAAATGTATCGTCGCGCAGGTTCTGCAGATTATTATATTACAGATGGCAAGAATAATATTTCAAAAGCCGGAAAATATAAAATCAGTTTTCCGGTTTTTTCTCCAAATGATAAAAAGATAGCCTATGTAAGAGATAATGATCTTTTTTATTTTGATATAGAAGATCAAACAGAACAACAAATCACTTCAGACGGAAAATGGAATTACATAATAAACGGTAAAAGTGATTGGGTTTATGAAGAAGAATTTTCTTTAACCAGTGCTTTTGCATGGAATCAGGATGGCGATAAAATTGCATATCTTAAATTTGATGAAAGCAATGTAAAAGAATATGCTTATCCAACTTATTACGGACAAACTTATCCAAATTCTTTCTCATACAAATATCCAAAAGCAGGTGAACAAAGTTCAATTGTTTCAGCACATTATTACGATTTAAAAAAACAAAAAAACTACAAAATAAACCTAAGCAATTACAGCTATGAATATATTCCTAAAATAATTTCAGCGAATAATTCAATTTATTTTATGATGTTAAATCGTCATCAGGATACATTAAAAATAGTATCGTATGATTTAAAGACAAAGCAGTCCGAACTAATATTTACTGATGTTTCCAAACAATATGTAGAAGTTCCAAAATGCCTTTTTGTGTTAAAAGATAATTCGTTTATTACAACCTCAGAACGTGATGGCTACAATCATCTATATCTTTTTGATGAGTATGGAAAATTACTGAAACAATTATCAAAAGGAAATTTTGAGATCACAGATGTATATGGTGTTGATGAAATTAATAAACAAATTTATTATCAAAGTAATGAAGACAATGTGACAGAAAAAAAATTGTGGAAGTTAAATTACGATAACTTAGAAAAGAAACAGATTTCACTTAAAAATGGAAAAAACACAGCCGTATTTTCTACAGATTTTTCATATTTTATACAAACATTTTCTGATTCCAAAACAACACCAAAATTTAGCATTGAATCAGCATCAAACACTATTTTTTTAGAAGAAAATAAATCATTACAAGACTCATTGGCAGACATTGCAAAAAAAGAATTTATAACAATAAACGTAGATGGCAATGAATTATACGCATGGATCATAAAACCGAAGAATATAGACAGCACAAAAAAATATCCATTGTTGATCTTCGTCTACGGCGGACCAAGTGAGCAGCAAGTGCTCAATGAATGGTCACGTTCACGAGATTTGTTCTATCATTATTTAGCCGAACAAGGTTATGCTGTTGCTTGTGTTGACAACAGAGGAACAGATGGTAGAGGCGCAGAATTTAAAAAGTGCACTTTCTTAAATTTAGGTAAGTTGGAAACTGACGATCAAATTGCCGCTGCAAAATATTTCGGCAATTTAGAATACATCAATAAAGACAGAATAGGCATTTTCGGCTGGAGTTATGGCGGTTACATGGCTTTGTTGAGCATCTTACAAAAAAATACACCTTTTAAAACGGCAGTTGCCGTTGCACCTGTAACTAACTGGAAATTTTATGACAATATCTACACAGAAAGATATATGCACACACCATCAGAAAATGAAAAAGGTTATGAGCAGTTTAATCCAATTAATTTAGCCAAAAATCTAAACGGAAATCTATTGATAATACATGGAACAGCTGATGATAATGTACACTTTCAAAATTCTGTAGAAATGGTGAACGCGCTTAATGAAGCAGGAAAAACTTATCAATTCTATATGTATCCTGACAAGGCTCACTCTATCAATGGTTCTAAATCTCGTTATGATGTATTTAAAAAAATAGCTGAATATTTAAATCAGCACTTATAAAGGTATTTGCTGATATTCGATAGGTTAGTTTCTTTTTAAACATAATTGTTTATATCATTCATAACATTAAATTCAAGTTTAACAACTTATCTTTGCGTTTCTAAAATTAAAAGATGAAGAAGTTATTATTTATTTTAGTTTGTATTTTCTATCTAAGTGCAAATTCTTTTGCTCAGGTAGAGAAGCAAATAAAAGGCGAAGCCATATCTGCAGAAGATAAAAAGAAAATGGAAGATACTTTGCAAGGCTGGAAATTCGGCGGCACAGGAAACATCACTTTCAACCAGGCTGGTTTTAAAAATTGGGCAGCAGGCGGAACTAACTCTATCGCATTCTTATTTAATCTTAGAGTTTATGCAGACTTGAAACAAGGCAATCACTTATGGCAAAATTGGGTAGCTGCAGAATATGGTATTCAGATTTCTAAACAAACAAACCCAAAAGTGAGCAAAAATGCAGACCGTTGGGAATTATTCAGTAAATATGGTTACAAAATTTACAAACCATTGTATGTAGCCGCTTACGTAGATGTAAAGTCGCAGTTCTCTAAATCATTTGCAGAAAGACAGCCATCAACAGGTAGATTTGATTCTGTTATATCTAAAGGTGGTTCGCCTTTAACATTTGAAGCAGCGATAGGTTTAGATTATGTACCAAACGATAAATTCTCTTTGTTTTTCTCACCATTTGCAGCCAAAATGCAATATGTTGCCGATGATGCAATTGCTGCAACAGGTGCTTATGGAAATCCGTTAGATCCATTTTCTCATGTAAAAAAAGAATTTGGTGCAGTTTTAATAGCGCAATACAAACAAAACTTCTGGAAACAAAACATCAGCGTTTCTACTATATTAAAAGTATATAAAAACTATCTGCGTGGCAAAATGCTTGATTTAAATAGCTTAAACCTGAATGATTATAATTATTCAATTAATGAAACAAACAGTCATTACAGGAAAAATATTGATGTAGACTGGCAGACAACGATTGGATTTAAAGTAAATAAATTTCTATCAGCAAGCGTATTTTGGCAGTTAATTTACGATAACGATGTTGTCATCAGAGATAAAGATTCAAAACTTTTCGGATACAAAGCTCAGTTCAGAGATATCATCGGAATCGGCTTGTCTTATAATCCAAATTTTTATAAAGCAAAAGGCTTAAAAGCAAAAAAAATCTGATAATAATTGATATTAAAGAAAGCCACGCATAAGCGTGGCTTTCTATTTTTTGACAATAAAGTATAATAAATCTAACAGCTAACATTTTTTAACAATATTACAATCTACTTAAGTTGCATTGGTTTTATTTTTGCATACTTTTAAAAACTTAAAATAAGTCTATGGAATCTATTGACATAAAAGCATTAAACGAGAAAATTCAGCAAGACAGCGCGTTCTTAGAGCTGTTGAATTTAGAAATAGGAAAATCTATCGTAGGACAAAAGTACATGATCGAACGTTTAATGATTGCGTTGCTTTCACAAGGTCATATCTTGTTGGAAGGTGTTCCTGGTTTGGCAAAAACATTGGCCATAAAATCTTTGTCTGACGCCATTGATACCAAATTCTCACGTATTCAATTCACACCGGATTTATTGCCAGCCGATATTTTAGGTACGATGATCTACAACCAGGCAAAAGGAAACTTTGAAGTAAAAAAAGGACCGATATTTTCGAACTTTGTTTTAGCAGATGAGATAAACAGAGCACCTGCAAAAGTACAAAGCGCTTTGTTGCAAGCCATGCAGGAAAGAGTAATCACGCTTGGTGATACAACTTACAAATTAGAAGAACCATTTTTGGTTTTAGCAACCATGAATCCGATTGAGCAAGAAGGAACTTATAATTTGCCAGAAGCACAAGTAGATCGTTTTATGTTGAAAGTAAAAATCTCTTATCCTGAATTTGAAGAAGAAAGACAAATTATGCGACAAAATGTTGCAGGTTTAAGTTCAAATATAAAACCCATTGTTTCTGCGCAAACTATATTGCAGGCACGCGATACCGTTCGCCAAATCTATATGGACGACAAGATAGAAAAGTATATTTTGGACATCATATTTGCAACACGCGAACCTTCAAAATATAAGATAGATAATCTCAAACATCTAATAAGCTATGGTGGTTCGCCACGTGCAAGCATCAGCTTGGCAATGGCAAGTAAAGCGTATGCATTCATTAAGCGTCGTGGTTATGTAATACCTGAAGATGTACGTGCTGTGGCACATGATGTGTTGCGTCATCGTATAGGCATTACTTACGAAGCCGAAGCTGAAAACATTACGCAAGAACACATCATCGATACTATTTTAAACAGAGTAGAAGTTCCTTAGTAGACTTTTAGAATCAAGACATGAGACATGAGAAATTTTCTCATTTCTCATGTCTATAATCTCAAATCTCAGAATATATGGAAGTATCAGAATTACTCAAAAAAGTACGGCAAATTGAAATCAAGACCAAAGGCTTGACGAACCATATATTTTCCGGCGAGTATCATTCTGCTTTCAAAGGTCGTGGAATGTCTTTTTCAGAAGTGCGTGAATATCAATACGGTGATGATATCAGGAATATAGATTGGAATGTTACGGCACGTTTTCAGCATCCTTATGTAAAGATATTTGAAGAAGAAAGAGAGCTTACCATTATGTTGCTGATCGATGTAAGTAAATCATCTTTTATAGGAACACAAAACCAATTAAAAAATGAGATAATAGCAGAAATTGCTGGTGTTTTGGCGTTTTCAGCCATTCAGAATAATGATAAAGTCGGTGTGCTTTTTTTTAGTGATGAAGTTGAATTATTGATTCCGCCAAAGAAAGGTAAATCACATATTTTACGCATCATTCGAGAAGTTATAAACTTTGAACCGAAGAGCAATAAAACCAATATTTCTTTAGCGTTGGAAAGATTCAATAACATGGTAAAGAAAAAAAGTATTGCTTTTATTTTGTCAGATTTTATTGATGAAAAATATGAGAATGAATTACGACACGTTGCAAAGAAACATGATGTAATTGGTGTAAAAGTGTATGATAATTTAGATATGGAATTGCCAAAAATTGGTTTGTTGCAAGTGCAAGATGTAGAAACAGGCGAATCGAAATGGATCAATACAAATGATGTGCAAACACAGAAAGTTTATAATGAACGTGCGGTTTATTATGATAAAAATTACGACAATAGTTTTATGAAAGCCGGTGCTGATAAATTAAAAATAAATACCGCACAATCGTATGTTCATATATTGATGAACTTCTTTAAAAAACGTAGTTAATGTATTAATGCAGCAATGAAGTAATTTAATAATTGAGAGAATGTACTTAAATAGAAATAAAATAAATGAAGGCGTTTTAATGAAGAATAGAAATATTACTTCATTACTTCATTACTTTATTATTTCATTTCTAACGGCATACTGCATACTTTATACTAATTACTCTTTTTCTCAAACTGCAACTGCCTCAACAAAACAAAAAGAATACTTAATTGGCGATTGGATTCCTGTGGATTTATTTGTGTCAGCTACATCAAACAATAAAGTTGCTTTTCCAAACTTAAAAGATTCTATTTCCGAAACGATTGAAGTGGCAAATTTTACACCAATTGATACCATAAAAAAAAGCGGTCAATATGAATATCATCAGTTGGTGAACCTTATCGTTTTTGATACCGGAAAGATTCAATTGCCACAATTTCAGTTTTTGGTAGATAATAACGGAAAGTTGGATACTATTACATCAGAAGCAATTGTAGTGCATGTTGCAGGCGTAAAGATTGATACCACAAAAGATATAAAACCGATTAAAGAACCATTAAAAATTCCATATACTTTTCAGGAAATTTTGCCTTTCATCATCGGTGCGTTGATTATAGCAATTATTGCAGGTTTAATTGTTTGGTATGTTATAGAAAGAAAGAAAAAGAAACAACCATTGGATGAAAAATATTTATTGCCGCCACACGTTTGGGCTTTCAAAGAATTAAATAAGCTGCAGCAAGATAAGTTATGGCAAACAGGTGAAGTAAAAAATTATTATTCGCGTTTAACAGATATTGCAAGAACATACATAGAGCTGCGTTACAAAATTCCGGCAATGGAAAAAACAACAGACGAATTGATGAGTTCGATGCATAAAGGTATTATGAAGCAATCTTTGAAAAAAGAACTCAACGAAGTTTTGATGTTGAGCGACTTCGTGAAATTTGCAAAAGCACAACCTGATTTTTTAGAGAACGAAAATTCATTAAATATTATAAAAGATTTTATTGATAAAACTAAATTGATAGAAGAAGAAAAGAAAGAACCAACTGTTAAATGAAAAAAATAATACTCATATTATTGTTATTCAACTTTTCTGTCAGCCTGTTTGCTTACCATGAAAATACTACGCATTTTAAGTATGCAAACTTAAGAGATAGTGCATACAATGCAGGCAATAATCAACTTTGTTTGAAATATATTGATACGCTTAAACAATATCCATATTACAGACAATGCAGCCAGGATTGGCATAGCTGTTGTAGAAATGCTGTAACAGAGTATGTCATTTGGAATAAGTTGGGCAACTATCAATCTATTGTAGATAATTTTTTAGATGAATATGGTTACCAGCTTTTTATCAAAGCATTTTATTTCAATACTGATTTGAGAGATTTTCCTATTTTCCTGAATGCAGTGGATACACTTACAGATAATTACTTTTTAAAAGACGAAGATTATGACATAGCTGGTGAAAGCAATGAACATGAAATTCTGAATCCAACTTGGTCTATAGATGCTGATACAAGTTCGTTAGAAGCGTTTAATAAATCTGCTATTTTAACCATTAATTTATTTCAAAAAGAACACCAATTAAAATATCTTATTTTATTTGGCAACAGAGCCTTTTTTGAAATGTATAAAAAATATGATAAAGACAAGTACAATTGGGACGATTCTTTGAAATATGATGACAGCCAAAAAAATTATGTAACACCATTTGAAAATTATTATAAAAACACAGGCTTTTATAGAGCAATTACGAGAACAATGCCTGATAGTAAATTTGCAATCTTTGACATAACTTATTTACACGAATCAAATGATTCCGTCTATCTATATACTATTTATGATCATGCTATTGATTTAAATATATACACGCAAAACAAGCTATTACAAGGGAAAAATAATACCGCATTATTGGCAAGTTATTATAAAAACTTTTTTCCTGGTAATCCAATATATTCGATGATTTGCGGCTTGTATTATTATAATAAAACCATTGCATCTGAAGAAGGAGAAACATATAATAACTTAAATTCAATAGATATTTATAATAAAGCTAATTGGAATAAATTATTTTATAAAAATAATATTGTAGGAGATTCGATTTTGCATCAACAAATTCTTCAATGGCTAAAACAACAAACTTATAACTAAAGAATAAAACTTACGACTTACAACTTATGACTTTTAACTTGATACCATACACATTTGCGCATCCACAATACTTTTGGCTATTGCTGGCTGTTCCATTTTTGCTGTATTGGTTTTATTATAAAAGAAATACATTTTTTCCAACCTTCAACATACCACAACATGGTGGTGTTTTATCACAACCAACATCGTTTAAAGTAAAATTATTACAAGCATTACCAATACTAAAAATATTCGCATTTATTTTTTTAGTTACTGCTTTAGCAAGACCACAAAGTGCGTTATCAGAAAAAGAAATTGCCACACAAGGAATTGATATAGTATTGTCATTAGATATTTCAGGTTCGATGCTTGCAAAAGATTTTGAACCTGATCGTTTAGAAGCAGCTAAAAAAGTGGCAATGAATTTTATTAAAGACAGACCAAACGACAGGATTGGTTTGGTGGTATTTTCCGGCGAAAGTTTTACGCAATGTCCAATCACAATTGATCATCAGGTATTGCTGAACTTATTCAAAGATATACATAGTGGTATGGTGGAAGATGGTACGGCGATTGGTATGGGTTTGGCAACTGCTGCTGCTCGTTTAAAAGAAAGTAAGTCAAAAACCAAGATAATTATTTTAATGACCGATGGTGTAAATAACATGGGTTATATTGATCCGTATTCAGCGATACAAATTGCAAAGACTTATGGAATCCGTGTTTATACAATTGGTGTTGGTAAAAACGGATCAGCACCTTATCCTGTGAAAGATCAGAATGGAAAAACATTTTATCAGAATTTTCCGGTACAAATTGATGAACCTTTACTTAAAAAAATTGCGCAGGAAACTGGTGGAAATTATTTCAGGGCAACAGGCAACAACTCTTTAAAGGCTGTATATGAGAACATAGATAAACTGGAAAAGTCAAAAATAAAGATAAATAACTATCATAGAAAAAGCGAGCATTTTCATTTGTTTGCTTTATTAGCATTACTGTGTTTGTTAGCGGAATTTATTTTGAGTAAAACATATTTAAAAACGATATTGAATTAATTGATGAAGGTATTTGGGCAAATATTAAAAATAAAAAACATTACAAAAAACATAAGCTTTGTTGTATTGTTATTTGTTTCATTTTCTTGTTTCTCAAAAAGTTATTTCATTAATAAGAAAGTAAATGCAAGTAGTTTTATTGCTTCATATAAAGTAGATACGACAGAATATAACTTACAATGGCGAATCATTCCAAACTCAAAAATTAAAAATAATAACATTATTAACAATAGCAATGGCTTTAGAATAATATGTGATAATGACAGCGCAGCTATTTCCTTTTATACAAATATTGATTCTGTAAAATTTATTATCAAACCAAAGGACACTATTTATTTCAATATTATTTTAGAAAAATCTGAATTGGTTCTTGTTAAAGTAATAGGTTATAATAAGTCTGAAAACTATTCAGATACTTATATAAAAGAGAATACAAATGCTATTACAATTGATGTTCCGGAAGTAAATGAATTAATTAAAATTATCTTATTACTTAATCAAGATGAATTAGAGCACGCCATTAAAAGTGCGAATTCAAGTTACAGGGAAGTATTTGCATCGGAATACTATAGTGATGTGTTGGCATATTTTTATAAATTCAGAAAGGAAAAAATTGTGAATGCTCTTTACAGGTTTATTGAAAATGATAGTGTAACAACAGAAGCTGATAATTATTTAGATATTAAACGATTTTCTTCTCTGTATATGTTTGATAAAGAAAATAAGATTATACGAACAAGATATTATACTGTTGAAGCAGGCAATCATTATGATATGCTTGAGCCTTTTATATCTTCAATAAATGATTTTGCAGACAAAACTGAATTCAGAG
>Ga0247804_10000145_pt1 | contig 33627 bp, 70 predicted proteins | sample UWRJL029104C1_FD_181142 | JGI IMG/M metagenome (GOLD analysis project Ga0247804, IMG submission 181142) | Plant litter microbial communities from Arlington Agricultural Research Station in Wisconsin, United States - UWRJ-L029-104C-1 | ecosystem: Environmental > Terrestrial > Plant litter >... | reverse complement strand
GTAGCAGGATTAACTATCTCGGTGTGGCATTCAATAACACCATCGGCAATCCAGAAAACCCAAAGTTAGGATTTCGGCCAAAGGTCGCCATGCTGACAGCGGGGACGCAGGCCGATAAAGCCCAAAGAAATATCTTATCAGAGGAACTTAAATCTATACCTTTGATAATAGATATGCAGGGGTGGGAACTTAATGGTAAGATAGCGAAGCCCGGTGATATTATTTCGATAACAAACCCTGAATTGCACTTGTACAAGCCTGCCAGTTTCTTTATTCTAACTGCCGATTACAAAGCAGATGAGCGAAGCCAGACAGCCCGGTTATATTGCGTATTGCCAGAGGTATTTAATAATGACGTGCCTAAAAATATATTCGCATGATCGCACTTAGCAAGGTTGTAAGCAGTGCAATACAGGCAGGGCTTAGGCTTATTACTGCACTTGTTACCAGCAAGACGGACGCAAGGGAGTGTTATGATGTTGCGCCTTATGGATGGGTCAGCAGCCCCATAGCGAAGACTACGGCGGTGTATATGGACACCGCTAACCGCATGGATAATGTGATAGTGGGCTACATCGTAAAGGCCGCAAAGCCCGTGAATGAGGGGGAGAGTATGATGTACAGCACCGACACATCAGGCGCGCTAAAATACTACGTATATGCCACCGCTACAAACATAACCATCGGCACCGGCACACCTGTAAATCATTTTACGCAATGGGAGGGCTTGAATACCGCCTTAGCTACGTATCTTGCAGGCCTTGATGCAGCTATTACCGCCGGAATAGCCGGAGCGGGAGGGGCTTATGTTCCGCCTGCTCCTTTAAATATTACAGGGGCTAAGACAACAAACGTATTAACTAACTGATCATGGTAGAATATTCATCATCGGCAATATATGTGCAAAGCTGCACGACAACAGAGGCTAAAATAGCTGCAATAGATGCCGTTATCGATGCGCTATTTTTGGCCTCGTTGAGTGCCGCCGGTAATAGCGACCTTACAGAGTACTATCTTGATACGGGGCAAACAAAGGTTACCTGCAAATACCGCGGCGTAAAAGAAATAAGCAATGCTATAGATGCCTTTGAAAGCATCAGGCAGAGGTACGTAAGCAGACTTAATGGGCGGCAGGTTCGCCATATTCCTGAACAAAATTTAAGATACGGAAGAAGATGCGTATAGGTAGTTTAGAGATAACATTTAAGAGTAAAAAGGCAAAGGCCGAACCGGTAGAAGAGCAAGCCCAGCCGACCGCATTAGCTGGTATCGGTGTGGGCTATGGCACTGCTGCATATACTGCCCCGTACAACGGCCAGAACGCATTAGGAGAAATGGCACCACCGATAAATTATGTGGTAGACCATGACACCCTTATGATACGGTCATGGCAATTGTACTTGGAGAGTAGCAACTACAAAACCATCATGAAGCGGCTGAAAGATACTGTTATTGGTGGTGGCCTGAAGCTGCAATGTGCGCCGGTGGTGAACTACCTAAAAAAGAGCGGCATAGACCTTGAACTTGAAAAGTTCAATTCAGAGGTGGAAGATATGTGGAACCTCTATGCCAATTCCCGTATGGCTGATTATGCCGGTAAAAATACGCTCGGTGAAGTACATGCACGGGCATACCTCAACAGCATTGTGGCCGGTACCGTATTGGTTATCCTGCGCCCTGTGAATAATGTGGTGAAGGTTCAGCTTGTAGATGGCATATACCTGCAAACACCGATTAACTTCGCATTCGCTACTGAGGATAAGATAAACTACAACGCTATTGAGCGCATAAATCCAGACACAGGGAACCGCGTAAGATGGGGTGTAGAGATAGACAGCACAGGCCGCCACGTAGCATATTACGTGCGTACAGGCTACGGGCTTAACTACCAAAGGGTAGAGGCTTACGGTAAGAAGTCCGGCAGTCTTATGGCCTATATTCTCACTGATGAGGATTTCAGGGTTGATAGCGAAAAAGGGTTGCCGCGCTTATCGGCAGGCATGGAAACTGCAAGCCAATTGAACCGCTACAAATCAGCCACGGTATCGGCGGCAGAAGAGATAGCCAAAGCCCCGTACTTCATTAAGCATGACCTTAATTCTACCGGAGAAGACCCGCGAATTAAAGACCTCACAAAGGCTTATGATATAGACCGTCCGAGCGCATCCAGTCAGCTCGATTACAGCGCAGAGGGTAAGGCCATAGCGAACACCGTTAACGCGTCTACAAACCGCACTGTTACCAACATGCCTCCGGGGTCTGAACTGGTAGCATTGGAGAGCGGGAATCAGTTACACTTTGAACCGTTCAATAAAGCGGTGATAGAAGAGCAGGCCGCACTGGCCGGCATACCGCCGGAAATAGTAGCAAGCAAGTTCGATAGCAATTTCAGCGCATCACGTGCCGCATTCCTTGCAGAGGGCATGAGATTAGCAAGGGAGTGGGGTTATCAGGGCAACCACTTTTTGCAGCCTATATACAACCTGCAAATGGATATATGGGTCTATAGCTTAGAGATTAACGCGCCAGGCTATTTACAAGCATTGCAGGAAAAGAACGAGTATGTTCTTGTCGCTTACCGTATGTGTATCTGGGAGGGTGAAAAGCTCGGACATATAGACCCGCTGAAGGAGGCCAACTATTGGAGGGCTATACTCGGAGAAGGTAGCAAACATCTGCCGATAGGCACTTTCGAGCAGGCGGCGAAAGCCCTTGGCCTTGGTGATGCAGTGGCGAATATGAGCCAGTACGCTAAGGAAATGGAAGAGGGAGACGCGCTCGGCATCGAGCAGCAGGATAAGCTAACAGAGGACGATACGGAAGCCACTGAAAAAGAAGAGGAATAACACACATGCTACTACCAACAACAAGACCCGCTACCGTGCGGGTCTTGTTGCATTAAGGGCTACCTTAGCCCGTGCCGCTCGGGTCTTGATTATTTCGGCCACATCGCCAAAAATAACACGTGACGGGCTTTCCCCATAGTACTCTTCAATGTCTTTCAGGTCTTCAGCCGTAATAGGGCTTACGGTCAGCCGTAGGAAATGCTGTTTAGTTTTTGCCATAAATCAGTTGTGTTTTGCAAATATAAATCTATTTATGCTTACTTATGTGCATTGAGTTTCATTTTATTTTACCCTATTTACTTTTAGTCATTCATGACAAAGGAGATACTTTTATATAGTCCGATATACTCGTTCACGGCTGCCGATTTTATCGAGCAGATGGAGGCGAATAAGGGCAATGATATAACGGTACGAATGAATTGCCCCGGTGGTGAAGTGTATGGGGCGTATGGCATGTACGCAAAGTACGCGGAGCATACCAAAGGCAAGACACTAAAGGTTGACGGCATGGCTAAGTCCGGCGGCTTTTTCTTTTGTGTGTATGCTGATGATGTAGAGTGCCTTGACGTTTCCGACTTCATGATACACAGGGCGGCCTATCCATCATGGATGGAAGAAGACCCCGAAATATTTACCGATGAGGTAAAGGCACAGCTCACAAAAATAAACACATCATTACAGGCGGCCACTGAAGCCAAAATAGCTCCAGCCACATTTCATCTTATCACCGGCGTAACGCTCGATGAGGTATTCAGCCTGAATAGCCGAATAGATGTAAATATCACAGCGGCACAGGCAAAAGAAATGGGCTTAGTGAACCGCGTGAACGCCCTAACCCCTGCTAAGAAAAACGAGATCCATGCGCTTGCCTCATCTTATGGCGTTGCAGCGTTCTCTACAGAACCAGTATTAACACAAACCACAAATATTATGACTTCAGCAGATTTTAAAGCAGCCAATCCGGCGGCTTACGATGCGATAGTGAAAGAGGGCGCAGACGCTGAAAAGATGCGTGTATCGTCCCTTATGGTGTTCCATGACGTTGACCCTAAGGCGGTGGCTGAGGCTATCGAGAACGGCGGCACATTGACACCGAAAATGACGGCTGAATTTCAGCGCAAGATGTTCGCTAAGGCAGGGCTTGCAAATATAGCGGCTGATGCTACTGCTGATGTGACTACCGGAGTTACAGACAACACAACCACAGCAGAGCAGGCGGCAAATGCCGACTTCATGGCACAGGTAAAGGCTAACGTAAAAAAAATGACCCCTAAAATATAACTGACATGGCAACAACTACAGCATATCTTAACGGGTTACTTACTACCCAATTCGACTACACAAAGACATTCATCTGGAATGGCAGGTTCCGGACAGCATCATATACCAACAGTACTGGTGGTACGGTAACCCTTGCATCTGGTACGGTCCTTGGCCGGATATTCGCTACGGGGTTAGTTGTACCGATGGTGTCAACCGCTACCAACGGCAGCCAGATACCTATCGGTATATTGCGCGGTTCGCATGTCGTTCTTAACGGGGCTTCCGCAACACTAACGTATTGCTATAGCGGAGATGTAGACCCCGCCGCCCTGACATTCAGCAACGGTACAGATACATTCGCTACCGTTATCCTGTTCAATAGCAGCGTTCCGGCGGCTACAACTACACAGTATGGCACCATAGAGGACATACTTGTAGGCAAAGGAATTAACCCTGTAGCAGGTGTAGAAAACACAATAGCCGACAACTAAACCGATAAAAAACAACTAAAAAATGGCAGGAATAATAGCAACCAACCAAGCGAGAGCGCAGCTCACATCAGCCCTTGTGGATGTGTACGAGGATATGCTCTCCCCGACCAATTTCTTACGGTCGTTTTTCCCTTCGGTTCAGGAGTTCACCCGTTATGTATCTATTCAGGTAGAGCGTGACCTTGAGCTTATATCAGTAGATGTACAGCGGGGCAGCGAAGGAACGCGTAACAAGTTTACGAAATCAACTGAAAAAGTTATCGACCCTGCGTACTACCGTGAGTATTTCGAGATGACCGACATAGACCTGTACGACCGCCTATTTGGCAGCGCAGGTATAGAGGTGGGTGTATTCTCTCAGATAGTTGCCCTTTGCGCCCGGAGGATTTCAATGTTGCGTAACAAGATGGAGCGCGCGTATGAAAACCAGTGTGCGCAGATACTGCAAACGGGTGTGGCAACAATGGTCAATGGCGATAGCGTAGACTACCGCCGTAAGGCTGCAAGCCTCGTAGCTAATGGCGCGGGCAATACATGGGCTACCGGAACGGTTGATCCTTTTGCGACACTTGCGGCAGGTGCTAAGTTCCTGCGCACTGTAGGCAAAAGCCCGGACACTACATTTGTAACCATCCTTGGAGAAACTGCACTCAACGACCTGTTCAACAACACTATATTTAAAGGTCGTGTGTTCCAGAACTTAAACAATTCTATCGACACGGTAAGCACTCCGCAGCGTGACAGCGCAGGTGCAGATTACCACGGCACGCTAACCATAGGCCAGTACAAGACCGAACTTTGGTCTTACCCGCAATCATACGATGTAGTGAGCGGCGGCAATGTGGTGGCCACACCGTATATAGACCCTAAAAAGGTGATAATGATACCTAAGCGACCACGCTTTAAAATGGCATTCGCTGCCGTTCCGCGTGTGGTTAGGGGTGATAGCAATGGCGGCCTTATAGCCCCATCTGTTGAACCACAAGCATACCTCGTTGAGGATTATATCGACCCGCGCATGACATCGCACATCATGGATATTAAGAGCTGTGGTATAGCAATACCTACCGCAGTAGACCAGATATACACTGTACAGCCGGTAGCATAACATTAAGCAGACACCATCACAAAGCCCCGCTGAATAAATACCGGCGGGGCTTTTTAAAAAAATCTGACATGAAGCAATACAGAGTACTTGCCAATTCAATAACCACGCACCTAAGCGCAAAATATGCAAAAGGCGACGTGGTGAACGAAACTGAATTTTCTGATGTGGCCGAACTTGTTGCCAAAAAAGCAATAGAGGAAGTGAAGGAAGAGAAACCCGCAAAAAACAAGACCAATGAAACAGTATAAGGTAATTGCCGCATCGTGCTACTCCGGTATGCTTAAAAAGGTTCTCAACGGTGGAGATGTGCTACCAGAAGATGCCTTTTTGCCCGATGAGATAGACAGGCTCAAAAACGGCGGCTTCATTGAAGAAGTAGCCCCGCTATCTGTAGAACATCCGGTATCTTTTGAACCAGAGACTAAGGGCAAGACAAAGACCAAATAATGAATATTACCAACCGTGCGCAGCAACTTATACAGCGTATAACTACCAATAACGTTACGGGTTTTGGCACATCAGTAATATTCGTTAACCCTGACAATACTATCACAAAGACCGTATCGGCATTGCAGACAAAGCACATGCTGAAGCAGGATGAGAACGGGTTCAGGAGTGTGGCACGAACTGCCAGTATAGCAGTAAGCGAGGCGGCACTGATAGAGGCGGGTTATCCTACCCGTAACATGCAGAATGAAGTAGACCTGTTGCAGCATAAAGTTACTTGGACTGATGTAAGCGGGCTGGAGTGGACATACTCAGTAAGGCAGAACAGGCCGGACGAAAATATAGGACTGATAGTGCTGATACTCGATGATTACGATGCGCCTACGATCCCTGTAAAGGTCATAGTGGGCTACGGCGAACTGAAGGTATATGTTGATATTGTAACCACGCCGGACGACACTACGCAGACCCTGGATAATGGAGATGTGATACCACTGCAATATGCGCTTAACGAGGACGGCTCATTTACCGTGCCTTACGTGCGAGATACAGTTAACTGCTTTGTACTTGTGCCATTCATTGTCGGAAACGATAATTATCAAGAGCGGTTCGATAACAATGGCACATTCACATTCACTTACGGGTCTATTGTTCCCGGAGACCAGATAGCATTTAACATTAACGCGCCAATATATAGTTTCTAATGCCCGCAAAGATAAACGGTATCATACCACCCGCTTCATTTGAACGCATCCGAGATGCGCTCGGCGCGGTGCTGCTGCTGGAGCTTGCAAATCAAAAAGCATTAGATCCCACTTTTGACGCGCCTGATAAAGTATGGTTAGAGCGCATAGATCCGCCAAATGTACCCACTGAATTGCCCTATGTGAATATAAGGTTTCAGGGCGGCCAATATGATGAGAAGAGCAGGGAGATAACGCAGGTGCATGGTTTGTACACCTACAATATCGAACTATCAACCCGGGCAAAGACAACAGCGGTTAAAGCGGGCGACCAGATAGCAACCGTAGACATACACAGGCTTATCCGCGCCATCCGCGCCATCCTTGCTAATCAGGCATACATAAGGCTTGGTTTTGCGCCGCCATTCAATAAGCAGGCCTATGTAAATAAGGTTGAGGTATATCAGGCGCAGCAATGGCAGGATGCCACAAATGAGGTTACCGCCATGATAGAGTACTGCATAGAGGTTCCGGAAATAAACATAGTGACCAATAAGGGGGGGATATGCAGCGAGGTAATGACTGAAGTTCGAATTAACAACACAGATATAGGGTACTTTTTAGACGTAATAGAACCATGAAACTAAGCGAAATACCTGGGCAGGCAATAGGAGATAATGATGCTTTAGTTGGCGTTCGCACGGGGCCATTGGATTGCCTATTCCCCGTCTCTTCTCTTGTCAACTACCTTAAGAGTAAGTTCCCTTTCAGAACTACCAGCACTCCGACAATTACGGCAGGTGCAGGCTTGGGAACTGGGGGCAGCGTATCTATTCTTGTGGGCAATGATAATAACATGACGGTGAGCGTAACTATTGGTACAACCCCGGCATCTGCCGCTACTGTAGCCGAAATAACATACGGAACGCCCAAAACCGCAGCCCCTTCCGTGGTGTGGTCGCCAGCCAACAGCAATGCATCCCTGCTATCGGGGCCCAATCAGGTGATTATATTTTCTCTTTCGGCCGCAGTAATACGTATTACTGCGGGAGGTAACGCATTAATACCGGGAGCAAACTACCAATGGTCATTAATTAGCACACAATTATAATGAGAATAATATTATTCATACTTGCATTTACTTTGTCTTCTGCGTGCTTCGGGCAACGGTCGTCCGGCGGTGTTTTGCAGCCGCGGTTGAAGGTGTACCCTCACGGGAATACACAGACATTGGATAGCAACCTATGGAGCCAGTTTATAGCCGGTACGCTGCGGATGCCGTTCTACGCCATACCTCATACCGTAAGGTACATGGGTATAGACAGTAACGGTATGGCGGTAATGCTTAATGGTGGCGGCGGCTCAGGCGGTCTATCTCCAACAGATAGTACATACATCATCATGAACGGTGGCGGCGGGGATAGTGCCACTTTCTACACCAAATACAGGTCAGATACCAGCCGTGCGAACATATACGGGGCTATAGGCAATAAGTTAAACCTATCAGCCGTTGACAGCGTAGGCGGTTCGCCGGACAATCAGCACGTACCTACTACAGGACTTACAAACGGATGGATAAATGATGTGTACACGTACCTATTCGGCAATTACATTACAGGGGTCAATTCTCAGGCTTTGTTTTTTATACGTGCTGATAGTAACACTGCGAAAAACCCCATCACGCTCGATTACTTCAATAGTCATTTACCGGCGGGTACAGATACCACCTCATTAAGCAACAGGATAAATCTAAAGCTCAACAGTGTGGACACGGCAAGCCTAAGCAATCGCATCAATCTCAAGATGAATTACAGCGACACCGTGGGGTTGTCGAACAGGATAAATCTTAAACTTACAGCAACGGATACAGCATCTTTGAGCAACCGTATCAACTTGAAAATGGGCTATGCGGATACCGTTGGACTATCCAATAGGATAAACTTAAAGCTAAATTCAAGTGATACGGCGGGGCTATCTGGCAGGATAAATTTAAAATTGAATAGTTCAGATACGGCAGGTTTGTCAGGTAGAATTAACCTCAAACTAAATAGTGCCGACACTGCCGGACTGAGCGGGCGCATTAATCTGAAACAAAATACAGGAAACTATATAACAGCACTTACAGGCGATGTATCAGCGACCGGCCCCGGCAGTGCAGCCGCCACATTACAGACCGTTAACGCCACGCCGGGCACGTATGGCAGCGGCACGGTGAATCAGGTGCTTACTGTAGATAGCAAGGGGAGGATAACAACCATTACTACCGTGGCTATATCAGCCGGTAGCGGGTCGGCTACTGTAGTGTATGTAGGGGATGGGCTTACGCTCACGGGCACGGCATCGGTTAACCCCACGGTTGCCATCGCCGCTGTAACTACCAACACACTAACCCTCACTACCCATGCAACCACGTTAACGGCTACTACAGGCCACTCACAGGGCTTCACTACCGACAACTTCGCAGCGGATACCGTGACACTTGCAGGGTTCGGCGCAACCGCTGCGGGTGGTGGTGGCTTCACATCAACCGTAATGCTCACGGTGCTACAGAACGCTACCGGCGGCAGTGCTATATACTTCCGTGGTCAGACATTCAGCAGCGCACTTGGAACAGGCGCACAACCAGGATGCAACACGGCGGCCAATGGACTAACGATATACTACCTGCGATGGAACGATTACGCTAATAGGGTCACAATAGATTATACCACGTACTAAAACAAATAATATGAAGCAGTACAGAAAAAAACCAGTAGTTATTGAGGCGGTTCTTTGGACGGGAGAAAATCACCGAGAAATGAACGATTTTCTATTAGGTAACCCTAATGATTATCTTAAATCAAAAGGAGAAAATTTTGAAATAGACCATGCAAAAGTAGTTGGCGGGCTTATAATCAAAACGTTAGAGGGCGAGCATATAGCATCTATAGGGGACTACATTATCAAAGGCGTGAAGGGTGAATTTTACCCATGCAAGCCCGATATTTTCGAGGCAACATACGAAGCTGTTAACTGATGCGCACTATACTACTCATACTCCTAACCGCTCTGACCGCTACGGCGCAGACCTACGACAGCCCGCAGAGCATCGCCTATGCCCGTACGTTGCAGTCGGCAGGGGTAACGCTGCGGGCTAAGGATATACTCATGTTGCGCACTATAGCAACACGGTTCAGCCTGAATGGATCGGTAGGCGGCAAACAGTTCGTTGACCTGACAGGTACGGTACTGGCGCATAATCCTGTTATTGGGAATACAGGTACTGCACACGCCATTGATTACGTCACGCTTGGCACGTCTACATTCAGCGGTGCGCCTGTTCAAAATGATGGGAACATAGCATTGAACGGCTCAACACAATTCATGGTGTCGGATGTGGTACGATCATCTATGCCGCAGAACAGCATACACTACACTTATTCGACATTGACCAGTAGTGGCGCATGTGCTTGCGGGGAGTTCTTCACCGGCACGACCTCACTTGCTGATGTGATGCGCCTGAACTATACGGGCGGCAACTTCTTCGCATCTCTTGGGACTAACCCATCTACCAGCACATCGCAGGTGTCTACAGGCACTGCTGACGTGTTCACCATCACAAGAAACAACAGCACTCAGATAAGCATATACAAAGGCGGCGCAGCGTATAGTGTCAATCCGTTCTCTAATACTACTACGGGATTGCCTGTTGGCAATATCAATATAGGCGGCACGGCTACAGGGTTCTTGGGCAACAAGAGCAACAGGAGCATATACGGCTATACCATCGGGCTAACTGTATCGGCGGCGCAGGCATTGGCAATAAGTAACCTTTTAAAAGACGAAATCGCAGTAAAATGAAAACACTATTACTAATACTACTATTAGCCGTATCGGCTGGGGCTTATGGACAATGCAGCCCGCTTATCTCTATCCCAGATAGTTTTGCGCTAAGGATGCAAAATAAGACGGTGGGCATCAATACGTTCTACTGTAATGTAGATACCAACAATATTTTTTGGGTTGACCCTAACTCAATACCGCAATTCCCTACAGATTTTGGATATATTACGGCTGTTGGTTGGCTGCCTGATACCGTGTGCATATGGCCGGAACGGTTCTTTCAGGGAACTGTTCAGAATATATACACGTTGCAAAAGCCATACATAGCTATGCGCAATGGAGAGTTTTCTTTCTTAGAAAAAAAGGTAGTAACTGGTAACACTACATACGTATTGCCAGCAGGCCATAAGATGCTATCCTTTGACATTTCCAGTGTCAGCAATGAGAATATAAGCGTAGACATTGTTCCGGCCGGCACGGCTATACTAAATGCATGGCCGCTGGTTGGCGGTTCGGGGCTTGTTAATTTCTATGTCAACAGGCGATATGCTACGGCTACTACCTTTTATTTCACTGGTATCACTTCAACCACAACCATATACTTTACCACACAATGAGAAACAACATCATAGGCATCATTACGCTACTACTATCCGCTATGTCAATGTATCTGCTGATAGGCAGGAACACCCATCCCGCCACGGCGCAGGTAAGCTCCATGTATATGGGGGACGGCCTGAAAATAGGGGCTAATATCATTACTGCATTCAGCACAGACACTACGGCTGCTGATTGGTCAACGCTTAACCTCATCACGGGCAATGCCGCTAAGAGGTATATAGCTAATCAGATAGCCACACGGCAGGCCGCACTTAGCGGCACCGGACTTGTGCGTATGGCAGGTACTACTGTAAGCTATGACAACAGCGCATATCTTGCCCCTTCCGGCACGTCCGGCCAATACATAAGGGGTAACGGCACATACGCTACGTTCCCTGCTATACCGCGGATAGACAGATACGCCGGCAGCACTAATGCAAGCGGGGTGTACAGCGTAACTTATAGCACTGCATTTGCCGCTACTCCAAACGTGCAATACAATATCGTTGGCGGGTCAAACAAAATGACGATACTACTAACGAGTAGCACCACTACAGGATTTTCAGTGTATGTGCAGTTGAGGTCAGATGTAATAGGGTTACTCCCAACATATAGCAACGTAGCATCACAAGCAGTAAACGTAACAGCAACAGAACAATAAAAACACACATCATGGACAAAGTATCATTCAACATCAGGGACATTGCCAACGACACGATAACCCACGTCAACGGCAACGCATTAGGGACACCCGTATTGGCCTCTACATTCGCCTGTAATAATTCCGGTGACTACTGGATAGAGAAAAGCAAAAGGGGCAATTTATACCTATGTACGAACCTGCCAACGTTCACTGACCAGACGTTAACCATAAGCGGGGCGCAGTCGGCCGTATATACCGTTAAGGCGGTTGATTTCGTGGGCGGCAGACCCAACGACAGATAATGTATAGCATATTATGCCTGCTATCAATTTTACTGAATACCGTGCCGCGTATCATAGATATCGGCACGGGTTCATTAATGGATGGCGGTAGGTATTCTGATGTGGGTAGATGGTGGTACTATACGGGGCAATCGGCATCGTTTTTGTTCCTGATACTTGCCCATTTATTCCCCCGCAATAAGATAACATTTGAAATTACACTTTGGCTGATAATTAGTAACTTGCTGGATGAGATGTTTTTCGACCCTACAAGATTGCAACTCAATGAATTGGCATTCGCAGTATTGATAACTATATGCACCATCAGAAGATGCACGATATTAAAGAAGAAACATTAACATTCCTGACTAAGTGGTGGTCTTATATTTTCTATGTAATGATAGGAGTTATGGGGAAATTCAGCTTTGATATCGTGAAGAGGAAAAAGATTTCCATCTGGTACATAATAGGTGCTACGGGTGTCGCTTGCTTTATCGGTTTTCTCGCATCCATGTGGTGTGAGTATCATTACAAGCCGTATGCCCCATATATAGTGCCTATAGCCACGCTATGCAGCGATAAGATACTGATGTACATTGCTACGCTCAACTGGAAGCCGGTATTGGATAGTATTTACGGGGTGTTCACTAAAAATAAGTAGGTATATGAAACAACTCAACCCCACGCAGCTATCGACCCTGCAAATGATAATTGCCCGGTTCCGTAGCCGGTCGCCGAAAGGCTACGCTATTGTAGCCCGTATATGCGGTATTGTAGCGGCGTTTATGGCAGGCTACATCGTAGTATATCAGTGTGACGTTCTGCCCGCCACGCAGCCTGTATGGGCTAACATCAACAGCGTATGTGTCGTAGCGGGTGCGGCGTTCTCGGCATTGGGGTTAGGTGCTGCATCAACAACTACCGACCCTGACCTGATGAGCAAGGAAACAAAGGCGAATGTATTGAACGAGGAATGTAAGTAGTTAACCAATTTTTAACAGGCTTTAAGTGTAACTTTTTAATTGATATTATTGTATGTAATTTGAACATGCACAAGAAAGCCCGCACAGTTAGACTGGCGGGCTTTTGTTGTCGTAGAACTTCGACAAACTACGAAACGAATTGTTGCAATAATGAAGAATACATTTTATCGGCCTGTTCTTGCCCTGTTCCTTCAAACAAAGCTGTAGCACTCTCCTTTGTTTTCCCGGTAATCGTGGCCTCTACTTTTATACCGTCGTTATCACACCTTACCGTAACTGCATATGTTTCTTCTATATCGTCTATGTCTAACGTATATAGTAACTGGTGTATATCTGACACCTTAAATAACTTTGCAAATTCCATCGTTCGAAGTTTTTACCGCTACCCTGCGGGCTACAAATATACGAACAATCCGCAAATAAAAAAGCCCCGCAAGTGTGCTTCATCGAGAGGCATGCAAGGCTGATGGGGTGAAGGTACGAAAAAACCTGCTGTTAGCCGCAGCAGGTTTAAGGGGATGGAAGACAACACAGAGTTATGAGTGAGTAAAGGTACGAAAATTTCAGTTTGTAAGAATTACTTACTACCTTAGCCATATGATTTGACCAATTCCGGCAGTCTATAAATAAATAAGAAATGAAAAGCTCTTTAAAGGTCGCATTGGGGACTGGAAATGATCCCGTAATTAAATTTAATGTTGTTCCTTCCGATGATGTAAGAGACCAACTATGTGAGCAGTTCTTCAATGCTATGGGTGGCGGTAGCGGTTTTTGCTCTGTTAACTTTGACGCAAACAGAGCGGGTAGTCAACTATCTTATGGGCTTGAAATATCTCCTGTTAAGAAAACTGGGGTAATATCTAAAATAGAGAGTATCAACCAGATCATGGGCATAAATGCGGCTATTTGTCTTTCAAAAAATGGGGCAGACATCACTATGTGCTATGATGCCGAAAGTGTATGGTGGGAAAAAAATACGGGAAAAACAATAGACGCTTCCCGTAAACTCAGTAGGGTAGCGATGGAAAGCCTGCCAATTGAGGTGGTTGCTAAAGAAATAACCATCATCCTATCATCGATAGGTGGGCGGGGGGCTTAAACTTCCGTCGATAGGTGGGTATGATATAGACGAAAATACTCCCGCATAATGGGACTAACAAGAACATACGTGGCAACATACATTGGCCTACCTGACATGCAATACAGGGACGTTACGGTGTGGGCGGTTAATAGCGAAGAGGCGAGAGATAAAGCCGATGCCGAACTGCTTGCAATTTACGGTATGAATAATTTCGATTGCCTTGATGTAAGAGAGCCTGAATTTCACATGAATTAGCTATGAAAAGAGAGATAGTAGACACTACGACATACATTAGAAAAGCTAAATACCCCACCATAATAGACCACATACTTTGTCTATTTAAGGGGCATGTGCATGATTGGAGCAAGGCCGTGCTAAACAAAGAAACAATTGATTTGGAAGTCCCGCCATGTTCAAGGTGCGGGGCTGAATATGTAAGTAGGATGCCTAAAATGAAGGATTCCCCACCAATACCAATGACACCGAGAAGGAAAGAATTGATGATATTGTTCGCGGAATTTAAGCGGCCTTGGAATTGATAAAAAAGCCTGTACAGAAATGTACGGGCTTTTTTATTATCTTCGCAACAATGGAACACACACCACCGAACACATCTAAATTCGCCGTACTGGTACTCTTATGCGGGTGCTTCGCTATGGCGGTCATCTACTCAATTATACGATAATGAAGAAGTTCCTACTCAAATTCGGCATCATACACGGCGACCTTCGTAGGCTCGCACGTAAGGCATTAGCCGTGTCTACATCTGCTCTGAAAATACTACAGTCAGCCCCTGTAACGGCGTTGAACATACTCATACCCGGGCAACAGGACGATGCGCTAAAGTACGCTATAGAGGCATTACTACAGAAATTCATAGCACTATTTGAACAGGCCGGAACAGACCCCGACAAGCGCAAATACACTGCTATGCAGTTCGCCTCAAACCTTGTCGCTCATATGGACGGTGTAAGCCTCGGCGACCCTTCTGACTACCTATCCGTAACCCAAAAAGTATTCAACGCCAATAAGTCAGAGTATAAAGTAACGCCTACGGGTGGCAGCGGTTATGCTGCTGCGGCTAATAAAACAACCACATGAACCACCTACAAATCGCACAATCATACATCGGCAAAGAGGAAGTACCACGGGGCAGCAATTGGGGCGCATTCGTGCAGACGTGCCTCGCATCGGTCGGGATAGCGTTCCCCGCCGCATGGTGTCAGGCGTTCGTGTACCGTGTACTCAAAGAGGGTGGGGTCAAGTCGCATCGCACCGGCGGCTGTCTTGAATGTTGGCGCAATAGTCCGAACAAGCTACTCGCTAAGGACGCAACACCGGAGAACGTTCTACCAGGCTATCAGTTCATCTATGACCACGGCCACGGCAAGGGGCATACGGGTTTTGTGGAGAGCGTACTACCAAAAGGGACGATGGTAACAATTGAAGGTAACAGCAATACGGATGGGTCACGTGACGGGTACGCAGTGGTTCGGCTGAAACGCAGGACTATACATGATGCGGGGCTGCTCGGATTTATTAAGCATACCCTGCACCCTGTGGGCTTACGGCGGGGTCTATAGAATAAGGCGTATCGGATGATACGCCTTATGTGTTTTTTAGTCAGAAATACCAGACAAGAACTCATCATTTAAGTTGTTCGCATCCGTGTTACTTAGGTGTTCACCTTCAAAATCTGCGGTCGTACCATCTTCGAAAATCAAATAGATAGCTTTAAATACAGGGTCGCCATATTTATGGCTTACATAGCCTGTAATGTCCTTTATCTTACTACCTGTTATTTTTGTCAATGATAACAGGTAGTCTGACCCTTCTGATAAAAACTCTTTTTTGTCCATATTTCTTTCATTTTATGGCCCACCTCATCGGCGGGACGGTTAGTTAATCGGTTCAATTGCTATGCCTGCTTCGTAGAGGTCTATACCCATATACGGCAGAGCGTAGTTGTATGATCGGAGTAGGTCGATAATGCGATTACAGGTTGTATTAGTTATGTTATTGCATTCATTATCCTCATGTATTCTTTCAACCTTAAAGAAATTCCTGTAAATCCTAATACACGATACATCGTCACATTGGCCAGTTGTTAGGTATATGGTTTCCTTGGATCTCTTAATTGCAACATCTTTCGCTGCCCGAAATCCATTGTCGCACCACTTCGCCACCTCAACAGCGTGTTCGTCCGTCAGCGAGGATAGAGGGGTGAGGATGAGCTGGCATTGTTCAAGCAAATACCAATCTATATAGTCGGCAGACTGCACGGCATCGCTCGCTAATGCACCAATCGCAGCTATATGGGTATGCCCTTTGTTTGTGGTAAACTTAACGTGGCATCCCATATACAATGCGAATACCCTCGCTATCTGTTCTTTAGTTAGTTTGTTCATATCAGTATGAGGTTGAATTTTACTTTGAATATTTGCAAAAGCGCGAATAGTTGCGGTGCGGTATTTATGTCTAAGTGTGAGTGGTGATGCGCCCCCATTAATCCTGTTCGCAGATACCATTTGTAGTCGGATAAATAACTATGCTTGTTGTAGTAGATAATGCAATCTTCCGATACGTCTATTTTGTACCAGCGGCGTTTATCTCTTCCCTTCGCCTGAAATCCGATATCTTTTAGTTGCTTGCTAGATAACTCTAATTGCGCATTCATGTTGTTTTGTTTAATGATTATCACTATGTCGGAATTGCCGACTTACTCACTTCCCCGTACTCCCAAATCCACCATTCCCCCGCTCGGTGTCCGTCAGCACCTCCACAGCCTCAAATTCAGCCCGTTCGCACTTTGCGAAGACCATCTGAGCGATACGGTCGCCGTTGTGAACAGTGTATTTTTGTGATGTGTGGTTTATCAGCAATACCTTAATTTCCCCTCGGTAGTCGCTGTCTATGGTCCCCGGCGAATTCATTACTGTAATACCCTTGTAAGCAAGTCCGCTTCTTGGGCGTATTTGAGCCTCATACCCGCAAGGAATGGAGAGATACAGCCCCGTATTGATTATAGCCATGCAATGCGGCAGCATATCTATGTCACCGTATAAATTCGCCGTTAGATCCACAGCGGCAGCCCCTGCTGTCTGATACGATGGGTTCGGGTGTTTCGACTTGTTGATTATTTGGATTTTCATGACTATGCTTTTTTAATTCGTTCCCTGTATGATTTCATTGCCATAGCGCATTCAAATGCATCACGGAGCTCGTTTTCATTCCTGTGTAAATTATCGCCTATCCAGTGAACGACGGTCTTAGCCGATGTGGCATCCCGAGCCAACAACACAAATACTGGCTCTTCTGGCAATGCTTTCTGCAGGCAAGTGCTATTATCTTTGCTTGCCCATAATTCTCTTTCCTTAATATCGATTTTGAGTTCCATATATTTCTCCGGTTTCGTTCCGGTAACGGTTAGTTTACTTTACAAATAGATTACAGGAATACCGATAGATGCCGCTATTTCACGCTCAATACCTGCGCCCTTACTTGTTACCCAGCATGGCAGCATGTGGCATTCATCGCACTCCATGAGCATAATAATATCAGCCCTCATGTGCATGTTCCACTGTTCTGCAATTGGCATATCTGGCGGACACACTACGCCGTTATCAAACGGGTTCATAGGTTGGTGTCCTGCCGCCCTTATAATGTCGGCTTGTTTTTGAAACTTGGCTTTCGCCTCTTCGATGGGCAGATTTCCTATCTTGCCGCTGATGTAGATTTTTTTCATTTTTCTGTTATTTTTGGTTACGTTCTAAATACTCTACCCTGTTCAACATACACTGTATCCCCTTTTTCAAGTCCTGCACCTCGCTATTGCCCGGTTTCTTACCAGCCCGGCAGATGTACTTAACCGCATTGCCTGAATAAAAATTAAGGTCTTGGTCTTGGATAAATTCGCCCACCTCTATCTTGCCGGTGTTGTAATGCGCCGGATGTTTTACATGTTCGGGCTTTACCTGCTCGGTCGTGTCGGGGATAAAGTCAGTAGCGGGGGTGATGGTGTAGCCACTCTCGGTAGCGAATGAAATAGAAACGTATGCTCCACTTTTAGGAGAATAACACGTACACTCCTTGCGCTTATCAAACTCTGATGTTCGTACGTAACTATCCCCATCAAGCCACTTCAAACCCGCCTCGTGCATCATCTTACAAAATGCTACCGCCTCGGCTTCGGTCTTGCAGTGTACTACCTCTTTTTCTTTGATACTTTCGATTGTTCGTTTCATATACGTTTCAATACTGCATACCTTGCAGTGAGGTTGTGGGAACGGAGAAGGGATTGGAACGCGTCTAGCGAATCTTCTGAATGTAAAGCACAGACAGGCATACCTGCACCTATAACATCATCACTATATTCGCCCTCATATAGCATTGCCCAATGGCGAGTTGTACATTTACTTGGACAGCCACTATAAGCACATGGCTCATCTGCCGGGAGCGGCAACCCTGATTTTAAAACATGTATTATTCTCATGCCTACCACCTCTGCCGCCTGTTCCTCCGTGATGGTGTCGGATATGGCGTGTATGGTGTATGAGCCAGATGGTAGGTCTATCCCTTCATCGTAATCATCTAATATTACATATCCATTTTCTTTTTTATCCCAAAATAGGCGGGCATCCCCTGAGTTTTGCATTAACACCTCGTAATTGAAGCTCCCTTCCGGCACTTCCACAAAAAGCCATTCTTGGCCGTTGGTGATTATCGTTGTCATATGGCAGGCGTTAGTCCTAGTGAATGAATGTAATCGGCTGATGTGCGTGCGGGGTCACCGCACCATAGGTCGCTATGCGTTTCCCTGACCTTACCCGCTGCATACCGGAGCGCAATGGCGGCAAGTGGTAAGTGCTTATTGATTTCTACCTCAACAATTTTATCCATGCGCCGCTCTTTCATTGCGTCTACCCATGCCGGCCAGTCTCGGTCATACATGGCTGACCTATAGCCTTTATTATGCTCCTCTGCCGCCATTTCTTCGGCCAGCTTGCGTAGTTCTTTTTCGTATGTTGTCATTTCTTGCTGTTTATATAAGTTTCGTATTCGGATTGAGTGGCGGGGGTGAGCGTGTAACTATCAACAGAAAACCAATCCCTTTGATGCTCAAATTCCATGTTAAGTACTTGAAGTTGTCCGTGGCGCAACCTCCACTTAGCATGTATGACTTTTTCCTTGTTGATATCTATTATTTTACTATGCCCGCTCACATACTCCGGCATATCCTTCAGCTCCCTGTACTCCCACCACTGCAAGGGCTGGAATAGGTGCGGGTATCTGTTGAAAAACGATAGATGCTGGTTATACCATTCATCTGACCTTTCTTTTTGCTCTACAACAATTATGTCGCCTACTTGGCGGGTGTTATCTGGGTAGTCTGCTATGCACTTATAGCGTGGCGTTAGTAGTTCTTGTGGTGTCATTTCTGTTGATTTAAAAGGGTTATCCCATTATACACCGCCTCGAATATCTGTAGCGGGTCGAAGGTGGCGGCTGATTTTTCGATATCCTTACTTGCAGAATAGGATTCAATATCTCCTATGTTGTCCAACTCCCCCATTACCTTCAGGGCTACAGGGGCTATCGTGTCGATGGATGCGTCGCTGCTCATATCTCCACATTTTTACCCTCATCACTCAATCGGTACACGCCATTTTGCTGCGTTACCATGCCTTTGTTGATTAGTGCGTTGGCTGTGGCTGTGTTGATGTGGCCCCTGCCTTTACAAAAAGTATATACCCCTATGTGCGAGTTGGTTTTTCTGAAATCAGAACATCCACCCCGCATCTTCCGTACCATGTCAGCCTGATTGGGCGTAAGTTTAGTTTTGCTCATCTTCTATGGATTTAGCTGCGTTTGACCATGCGGCCTGTTCGGTGTCGTGCATTCCGCTAATGTCATTATACTTACCTTTTGGATTTGCATTAATGCAATATTTACAAGGCCAGTACATTTTAGTCACTCCTGCAGTTTTTACAGGCCAGTGATCAACTACCGCATCCGGCCACTTCGCTTTAACCTTCTGTTCTGCTGTTTTCATAATCGTTCGAATAAATAGCCTTTATAAAAAGATTTGTCTTTCTTGAAAAGTCCGCCCTGCCTTTTAAATCCAAAAAAATTGCAACACTCCCTAATTGATTTAAAAGATAAAAATATATCCCCCTTTTTTAGGGTGCATCCCTTCCGAATCTTTTCAAAAAACTTCTCTCTTGGCACTTTGTTGGCCGCAATATGCCTTAAAAGGGTAACTTGGCTTAGGGGCGTTTTATCATAATTTCTATGACATTTAGAGCAAAGCGGCATGAAATTATCTATATTTCTTTCGTATTTTTTCCCATGGATTAAAGCCCATTCATACCTTTTTGATGTTGTTGTTTTGCAATGAGTGCATTCGGATGCATTTCCGAAATTCTTTCTAATCCACTTATGTATATTATCGCATTGAATTATAGTAAGGCCTTGCGCCTCATATTCACGTATCCGATCCCCGGTATCTTTATTGAATAAATAATCAGTATCCCTGTTAAATGAAGGTGGGGTTTTTCTCTTTGTCATCGTTCTGTGTTTTGAATTGTGAGTAATAGTCGGGGAATGTTTTTCTTTCCGGGTCATTCCATCCGTAATACTTGCCTGTGTTATGCGCACTCTCCGCAAACTTCTCTTCTTCCGGCAGCAGTTTACGTAACCGATGAGCCGTTAAAAGCCATGCGTCACGCTTGCCCATGGAGTAAGCACCTGTATCGTTTAGGCTAAATTTTACATCAGCCTCTATCTGCGCTATCGCTTTTTGTATTGGTGTCATAAGTCAACGTTTAAATGTGAGCCGGTGATGGCGTAAATTAGGTTCTGCAGGATATGAAGCGATGCAGGATAGGCCACAGTCCACTGTGTAGTACACCAACAATCGCCGCCAGTATAGCTGTCATAATGTCCAAATGCTGCATACTTACCATCCGACAGGCTTAGAACCGATGCTTCAAGACAATGGTACTGCCAACTACCATCACTATGCTTCACAACCCGCACTTATCCAGTATCTCAGGGGTGAGGGGGATGGGGTCTATTTCTTCCGGCTTGTAGTTTGCAAATGGGTTACACCATAATGATATGACTGTAGGCGTTAGCGATTTAACCTGTGTTATTAGCCCCTTGTGGCAGATACTTGACACATAGTTATTGATCATAAGTTCTTTTGGATCTATCATGGTTCGATGGTTTTAAGGGTGCCGGAACGAGCATCATTAGCGATGCGCTGCCAATATTTATGCCCTTCTTCTGTGTCGTCCCAAAAAAAGGCATTTACTATCGAAAAGTATAGGCTGGATTTCTCCCTGTCCCCGCTTAACCTCGATGTGTAACCTATGGCTTTGCGCCTCACTTTCTCATCGGCTATACTTTCAAGCCACTGTTTTACTGTGCGCATGCTGTAGTGTCGGTTTTAGGTGTATGAAATTTTACCGCTGCATCAAGTAGGGCAATATCAGCGGCATGCCCTAATTGGATAGCCTTGCGCACTTTACTAATCTCGGTCGGCGACAACCTACCATATGCGCCCGTCTTGAAATTGTGCATTGCGGTGTTGTCTATCCCTACTTTTTTTGCTACCTGCGCCCACTTTGTAAAACTGCTCTCTTTAGCCATTGTTTATCGTTTGTTTCAGCAAATGTACTAATTAAATCCGAAAAACCAAATTGCAAATAAAAAATAAAATAAATTTTGTAGTTCCAATCCCCTGTATTACTTTTGTCGAAACAAAACGGGAAAAATGGGATACTACACATGCCACACGCTATCTATAATTAGCGGCAACGATACGGATAACCTGATAGAACAATTCAGGGATGAGAACGAAAATGCACAGTACGCATTTGACAAAAACGGATTTACCGCTGATGCGTGTAAATGGTACGACCATCAAAAAGATATGCGGGCATTCAGCCAAAAACACCCAGATGTAGTATTCCTACTTGAAGGTGAAGGCGAGGACAATACAGATATGTGGCGGGAATACTACAAGTCCGGTAAAATGCAACGGTCTGCTGTTGTTATTACATTTGAACAATACGACGAAAACAAACTTTCCTAACCACCCCCCCCGCTCCATGCGGGGTTTCTGGGCGAAAAAACTAAACAACATGCAAATAACAGACCTAATAGGAAAGAAAATCGCCGTAAGGTGCGAAACGCCGGAACAAAGCGAGGCGATGCAAGTAATGTGCAAAGAGTACACTCACTACAAGGAAGTCATGCCACTCGGCGAAAATAAAGCCGTTTGTTACAGCTTAGACCTTGGCTTTTTGCAGTTTGCCGATGAGCCGTGGTACTTGTCAGAAGGGTTTGAAATTGTCGGGTTTAATATACTGACAATTACACCAATTGCCACCCCAGATACCGAATTCATCAACGCAGCAGCAATAGCGGCAATGCAGGGGATGATATCGAGTGGTGGCAGAGATATGTACACAGAAGAACACATGGCATCAGTTAGTTACAAGCACGCCATCGCCATGAACACTCAAAGGAAATTAGTTAACGCAGGTAAAGCATAAGAAGATGGTAACACTCAAAGGAGAATATATCGAAGTTTTATTTTTAGAAAAAGACCCAGACAATGAAGTGCCCGTAGAGGTAACAACAGCGGATTATACCTATACCCATTACCTCGACCAAGACAACATAAAAGCACTTATCGCACACCTTCAAAAACAGATCACATGAGCAACTTAACGAGTAAGCAGATAAAGGACGGAATGGTAGCCGGAGAATGGTACTACGACCACGGCGATGTTCAAACCGCAGACACACTTATAGCCAGTACTTACTCGCAGGATGGACGCGATATTAGCGGCATTGCCATTATTACCGCAGTCAATTCGACCTACGGTGCAGGCATTAACCCATTGGCCGTTCCCGACATGGTGAAGATGCTGGAATATGTCCTACAGTGCGCCATTATGCAGCAGTCGGAGAAAGACCACATCACCGCATTACTCACCTCGGCTAAAATAGGGTAAGATGAGACACTTCTTAATTGCATTTTTAGTAACAACACTGGTCTATTTCGCGGGGGTATTTCTGTCGCTAGCCTTCGATGTTAGAGAATGGCCAGCAGAGGGAAGGTTTGGGCTTATCGCCATATCCAGCGTGTTCTCCGGAATGTTCATTAGTGAATATGAAACTAAAAGAAAAAAGGCAAAATGGTAACCGAGATAATAGAACGCGGCATATTCATCGACAGTTCAGATGTGATAACGTACATGCCACAACCAAAAGACAAGCCTAAGACATACCGAGAGCTTCACCCGCTCAAACCCAACACCGGCCTGCGCATAGGCTCTTACAATTCAAAATCAAAAAACAAAGTAAAATGAAACTACTATTAGCATTTATATGGAATGTCGCGATAATGATAGTGATATGTATTGTGTGCCACTCATGTTACACTACTGGTGGAGTATTCAATATAATTTTAGGGGGGATTATGGCACTGGTACTGGTTATACAAATGGTTAAAATAAATGACCTGCTATCATGAGCCGCCGCCACGCACGCCGGACACCTAAGCTCACGGTGTCATTCCTGAACAACCTGCGGGACAGGAGAACAAGAGCAATATTATTAGTGATTTTAAAACCGAAACAGTAATGGACATTAAAGTATCAATAAATAACGAATTAGAAGAGCCAGAAGTAGAACTATGGTACAAAGACGACAACGGAGAAATGTGGAATGTTGGCGATGTGAAAAATTACATGCAATTCTTGGATGTGTCTATTCAGGTGAGAGATATTGCATCAGATAGATACTCGTTCAAATATCTTGAACAATACATACCCATACAGCCGACAGGGAAAATAAACTTCGAAGATGAATGCGATGGGTTTTATACAAAAATAAACGAACTGCTTAGTATATTGGTTTTTGGAAGGGACAAACCACATTCCACATGATCCGCCATACAGAACTATTCACCTACGACACCTACACATCACTCGGCGTAATAGCCGGATGGGTAAAGCCCGCTAAGCCACAGGAAACGCTGGAGCAGAAACGGGAACGGATAAAAAAGAAGAATGATAAAGCTAAAAACAAAAAGAAATGAAAACAGAAAAGGAGAAAAAACAAAACAGGTCTGTTAGAGATATAGCGGATGACTTATATTATCATTTGAGGCAGGCCATGAACTACTACGGGGAAGGAGCATATAGCGCAGATGACGCGAATGCTATAATTGAAGAGTACGAAGCAAAAACCAACAAATCAACAAATGAGAACCATTAAATTCCGTGGCATGTCCACAGGCAATCTCCATCCGTGGATATACGGCTACTACCATTACGATAAAGTCCTTGACAGGCACTATATATGCGATGCTGATACGCTATTCAGGTATGAGGTTATCGGCGAAACGGTCGGGCAGTACACGGGGATGAAGGATAAGAACGGAGTGGAGATATGCGAGGGGGATAAGGTTACTCTGTCATTGTATTTCTACTCGGCAAAAGATGCATACACCGCTGTCATCATATACAAGAAGGGCGCATTTTTTGCTGATGGCATCATGGATATTATTTATAATGAGCCAAGGTGTGATTATAGGGAACAAAATTCTATTGTTCTTTATGACAACGAACTATATGACAGGGTAACCAGAGAATATATCCCCAACTATGGCGAAGTGTTCACTCTGACAGAAAACGCAGTAAATGTCGAAGTTACCGGCACCATACATAACCACCTACTAACTCCCACCACATGACCTACCCAACACACTACGCCCTTAACGACACGATACCGGTCGGCATGGATACGCACCTACCGGAACTTATAGCCTGCTGCGTTCTGCTCTGCATAGCGGGAATATGCGGGGTTATTATTTACAATCTAAAGAAACACAAATGAAAAAAGAAACAGCAGGCAGCATTTTTGCCGTATTAATTGTAACATTAGGAGCATATCTGATTATATCTTTTGCTGAAATGTCTTTTGCCCCGTCAGGATGGCACTTTGTTTCACGGCTATTACTGGCAATTTTTATCACCTACTCAATCGTTACAGTATGACACCCACCGAACTACTACAGCAGGCCAGATACAACCTACAGATACAACTATCAGCCATCGACCAGATGATAGGCTGTAATGATGCCGCAGAGGCCGCTATGTGCCTGTCGCTAAGCACCACGCAAATCAGCGATTATGTGGCCTCCATGAAGGACTTACACATTGAGGCCGATAAATCCTACGAACTGGCACGTACCGCCGCCACCAAGACCATGCTACGCTACTACGACACCAAGCGACCAAGCTACGTATACAACGAAACGAACACTGCCGCACTGCCGGGGGAGATAGACAGGAGAATGAGCGGACTTGAAAATATTTCAAATTAAATTTTGATTTGCGGAATTGTTTTGTATCTTTGCTGCATGGACAAGATAACATTCACATCAGGAACAATGAGCAAGCAGGGCGAATATTACACGCTCTGCCTTTTCAATTCTAATAAAAAAGTGTACGCTGCTACACTTGATGAAAGAACAGCGGTAAAAACATTGAATAAACATAGCAATATCAAAATTATATGAAAACCGTAAACTCTATTTCTGGCGGTAAAACATCTTCATATCTCGCTGCTAAGTACCCCGCCGACTATGAGGTATTTTCTCTGGTATGCGTAGACGACCCAGCATGTACACCGAAAGATAAATCACTGGTGCAGTATGTAAATGCAAAATTAGAAAAGTATGCAAGTGTATATGGCGAATTTATCGCAACGGCAGAGGACGATAAGACGCTCATAGTGCTACGCGACCTTGAACAATTCTTAGGTAAAGAGATTACGTGGGTAAGGGGTAAAAGTTTTGACACGCTTATCGACAAGAAAGCAGACAGAGTAGCATTAGGGCACCAGCAGCGGCTGCCGTCATGGGGAAGGCGGTGGTGTACAACGGAAATGAAACTGGAGCCTATATTTTATTGGTGGATGCAGGAGATAGGCGAAAAATGTAAGATGCGGATAGGGTTCAGATACGATGAATTTGAGCGAATGGAGAACTTCATGAACGGCAATCCAACACACTTTAAGATACCCGTATCATGCTCAACAAAAGGGAATAGGCTGCAACGCCATGAGGATTTCAACTATAGATTTTGCACATTCCCGTTAGTGAAAGACAACATAACCAGCGGCATAATAAAAGAGTTTTGGCGGGAGCAGTACGTAGGCGCTGATACACTTTTCGACACTAAGCGAAAAATAGAATTTCCTGAAATAAGCAATTGCGTTGGATGTTTTCATAAAAAGCCGGACACGCTGGCTATAATGTGGAATACGCAGCCTGATAAAATGAACTGGTTTGCGCAGCAGGAAACAAAAGGCATGGGCACGTGGTTGGGCAGCCGGACTACCTACGCAGAAATAGGAGAGCATGCAATAAACACACCATACACTATAGAAATGCTAAGAGAAAGCGGAGCATCTTGCGACAGTGGCGGGTGTACTGATTAAATAAACAAACAACAACAAATCATGAGCAACGTAGGAAACAGAGTAAACAACAAAGGCCACGTAGGCAAGGCTGGCGCAAAGCCCAAGCCGGAAGGTAAAAAGAAAAACCCCGTAACGGTTTATATCGAGGCAGACCAGATAAAGAAACTTGGCGGCATAGAAGAGGCTCGGAAAATAGCCAAAAAAATACTCGAATAAAAATCAAATAATAATTTGCGGTTTGATTTATTTACCTATCTTTGTGTAACAAAACGAAAGAACATGACACAGACATTAAACCTTCAGGATAAGAAAGTGACGAAATCAACAGTTAAGCTTATAGCTGAGTTCAAGTATAACAACAGGAACGAACTGAGCAATGAGTTGAAGATGTTCTATTCGGATGTAGAAGGGCTTATAGATATTCAGCTTAGAAAATGCGCCGCCCAGCGCATGAGCATGGCCGAAATACTTGAGAGGGCTTATAATATCGAAAAGTATGTATTAGCGATTGGCGCCGTTTCATTCACAACTATTTTCGTAAAAGACTAATCACATCAGGGGTGCGCCTGCTACGCACTACTTAACTCACCGTCAGCACCGCTGGCATAAAAACACGAACATGCCCCTCTCCCGCCAAGAACGCCCGATAACATTTACCGCACCGATAATGGATGCAGGGAAGAAGGTAGCCGAAGTGACCGTAACGGGTCGTGGCTACTGGTACAATGCAGATGCAGAGGACTACGCCGCCGGACTATGTGACCTCGCTACAGTTGCCGATAACGACATCGACTGCGTGATACTGCACTACGAACAGCAACAGGCAGATATAACGCTGTCTTACCGCCTGCAACGCTCAATGAAGATATGCCCACTCGCTGATGAGATACAACGGGTGACACTTGAACATGTAGGGATGGTATTTACGGCAGAACGGAATAATATTTTTAACCTAAAAATGATAAAGAAATGAGTACAGAAGTAGCAACAACGAACAGCGAACTTAAATTAGTTCAGCAAACAGAGAACGTGTTTTCAGGCAGCGAACAGTTTGCCTTAGCGCAAAGGCAGGCATCCGCATTGTCTGCATCCAGTATAGTGCCTGAAGCGTACAGGAATAGCGTTCCAAACTGCATAGTAGCTCTTGAGATGTCGCACAGGCTTGGCATAAGCCCGCTTATGGTCATGCAGAACCTGTACATAGTTAAAGGTAAGCCGTCTTGGGCTGGCAGCTTCATTATTGCCATGCTCAACAGCTGCGGCAGGTTCAGCCCGCTAAGGTTCGACATGTCAGGAGCAGGCGATAAGTTGCAGTGTCGTGCTTATGCCACCGATAAAGCAACAGGTGATAAGTTACAAGGCACACTTGTTACTATGGCTATGGTTGCATCTGAAGGGTGGGGTAGCAAGTGGAAGACGATGCCGGAACAAATGATGATGTACCGCTCCGCTGCTTTTTTTGGCAGGGTTTACGCCCCCGATATACTCATGGGTATGCAGTCGGTAGAAGAAGTGCAGGACATTACAGACCCTACGCCGCCGGTAGATAAAGACCTTGAACGTGTTATGACCATGATAGGGGACTGCGACACTATAGAACGCCTTACCGCGCTACAGGCTAAAGTACCCGAAAAATACAAAATGCTCGTAGGCGATGCTATTGCTAACTTCAAAAAGTAACACCATGAACTTTGATACCCATTTATTCAGAAGTCACGCCACGGGTCACTTAATGACCGAGCCTAAGGGGAAAAGTAATTTGCAGTTGTTCAATGAACAATGCGACCTACTTGTTGTAGAGCAGGCAAAGTACGATGCCATGACCAACAAGGAAACAAAGACCGCAATAAACAAACTGGCAAAAATCAATAAGGTATGCGAAGAGATAAACCGCCTATCTGCCATCAAAGACGAGCAACGCCTATCAGAAACCACTATTAAGCACCTTGTACACGTATATGCAGCCGCTCGATACAAAAGGCACAAAGGCATTAACAACAGGTATATTACTAAGGGTCTGGCAGTAGAAGAGGATAGTATGACCTTGTATTGCAGGGTTCGCGATGAGGTGTTTTTCAAAAATGAGCAGCACTTCGCAAATGACCATATACAAGGTACGCCGGATATAGTTTACGATGAGATTGTGGACATTAAAAGTTCATGGGATCTATACACGTTCCTTCCAAAGACCGTAGAAGAGATAGACGACCTCTACTACTGGCAAGGGCAGTCATATATGGCGCTCACAGGGGCTAAGGTGTTCCGGTTGGCCTACTGCCTGGTCAACACCCCAAATGAACTATTGGAGCAGGAGAAAAGGCAGCTAATGTATAAGTTAGGCGGCGACAACATCAGCGAAATGTATATCAAGGCCTGCGAAGAGATAGACCATAACGGCACATACAACGACATACCCAAAGAAGAGCGGGTAATAGAAATTATCATTGAGCGAAATGATGCTGATATTGAGCGGCTATACAAGCGCATCGAACAGTGTCGTAAGTGGCTTAACGAATATGCACAGGCGCAAGAGCGCAGGTTCACGGATAACCGCACCCACTCCATCACTCTCCTTACCGGACACGATAACGGTGTCATAATGGCCGAAAAAAGATGACCGCAGACAGCCCGATACTCCTATTCCCGACATGCGCAAATTGCTTTAAAATAGTTGAGCGCACACCTGCACACATAAGCCGGACAAAAGGTAACTTTATTTTCTGCAACAGAGATTGTATGAAAAAATTTGCACCGGTCCGAGGCGTAGCGCACACTATAGTTAACGGTGTAAAGCAGAACAAATTTTTATTCGCGAACAAGGGGCAGCTAAAGAAGTACATGGAAGATAATAAGCGGTTTGAAATATCCGTATTAATGACGTAACTTCGCACAACTAAAATGCACTGGTACTGCATTAAAAATCATTTGCCCGTAATAACAAACTCCGTGTACCAGATGGATAAGTTAGAACGGGCATTTCTTATTTTATGGGACTAACATACGAACAGTTTTTAGAAACAAAAAAGCACAGCATAGGACGGCAAGGAATACCCGCCTTATATATTCCTGACAAGTTATTCCCGCAACAAAAGTACGTGGCTAATTATGCTATAGAAAAAGGCAGGGCGGCATGTTTTCTTGATACAGGACACGGGAAAACTATCATTGAGCTTGTCACGGCGGTAAACTACATCAGGCATACCAACAAGCCCGCTCTTATCCTTACTCCTTTGGCAGTTGCTTTTCAGTTTATAAAAGAGTCTGCCAAATTCGAGATAGACGATATCGAGTATAGCAAGGATGGAAAGTACAAATCAAAAATAGTAGTTACCAATTACGAACGGCTACAGCACTTTGACCCAAGCGATTTTGATTGCGTAATACTCGATGAAAGTAGCATACTCAAAAACTTCAAAGGGGAACTAAAAACACGCATCACCGCCTTTTTGAAGAAAGTAAAATATCGCTACCTGTTCACCGCTACACCCTCGCCTAATGACTTTACAGAGTTGGGTACCAGCTCCGAGGCATTGGGTTACTTAGGATACACGGATATGCTCACAAAGTTCTTCACCAATAATGAAGATACGATAAGCCCGCAGCATATAGGAACAGAATGGATACTTAAAGGTCATGCCAAAAAAGCGTTTTTCGAGTGGGTAAGCGGATGGAGTATATCCATGCGTAAACCGTCAGACCTTGGATTTAGTGACGATGGATTTACTTTGCCTGAATTGGTAGTTAATGACCACGTAATACTTAACAGGAAGCCTTTACCAGGAGAACTATTCAACAGGATAGCCCGTACCCGTTCTGAAATATCTTTTGAAGAAAAAGCCACAATAAATGAACGGTGCGAAAAAGCTATATCACTGGCTACGCAACACGAAACATCAGTTTTCTGGGTGAACTATAACCCGGAGGCTGAAACGCTTTGCAAGATGGATAAGTCGCTGATACAGATAACAGGTAGTATGCACATCGACAAAAAAGAAGAGATACTACTTGCATTCGCAAATGGAGAAATAAAAAAACTGGTCACAAAGCCAACTATAACCGCATTCGGACTTAACTGGCAACACTGCAACCATACGGTATATTTCCCTGATTTCAGCTATGAAAAATGGTATCAGGCCATACGCAGATTTTGGAGGTACGGACAGCAAAAAGAAGTAATTGCAGACAGGGTAAGCAGTAACGGTCAATCAAGGGTGCTAAAATCTATAGAGGTTAAAACAACAAAGGCAAATGAATTATTCAACAGCCTTAATGCTAACCTTAATGCCAAGTACGAAATAAAACAATCACCATTTAATAAATCAATATCAACACCATCATGGCTGTAAGAAACCAAATAATAACCGACAATTACGCGATCTATGAAGGAGATTGCATGTACGTACTGCCTACACTTCCTGATAAGTCTATTGACCTGTCTATATATTCTCCGCCTTTTGGAGGTCTGTATAATTACAGTAGCCATGATAACGACTTTAGTAATTGCACAAGCAAAGAGCAATTCCTTGAGCAATATGAATTTCTTATAAAGGAAATGGCAAGGGTCACAAATCCGGGGCGTATCAATTGCGTTCACATCACTGACATAATAGGCAAAGACGGTAACATGTACGACTTGCCGCATGAGGTGAAAAAACTGCATCAGAAACACGGGTTTGCGCATCGGAATACTGTAACCATATGGAAGGAGCCATTAAAAGTTCGTATGCGTACTATGGTAAAGTCACTGATGCACAAACTGATAGTAGAAGATAGTACAGAGTGCTTTACGGCCATGCCAGATTATCTGCTTATATTCAAGCGAAACGGGGTAAATGAAGTTCCGGTAACACACCCTGTAGGTCTTACCGAATACTTTGGTGAGCGACCATTTTTAGAGGGTCATACTGAAACATACGGTACATACGAAAAGCTAAAGAAAGACTATGAAGGATGGCAAGACCCTAAGACAAACAAACTATCTCACATCATCTGGCAGCGTTACGCCTCATCTGTATGGGATGATATAAGGATAGACAACGTACTCCCGTTCCGTGATGCAAAAGATGAGGACGATGAAAAGCATGTACACCCCTTGCAACTCGATGTAATAGACCGTTGTGTTGAACTATACAGCAACCCCGGAGAAACCGTATTTACGCCTTTTATGGGTGTAGGCAGTGAAGTGTACAGCCCCGTATCTTTAGGCCGAAAAGGAGTAGGTGTAGAGCTTAAAGATACCTACTTTAAACAGGCTATAGAGAATATGAAACTATGTAAGCTAAGATTTCAAAAAGCTCCATCACTTTTTTAACCGGCATAACGCCACAAAAACAACATAATGATAAACATAAGCATTGACCTAACGAAAATTGACAAGAGCCGAATAATACCGGGCAAGAACGGGCAAAAATACTACAACCTGACCGTGGACAAGAAGATGCAGCCAGACCAGTTCGGCAATGACCATACGGTATATCAGACACCGACAAAGGATGAGCGGATTGCAAAGGCCGATAAAAAGTATCTGGGCAGCGGGAAGGAGTTTGTATTTAATAACCAGCAGCAGGCACCCCCGGCTCAGAACGTTGCGGCGGGGCAAAGCTATACGCCGCCAAGTAATGAAGCTATAGATGATCTCCCGTTCTGATAAAATCATAATATGAAGCAATCCAAATACAAAAACAAGCGGTGTGAGTTCGGCGGGAAGAAATTCCCGTCTATCCGTGAAATGATGAGGTATAAAGCACTGTTAGTGGCTGAACATGCCGGACAGATAACAGAGCTGCGTACACAGGTGCGATATCTACTCGTTGAGGATAAAGCGGCGGGGTTCAAACTTACTTACGTGGCTGATTTTGTATATAAAGATTGGCAGGGGAAAGAAGTAGTGAATGATGCCAAGGGGTATAAAACTGCTGTTTTCAAACAAAAAGCCAGAATTATGAAAAAGAAATTTGGTATAGATATTCTATGCACATAGGGGTTTCTTTGCAGCTTCTTTAACCGACTCTTCTATTTGGTTGCCAGTTTTTTTAATTGGTCAAGTATCTTTTTCGCTGTAAAAGAAACGTGATCCGGTCGCAACAATAGGATATAATTGAGACAAAATATTTGCACACGTGAATGGTTTTTCGTAACTTAGCGTAACAATTTAACAGCGACCGCCATTGCTGATTGTAAGACATTTTATCCCTGTTGGGGTGACGGCTGGCGGGCCTGAACCTTAACGGGGATTTTTTATTTAATTTAACTCATGGCCAGAATACGAACCATTAAACCCGAGTTTTTCAAAAACGAGCAGTTAGCCGAACTTGATCCCATATACCGGCTTTTATTCATTGGTCTATGGAACCATGCAGACCGAGAAGGGAGATTGGAGGATAGGCCAAAAAGGATAAAAGCAGAGATATTGCCTTACGATGAATGCGATGTAGACTTTGCACTTATTCAGCTTCATGAGAGCGATTTTATAAAAAGGTATGTCGGTTTTATCGAAGATATAGAAATAAAGTGCATACAGATATTGAATTTTACTAAGCATCAAAAAATAGACAAGTTTAATGAAAAGGAATCTCAATTACCTGAATATCAAACAGTTAATTCAATAGACTATAAAAAGACTTTTGATAGTACTCTTATCGCAGGGGAAGGGAAAGGAAGGGAAAGGAAGGGAAAGGAAGGGAAAGGAGGCGCGGAGTTTGGTCAACAGCCAACCGATCAACCAAAAACAAATCCCTCAAGTCAGCCCCCCCCTCCCCCCGCCCCCCCCCAAGTTATTCACCCGTTCACCTCGGATACATATCTGAAATTATGGGTTAACTGGAAAGAATACAGGAAGACTGAACACGGCAAAAAATACAAATCAGATCAAAGTG
>Ga0247804_10000144_pt1 | contig 33750 bp, 42 predicted proteins | sample UWRJL029104C1_FD_181142 | JGI IMG/M metagenome (GOLD analysis project Ga0247804, IMG submission 181142) | Plant litter microbial communities from Arlington Agricultural Research Station in Wisconsin, United States - UWRJ-L029-104C-1 | ecosystem: Environmental > Terrestrial > Plant litter >... | reverse complement strand
GCATTCCTGTTTGGGTCAAGGGGGGTTTTTGGATGGTCTGGAGCGGCGGAGGGATTCCCGGCGGCAAACAACAACATGCGGGGTTTGACGGGGGGGTGGGGGGTGGGTTGTATGGCGGCTTTAAAGCTCTCTCGATTCCTACCCTTCAATCACGAAATCACACATTTGTATCTATTAATCTTTGGGAATCAAAAGCGTCATCTGGTGGGAAGATTCTGCTGAAACAAATAGTCGTAGTCTTGTCTATTTGAGTAGTAGTTCTACGTGCAATATTGCCACTGAAGGGTGCCAAGTTCGGAGGTATTCATCCACTACCCCGATAAATGAGAAGCTGCAGAATATATAATTAACATATGTCACAGAAAGAACTATCTACACCGATCCAGTAGCTCGCTGCAGAAGAAACTGATTTAATAATTCAAGATGTCGACCAAACACTATTTCTCGGAAACAGCAGTCAACACCCTCGTCCCACGCTACCTCTCCGCCCTCACAACCGCAAACCCCCATCTTGCTTTGATCCCGGAATATCGAGTAGTAACAAACTCGAATCATTCTCCTTCAAAGGTATCTTTGATCTCAGGTGGAGGTTCCGGTCATGAACCTGCTTGGTATGTTATGTCTGTCCCAAACACGTGCATGAGAGACTTCTTCCTGATTTCTTCCGAATTCTCAAGTAGCAAATGTCCTAATAATTAAACCTAGGTCTGGATATGTAGGAGATGGTATGCTTTCAGCGGTTGCGTGTGGAGACATCTTTGCGAGTCCTAGCATGAAACAGATTCTCGCTGCTATCGCAGCTGTGCCTTCAGATCAAGGAACCATTTTACTTATCACTAACTACACTGGTGACAAATTACATTTTGGGCTCGCTGCTGAACGGGCATTGGCTGGAGGGTTCTCGAAGTGAGTGCATCTCTAGTGATTGAAGTGCGGTTAGGAATTATCTGACATGGTATCCGTTCGTAGAAACATAACGGTTCTAGCAACTACTGACGATGTGGCAATTGGCAAGAGCAAATCAAAGAAAGTCGGGAGAAGAGGGCTACCGGGGAATCTTCTGAGTACGCTTGAAATTGAAGATGCGGTACTGTAGCTAATTTACCGTGTGCAGTTGTGAAAGTTCTTGGAGCAGCAGCGGCACGAGATTACAGTTTCGACAAGTGCGTGGAAATCGGGCAAGCTTTAAATGAAGAATTGGTCTCTATTGGTTCTACGCTGGACCATTGCCATGTCCCAGGACGACAGAATCATGATCAAACCCCCGCTGATGTTGTTGTTGTTGGTGCTGGAATTCATAATGAACCGGTAAGAATCCTATTATTCCGGTAATACATTTCAACTTTGCCTCGAAAGCTGATTGTCTGTATCTAGGGAGCTCAACAGATATCGCCATTTCCATCGGTAGAAGATCTCGTCGGACGACTTCTAAGTCTACTGTGTGATCAAAATGACCCCGAAAGAGCTTTTGTGAAATTTAACAAAGGCGACGACGTGGTACTCTTCATTTCCAATCTTGGTGGTTTGTCAGTCCTAGAGCTTGGCGCTCTCACTCAAGAGACATTAGCTCAACTAGGTAACACTGTCGCCGATTTTGCTCAAACCTCGCTGACCCAAACTAGATGCCAACTGGGACATCCAGCCTACGTTTATTTACACAGGAACATTTGAGACGTCATTAAATGGCCCTGGGTTCTCTATCAGTCTCCTCAACATGACATCAGCAGCACAGAAGAGTAAAACTTCTGTAGATGAACTGCTAAATCTTCTCGCTGCCGAGACAAAAGCTCCCGGCTGGCCAAACGTTCTCTCAAGCACTTCTACCAAAGCACCTCGGCCTAAAGCACCAGTTGTGAATATAGAAACGGACAACAATGTCTCTGCCTCCGAGGATCTCAAAGGTATCTTCAAACTCTACCCAATACTCGAGGCAATCCAGACTAACTGTACTAATTGACCACAACCTTCTCGAGTCAGCCATCCGTCTCGCATCCGAACGAGCGATAGCTGCCGAGCCCTCCTTAACTAAATGGGACATGATTCTTGGCGACGGTGACTGCGGCGAAGGCGTGAAAGGAGTATGCATGGCAATCATTGCGCAACTCGATTCCGGCTCCGCGAAATCCGGTTCCATCCCTCAGCTTCTCCAACATGTCATCGCCGCGGTGGACGACATGGGCGGCTCACTCGGTGCGATCCTCGGTATACTCGTCGCCGCACTAGCCTCCCATCTAAGAACGAACATCATCTCCTCTGGTCAGGACAACGCAAAAGTGCTAGACGTGCTAGCGAAGAGTCTGTGGGAAGCCACGCAAAGCCTGATGAAGCACACCGGGGCTCGTGTTGGAGACCGAACGGTGATGGACGTGCTGATTCCCTTTTCGCAAACGTTGAGCGAAAAGAAAGATCTGAAGCTCGCGGTCGACGCGGCGGTGAAAGCTGCAGAAGGCACCAAGGACTTGAAGCCTAGCTTCGGTCGTGCGAGTTACGTAGAGCTGAGGGCGGGTGACGAACAGCGCGTGCCTGATCCCGGAGCGTGGGCGCTGATGGAGATGGTGAAGGGGATATATGATGCTACGAAGTAAATCGACGTGACGGAAATGCCACAAGGGAGGAGTGTTGTAATTAGGTGGGCTTTAAAAAGTGAGGGCTATAGTATGAGAAAAGTGATGATTTTTACACAATTCACTCTGCATGTGGATTCCTCGTGTTTGCTACACCATAGCACTGTTCATGACATTTCGCAATACTTATCGCAAGTGGTAACAGCATGGTAAAATTTTGCACTGCTATTCACACCAGCCAACATTGCTCAAGCAAATTATATGAAATATAAGTAACAATGCAAGCATCTTCCTGATATACGGCAACGTAGATTTAGTCATTGAACAAAGCTCTTGGATCACGTTAAGAGCACCAACATAACAACCATGAAATTGTACCTGCGCACCATGGAAGACCCGAGAAAGATCCTGACCTCAGGAGCAAGGAGACACAGGGAGTTATGGGGGTGGACAAAGTAGCGGGAAGCTTGAGATATCGAGGATGAAAACAAGCTTCATAGATGAGTTGTGATATTGTGGTTCCGTGTACCATTGAGAAGCTATCTACCATCTTCAGAAGAGTGCTATATTTCTTCCATCCTAGATTTGAGCCTGTCGCTATGCTTCGCTGATGGCAATTGACAACGTGGTCTAGCATGATAAAGATGCCAATGTACATCGCGGGACTCCACCCACGCCACCAGCCTACTCTCGTGTCACCTCTTCACCAGCAATTATGGCCGGGCAGGCATGTGAAGGTTGACCACAAGTTGATTGACCTTCGGTGTAGCAGCTGAGACTTTCGGCTGCAGCCTAGCCATGCGGCTTTGAGGAGGATGTTTCTGGCTCGTTGTTGGAGCACACATTATTTTATCGACAAAGCTCTCCGTGTACCACCAATTACTCATACCCTTCCATCGTGTTCTCCAGGGAGTCTCTTTACCCGCTTCTGTTCCCAATTATCTAGGTCCTTGGCCGAGAGTCTCTACGATTGTGGTCAGCTAGCTATACTATCTCTGCCGCCATTGCATTCAATATAGCTCACATAATATTCCTCTTTCATATCCACCTTCCTCTTGTCCTTGCCTATTCCCAGCTCCTCCTCTTTACTCATCCTCCGTACCTTGCGATCATGTTTTTCGTATCGAACGGCTGTCGCAGGCGTAAGAAAGAAGGATCCGGCTACCATTGTGACGATGAACGGTAAACCAAAGAGTGCAAATGGGTGCTTCGAGAGAGCGACTCGGTATCGTGCCGCAATTGTGTTTACATCTTTAGAAGAGCGGAACTTCTTATTCCCAAAAACTGCCATTGTAGTAAAATCAGAATCGTATATGCACGAGAGATTCTTTGTGTTATTGCGAGGAAGGAAGAATAACCTATGATGAAGTCAAAATCGACCCATGTTCGCTGGACCACTTTAATTCTATCACGTGCTGTCGCGTTTCTTTAACCTCATCGCGTACAGAGCGCCGTTGGCAACAACAGAGGCATGTGCAACTTGCCTTTTTCACTTGATGGCACCCAAATCTAGAGGCCAAAATGGTGCTGTCGACCGGGAGCCGGGCTTTGAGCCTCCTCCGTCGACCATGGCCGCCGTGTTGATCAACAAGCTTTCCAACACAAATAAGCCCTCGAGGCAGAGTGATCACGATGAGTTGAAAGCACTTATGACAGAAATTTCGGATGTCGAGAACAACGGTATCGAGTTCGAGAACGATGAGGCGAAAATCGAGCATAAGCAGAAGTTGCTGTATCTGCTCGCGAGGACGGTATTGGAAAAGCTCTCCGGCGATGATCCGTTCATGGACACCTCAAAACTCGTGTTGCAAGCAGCTGATGCTTTGGATGTCTTTGTTGCAATTATAAAAGAAGCTCCGGGTGTCTTGTCTTATTCATCGAACACAGAGATGGATCTTCAAGGACGGGGCCAGGAACCGCTCTGGTTATGGCTCTTTCCTCGAATCTTGACACTGCTTGGAAGACGACACTGTGAAAAGTTGACGGACAAGATAAAAGAGTTCTTTTACGTGTCATTTCAGGCTGTGTCAAATTCGCCAAAACTTTGGAATCTAACATCGCTGTTCTTCAGCTACCTCAAAGAATGTGCTACGAGTATGTCTCTTTCACCCCGAGTAGTGTTGATGAGAATTGACAGTCTGCTTAGCTACCTTAAGCCATCTTCAGCTACCAAGTGTCACATCCCATGGCATTCTGCCAGAGATTTTACTACCTTCAGAAGAATTTGATTGGTTGTCGTATTGCTATGAGATTATGCAAGGGAAAGATGAAACTAGCCCTGCTCAGTTCACCTATGTTATCCAAGGCCTTGATGGCGGTCTGCGCCATGTCACCAATATACTCGCCATGTTAGTGGACATATCAATAGAGTCTGCTTCATCATACGATGCCACTGCGGCCTTTCAGGATTACCTCGCATGGATATTCGAGTCGTTCTTGATGGTACACGAGCTGCAAAACAAATGGCAAGTAGACCCCACATTCCATGAGATGTGTAAGAAATCTGAGGTCCTATCTTTCTGTGCGATGCATGCGCTGTTGACTTCCATCCAAGGACAAATCTATGCTGCTATGTTACGCAAAGGTTACACCATTCTCTCCATACTTTGTGCGGATCTCCTCAAAAGCCCGGCAAACCTTACGGATTCATTGATTCGGCTCAAAGTTTGTAGGAGCATATTGAACTTGGTCGTCATTTGTAAAGAACATGATTCAATGCGCAAGTCAACTTCGCTACACGTTGTCCCGTCGATACAGAACATATTGAATGATAGCGATACGCGTTCAACTTTAGGTAAAGACTTCAAGGTATAATCTCCAAGATTCCTTCAAACACTTCTATGTTAACAAATTATAGACAGCTGCGAGCCTTCTCTATGAGGTCTGTGGAGTTGAAGGTCCTCCAGGTGAGGACACTGAGATATTTGAGAGCTTTGAGAGTGCTGAGCTTGGTGGAGAATTTCTGCGCTTGGGTCTCGATAACTGCAAATCTCCCACCACATTTGGAGGACCGAGAAACAAAAGACGGAAAATCGACGCTGAAGTCAGCCTTGTTCAACAAATTACGAGCAAGCTGTATTCTATTTTAGGAGCCCAGGATGTGACCGACCTGACTGGTCTGGCTCAAATCTCTGAGTAAAGTTTCTCATCAATTCCACTAGGTATAGGCTGACTCTCTATCAGTGCATGTTTTACAGAATTAGATGATGCGAGTCGTTGTCGAGCAATCGAGTATCTTGGTATGATACCTTGCGCCGCGAGTGACGGCCTCGAAGTATCTTGGAATAATGATGGTTCGATTAAGTCTTCACGATGTCAGATTTGTGAACGCACTTCGAGCACGGTGAGCGGGAATACGATGAGTTGTGGAAATGTTAGCGACGATGCCATCCTAATTCTCAGCAAGCTGGTTAGGTCGAAGGCCTTTCAAGAATCTCGTAGGCCGAGAGTTCTTGCCATGATCACTTTAAAAAGATTTACGGCTCATTTTACGAATAATGATTTTATAGATTTCAACAAGTCTCCTTTGGGTCAGTGGTGCCTACAATCTCTTCGCAGCTCAATTCGGGAGCTTCGTATAGCTGCTGGGTAAGAATGCCTTCTCACTCTACAGATCTTGACTAACAAAATAGTCGAACTTTGCCAGGCTTTCTACGAGGCCCCCAAATGGCACATGAAGTAATGATGAGTAACAGAATCGCCGCACTCATGTTATTACGCACAATTTCCGAGCAGGATACCATCCACTTACATGAGACCTGCATTCTTGCTTGGGGCCAAGTTGGAAAGTAAAAGTCTTCCTCCCTCCTTATTCTTAACTTTTGCTGACCGTTTCAGAACCTTGAATGATGATGAGCTGAATATTGTGCTTCATAAACTTGTTGAATACTTGGGACATTCCAACCCCATCGTGACAAGTGTAGCTTTCAACGAAGTATTCTTTTTTCTTACCTATAATGTCAGTTCGAATTGCTGACTTTGACAGATTTTGACACTTGCAAAATCGAGTGAGATGACCGTAGAGCGCATGTTTAGCCCTTTCTGGGATACGATTGCCATTGTCGCTGTAAAGGAGCTCCTAGTTAAACCTCAAATAACACAGTCGATGGTCGACCTCCTAGGAACTCATACGGTAAATGGAAAATCGGAATCCTGGACAGTGCAAGAATTTCTCGTTCTCACGCAATCATTTACCTTACCTTATCTAGTGTCATCTCAAAAGATAGACGTGATTAGACGAATTGCACAAGCTAGCAAAGGAAAAGATGAGAAATGGCCAATATGTATGGAAACTTCTAACTTAATGCCCATCCTTGCTTTTCTGCTCGTGCATGATGTTGCAGATATGGAGTCCTTCATCATGTCATCTCTGGAAGCCACATCATCAAGGTTCAGAAACGCGGATATCACGGAACTCATGAGGGTTGAGCCAGCAGCGATAGCTCTCATTTTGCTAAAGGCTGCTGGAGATGCCGACGAAAGCAAGAAATCGAGGGTATGTCACACATTACACACTCCATTCAATATACTAACCGCTCTAGATCCGCCTCGGTTTTTCTCTTTTAGCAAACTGGGCTCCTTCCTTGGATGTTGCTAAGCGGAAGAGTGATCCTCTAGGATCCTTCCTCGAGCAGCATGTTCTTGGTCTTGTAGATAAAGTTTCAAAAGTCGTACACGATGCGCAACTGGGACAATCTGTATCGGAAAAAAAGCGTTGTGTGAAGGCTATTGAGGAGATGATGATACTAGGAAAGACGTTTACCAGGACGGCACGCCCTCAGGTTAGAATTTTACAACGCTTTCCTCCTGGAGCAATGCTAATCCTGTGTTCACAGATGTGTGCTTGTTTACAGTCAGCCTTAGCACAGCCTGAACTGCAATCGTTGGCATTCTCCGCTTGGGAAAAGATGCTGACCTACCTCGAGGATGATGATGTTGAATTAATGCTTGAAAACACTTTCTCTACTGTTGTTCAACGTTGGAAGAGCTTCGACGACATAACCCAAAAACGAGCCAAAACCACATTACAGTATCTTCTCAAAAAACGCACTAGGCTGATCCGCAACACAATAACCAATTTACCATCGCTTGCTCAATTCCCAGAACTTGCCAGTATTGAAGACCAGCTCCAGAAACTTCGAACACCTACAGACATAGGGAATGGGTTTGAAATTTTTAGCCGGAGGCTGCGCCATGAGAATTCTGGTGTCGCTGCTCAAGCTCTTGTTGAACTGAAAGCGTACCTCAAAGTCCATCAAGCTTTCCTCCAGGCTTCGGCAGTCAGCGAGCAGCCAGATATCGTCGTTGGATTACTTGTCCGGTCTATACTAGACTGCTGTGTCAAGTTCAGCCAATCTCATCATGATATTGCACAACTATCGGCGGAGTGTATTGGCCTTGTTGGGTGTCTTGACCCGAATCGTGTGGAATGCGTACGAGAACAGCGGGAAATGGTAGTTGTAACAAACTTTCACGATCCTAGCGAGTCTACAGACTTTGTACTTTTCCTCTTAGAAGAGGTTATTGTCAAAGCCTTTCTATCCTCCACTGACACTGGTGTTCAGGGGTTTCTGTCTTATGTCATGCAGGTTCTTTTAGAGAAGTGCGACTTCAAGACAGTCTGCGTGCCAATAATACAAAAAGGAGACAGAAATTCTCGTGACCCGATATATCTTAAGTGGAGAACGCTTCCTCCCAGTGTTCAGGACACATTGACTCCCTTCCTCACGTCTATGTACGCAGTGGCAGAAAGTTCCGAAAAGGTCAAGATCGAATATCCTATCTTTCGCCCAGAGAGTATGCGACCTGATCGACTTTACAATAGTTGGCTAAAGACGTTTGTTCTTGATCTACTGTACAAGCCCAAGAATCCTAATTCCGACCTGATATTTACACCATTAAGACGGGCCATCAGAATCCGAGATAATGCAGTTGCCAGTTTTCTCCTCCCATATGTAGTTTTGCATGTTGTTGTAGAAGGCACTCCTGACAACAGGAAGGAGATTGGAGAAGAGCTTCTCCGTGTCTTACAGTACGAAGTTACGGCCGATTCCAATGTGAGGAGAGAGGAAGTGAAAGCATGCAGTGAGGTAAGCAGACTTCCCTCTAACTTGATCAAAGCAGGCACTTACATCATTAGGCTGTATTCCGTGTCTTGGATTATCTCTCTCGTTGGAAACAAGCGAAGCAAACAGAATCTGCAAGTGCAAGCAAGAATAAAGAGACAGATAAGGTTGAGTTATGTGAGACAGAGATTGGAATTGTGACATCTGTGCTTGAGATGTTGCCGGCGGAGATTATTGCTCGACGTGCAGTAGACTGTAAGTCGTATTCCAGGGCATTATTTTATTGGGAGCAGCATATCCGCCAAGTTCGAGAGACCACTAAAAATGTTGAAACTACGAACACACTCTTAGAAAGACTACAAGATATATATACTCAGATTGATGAGCCAGATGGCATTGAAGGCATATCTGCGCATCTTCATGTGCTAGATATTGACCAGCAAATTCTCGGTCATCGGAAAGCAGGACGGTGGACTGCGGCACAGAGTTGGTATGAAATACAATTGGCAGAAAACCCCGGCAATGTAGATGTTCAGGTCAATTTGTTGACGTGCCTGAAGGAATCCGGTCAACATGGTTTGTTACTCCTCCCAGTCTGAGGCATAGCTAATCATTGGATAGATGTTCTCCTTAATTATGTTGAAGGCATGCAAACTACGACGAGTTCAGTTTCCCGAATACTTCCTTTTGCTACAGAGGCATCATGGACAACAGGTAGGTGGCAAACACTTGAGAAATATACCTCTTTGGCTACGAAGGACATCGGAGAGGACTTTAATGTCAGTGTTGGCAGCGCTTTGCTTGCACTGTATCGAAAAGACATCGCTGGGTTCACATCCACACTCAATTCTGTTCGCGAACAAATTGCATCATCCATGTCCATGGCTAGCAGCCTCTCGATTGGTGCGTGTCATGATACTATGCTCAAATTCCATGTCCTTACTGAGTTGGAAATGATCGCTGGCACGGATAGTCCAGAGCTTGATCATACCCACGTTATCGAATCTCTCAATAGGCGATTAGCTGTCCTAGGAGCGTATCTTAACGATAAGCAGTATCTTTTGGGCATTCGCCGAGCAGCTCTACAGCTATCACCGTATGTTCGTCCAATTCCCCAAATCTTAATGATGCTAAATCTTCTAGCCTTGACTTCACCAAAGATGATGTTGCCTCTGCTTGGCTAACAAGTGCACGGCTTGCAAGAAAGGGGAAGGCTATACATCAGTCTTTCAATGCTGTTCTTCATGCCTCCCAACTTGGCGATCAGTCTGCCACCATTGAACATGCGCGTCTCTTATGGCTAGAGGGCCACCACCGAAAAGCTATCCAAAGCTTAAAAGGAGCCATTGATGGCAATGCATTTATCTCTCATAATAGATCTGCCCAAGGTACGAGCTTTGCTGGTCTGACAACAAATAATGACCAGGCCGATCAACAAAATCTCCTTACTGCCAGAGCCCATTTGCTGCTGGCTAAATGGCAGGATAGCGCTGGCCAGACCTCGAGCAATACACTAAGATCACAGTACCAGCTAGCCGCCAGAACGTATTTGGCTTGGGAGAAGGTGCATTATTACCTGGGGCGCCATTACAACAAACTTTTGGAGTCCGAAAAGAATTTGAATTGGGAAGATCGAAGTGAGGCGTATCTCAAAGGAGAAATATCAAAGCTGGTCATTGAAAATTATCTAAGATCACTTTCATTTGGAACAAAATACATTTATCAGACTCTTCCTCGGATTCTCACGTTATGGCTAGAGCTTGGGACGCAAGTTGCACAACCAATGGACGCGAAATCTGGGCAGTCGAAAGATCTAACCAAAGAGTTTTACACTCGCCTCAACAGTCAACGAAAAGAGTTGCTTGCACAGGTTCACGGTCGATTCAACAAATACATCTACAAATTACCTGCTTACATGTTTTACACCGCATTCCCTCAGATAATCGCCAGAATTGCTCATCCCAATGCGCAAGTCTACAAGTACTTGGAAGAGATTATTTACAAGATTGTGTCCACCTATCCTCAGCAAGCTATATGGAGTCTTCTCGCTGTGAGTACATCTGTTCAGAGTGATAGAAAGGCTCGTGGTATTTCAATACTACAGAGACTTCGGGCTGGGGGCAGGAAATCGGATGCCGGCGCTGTGGATATGAAGACTATGGTCAAAAGTGGCGAAAGACTTACATCCGAGCTGCTATTGGTATGCAATGCTGGAGAATTCCACGGAAACAGAACCATAATAGCAAGTCTCACCAAGGATCTGCGCTTCAATTCCAGAACCTGTTTGCCTAGTCCGCTCGCAGTTCCGGTCGAGAGCGTCTTGACAGCAACTCTACCCACGCTCACAGATAAAACAAAGGACCACAAAGCCTTTTCTCGAGATGTCGTAACGATCTCATCCTTCCAAGACGACGTGCTTGTTCTCAGCTCGTTGCAAAAACCAAGAAAGCTTACGGCACGTGGATCGGATGGACGGCAATATGGTCTTATGTGCAAGCCTAAAGATGATCTTCGTAAAGATCAACGACTCATGGAATTCAATAGTATGATCAACAGGTCACTGAAGCGGGATGCTGAATCGAGTAGACGCCAACTCTATATCAAAACCTACGCAGTCACCCCACTAAATGAGGAATGTGGACTTATTGAATGGGTAGAAGGCCTGAAAACCCTTCGTGATATTCTACTGGGTCTTTACAAAAACATGGGAATTGCGCCAAATTATCGCGAGATCGAAATGTATTGTGACGAAGCCGTCAAAGGGGGAGAGAAGCTAGCTTTCTTTACAGAGAAAGTATTGGGCCAGTTTCCTCCTGTTTTTCACTTGTGGTTTGTGCAGCAATTTCCAGAACCTTCGACTTGGTTTGCTGCACGTCTTCGCTATACTCGATCTTGCGCTGTCATGTCTATGATTGGTACAATTCTCGGACTAGGTGATCGTCATGGCGAGAATATTCTATTCGAAGAAGGCAACGGTGGGACATTTCATGTTGATTTCAACTGTCTGTTTGAGAAGGGCCTTACATTCGCCAGGCCGGAGCGAGTCCCCTTCCGTCTCACACATAACATGACGGATGCGATGGGAATCTACGGCTACCATGGTCCATTTCGTAAATCATCGGAGCTAACGCTGAAGTTACTTCGACAGCATGAAGAGACACTGATGACCATCTTAGAAGCATTCATTTATGACCCTACTCTAGACCTTTTGGGAAATAAGCCAGAGAAGAAAAAGAAAGAGGGAGCTTTTGTGATGCCTCAAACTGCTCAGGGGGTGCTGAGCAATATCCAACGGAAGGTAAAGGGACTGCTGGTAGGCGAAAATGTCCCACTAAGTGTTGAAGGGCAGGTTGATGAGCTGATTGAGCAAGCTACAAACTTGCAGTATTTAGCCGGGATGTATATTGGCTGGTGTTCGTTCTTCTAAAAGTAGGTAGAGATAACATCTGTGATAAATATAATATTCTTGAATTCCAAGATTTACGATTGCTTCAGCATTTGTGCCGATGCTTTGAGAGGTCAGGATGTATCTCTTTCTACACGTCGCAGCCTATCTGCTTTGATAGATCAAGTTGAAATTTATATAACGTTAGAACGAAATTACATATCTAATGAGGCTCAAATGGTTTGATCACCGTGCTGATTTATAGACTTGTTCAAAGCCTTACAACTTCTCCTCTTAACTTTTATGAACCTAAGTTGTTGGATTTAATAAAGAGTACAGGGACGATCGAGTTTTGATTGTGATGTTCGGTCATGTTAGGACTTCACGAGTGAGCTTCAGGCGAAAATAGGGGTCCTAAGCGAAGGAGTTATCATGCAGATCAGGCCATAAGGCCGACAACATTTGGAACCTTCGCAAATTCGATGTTGATACAAAACCCCTCCTTTGAATGTTGAAACAACGAACCGGCTACTAAACCATCCAACGCACCTTCAGGATGGCTCTGGGTTTCGGAGGGAGAATGGTGATAGGCCGTATGCACAGACGGAGCGGTTGTTCCTTCTCGACACCTATCCTGTTTCAGCCGTGAGCCGCTAGAACATCTACTACATCTTACTGTACTTCCCTCGAGCAAACAAAATTTCAACGACTTACCTTTCGAAACTCATATCTATACCATCAATTAGTATACACAGCATGTTTTCCAAGCTCACCACCAGGATTGCCATGAATAAGGCTGGCATCCCTTCAAATACCTTCGATACCAAGCAATTCGAATCAAAAAGCAGCAACTCCAAAGATCCCAACGCGCAAAATGAACTACTCCCATTCGCTAATCCTTTTGCAAATCTTTCGGTCCCCAAAGCATGGCATTCTTGGGCTACACCTGTACCTCCGCCGGTCGAAATTGCATCTGCGCCAGTAATAGGGGGAAGAGCGCCAAACGCTTCAAAATTACAGCTCCCACCTCAAGATAGAAGACCTGTCGTGGTCTGTTTCTTACGAAATACTGGCTGTGCCTGTAAGGAAATCAGTCCTGAACAAAAATTGCGTAATGCTAACCGTAGTAGTCGCAGAAAAGACGTTTCTTGAGCTCCGGACCGTTGCAAATAAATTCCCCAACGTTCAATGTATAGCTGTATCGCACAGTTCCAAAGCCGCGACAAACAAGTGGGTGACCGCACTCGGAGGAGCATGGGCCGTCACAATTGTGGTTGATGAGGAGAGGGAACTATACGCCAACTGGGGACTGGGTGTTTCGAATTCATGGCACTTGGTCAACCCTGCGGTTGGAATCGCTGCGCGGAAATTATGGAATGAGGAAAAAATATGGCCGCGAGAAGTTGACCCTAGCGGAAATAGGTGGCAAACGGGCGGTAGTTGGGCGACTGATAAGATGGGCACCATTCGGTGGGGAGGAGCGTCAAAATCAGCTTCAGAAATTGCGGATTTCAGAGAGGCTTGTAATCTTGTTGGAGGTTATTGAGGAGGCTCATTCAGCAGGTTTTACTACCAGATTACTGAAATCCTCTTTTCATAGTTTGCTAACCTTCTCATCGTTTTTTGGGCGTGTTCCCCTAGGAAAGGTGGTTCACCATGTCGTTACACATCTGCTATTGTCATGCTAAGCGAGCTACGTCTATGATTTAATTCAAATCCTACTATTGAATTCAATGCGCCTTTCCACTTCGGCATGAGTTTCATTCAACCTTGTACTTCTATCTCCATTCTCTCACTCCTTCGACTCTTGACAAACTCATCTAATTCCGAACTCCAACTTCACCAAAATGGGTTCACCGATCTTTGTTTTCCAATCTTCCGAGGCATAGCATCAAATTCCCAATCTCAGAGTGGTGATGATGCTCAAAGATCTATTAAGCCATTTTCAAATGCTGAATTGGACACGATTTGCCATTTCTTCAACGTCCAATACGTCTTGTTTCTGGAGAAACTCTGGATTCAACCAGGCGGGCCGAAATGGAGACTCGGGTTTTACTCAGAACTAGAACTCTGTCAGCGCAGATGATGGAGAGGGACTTGACTATTGGGGATAGAGAAATGGAGTTCAACAAGGCTGAGAGTAGCGATTCTGATGGAACCAACAAAGCTGGTAATGATGAAGTTGTCACGAACCATTCTGCTCGATTTGAAAAGACTCATCACCTCAACCAGGGTGCAAGCAGAAATCCAATGGAGAACAAGCTCTGGGAGTTCAAGAGGCTTCGAGCTGGCTTTACATGAAGAGTCAAGATGGGTGCGTCCTATCGCATCAAACATGTGGGGCAGGACCGAGGACATCAAACAGGACGGCAGCATTTCAGACTTTGGTCATGAAATACAATAGCGAAAATTACTTAAACAAAGTGCGATGGCTCTTGCTCTTATACACAAATGTTAAATATATCCTACTGTTGTTCATAATCTTGTTGGGTATCAATCTCTAGAATCTTAACGAAGGAGCTCGCTTAAATCTCCTGCTGAATGTATTCGTGTCCAGCAGCATGATTTTTGTGTCAAGTTTAATGATACAAGCAGCCAGGATTTAGTTCGAGGTACAAACAAGATTAGTTGAATCAGTTCTTATGCCAAGATCTGCTTTTCAATCAGGGTTTTCTATAGCCGTCATTTTTTCCTGTTATGCTCTACACTCATTTGTGAAGGGGATACGGTTGTTAATCTCCTTGACGGGTAATAGGCAGCAGTCATTAAAAAACTCATACATCGGAACTTCGAACACAAACGACCAAACAGTATATGATCGCCGGCCAAGCACATCCATCTCTTGGAACTTTGGACACAAGACCCTCCTAACCTACCATGTACAATTATATGCACCCAAGTCTACTTATTGCTTATAAAGCTATCCAATAGATACCCAATAATTGTCACATTAAACACCCCCATTTCAACTGACAAATTCTGCATACCAATTATCCCCCACGTGAGATATAAACATGACCTCTGCCTAAAAGTTTAACAACACTCAATCATAACCAATCTCAAAATATGGCAATTCCACCAGAAGTAGCTTTGGCTATCACTACCAGGAAAGCCAAATACGGACGCTTCGCGGACCTCAAGCAATGGGAGAGATATCATGAAATCGCACTCCCAGATGCATTCTTCGGCTACTACGATACAGATGGCTCGCCAATTCGACTTGGCAAAACAAGCGCAACTTTTCCTTCTACACAATCATTCATATCTTTCTTTAGCAAGTTTTTCGAGCGCCTTGACTCATTACACAATTTCGGACCTGGGGACTTTGAGATGATCAGTTCTGAGGAAGTCAAGGTTATCTGGGCTTTAGAAGATCAGCTTTTTTTGAAAGGTACCGCGGGCTGGGTGAGTTTGCGGGGTGGGGGATATTATACTGAGATATGGGTTAAGAGGGATGGAGATTGGTGGTTGAAAGATTTGAGGATGAGGAGAACATATACCAGGACGAGCTTTCTGACAGCGGTGCTATTTTTGCTCTTCGCTCTTTTTGGAGTGAGTTTAGTTTGAAGAGTAGTCTAAGCTGTAGCCTATCGAGATTAGACGAGTCATCTGCGTGGTTGATGAGATAATTAGCATCTATATTGGTAATGACAAATCTTACGCGGGCTCACTAGAAAATATCAAAGATAGTCAATAAGAGGATTTTTTGAAGGGTCAAGGGCAACCAAAGTGGTGATTGCTCAAGCTCAAAGGTACGATTGAACATTAAGGGCGTCGATGTTGTTTGGGAACTACCCTGCTAGCTTCTCATTTACATATTCGTGGGATAGAAAAAGACACCAACTGAACTTCAATGTACCATTCTGCATCATTTTGTATTATCTCATCGTCTTATTGTGTAACATTAAGAAATAATCCATCCTTCTATATCGAGCTCAAATCCATCAACACGAATGATGGATCATATATTAAGGGATGGTCACCCTTCTCTTATGAGGATTTCAATAAACGCATGTCGTGTTACCGGATTGATAGAATTGCTGGCAACCAGACCTATTAAATTCACACCATTCGACAGAAGTGATGGCATAAGTTAAGCTAGATAATAGGGAAATGTAAGAAAGTCCTGCAATGCTGCACAACCATCCGAAGCGGGATTTCTGCAACATTCCGAGCTGAACTCAGCAGTAGCCAAGCTGCGTTCTTTAGCGCTGTATGTCATAGCAATTGGTTATTAAATCAGGTATGCCTGCTTAGCCTCAGGCTATAAGGTGGCGGACGATGTGAGCAAGGTCGTTTACATTTTGCTGCAGTTGGTTGTGGCTAAGGCGACGGCTGGTTTAAATTCGCCAATCACACCACCCAAGTGTATAGAACCTCTCTAGGACGCGAATGATAGAAAGTACCCAGTTTCACTAGAGCGAAAAGCCTGAGAATATTTTGCGCTTAGTGCTTGGACTATATGTTCTGGACAAAGCTTGCCTATCGCTATTGGAATCAGCCATACACCGACCTTCACATTGTAAAACATGCCGTACCCAAAAGAAAGCGCACTTTCCGTTTTATGTGATCCTGAAAAGTGGCGACTAGATCATTATGGCTCATCGTCAATTAGCTTTAACAAGAACGGAAGCGGTATGGTAAGTTTATTCAGCTACTCGTGGACATTATTATAGATTAACACAGGATCGCTGCTGACAATAATGAAGCTGGTTGCCGCCACAGAGTTACCAACTTATATTGCCGCCGAGTTCAATTGGGAGCTTACTAGTCCAGACACATTAGATGTTGCAGTAGACCTCAGCAATAGCAAAACCCCCAGGGCCATGTTATTGGTGCAGTTCAATATTGAGTTGACCCTCACAAAACGAATCCACCCCAGATATGAGAGCGAACGCGATCACTTGAATGAGGTAGTTCTTACGGACGCAGCATTCCTCCCTAAAAATTATACGATTCGGTTGGAGCATGGCAGATTTATGGATCCCGCTCATGAAATCGATATTGCCTCTCATAAATCGCGGGACTTTTTATTTAGACCTTACTTGAATGCGCTCCGTTTGGTTTTTGACAAGTCACCTTACCCCCCACAGAATGAGTGGAAGGAAGGGGCCGGAGGTATAGCTAATTTGTTTGCGGATTCCAAGGCATTTGTAGATAGACGACTAGGCATGGACAGCTATCTCACCATTCTTCTACGGAAGATCACCAAGAGAAATTAATAAATTTTCAAGACTAGAGCTTGGTATAAGAATAGAGACATGAGAGTGCACACATATCCATATTCTATGGGTCTTTCAAATATTATCTCACGTTACCTTGATAGCAACTAGTTTTCGGCTTTTTATCAGCTAAAGACATCGTTCTCATTATAACGTGTGACCTACTAACACTACAAATCATACAATGTAGTGTCAAGCATTAAGACCTTCATATTGGCATTTGTCAAGTATTGGTAGCCCAATTTTTTGTGGGATGCTTAGATCAGTTCTGTCATCGAATCTATTAAGTTGAGATGTTGGTGTTGGCGGTAATACAGGAAATCACGTCATAAGTGACAGAAGAGCGAGCATGGCCACTATCATTTTACTGAGGTTCGAGAAGGCTGATTCAATCTGAATGATTTTGTGCATATAGCTTGATACAAATCATTGAGATTTTGAAGAGATTTTTGAGACAGAGTCACAGAACTCAGTATCGTATACCTTGATGGGGTTAACATTCATCACACAGCTTCCACTACGGGGATATATGATGTTGCTAGTTGAACGAAACAGTGGGTAATTTTGCCAAGTCTCTGCCGGCAAAATTACTGGGGTATATGGATACATATGTCAAATTTAATTTTCAATAATTGTCAAACTCGCCCTCGTAGCTCAATGGTAGAGCGCGTCACTAGTAATGACGAGGTTGCCGGTTCGATTCCGTCCGAGGGCATTTGCCCAGCCTACAATTTTGTTCTACTTTTGTTCGCTTTTGCTAGTCAACTGTTCAAAACATCTTCACAAAAGATTTGTTTCCGAATTTATATTACCTATTAGTGCCATGAGATGAACTCCTACACCGTGTTACTTTTTTTTTGGGGGCTACGACACTCTTGTTTTCAGGAATTTGGACATATTTAATCTGTGTATGTCTTGAATTTTTGTCTACGAAGACGACTGCAGCCAAGAAAAAGTTTCTCGTCGTAAGAAAGTTTCCCGCCCTATTCATTCATGCCTTACATTAGAGGCATACATATTTTTATCCAGCCTCGCGTCGCAAGTTATCGCGACTTTTGCTTCAAACCTTCCACTCATCAGTAATTACTCCAATAAGATGACTTCACGATCGCCATCTAGAGGGCGTCAAGCTTCCAAATCTCCATACTCCGAGGTTTCTCGAAGAGTATCTAGATCTCCCTCTCGTCCACGCAGATCAATTTCACCCCGTTCCCGAAGTCCAACTCCAAGAAATAGTCGGTACAAGAGTGACAGTCGAAGTCCTAGTCGTGAAAGAAGCCCAAGTCCGCTTCGAAGCACCAAGGTATGGAAATCCTCTACAGCGCAGCTTTCACCTAATCTAACTTACTTCCTAGGTTGTTGTCGAGAGGCTCTCCAAGAATGTCAATGTCGATCACCTCAAGGAGATATTTGGCACCTATGGTCCAATTCGAGATCTGGACATGCCAGTGAATAGAGCTTGTAAGAGATACTCTGCTCTTATATAGGATAATACTAACCCAGCAGTCGGTACCAATCGTGGGACAGCCTACATTCTATACGAAAAGGAAACTGATGCAGAAGCGGCCATTGCGCATATGCACGAATCTCAAATTGACGGAGGCACCATCAACGTATCAATTGTTCTTCCGCGTCGCAAGTTCTCTCCATCTCCCCCAATGGCGAGACGTGGTCCAAATATCGAATCTCGTGGCCCTCCATCTGGTGGATTTCGGGGCGCACCTATACCACCTCGGCGAAGATCTCCACCTCAAAATTTCCGGGCTGATAGAAACACCGATACGTACAGGCCAGGATCTGTATCGCGCTCCCGCTCGCCAAGAAGACACCGAACTCGCTCGAGGTCTTATTCTAGAACCAGATCCCCGCCAAGAAGGCGAGGTGGTGGACGCCGTGACAGCCCTGGACGGAATGGTGGTGGTAGGAGAAGACGCAGCCGGAGCTACAGCAGTTACAGCAGCTATGATGACAGGAGTCGAAGCAGATCCAGGGATCGAGGGGGGCGGGGAAGACGTTGATCATCATAGGTTATGTGCCGGAACTGTAATAGTATCGATTTGGTTTAGCATAGGAGTTGGTGGAGGCTGGAAACTTGCTTTAAGCACTAAAGAGTTCGTCTTTAGCAAAAAATTAACGCCGATTTTATTACCATGAAAAACGGCAGTATTTCATTCCACATGTGCTATTATTCAAAGATGCGCTGTTGAATAACTATAGCAAGTTCCTGCCTTTAGAACTCGTATCAAAAAGACTTAGTGTGCTGTCATGAACTATGTAGCTTGAGTAACTATGATCTTTGGTCAACTGGTCTGAAATTGGCGTCTTCCTGCTGGGAATGCTCAGCCCTTTCAAGGCAACGGGTCCTTCCCAATTCGATCACCGTCAATATGTTTATAGCGTGTATCATCCAAGGTTACACTTTTCAAACACCATTTTTCCTTGTCTAGATTATGAGTATGGTTACTTGCACCTAAGGATATCTTTGTCAATTGGCTAGACCTTTCATTCAGCTCAATATCACAAAGATAACAGACTCTTGGTGCGTTAGATATCCTCATACTATCAAGCAACACGAGCTCAGTACTACAGATCAATTACTTGTGAGGTAGCAGCCTATCTGCACCCACTGGCTTTCTGTCATGGGGAAAATAATAAGAGAAGCCGGTGATGTTTCCTCGGAATTTCAACCTGGGTTGCAGCGATTCAACAATTATGCCCCGTTTGCACCTGCGGCACATCCTCATGAGACAAGATGGCTTGTAGACTATGAGGTGCGTAAGAACACTATACGTGATGCATTAAATGAAAAAGCGCCTCCAATCAGTATTGCGAAGGCTAGACTACAGTTTGGGGATTCTTCTATTTGGGATGGACCTTCACTCATCGGACTTGTCCTCATGGCTAAACCTCCAGGCCGAGGAAGGCCGCCTTCTTTTCCAGAACTTAGTATAAAGCAGCCCTACAAGCCCAGAAGCTATCCCCTGCATGCCGCATTCAGAACTTTATGGCGATGTGGAAAATCAGTAAGGCCAGAAACATTTGTACGAGAAGCAGTCAAAGCTACAAGTAATAGACGTCTAGCTCCTATAACCAATAAGGAATCAATGTCCGTCATTCCAATGCCTTACGAAACAAATGTTGACGACTTGAGAATACCATCTGATTACATTCCTTCGACTCATATACTTCCTCGCGGGCTCATCATACCTTGTCGACTTCAACTAGACCCTTGTTATAGGATTAAAGATCAAAATTTCGGTTTCCATCGAGGGTTTCCATATCCTCGCGCCGTGATGTTGAAGTATGGTGTTACAGAACATCACTGGAAATCTTTCTGTGAGACGATGCACGATGTGGTTCGAGCATACGCCGCGGATGCCCCCTGGTTTGGAGCGGTCAAAACTGATGGAGAAGACGGAGCAGACATACCAACCCTAATTGATTTGATTCTCGATAAAGTTTCCGAATGGGATACGTCGTTCTTTCGACCTAAGGGCCTTTTAGTACGACTAGACATGCCTGGTGAGGCAAGATTTGGCCTTACAAACATGGATATTTGGCACAAAACGTTAGGTGCACCTGGACACATCGACAACTGCCAGGGGATCTTATCACAAAATACTTTTCAATTCGAGGAGGGTGATATCAGAGGACGTAAGACTAAGTCTCGCCATCTGCGTAAGTTGCTCGAAATCACATATTCGAGCACCAGATTAGTCTTCGACGAGGTCACCGTGCTTCAAGATGTCAAAACTGCTTATGAGCGAGGCTGGATGGTATGGAACGCCTCATGCCACTGGGCTCGTATTCTAAAAGGACAACCGAAAGCATTCCCTGGTGGGTTTGCAGCCGCCAGAGCTGATCGATGGCCTCGCTCGAAACATTTCTACTATGAAAGGTTTGTAGGAACATACACTTGCACCGCGAAGGAGATTGACGAGAAAGTGCCAAAACGTTCAACCATGAATCAGACAAATTACAACTTTAGAACACGGAGCTATCAGACTACTTACTTAAATGAAAGCCCATTGACTAGTAAGACTCGGGTCAACCCCCACGGGGATTGTGTATGGAATCCAGCACCTTACTCCATGGATCAGAGGACCAATATGTTTGCCACGCGAGTCATTCTTCCAGCTGATTGTGCACCACCTAGAGTTGAGTCTCATTTAAACCCTAAGACAAAATCAATAGATACGAAAGTTTTTTGGCAACCCTGGGCTTTAGAAGTTCTTGAGCAGGATGGATACTTCGACAAATCACGCCCGAATGTTGGAACAATATACAAGAGGACACCTCATCGACAGATTAAGACTGCGAAGATGGCATAAGAAGGTTGATCGCATATTGCGCTATAGGATGCTTCAGCCTAGGAGTTCGAATTGAACCAGGACCAAATCTGTGATGAGACTAATTTAAGTCTCTCCCTAGAAACGAGGATGCAATGTAAATTGGTGCTCGGAAATATCCATAGAACAATTCCGGACTTTAGTATTTGCAGCAGCATGCTTTAGCTTCGTTGTTAATAAATCCAAATACAACAGATAACAAATAACAAAGTGGAGTAAATGTGAGCATCTACTTAGAGCGTGTACATACGAGCTTTGTCGCGCAATCTAACTCATGCCTACAAAATTCTACGCAAACAGAGTTCTATTATCAAACCTCCGCTCCCTTTTTAATTGGCAATTGGAAAGGTTGGAAAGGTTGATAGGAGGAAAAATCTATTTTCATACAAAGCATTTTATTGTGAACTTTAGTGGTCAAAATGCGGTCATCCCCGGCTGAAAGACGAATATAGGTAAATACTACGAATTTAGTTCGTACCTTACGTCTAATTCCTGTCGTCTGTGTGTATCTCTGATCAATTTCCAGGGAAGAAATAAATAAAGTGAAAATTGGCAGAGTTTGATAATATCTGTAGTCTATCTCTAAGTCTAATTCATAAAACACACAACGTTTATCCAAAAGATCTCTTTCTACCACGATTCAATTTTGTACACGAATAACTCATAGTTCGTCCTTTGCAAGCATGTAACGTTTGACTTCTCCCCCACGATTTCTTAACCTGAACACCTCGGCTGAGTGTCTTTTCACACTTGCCTTCAAAGCTCCACCGGCCTTGATAGAAGAGATCTTTTCCCCAAGGAGTCTTGGGTCGTTTGCCTTGAGACCATCCTTGTAGCTTATTTCGGTCGAGTTAAACCAGTTGGCTTGCTTTAAGAGCTTCACGGACAAGTCGGAGTTGTCGCTGGCGTCAAGGATCTCCTGGGCGGTTTTGAGGTCCATTCGGTTTGCCCACAAATCGTACACATCCCAATCCTGCTGAACGTGTGGTGCTGAACCTTCTGGCCCCTGGTAATAGAAGATCTCTGCGAGCTCGGCCTCCATTTCAACGTCTTCATCGGCAGCATTGAAAAGGATCACCAGTTGGTCGCCACCGTAAAGGTGGCCAGTCCAAATCTGTGTCTCTCCCATTCCATACTTGTCTTTCTTCACATTGGGATCCCGGAGAAGCAAGTTCACCGAGGACCCAAGGGGATCTTGACTAACAGCAATGATTGCTGGGTTGTTGAGAATTGTAAGACTTTCAGCCGACAGTTCGCGTAGATCATTTCCCATCAATAATGGTGACTTTAGTGCCGCCCACATGGCGAAATGTGCTTTATACTAGTTCTGATCTTAGTATTCGACGTATGCATTGCGCTGGAAAACAATTCTTACCTCATCGTCTGACATTCCACCGTTGCCAACTTCCAGCATATCTAGGTCATTCCAGCCTCCTGGTTGAGCTCTATCAGAATAAGCAGCCACTCGGCTGATAATGTTAAGTACGGAGCAGTGGGTTCCTTGATTTATTAGTGAAAGTAGTTATAATTGAGCGTATAGTCACAAACCTGGTGCAATACAATGTGGATCCTTAGGATCGTCACAACTACACAATGCGTCCGGTCGCGTGAAAGAATCGTAGATGTCTCCAGACATTCTCCACGAGTTGGCCAGTGACATTCCCCACTAACCAGATTGTCAGTCTTTGACACAATTGCCCTAAGATCGGAATTTGCAAAACTTACTGTATGGACGTAATCCTCTCCCCATGTGCACAAACTGTACAGTATTGGGCGTCCAGTGGCATTGAGAGCCTTCGACATCACGTTATATCTGTTGAACGATATTTGTGGTGTTCCGAAACGGCCCATATGATAACAATTGTCATATTTCAAGTAGTCCACGCCCCAAGACGCAAATGCCTGAGCGTCTTCAGTTTCGTAATCGAGAGAACCAGCTAAAGCCTTTCGTTAGTTTCCAATTTTCATCAAAAACTGAACGTCTTACCGTAACGAGCGCATGTCATTTCTCCGGCACTTGAGTACATTCCAAACAATAAACCCAGATCATGAATCCCGTCGGAAACTGCTTTCATTCCACTAGGGAATTTTTCTATGTTCGGTACAAGCCAGTTGTTTGCTGGATCTCGTCCGGTTGACCAGCAGTCATCGAGTACAACATAATTGTAGCCAACGTCCCGAAGTCCGGAGCTTACTAGCTTCGCTGAGGTATCTGTCAAGAGAGACTCCGAAACATCACAGCCTAGAGAATTCCAGTTGTTCTGAAGATATATAATTAGTGAAGATTAATCATTGGGGAATAAGAACCGAGTTTACCCATCCCATTTGAGGTGTTCTTGCGAGGCCATTGTTCATTCCAGCAACGGCACGAGCAAGGAATGCAACGACTACGGGGCCTTGGAGACTGATCATAATTGAAAGTCAGAAAATAATTTATGAGTCTAGAAGGAAAGGCGTTGAAATGCCTCGAATGAATATAGGACAAGAAGTATTGTTACCTTCGTCTCGTTGATATAAAAGCTGTGTTCGATGTGGCACGTGATCAGCCCTAGCGCAGGAGAAGATGATCTGGTACAGAAAAGCATGGTCACAAGCTTGTGCCCCATTCTTTTTCGCACGTAGTATGAGATTTTATATTCCGGTTGCGGCAAAGGGTGTTTCCCAAGCCGCAGCCAAGAGGATGCCCTCCATCTAAATGGTCTGTCCTCCAGTAAGGTAAGCGATGTTCATTGACGGTAGCGACAGGTAAAGGCGGTAAAAACAGGTATCGACAGCGTGGGGAAAAGACTTCATGCAAGCGGCGGGACTGACAGGATCCTAGATCTGGAATCTCCACCGCCCATGGGGAAGATGGTCCGATCTGTATGAAACGCACCTCGGTGACCTTCCCCACACGGGGAATTTGTGCAGGCGCGTGTTCATTATTTCGCATTGGACGTTCTATTGATTACCTTATTGACAGCCTTTAGCTAACGGGTCATCCCGACCTGAACTTCGGGGCTGTTCAAGTCCGCAGATCTGGTAGCTCGTAGAATTTGTATAAATCTGCTCCAGTCCCCTCCCCAGATCCGACACCAAGGACTTGGGATTCTCAGCAATAACTTTCTTTCAACTTGCACCTTCTAGATCGTTTGTCTATAGCACCATGGAGGAAAACAAACCAACCGATGCCTCTCACCTAGAGGCCACACCAGCTGGCCTTCACAAGGTCAAGGGGGAGCAGCTTGTTCAGCTTGCAAAAGATTCTTCTGATATTGAGCACTCCTTGAGTCCCTTAGAAGCTGTCAGGGCTTACCCTATGGCGATCTTTTGGTCATTGATGGTAAATATACCAAATTCAGGACGCTCTCAGTAACTGATATATTCCATAGGTTGCGATGTGTGTTGTCATGGAAGGTTACGACGTCAGCCTGATAGGAAACTTCTTCGCCTATCCTGCATTTGCTCGAAAATACGGCACATACTATCCTCTTCTCAACGAAGGAGCTGGTGGCTATCAGCTCACGGCTGCATGGCAAGCTGGTATAGGAAACGCCTCAGGAGTGGGAGCCTTTTTCGGAGTACTTGCGAATGGTTGGCTTGTGGATATCTTCGGACAGAAACGCACACTGTTGTTTTCACTGATTGCCCTCACTTGCTTCATCTTTATCGTGTTCTTTTCGCCCAACTTGATTGTCCTGACGATTGGCGAGCTACTTTGTGGTTTGCCATGGGGAGTATTTGCATCAACGGCACCAGCTTATGCCTCAGAAGTGTTACCGCTGTCTATTCGAGTTTACCTTACATCCTACACGAACATGTCAGTCTTCTCACTTCTATATGTGCCATTGCTGATCAGTATAGGTGTTTCATCATCGGTCAGCTCATTGCCGCAGGAGTCCTTAATGGTTTGGTCACCTTGGATAGTCAGTGGTCATACAAAATTCCCTTTGCCTTACAATGGATATGGCCATTCTTCCTGATCCCAATCTTGTGCTTTGCACCAGAGTCTCCATGGCATTTAGTCCGCAAGGGTCGCCTTGAAGAGGCTGAAGTATCCCTACGGCGTCTTCAGAAAAAATCGGCACCCATCGACCCAAAGCAGACGCTTGCATCCATCGTTTATACCAACGATCTCGAACAAGAATTAACTACTGGAACCTCATATATGGATTGTTTCAAGGGTACCGAATTACGACGAACAGAAGTCGCCTGTATGGTGTTTGCTGGTCAGGTCCTATCGGGAGGGAACTTTGCCTACAATAGTACATATTTCTTCCAACAGGTGGGACTGTCATCAGTTGCCACATATAAGTAAGTCATTGCTTGTCTCTGCTTAGTCCTCACTAATATTGGTAGGCTCAACGTTGGCGGTACTGCAATGGCTTTAGTCGGCACGCTCATCTCATGGTTCGCATTCATGCCATACTTTGGTCGCCGTACCATCTACCTCTGGGGAATGGCAACGATGTGTGCTATCCTTATGATTATAGGAATCCTTAACGTGAAAACAAGTACCCATTCTATCGCATATGGACAAGCCTCTTTAACTCTCGTCTGGACTTTCGTCTTCCAACTGTCGGTTGGTCAGCTTGGGTGGGCTATCCCAGCTGAAATTGGCAGTACCAGACTTCGACAAAAGACTATCTGCCTCGCTCGAAATGCCTATTACCTTATTGGTGTTATTGCCAATGTCTTACAACCTTATTTTATGAACCCAACTGAGTGGAACCTTAAGGGATACACTGGCTTTATCTGGGGCTCAACGTCATTTTTGATGCTTGTTTGGGCATACTTCAGATTGCCCGAGACTAAGGGTAGGACCTTCAATGAGATCGATGTGCTCTTTGCCCAGAAGTTGTCTGCTAGAAAATTTGCGAAAACTAAGGTGGATGTTTTTGATGAGCAAGAGACGGCTGTTATCATTGAAAAAGCCAGAGAATAAAGCTGGGAAAGAGATGTCAGTTGTGAAATCCAGATATCATTGTCGATCAGTACTTGAAATAGCAAATACAGAATCTTTTCAAACCGCAGATCTCGTGAAAATCCCTTATCTAAATGCTCACTCAAGCTCGATCGCCTCTTGCCTAGCTACATGAGAAAGACTCGTGTCTGTTTTCTGTCACGTGATACGGCTAAGGGATATGGCCCTAGCCGAAGCTTACGGAAAAGTAAAATCTAACCGAGGCAGGTCCGACATCAACACTTGACTGACAACCAGCAGTACCAAGGGTCTCCATCCCTGCCTTGGCTCTATCAATTAATTCATCAGGGTCGATTCCATACATTGAACTTAACCTTGTTCATGAATATTGACTATGAGGGCGTTAGTGGCATGTTTTGCGTGCCGGCAAGTCTATATCTTCATATCTCCCCTACTACCCTGACCATAAACTTAGCTCGCGGCGCCGTAAATGTGAAACCAGTCGAGGAGAAGCAAGATGCGTGTACTGCTTGATGAGAGATATCCCTTGCCAAAGGAAATCTTTGAACCATCTGATCCCCCGCAGCCAAGCTACTAGTCCAAATCCTTCTCCTATCTCATCCATTCGGTCTGGAGACGTCGACGTGCTAATGCCTGATACCGACCTTTGTGCAGAGCTTGTGGGATTGTATTTTGATCTGATACATGATCAATTCCATTCTCTTTTCCATCGTCCAAGTTTTATAGAAGACTTGAGACTCGGAAAGGCACCAAAAGTTATCCTCTTTGCCATGATGGCCTTTTCTGCTAGGTTTGTGACACTTTCTAGTAATATTAATACAAAAAGCTAAAATAGAACATATTTTCTACCCACAAGTACTTCTCAGGCATACCTCTTCGCGATAGGAGTAAAATCTACTATGATGCAAGTGCTCATCTACTGGACCTCCGGAGTACTTCACTTACGACAATACAAGCGTGTGTTCTTCTTGGAGGTATAAGTACCACAGAGGATAATGCCATTACAGAGTCTGTTTATTACACAGTTGCCTGTAGAATGGCAAACTTGTTAGATCTTTCGAAATCCCCAGGATTAGACCCTCTCGAAAGGGAGATAGGAATTAGAGGTTAGCCTTACATCCAGTTATGTGAGCTCGCTAACAAGCTACAGTTTGGTGGACCCTCTGTATGGTAGACGTCTGGTCCTCTCAAAGTGTGCGTCTTCCACGGCAAATGGCGCACTTGAATGACTTGGAGCTTCCGCTTGATGAGGCTACATTTCTCCAGTGGCGCCGAGGAACGGAGATCTTACCATTTCCAAGCCTAGATCGGACGTCTTCCCTATTAGCTCAGATGATCACACTTAACAGAATCTTACTAGAAATTAACGATGTAATTTCACAAGCAGCGGACAATAATACGATCACTCTTGTGGTGGAACATACGATTCTCGACTTGTCTGAAAAGCTGGATGCTTGGCATCGTGCTCTCCCTGATTACATGCACGACACTCCCGAAAATCTTCGACGTTATGCTTCCCAGGGACTTGGGAGGATATTTGTTGCCGTATATCTAGGCTTTTACCACTTTGGACAGCTTCTATTTTACCAATATCTGCATGAGGACCGTCACAGCTCGGGTACAGACTTCAACGCGAACAAATGCAAAGAATATGCTACTAGACTTTGTAACATTGTGTATCTTTCACATGCCACAATTGGTTGTGAAGTCTGGTACAATATGGTTGGACATATTCTAGTTATTGCGTCTACGGTACAAATTCATACCCTATTATTTGGAACAAATGAATCCGAAATCACATCAGCAAGGCTGAGGCTTGAACAAAACTTCCAGATCTTGACACGCTTAAGAGAATATTGGCCAATGTTGGAATCTTGTTTTGCACGATTGCAAATATTTCACGAGGTCTGTAGGAAGAATATCGATACATCATTCAGAATGGATCATTGGATGTTGAAGTTTTTATCCGAATTTGCTGAGCCGATAGGAGTGAAGGAGGATGATGGTGCCGTTATGGGACTGTACTCAGTAGAAAACATTGGCGTCAGTCCTCAAGACTGGTCAGAAACCATCCCGCCCCTTTTTATCTCGGTAATTGTCTAATCTTTACGTAGGATCTGAGCAAACCAAGCTCGAATTGTCTGAGATTGAGAGAGCCAAAAAGATCTCCTAAAGGGTACCCAATTCACTCCTACAACTATATCGGCGGGCTCAGATGTATTCCATGACAACTTGCTATCCTGAGCCATGTTGTTGTCAGTGAAGATATCCGAATGTTTTGTAATATAAGTACACTAACCTTTTATCAGCAGCATGGTATGACCCAATGCTTGGCATTGCTTAATTGATCTGATTGTTGAAAATTAACCCTAAAACATAAGCTAGCTCCAGTAGCGTCCAGCGCTACTAGAACAATGTGAGCATGTTAGCGATGCCAAGCCTCGAGCGGTTTGTTGTTTACTACTTTACAAGTTGCGGCTACTGAGCTTGACTCTAGGAGAGTTTGACGCTGTAAACTCCATCACCTACACCATATTTCGGCATGAGACCAATCTATACCAATGACCTAGCGGCTAAAAACCGCCGAGTCCTTGGATTCATAGCTTCTTTGCCCACGACCAAAACTTCGAAGAGACTTATGGCCAAAGCGAGGCGCGCCTTCAAGGTGACTAAAAAATCATTCCGGGTTGCAAAGGGTGCTGATGCTGCCAAAAAACTCAAGAAACAGTATCATCACGAACTAGCTATTTTACGGGGTGACAAAGCTCCCACTTATGAAGAAAGCCTCAACCTTTTGATGAGTATGATTCCACATATAGACGACACAGCTGGCTATTCCAACGATGAGCTCCTGGCCATCGCACCTTTTCTTGTGATGCTTACTCAAGTTCATGGAAGAGGTGACTATTATGTCATCACTGACATTGAGGTCGAATGCTTTCTAAATGGATTGACAAATCATGGTTGGAACGTTGCTACTTTCCCACCAGAGATTCCCACTTTTCAACATCTTCAGGGTCCTCGATCGACAACAATTCCATTTGGGAAGTGTTCATATGATTTATCCGAGTCACAAAACTCCCTCGCTAAGAAGCAACGCGAAGAGAAGGCCGCACGGGCCATAGGTAAAGAATACAAACCCGAGCCATTTCAGCAGAAACAGTGTAGAAAGGAGGGCGCTACTGTCTTCTTCCAAATGACCATTCGACAAAATTTCCCAGAGTTTGGGATTAAAGATAAGAGGAATCGGCAAGTTTCCCGGAAACATATCACGCCATTCAAAGATGATGATGCGATGGTTATCGAAGTTGTCTCGAAACACCACGAGGAGGAATATAAAAGAGCATTCGAACACAACCACAAAGTCATCGTTCGAGCGTGTCGGTATATCATCTGGTCCATGCGCAACCCCGAGGCGGATACAACACGACAGGTCTTCCCGGCTATCACTTTCGAATCGTTGGATATGTATAATCCGGTGTACCAGCATGCTCTTCTTGCGCGGTTTGGAGAAAAGCTTCTGGAGGTGTCGAGTGGTGCCATTGATGATAGTTCGACTGCCCAATCTCCTTTGCGAGTTCAAGATTGGGAAATCATGCGGACTTTCGTAGAGACATACTAAGAAAACATCAACTGGTCAAAGAAATGTGTTGCTATACAAGGGGCGTTGAATTAATCGTGGCAATAAGTCGGAGAGTGTTTTACTAGCAAAGGTATCATCACATCGATACTTTGATATCGGAAGTGGGAATGAAATCTTTTATAATGAATGGAAATTGTATGATATAAATAACAGTCGGAAGTACGATGTTTGGGAATGATAAATGTACTGCCTTAAAATTAAAGTGCGAATTTACAGTGAAAATTTATGATGAGCAAATTGAACTTTTCAAAGGTAGCAGCATGTAGGACATATCTCCTTTATGAAGGCCAGAAGAACAGAAACGAGATTCTTCCAACCACAAAACAGCATTCTTCTATACTATACAAATCACACAACTAGAGCACGAGGGAAGAAACTTCGAGTTTCATGAGTGTGGTTACGTATGTGGTGCATGTCAGCCTTCTTTCCTAGGAGACTATGCTTTAATCCCATCGATCCCCATTGCACACGAGCAGCTCATATTATTGTTTCCCATATCACATTGATCTTCTGCTCTCTCTACAAAGCACCTCCTCTTCCGAGTTTTTTTGTCTCAATTTTCCCCCCGCAAAATATTCATATGAAAGTGATATCACCTTACCAACAAAAAAAAATTTGTTCAATGAAGAGGGCATGAGGAACTCAAGATTAGACTATTACTTTTCATGATTGTCCCGAAACACATCTAATGTCCACCTACTTTCTATGATGATCTTTTGGCGTTATGCGCATTGACTCGGGTCCTAGTAGATTTTCTATATGTTATCAAGAATCTGCTCGACATGTCCTCTACTCATAAAAAAAAAGAATCTTGTCCATTTCAGATTAGATTGTACTACGCTGTGGGAAGGAAATCTGAGTGGTCGCGCTGCGAAGTGACAGTATCCCTAAAAAACAACAACGATAGAGAGGGTGTGGTCATTAATTTGATCGCTGGTTGTCCTCAGCTTGTCATCAGCTTGTCATCAGCTGTCTAATATTGGCAGTGCAGCAGTGCTTGAATTTGCATGTAATAGCTTTCTAGCTGACTCAAGGGTAGGATGTTTATGACGACAAGAAGAATGTTACAGGAAGGCTGTGAGGCTGATGATTCGTGAGGTTGCAGATAAACGATATGCGGGTCATTATTGCGGAAAGGATCTTTCACGAAATACAGTGCTCAACGTGTGTTGCTACTGGTACCATACAGAGAGAGTGTTTCACCACTTGCTTTCTTTTACACGCCGCCAAATCTCGAGTCAAGCCGTCCCAGGTGGAGAGACTGCTGGGATGAGCGAAGCTGGGAATGATATGGATGGGAAACTCATTAACATGTTACGAATTTTACTACGAATTATGGCGACAGATGTCTTGTCTGGGCAGGGCTTCCCCAGAAAAAGGATTCACGATTGCAAGCATATTTGCCGAAGTATGCCCTAAGACCGCACCAATGAATCTGACCCAGACTCCTCGAATGTTGATGATCATATGATTTTGGGCAAGGACATGCTTTGTTCCAAGTGATAAAGAGCACCCAGCCTCACGGTGTCATGCTTTGGGGATTGAGATCTACAGGTACTCAATATGCTGGGGGGCGATAAATAAGGTCGCGGGAACTTGGAAGTTCCTTGAGAAAGTCGAGACGACCTAGTGAAGTCATGGCGGATATCGAGACTCGCCAGCATCATGGATGCAGGAATACGGGTTATTGTGAGGTTTGAGTGTTTGATGTTGCGCACCGATCACTCTGTTGTAGACCTACCATTTCCATACCAAACTTTTTGATGCTGCTTACATCGCTTAAGCTTCCACCAATAGGGGTCCAAGGGGTTGGTTGGTTTCATATGGTCGTATTTCGAGATTGATGAAACAAAGCACTGATCACAGACTAGCCCGAGAGCCGAAACACAACCATCCAAATCAAGATATGGGAGTTTGGGGTTACGTTTTTCTCCTGTCCCTTCTTTTCGTGACCTCTGCGCATGGGAAAACCCGGTAGCAGCGATATCACCCCATTTGTGGTCAGAACATTAGATGGTTGAGAAAGCACAGGTAGAATGACCCAAAGGGTAGATTTCGGCAGTCGGATGCTAGGCATTGCTGAACAGTACGGTAATAGTACAACTGAAAAAAATAGCGGTGTACTGTATGTACATGGATATTTGCCAGGCTTCACAAAGCGAAAAGTACGGTAACATTCGAGGCACTTCACGAAACTGAAGTGCAAAGTGCAAACTCTTTGTCAAAAGATGCGGTACCTGCATCTCGTGGTGACATCGGTGACATCGGTGCCTTTGATGGTTTGTTTTGGTTTCTGTTCCTGCATCCGCCCCCGTCTTTGGAAGACCAGCGTTTGGGGGATAAACTGAAGAGCACTATCTGATTGGCGAGACGTCTGTATTCAGTGTTGCTCGACATATCGACATATCAACCGTCCTCTTGCACCCCCTGACCCCTTGGCAGGGAGCTTCCGGTGTCTGATTACAATTGGGCTCGAGCCGCCTTGAAGCAAGGCAAAAAGCAGGAATACGATGACTTATTTGCAGTAGCGCTCTGAACGGATTACACGGATGTTTGTCGAGAAGCAAAAGGAAACGAGTCCGAGATCATAGGTCCACGAGTTCACCCCTGAGTCCCGGGCAGCGATCACCGACAAGCTGAGCCAGAGCGCATCTGGCCAGGGAAACCATCATCAATCTCGCAGCAGCATCTTGCCTACCTGTGCTTTTCAACTACCGCACAGCCTAGAGTAACGTGAGTCTGTTATTAGCACAGTGCAATCTCCAAGAGGCTGATCGTAGGATCGATAATTAATAGCAATACACGCCGTCGATGAGCATTTGGATGGGCGTTTGTCACCAGAATAGCTGGATGGCGGTTGATAGGGTAGCATTTGCGAAACATAGCCCACATCGTCTATATTGTTCCCCTGAGACGCCGGCGTTACTGTTACGGTTACTGGCTGACCAGGCGCTACCGAACCGCGGGGGACCAGTTCTAAAAGAGGAACCACCGGCCAAGACTTCCCAACCACCACCAAATCTCATCACGGAAGAGACGGCGGATGTGCTGCAAGGACGGTAAAGTATGTATGTATGTGGTGTGGTGTGCTGTGCGTTGCTGTGCTGTACACAGAGAGCGAGCTCCGCTTCGCGGGACCCATCAAGCAGTCCGATCCCCGAAGTGAGGTGAGAGTGGATGGCACTTGATGGCAAATGTTTCGAGATGGACCAGGAGTCATGGGCGAATATGTTTCCCCTGCCCAGTCGTAGAGCGAAGTAGGTCACCGCGCAAGCGTGCGTTATGTTGAGGTACTGCACTTCACAGCGCATCGCTCAGAGGGAGAGTTCTTTCGCTGTGAGTTGTCTGTACAGTACCACCACCAGTCCTGCCCTACGAAAGCCCTTTTGTTGGTGAAGACTTGCCGGGCACGCACAGGCTTACATTCATCTATGAATCTTCACAAAGCAAGGCCTAACACCGGGTCACATCGCCCAGTACGATGCAGTTGGCGGACAGTCCCGAATCAGACATCACTCTAAGCTCTGACCCCGTTTTTGGCTCTGCTCTCATCATGGTCATCTAGATCGGGGATGGTCAGCAAGGGCTATTAAAGGGG